>Ga0181587_10002325_pt1 | contig 15828 bp, 15 predicted proteins | sample 071ome_27_FD_132463 | JGI IMG/M metagenome (GOLD analysis project Ga0181587, IMG submission 132463) | Coastal salt marsh microbial communities from the Groves Creek Marsh, Skidaway Island, Georgia - 071409AT metaG (megahit assembly) | ecosystem: Environmental > Aquatic > Marine > Intertidal...
ATAGGTTTCTGCATACTCTGCATCTGTGGTGACCAGGCGGGCGATGCGCATGCGGTTGCTGCCCTGCTCCTGCGGATCTTCCAGCGGCGACAGCGCCTGGGACCAGAGGCTGTCGCGACGCCCGTCCCAGTACAGCCACGGACTGTAGGCCAACCCGACGATGCTGGGCGTATTGCGGCGCGACTGGCCCAGCGCCCTCGCCTTGTCCATGCCGTCGGTGAAGCGCATATCAGGCCGGTGGCAGAAGGCACAGGAGACCTGGTTGTTGGCGCTCAGGCGGGTGTCAAAAAACAGCGTATGGCCCATGGCTGCAGCACGGGGATCCTTTGAAACGGCGTTGGTGGGATCCGCCGGCGCCGGCGGCAGGCTGCCCAGCCACAGCGAACGGATCAGGACCTTTTCGGCGTCCGTCCAGGGTGACGTTGGCCGCAACGCGAGATACAACCAGACACCCAGGCCTGCAAGCAGGACCAGGCCCGCGATGATCACCGTGCGGGTAAAACCACGTTGGCGCCGGTGTGAAACCCTGACCGTCATAACGCCAGCGCAATCATCACCGTGTCTTTGGCGTTGCCGTCGTCGATGGTCAGCTCCAGTTCCCAGTAACCCATCATGTGGAAGCGCAATCCCTGCAGCAGGTATTTGCCTTCAGCGGCGGGTTCGATCGTGGGCTGCGTGGCCAGGCCATGGTTATGCTGCGGCATGCCGCCCTTGATGGCGATGTCCGCACCGGTGACAGGGCGTCCATTGCCATCGGTGACCGACAATGTCCAGCTGTGCATCCGGTTGATGGCGATTGGTTGGAGCTGGCTTTCATAGCTGACACGAAACAATCCCCTCTCGGATGAATAACTATTGCCTTCGGCCTGGCCATGGGCCTGAAGCGACAGGATCACCATCGCCATGACAAGATATTTCTTCAGCATGCTTTCTACCTTTTAACTTTTAACTTTTAACTTTTAACTTTTAACTTTTAACTTTCAACTTTTAACTCTTTTTACGCCGGTTCATCCACCAGTACCCCACCTGTACCAATACCAGCAGGAGAACGAACAACGGCAGGTAGCCGTACCCGATGTAGCCAACCTCAAAGGGAAACACCGCGGTATAGAGCTGGTTGGTTTCGGGGTGCCGGGCCGTGACGATTCCGAGGTAATTGCCGGACTCACGAAATTCATGGTTGATGGTGTAGATGTCAGGCTGCTTGACGGGCGGCCGGTACAGGATCGTCGCTGCCTCGATGTCCGGCTCACTCAACGCTTCCACGTCCTCCAGTTTGGCGAAGCGGCCGAGCCCGGTGACGTCCCTGATGATGCGGAAATCCACCGGCACCTGGCCAAGATCCCCATAGGTATATTCCATGACAAATACTGTTTCACCGGTATCCGGCAGGTCTTCACAGTAATCCTGGTGTTCCCTCGAGCGCGGCAGGTAGATCTTGAAGTGGGCGCTGTAAAAACCGATCTTGATGATGCAGAGATCGCCTTCGGGGGTTACGCTGCCATGACCAAATGACTCCGATTGGAAACCAAGCAGAATCAAGATCAACAGCAATCGGGATGCATTCATCAAAAAAAGGAAAAAGGGAACAAAGGAAAAAACGGACACCCATTGTACACGCATCGAAAAATGGCTTGTAGTTCAAGTCCGTAAATCGAGAGGAAACGGGTGAGGCTCCTGTTTTCATTTTCGATTCAGCTATGTCGGATACGGCCTTTCAGGCCTTATCCGACCTGCCTTCCGAACTTTTCAGCGGCAGTGCCGCCGGGCGCTTTATCCCTTTATCCCTTTATCCCTTTATCGGCTTTTGATTTCAGCGGCAGGTACACATCCGTAATCATCTCGTTCTCCCTCATGTCCGGCCCCACGTTGACGTAATGGAAGAAGATGGGGAAATCCCCCAGTTCCTCGCCGCTCTGCGGCAGCCAGTCATAGACCAGGTATTCCGCCGCCGCGACATGCTCACGCGAGCCCTTGTACCGGGCCACGGCACAGCGACAGGCAGGAATGATCTTGTTGACCACACCCTGCGGGTTCTCGGGAACGTCATTTTCCACGGAGACACAAATGTCGATCCGGTAGTCTTCGGGAAAGGTGTTGGCCGGATCCGTGTAATGGATGCCGTAGGTATTGCCCTTGTCCGGCCCGATATTGTTGGCCAGCCGCCACTCGATGAACTTCATCGTGGTGGCGTAGGTCTTGTGCTCGGGCCCGTGATGCTCCAGCGCGGCCACCCGGGTGGCCTGGAAATTGATGATATGTACCTGCATGGTGTGACGCTCCTGTTTTCTGTGTCGTTGCCCATGATGGATGGGCCACCAGGTTTCCCAGGCCGGACTGCGCCGGAAGCGCGAGGGTGACTGGCCGTAAGTGCGCCTGAAGGCGCCGGGATGGTCGAAACCGGCATCCAGACCGATATCCGTTACCCGCCGCTGGCGGTTGAATACCAGCTGCAACGAAGCTCGTTTGAGCCGCGCCAGCTGGATATAGCGCCCCGCTGAAATGCCCGTGGCGGCCACGAACATGCGGTGGAAATGAAAGCGCGACAAGTGGCATTCATCGGCGAGTCGCCCGGTATCGAGGTCATCGTCGAGGTGCGCCGCAATATAGGCCAGTACGCGCCTGATGCGGGGATCCTGAGTTGTCACCTGTATTTGCTGCTGGTTCATCACCTAGTCGGGTTTTCCTTGCACGAATCCCAGTATGACAAGGGTAGTTGGTCCATACCTGACCGAAACTGCTGTTTTCCTAACCTCTTACCTCTTGCCTCTGCTTTCTTGCTACAATAGTGTCCCTAATTTTCATGACATTCACATCCCTGACCATGACCAGACTTATCGGCTACCTGCAAACCGGTTTCGCCATTCTGCTTTACCTGCTCAGCGCTGTCACATTCATCGATTACATGTATTCCCTGACCATTCGTGACACTGTTACTGCAGTGGAGAACGCCTTCGGTACGCTGGTCATCCTGGTTTTCATGCTGGTGCTGGCTAAATTCACCCTGGCAGCGGGAAAGAAAAAGCTGGCCGCTGACGATGTGCAAAATGGCGCCGGGCCTTCGGATAATCCTGTCCCCAGCAACGAAATTGATCCAGGTCAAACAGGTACTGGAGAACGGGCTGAAAAGTAACGAATAATGGCGCTGGAAAGCCCGAAATTCCTTGCCCTGAGTAGGGCTATGCTTTACCATCACGCCCTTGTTATTGCCCGGTAAAAAGGTACCGGTTCCGAATCTGGAAACAAACCTGATTTTTTGATTTTTTATCATGAAAACCAAGCGCTTGCGATATGTCGATGCGCTGACAGCAGTATAGATTGGCTGGTACGTGTTGTAGCTTGAGAAAGATGCCCATACACCGCAAAAACATCAGACTCTTTCACCGCTTTCTCACCCGTCACACGGTAAGCCCACTGCCCTCCCGGAAAAACCAGAATTCCCATGCATTGGCAGCGTTAAAAGCCAGTGTGAACAACATTTTCGTAAAATCTAATAACACCGTCCCGGCACCAGTGGCCGGACCAGGCGAGTTGTAACTTATAGGACTGGAAATCTATGGCATTTGTCGTCGCGATCATCTTTCTGATTATCATTTCAATCATTTTCCATTTCTGGAGCCCCTGGTGGCTGACAGACATCGCCTCCAACTGGACGTCGATCGACAACACCATCCTGATCACCTTCTGGGTGACCGGGTTCGTGTTCGTGGCCGTCAATGCCTTCCTGGCGTACTCTGTCTATAAATATCGCTATGACAAGAACCGCAGGGCCAACTACGAGCCGGAAAACAAGAAGCTGGAAATCTGGCTGACGGGCTTCACCGCCATCGGTGTCGCCGCCATGCTGACTCCGGGCTTGTTCGTGTGGGCCAGCTTCGTCACCCCGCCTGAAGATTCCATCGAAGTGGAAGTGGTCGGTCAGCAGTGGCAGTGGAGTTTTAGATACCCGGGCGATGACGGCATCCTAGGGACCGCGGGCTCAGAGCATGTGAGCCCAGAAAACCCTCTTGGCGTGAACCCCGAAGACCCCTACGGTCAGGACGATATAATCGTCGAAACCAAGGAAATGCACTTGCCGTTAAATCAGCCTGTGCATTTATTGCTGCGCTCCAAGGACGTACTGCATGATTACACAGTCGCGCAGTTCCGTGTGAAGATGGATTTGGTACCTGGCACCGTAACCTATCTGTGGCTGGAACCAACCAAGGCTGGCCGTTACGACATCCTTTGTGAAGAACATTGTGGGCTTGGCCATTTCGTCATGCGTGGCTCTGTCGTGGTGGAAGAACAGGCCGATTATGACGCCTGGCTCGCCACCCAGACGACCTTTGCCCAGACCCAGAGCGCCGTCGCCGGCAATGCCCAGGCAGGCCAGGCCAACTACGCTGTCTGCTCCGCCTGCCATGGCGCCAACGGTGAAGGCAACGTTGCCCTAAACGCCCCGAAACTGGCCGGCCAGGAAGGCTGGTACATCCGCCAGCAGATCGCCTATTACAAGAACGGCGTTCGTGGCACACACCCGGATGACGTATACGGCGCCCAGATGGCCCCGATGGCCGCCACCCTGGTGAATGACCAGATTCTCAACAACGTGATCGCCTACATCGATACCCTGCCTGACAATGCGGCCCCGGAAACCATCGTCGGCGACCTGGCCAACGGCATGGATCTGTACCAGGGTAAGTGCTCCGTGTGTCACGGCAAGACAGGCCAAGGCGTATGGTCCACCCATGCACCGCGCCTGGCAGGCATGACCGACTGGTACCTCAAGCGTCAGCTGGAGCACTTCAAGAGCGGCGTGCGCGGCACTCATCGTGAAGACCAGTTGGGTTATCAGATGACCCACATGGTCTCTGCACTGGCTGACGAGCAAGCAATTAATGATGTCGTCGCTTACATCAATACCCTGCAGTAAGCAAAACGGACAAATATTCAAGCGTTAACAGAATTAGACATAGAGTAGCTGGCCCGCACAGCCGGTCAGTTAAAACGAGGAGATAGTAATGGCTTATATACCAATAGCGGACCAGACCGATGAGATGCATGATCCGCATAGCTTTATCACCAAGTACGTCTGGAGCCAAGACCACAAGGTCATCGCCATTCAGTATGGCGGTATTGCAATAGCCGTCGGCCTAATTGCACTTGGGCTGTCCGTATTGATGCGCCTGCAGCTGGGTTATCCAGAGGATTTTGCCTTCATTGATCCAGCCGATTATTACCAGTTCGTGACCATGCACGGTATGATTATGGTGGTTTACCTGCTGACCGCCCTGTTCCTCGGTGGTTTTGGCAACTACCTGATTCCTTTGCAGATTGGAGCACGCGACATGGTGTTCCCCTTCATGAATATGCTAAGTGTCTGGGTTTATCTACTATCCGTAATTATTTTGTTGGCTAGTTTCTTCGTCTCCGGTGGCCCCACCGGTGCTGGATGGACGCTGTACCCGCCTCAATCAATCACTGGAGGCACTCCGGGTGCCGACATGGGTATAGTACTAATGCTGGCGTCTTTGGCTGTGTTCATTGTTGCATTTACCATGGGCGGCCTAAACTATGTAACCACGGTCCTGCAGGCCCGTACACGCGGTATGACTCTCATGCGCATGCCACTTTCTGTATGGGGAATCTTTGTGGCTACTGTTCTGGGATTGTTCGCATTCCCAGCGCTGTTTGTTGCCGCGATCATGATGACCTTCGATAACCTACTAGGCACCAGCTTTTTCCTTCCCGCTATGGTCTCACTAGGGGAAACATTGGATCATAGCGGCGGAAGCCCGGTACTATTCCAGCACCTGTTTTGGTTTTTCGGTCACCCTGAAGTGTATATCGTCGCCCTGCCCGCCTTTGGCCTGGTATCCGACGTACTCAGCTGCCACGCCCGCAAGAACATCTTCGGCTACCGCATGATGGTATGGGCGATCATCGCCATCGGTGGCCTGAGCTTTATTGTGTGGGCACACCACATGTATGTCTCCGGGATGAACCCATATTTCGGCTTCTTCTTCGCATTTACTACGCTAATCATTGCCGTCCCGACTGCGATCAAGGTATACAACTGGGTACTCACCCTGTGGGAAGGCAACATTCGACTGACCGTGCCGATGCTGTTCGCCTGTGGCTTCATATTCACCTTTATTCATGGGGGCCTGACGGGCATATTTCTTGGCAATGTGACTGTTGATCTTCCGCTTTCTGACACTTACTTCGTGATTGCCCACTTCCATATGGTGATGGGAGTATCGCCGGTGTTGGTGCTGTACGCCGCACTTTATCATTGGTTCCCTAAAATGTCGGGACGCATGTTCAACGTCACCCTGGGAAAAATCCATTTCTGGGCCACATTCTTCGGCACTTATGCGATTTATCTCCCCATGCACTACCTAGGCATCATGGGGCTGCCACGTCGCTATTATGCCATGGGAACCACCGAGTTCCTGCCGGATTCCGCCCAGGCCCTGAACGCGAACATCACCCTGGCGGCGATATGGGTTGCCCTTTTCCAGATGGTCTTCATCGTCAACATCATCTGGAGCACGTTCAAGGGCAAGAAGGCTGACCCGAACCCCTGGGAAGCCACTTCCCTGGAATGGTTCACCCCGGACAACCCGCCGAAACATGGCAACTGGGGACATGAACTGCCAACTGTCTACCGCTGGGCCTACGAGTACAGCGTACCCGGTGTAAAGGCCGACTTCGTGCCGCAGAACATGGCGCCGGAAGACGTGGTGATGGAAGACCCCAACGCCAAGTATGTGGGTCACGACGGCTAAACAACGATGAGTCTGTTCAAGAGCATTTTTGATAAGCCCTGGGATTACCAGGGTGAAGATCCCAGCCTCAAGGGGAAAGAACTGGCAGAGGGGATGCACCCAAAACGCATCGCCTTGCGCATGTTCCTGGCGGTCGTCTTCGTGCTGTTCATGCTGTTCATCATAGCCTACTTCATCCGCATGGACCTAGATGACTGGCGGCCGATGCCCGAACCCGGGCTGCTCTGGGTTAACACTGGCATGCTAGTGATCTGCAGTATCTTTATGCAATGGACTCGGGGTGCTGCCCAGAAAAATATGAGCCAGCAGGTCAAGTGGGGGATGCTTGCTGCTGGTATCTTTACCCTAGCATTTATCTTCGGCCAACTCAGTGCATGGGAGGAACTAAATAACGCGGGCTTTTACCTTTCAAGCAACCCAGCCAATTCCTTCTTCTATGTCCTCACCGGCCTCCATGGATTACATATTCTTGGTGGCCTCTGGGTGTGGACCCGCTCCACCTTCAAGGTTTGGAGCGGTATTGAAATTAAGGCTGTTAAATTGAGCGTGGAATTATGTGCTGTCTACTGGCATTACCTCTTGCTCGTCTGGCTTGTTCTTTTTGGATTATTGTCGTACACATAACTTATTAAAAAGACTTCAACTTTATATATTTATACTTTTAGGATGTAACTATGAGTGGAGAATCACTTACCCTGTCTCAGCATGCCAGTAAAGTGGTCAACGACTGGGCTAGCGACAAACAAACCTTCCATGTGCCTTGGGGCAAGGTAATGATGTGGATATTTCTGGTATCCGATACCTTCATCTTCAGCTGTTTCCTTATCAGCTACATGAATGTGCGCAGGACTACTACCGAGCCCTGGCCCTATCCCAGTGAGGTATTCGCGCTGGAATTGTTTGGTGTGAATGTGCCGTTGATCCTGATTGCGATCATGACCTTCATCCTGATCACCAGCTCCGGCACCATGGCGCTGGCTGTAAGGGCTGCCCAGCACAGGGACAAGAAAACCGTATTCAAGCTGATGGCCATCACCGCCCTGTTTGGTATGAGCTTCGTGGGCATGCAGGCCTTCGAGTGGTCCAAACTGATTGCTGAGGGCGTCCGTCCGTGGGGTAACCCTTGGGGTGCTCCCCAATTTGGATCAATATTTTTCATGGTCACTGGCTTCCATGGCTTACACGTTTCATGTGGCGTAATTTATCTATTCATCGTGGCAAAGAAAGTCCTGAAAGGACACTACGACAAGAAGAATGACTACTCCATCGTCGAGATCGCCGGCCTGTACTGGCACTTCGTTGACCTGGTCTGGGTATTCATCTTCGCATTCTTCTATCTTTGGTAAGCCCTTTCTACAACGCAAAGGACTTTGGTAAGCCAATAAGAGGTCATTAAATTATGTCAAACGTACAAGCAAACACAGCAGAAGCCGGCGTCCAGGAACACCCGATCGGGGTTTACCTGAAGGTCTGGATCCTGCTGTTCGTCCTCAGCTTCTTTTCCTACCTGGTCGACTTTTTCGACCTGCAGGGCATGTTGCGCTGGACACTGATTATCATCTTCATGCTGCTCAAGGCCGGCTTCATCATCGCCATCTTCATGCATGTCATGTGGGAGCGCATGGCGCTCATCACCGCCATCCTGGGGCCGCCCTTACTGTTGCTGTTCCTGATCGGCTTCATGATTTCTGAAGGTTTCTATGTGTTCGGTACCCGCGTTGACTACATGGGGCATCCGGCTGCCGCGGAAAGGAACCATGTGGTACATGAGGAAGGCGGTCACGAGGAAGGCATGGAAGCAGGCCACTAAGCCTGATTCCGGTAATTCAATCAATTCAGACACTAAATCATGCTAACTGACAAAGAAAAACTGGAACAATACGAGGAAGGCAGCGACAGCGATGCCGACGCCTTTGCCGTCATTATGATCATCGTGATCATCGGACTCACATTCGTTCATTACATCAATTCCTGATTGCGCTGCAATCACCCCGCAATACCCAGGGCCGGCTTTAGCCGGCCCTGTCATTTCTAAATCTATCTTCTTGTTTTAAATAGATATTTATATAGCCCGAAGTGTTGATATACATCAATGCCTGCACAGCCCCTGGTTTCCTATACTGCATCCACAGTCAAACAAACAAAGGGGTAAATATCATGGTATTCGTATTTTGTGGCTTGCTCGCGGTCATCGCTGTTGGCGGAATAATCACCACACTGGCTGGTATAGCCGCGAACAAAATTCACGTCTGAGCTGACGAAAACGCCTCACTCTCTCCCGGCCGCATCCCTGATAAACAAGGGGATCGCGGCCGGTCTCTTATCTGCCCCACGTTAATCCCCCCGTCCCTTTGTGGCATAATAGCCCGGCCTGACGCATAACAACCTCGTAATTCCCGATTCATGAAAAGCAAAACCTTCACATTTGGTGAGCTGGAAATCCGGTTCAACTGGATCGTCGCTATTTTCGTCCTGGCCGCCTTCAGCGGTCTGGTCAGGCTCGGCATCTGGCAGCTCGGGCGGGCCCAGGAAAAAATCGACCTGCAGGAAACCTACAACGAGATGGGCATTGAATATGCAACGCCTGTTGAAGAGGTGGGGATGTCAGGTCTGGAAAACGACGCCCTCACCATCCAGAACCTGCATGTTTCACTTACAGGGCGATACCTGAATGAGAAGACCCTGTTCCTGATCTATGTGACTTATGAAGACACCCTGGGTTATGAAGTAGTGACCCCTTTCAGGCTTGCCAGTACAGACAAGGTGGTATTCGTAAGCCGGGGATGGGTGTATGCAAACACCTACGAGGACATGCTGACAAAGGTGCCGCCCATCGAGGGCGACCATACCGTGACCGGGCAACTCTTCGTGCCCACAGTCAAACAGGCCGCCCGTATGAATGATATCGATCTCTCCCAGCCAAAGTGGCCCCTGGAAATCCGCTACCTCAACACACTGGAACTGGCTCCATTGTTCGAGGAGAGCATCTTCCCCTATGAAGTCCGGCTGGATGAGGACCAGGAAGGCCTGTTCATCCGCCACTGGCCCACTGTCTACGTGGATACCGGTCGCAATTTCTCCTATGCCCTGCAGTGGTTTTCCATGTCCATAGCCCTGCTCATCGTCACATTCGTCCTCAGCAGCAATATCCTGCAGATCATGAACAGGCGCTCCAAACCTCTGTAAACCCGGGCCAGCCGGTTTATATTGAGTATGCATGGGGCCATTGCTATGCTGTGGCGCAATTGCCGGTTCGCTTGATACAAGGAGAGACACATGCGTGGATTACTGACCCTTCTGACCCTGTCTGCACTGTCCACCACTCTGTTTGCCCAGGGCATTCAGCAGGACGTGCAGAGCGCCATGGCCAGCGGTATCCGCACGACTGAAGACAGGGCTCGAGACCAGTACCGCAAACCTGACGAGGTCCTGGCTTTCTTTGGCCTGGAAGATGACATGCGGGTCATCGAGATCTGGCCGTTTGGCGGTTGGTATACCAAGATCCTGGGGCCTGTATTGCGTGACAATGGCATGCTCTATACCACCCAGCCGGATCTCGGATCCTACAGCGATGCCCTGGAACCTACCCTGCGGCTTCCCGGTATGGATCGTGTCGTCAAACTGGATTACAACAGCCGCGCCAGGACTTCCGACAGGGACATGTGGATCGGTCCGGGTGGTGGCTGGAGCATCGAGCCCGTGGACATGGTGCTGACCTTCCAGAACTACCACAACATGAACTATGACGACCGCATGGCGCTTAACGAAACGATCTACAACGCCCTGAAACCCGGCGGCATTTACGGCATTGTTGATCATACCCGCCGCCACAACGAGCCCGGTGCCCGTTTCAACGGCCGTCGTGTCGATCCCGTTCTCGCCATCAAGGAAATCCAGGACTCCGGATTTATATTCGAGGACTATTCTGACCTGCTGTACATGCCCGATGACCAGTTGTCATTGGAAGTGGGACAACCAGAGGTCAGCGGCAAATCGGATCGTTTCGTGTTGAAGTTTCGCAGGCCGGAGTAACTGCCGTGGCCAAGGTGAAAAGCGTGACGCGGCGCAGGCAAGGCTATGTATACAGCCTTGCCAACAACAGCATGTGCTGGCCTATTTAGACGTCAGTATCCAGATACCGTCCCAAAGCCCTGGGTCGACATTGGCAATCAGGTGGTCGCAGCGTTCGATATAGAGCTGGGCACACTTGTCCTGCGGATTGAGCGCCAGGGCCTTTTCGAACAAGATCCTGCCCTTTTCCCAACTGCCGTTCTGGTAGCATTCCATGCCGTCCCTGAAAACACCCAGTGCCTCGATCATGTTCGGGAAGCTTTCCTCGGTGTGATAGTCGAGCAGTTCGTAAACTCCGACAGGTTCTGTCTTGCCCTTGACCACCACGTTGTCCACCTTGCGGTGACGATAGCTGCTTTTCAGGCCGTCCAAACAGCTCTGGCTGATGAGGATGTGCGCACCGTACTGCTTGGTGGCACTTTCCAGGCGCGCGGCGAGATTCACCCCATCACCAATGACGGTGTAATCCATGCGCTTGGGTGATCCGATGTTGCCTGACACCACGTGCCCGGTGTTCAGGCCGATACCGATATCGATGGGCTCCCTGCCTGTACGTTCAAGCATTTTGTTGAATCCGCGCAGCTCAGTCATCATGCGGATGGCCGCTTTCACGGCCCGGTCGGGGTCATCGTCATGGGGAAACGGTGTGCCGAAGATAGCCATGATGGCGTCACCGATGAACTTGTCGAGCATGCCGCCCTCATCCGTAACAACGTCCACCATCAGGGTGAAGTAATCGTTAAGCAATTCGACGATGCCCTGGGCACCCAGGGCTTCGCTGAGCGTAGTGAAACTGCGAATGTCGGAAAACAGCACGGTAGCCACCGAGTCTGTACCACCCAGCAGTTCCCCGCCGTCGCCCATCAGTTTGTCGGCCAGGCCAGGATCCATATAGCGTGACATGGTGGACTTCATGCGTACTTCCGAGCTGATGTCCTCGAGCAGGATCATCGTACCGAGCTTTTCATTATCCTTGCCTTTCAGCGGCAGCACCGTGGTATTGACCGACACGGGTTCGCGGCGGCAGTCGAGGGTGGCGTCCAGCATGATTTCCACTTCTTGCGATTCTTCCACCTCGATGATCTTGTCCACGATCCACTGGTTCGCCGGCCCAAAAAACGCGCCGGCGTCCTGGCCGACAATATCCGCTTCCCGGCTTTGCAGAATTCGCTGGCCCGCCTTGTTGCAGGTGACAATCTGGCGGTCGTTGTCCAGAGTCACGACACCGTTGGACATACTTTCCAGCATGCTTTCGTTGTAATTCTTCATCTGCTGGACGTGCTGTAACAAACTGGCGTTTTCCAGGCCGATGGCGATCTGTGACGTGAATGCCGTCAGGCGCTGCTCGTCCTCGTCGGTGAACGGCCCGCCCCGCTTGTTCAGCACCTGGGTGACGCCGATGATCTTGCCGTCCTTGTTCCTGACCGGGGAGCACAGCATGGAACGGGTGAAATAGCCGGTCTGCTTGTCCACGGCCGGGTTGAAGCGCAGGTCCGCATAGGCATAGGGAATATTGACGGACTGGCCCGACGTGAATACGTTGCCGGCGATACCGGCACTGTTGGGAAAGCGCAGCTCTGTCGCGCCAAGGCCCTGGCCAATCTGTGTGTAGAGCTCATTGGCGCGTTCATCATTGAGGAACAGGGTCGACCGGTCGGCATTGAGCATCTTGGTGATGGCCGACATGATCATCTGCAGCAGCGGGCCAAGGTTTATTTCAGAGGACACGTCCGAAACCACCCGCAGGAATTCCGCTTCCTGCTTGCGCAGTGCGTTCATGCGCTCCACGTACATGGTGCCCTGCAGGACGATGGCGACCTGGGTGTTGATCGCCTCGACCAGCATCAGGTCATCGTTGGTGAACCCGCCCTTGCGCTTGTTCAGGGTTTGCGCGACACCGATGACTTCACCGCGCACGGTGCGCACTGGCACACAGAGAATATTACGCGTGGTAAAACCACTCTTCTGGTCGATACTCTGGTTGAAGCGCGGATCCTCGTAGGCATCCTTGACTATCTGGGCCGTGCCGTTCGTGAATACCCAGCCGGCGATGCCGGTATTGTTGAGGAAACGTATTTCGCGTTCCACGCCACCCAGAGCGATACGCGAATAGAGCTCTTCAGTCTGGGGATCGTTGAGGAACAGGCTGCCGCGCTCGGATTCAGTAACGCGCGTCACCTCTTCCACGATCACCTGCAGCTGGTGATCTAGATTGTCCGCCTTGGCGACTTTCTGTGAAATATCGAGAACCAGCTGGGCAACGTTCTTCAGGGGGCTTTGCGGGCTTTTTTCCCCTGCCTTTTTCGCGGCCGGCTTGCTTGCCGACTTTTTCGCCGCCCGCTTAGGTGCTTTTCCAGGCAGATTCCGCGCTGTTTTACTGGCGGGCTTGCTGGCGGTTTTTTCTTCCATCACACGCTTAGGCATTGGCGCTCTCCAGTCGTGCTCGCAACTGCGTGATGGTTTCACGCAATTCTGCGTTTTCCAGGTCGCTCAGGCGCTTAACGTCACGCAGGGATTCATCATAATTCATCCGGTTGAGCTCGAGCTCTTCACGTAGTGTGGCGATGGTCTGCTCCAGTTGCACATGCTGACTGCGCGATTCGGCCCGCTCTCGCTGCAGTTGGTTTTCCCCGTCCATCCGTGTCTGTTCAAGCTGCTCCCGCAGAACTTTCGAGGTGTTCGATAACTGGCTCACTTCCGAGCTCCATAGCGCCTTGTTCTGCTGCAGCTCATCTTCGCGTGCAAACTGATGACTTTCCATTTCACTGCGCTGGGTCTGGATGGTTTCCCTGAGTTGGGCAATTTCGGCAGCCGCTTCGTTGCGGGCCTTCTGCACGGCCTGGTCCTTTTCCAGCGGCAGGTTGTCGATTTCCTGGCGCAGGCTCCGGGCGACGGTTTTCAGCTGGGCGATTTCCTTGCTGGCTTCTCGAATAGCCTCGGCGATGCGCTGCTCTGTATCTATGTGCAGGGTATCCAGCTCCTGGCGCAGTACGGTGATGGTACTTTTCAGGTGCCGGTTCTCTTTCTCCATCTCCCGGTTGTAATGTTCAGGATGCTCGGAGAAATGTGTTTTATCGCCTTGTTTTTTCATGAATTTCTGAATTCAGAGCAACAGGGCGAGATATGATAAACGTTATTCGGGGGTTGTGCCACAGGGTTTGCCCCCGCGCCGTTGGGCGCAGGGGCACGCCCTGATTGCCTGGCCTTAGTCCGCGTCCGCCAGGCCCGAATAGGGACCGCTGGCATGTGCTATGCGCCCGCCGACCAGTGTAAGCACCGGCTGCATGGTTTTAATTGCCTCGGCATCGATATCGAGAAAATCCTTGTCCAGGACAACCAGATCGGCCAGCCTGCCTGTTTCCAGCGACCCCAGATCATCCTCCTCGCCCAGGAACCAGGCGTTGGATGCCGTATACAGCCGCAGGGCGTCGATTCGCCCGATCTGCTCACCGGGAATGATGACCTCGCCGCCTGCATTCTTGCCGGTCACCATGTAGTAGATCGACAGCCAGGGATTGAGCGGCCCGACAACGCCGGAATCGGTGCCGGCGCCCATACGGATACCGCTTTCCAGCAGGGTCCTGAAGGGTGGTCCCGGGTTCCAGGCAACAGAGCCGTTGCGCAGGTAATCGTGGTCCTGGACGCGGACATTCACGCCGATGGCTTTCAGCCGGGCGATCTGGTCCGGGGTGATTTCGAAAATATGCTCCAGGCTCCAGCGCAGGTCCGCCAGGGGAATGCGCTCGGCAACCCGCTCCATGATGGCAAGGTAACGTTCGATCTCGTCTTCCCGGATGGTGTGCTGGGACAGCGGCCAGCCCGCCCTGGCGACGTTCAGGTACGCTTCGAAAACCTCATCATCATTCGCTTCGTCGGCAATGACCCGCTCGCCCACCCCGACAGTCTTGTACCAGCCGTCGCCCATACCATAGGTCGCATTGAGCACCCGCGCACTGACCGAACGCAGGTCATCCTGGGACAGGATATCGCGGTGATCGTACTGCAGGCGGATGCGCAGAGGCAGCAGGCCGTCACGCCAGATGGCATCGAGCACGGTCAGGTTGGGGCGGTCATCGATATCCAGGTGGGCGCCGAGGAAATCGCAGCAGCCCTGGTCAACCACCGTTGTCAGGCCCAGGCCGGTGGCATAGTCCATGTATTCGAAAAAGCGGTTGCGCATGCGTGCATCGGTACGTGTTCTCAGGACATAGCGCAAGCCGGTGCCGTCATTCGACACGATGCCATCCGCCGACACCGGTATACCCTCGCTCTCGAGTACACGACGTGCCGCTGCGTTCACCATGCCTTCGCGCAGGTAGCCGGCCTGAATCCATACAGGATGATCGGGTACAGCTGACGTGAGCTCGGCGTAGGTCGGAAAACGCTTTTCAGCAAACTGCAATGGCGTGATACCGCCGATGGAGGCTATCCACTCACCGGGTTCGGCACGGCCGGCCGCTTCCGCCAGGGCTCCTTGCAGCGAGGCGATATCGGTGGCGCTTTCCAGGCCTGTGACGAAGGGGCCCGGTGCTTGCGCAGTCCTGACAAAATGGGTGTGGGAATCGATGAGACCTGGAATGACAGTGCGCCCTGCAAGATCGATGACATCCACGCAGGCTTCATCCGCTGACTCCATGCCGCCGACGGCAATGATGCGATCACCGCGAATGCGCAGGCTGCTGGCGGTGCTGTCACTGGCATCCATCGTCAGGATGGTGCCGTTGGTGAGAAGGATGTCGGGAGAGCCGATGCAACTCTCGGCTGCTGATGCTGGTTTGGAAAAAGAAGTAATAATTAGAACAAAATAACAGATGAAAAATCTGGCTGTATTTTTGATGGCTGGCATGATTCCCTCCTCAGGTTTCAAGGCAAGGATAAAGGGGGAATTTTTTGGCGTCTAGGGATGAAACCAAGAGTGCTACGCACTCCCCGGAAGGATTGACGCGCTTGGAAAGCGCGCGTCTGCCGTACCGGCCACTGGCCG
>Ga0181587_10002338_pt1 | contig 15782 bp, 8 predicted proteins | sample 071ome_27_FD_132463 | JGI IMG/M metagenome (GOLD analysis project Ga0181587, IMG submission 132463) | Coastal salt marsh microbial communities from the Groves Creek Marsh, Skidaway Island, Georgia - 071409AT metaG (megahit assembly) | ecosystem: Environmental > Aquatic > Marine > Intertidal zone...
CCTGCCATATCGATATGATGGGGGGAGTCGATCATCGTCCGGTTTCAACCGGGGTGGGCGGTGCCCAGGGTATATTGAATGCGCCCACCATCTTCAATGCCGCGCTGAATTTCCGACAATTCTGGGATGGCCGCGCGCTGACGCTGCAGGACCAGGTGGTGGGCCCGATCGAAAATCCGCTGGAATTCGATCATGATCTTGAAGGCGTTCTGGCGGTGCTCAAAGGAATTCCCGACTACGTCAATGCGTTCAATCGTGTCTATTCGGATGGAATCACTGCTGCAAATCTGGGTGACGCGATCGCCTACTATGAGACGATGAATTTTACCGGGCTGGCCTCGCCGTTCCTGAGTCAATTCCAGCCGCAAGACCAGCAACCACTGAACCCCAGGGCCCGCAGGGGTCAGCAGCGCTTCATCGAGGTCGGCTGCGCCGCCTGCCACAACGGTGTCAACCTGGGGGGCAATTCCTATCAGCAACTCGGCCTCGCGGAGCCGTGGTATGGCAGTGACCTGCTGGCGGATGACGCTGATCTGGGCCTGTACGGGCGGACCGGTCGCGCGCAGGACCTCCATGTATTCAAAGTGCCGACTCTGCACAATGTGGCGGTAACCGGACCGTGGCTGCATGACGGGAGCGTGACTTCGCTGCAGCAGGCGGTGGATCGAATGGCACGTTTTCAGTCCGGCAGGTTGCTCGATAACGGTGATATCGACGATATCGTTGCGTTTCTCAGGGCTCTGGGTGACAGGCAAAGTTTGCTGGGGGACTGTTCTGCCAGCGGAACCTATTCGATCACCATGGACTGTAGCCTTGGACCGAAATTGTCCGGGACGACTGGCGACGGCGAATTGGCCCGGATCAGCGTGCCGGATCCGGAAGCGATTTCTGTGCAGCATCAACAGGAGTATTCGGCAGCACTGACAATGGTGGCGGCAGGGCCAGAGCACATCGCAGCCGAGATGCAGCGTATCCGATCCGGGGAAGTTGCGCATTACGATTTCCTGCAATATGAGCACATCGAGATGCTGCGCCACGCTCGTGCACTCTCGCATCCGCCGGCAAACCTTGAACCGAAACAGCGAGAAGAGTTGCTGGCGAAAGCGCAGGAATGGCAGCATTCCGCGGAGGAATACGAGCTCGCTATCGCCGACTTCCTGCGCAGTCAGGCAGTGCTACGCAGCGCCAGGGCGAACCTGCAGGACTTGCTGCGACTGATGTCTGTCAATGCTGATGAAAAGACTCTGTCCCTGCTTGCACGCGCTGAGCAACAGGCGCTGGCATACTACGCTCAACCCGATCTGACCAACCGGCAAGAATTCGAGGGCGTAATGGATACCCTTCAAAAAGTTAAGCTGAATCCCCAGTGGCTTTCAGAACTCCAACTGCAGGTGCAATTGTTGCTGGAAAACCTCAGCCTGCCTCAGGCTTAGATCGGTCCCCGCGTAGCGGATCTGTCGAGAAGCCGAGCGATTGATTACCCCAAGGAGTCCTGTTGGCACTTGCCAACAAATGCCAGAGCATCCAGTCCGTAATCGATGTAGACGAGGATAAAATTTGCACCATCAGGATGAATGGATAGCGACGCTTCACCGAACACGATGTTGTTTTCACGGCAAACGACGTAGCCTTTGTTCGACAGGCATGAGCCGCTGAAGTGGGGGACATCTGCGCGCCGCCATCCCTTTTCTGTATCAACTACCCAGTCCTGGGGTTCAAAGTGATCAGGCTTATCAGCGGAATTGGAAGTCCCGAACTGATCGATCGCGACGCTTGCAGTTTCTCTGCACAGAAAGGTCTCCGCACTGGCGGCTACAGAGAAAAAGATTAGCGCCAGGGTCGGTAACAGACTGCCCGGAGGGTTTCTATTCATACTCATGGCACTCCGATGGCTGGAGAGAAAAATTGCTTCATTGCACAGGTATACGACCATTAGAGAATTTAGATCGCAGGATAGGGACGATGGCACCCGATTACGGGCGTATTCAGTGCTGTCAAAGCTGGCGGCCCCCCGCGTTGCCCCTTTGAAATGGTCAACCCTGTGATTTATGCTAGACTGCCTGTTTTCCCACAATGAGAGTTACAACATGAATAACCTTAAAATCCTGAAGTCAATGTGCGTGGCATTGAGCATGGTGCCTCTTCTGGTATTTGCCCAGACTGAGATGGCGCCGGTTAATGACCTGCCGAACCCCTATGTCACCCAATCCGGTTTCTTCAAGTTGCCCGCCGGTCGCGAGTGGGGCTCATCCAGCACAGTAGAAATCGATCTGGACGGAGAGAGTATTTGGGTGGCCGAGCGTTGTGCCGGTAATGCCAATGCCTGTATCGAGAACCCGGACGTGAATATGATTATGCTGTTCGACAAGGACGGCAACCTGGTTCGCAGTTTCGGCGCTGGCTATATCACCTGGCCCCACGGTATCGAAGTCGACCCATGGGGTAACGTCTGGGTTGCTGATGCCCGGGGCACTGACATGATGCGCGACTATAGCGGCGAGTCCTACGGTCACCAGGTGCACAAGTTCAGCCCCACTGGAGTTCATCTCATGACGATTGGTGTGAAGGGCGGCGGGAGTAATGGCGAGTGCTGCTATACACCTAACGACGTACTGGTTGCACCGGACGGTTCGATTTTCATCGGTGAGGGTCACTCCAGCGCAGAAGGCACACCCAACGCGATGTACAAATACGATCCCGAGGGTAACCTGATCAAGAAGTGGGGCACCTGGGGCGAAGAGCCGGGTAACTTCCGCCAACCCCACGGTCTGGCGATGGATTCAAGGGGCCGCCTGTTCGTTGCTGATCGCGGTAATAACCGTGTTCAGATATTCGATCAGGATGGCAATTTTCTGGATGTGTGGTACCAGTTCAGTCGCAATAGCGGCATCTTCATTGATGAGCACGACGTCCTGTATGCCGCCGATTCGGAATCCGGTTCTGTAAATCCTGATCATGGCGCCTGGACTCGTGGTATCCGTATCGGCAGCGCGATAACCGGTGAAGTCGAATTTCTGATTCCCGATCCGCAGCCAGACTGCCGTGGCACTTGCACCGCGGAAGGCGTGGTAGCGGATAAACACGGAAATATTTTCGGCGCTGAAGTCGGCCCTGTTGGCGGCATCAAACGCTATGTAAGACCGGTGAAGTAACCCGGGCACACAAGGCACGGCGGATTAATGAAAACCCGGGCAGGCATCCTGCCCGGGTTTTTATTGCGCGCGGAATAGGTGAAGGGGGTTTGGCTGTCCAGCTGAGTGACCCGCCCTTTACGCTCGTTACCGTATCAGTCTATCTTGTCCGAGAACGTAAAGCTCTCCGGCGGAGCCACATTCTTCAGGTGTTCGACGAAATAGTCCCAGCGACGTTTCATGAAGTAGCGGCTATTTCCTATGCCGTGACCACCGTCCGGAACCAGCAGCAGGTCGAAGTCTTTTTCCGCTTCGATCAATGCTTCCACAACAAGTAATGTGCTCGAAGGATGAACATTGCTATCCATCATGCCGTGGGCGAGCAGTAATTTCCCCTTGAGCCTGTCGGCTAACAACTGATTGGCCTGATTGTCATAATTAGTGACAGCTGGCGCTTCATCTCCGTCGGTTGGGTTGCTTTCCGGAAACACCTCCAGAAGCCCCTGCCACTTTTCGCCCCAGTCGTCTTCGTAATTACGGTTGTCATGATTGCCGGAACTGGACACGGCAACTTTGTAAAAATCGGGATAACGCAAAATGCCTGCAGTGGAGGCAAAACCTCCGCCGGAATGACCCCAGATACCGACTTGATCCAGATTCATCCAGGAATAACGTTCAGCCAATTGCCTGATGGCAGTAATCTGGTCTGGCAGCCCATTGTCGCCCATGTCGCCGTAGTAAGCGTCATGAAAAGCCTTAGAGCGGCCTGGTGTCCCCATCGCATCGACTTCGACTACGATAAAGCCCAGTTCTGCCAGGGCTTGTTTGTCCATGCGCGCAGACAGGAACGCCCGGGTACCGACGCTGCCTGCCTGCGGGCCAGGATACAGGTAGTTGAGGATTGGATAAGACCCAGATTCATCCAATTTAGACGGCTGATACATCAGTCCGTAGAGATCGGTTTGCTGATCTCTGGCCTTTACGATGAACGGGATCGGAGGCACCCAACCGCTGGACTCCAGAGCGCTGATATCGGCGGTTTCCAGTTCCATGACAGTAGCGCCGGATTTATCCCTTAGTACTGTCCTGGGCGGCTGCACCGGAGTCGACCAGGTATCGATGAAATAGTTCTCAGCAGTAGACCAGCTAATCGCGTGGTGAGCAGGTTCCGGGGTGAGATTGAGCAATTCGCTGCCATCGAAATTTACCCGATACAGGTAATGAAAGTACGGGTCTCCCGGTTCCCGATTGGAGCCAATAAAGTAGACCTGCGCGTTCTCAGTATCCACTTTGAGTACTTCCAGTATCGCCCAGTTACCACTTGTCAGCTGTCGTTTTTGGGTGCCGGTTTGCAGATCATGAAGATACAAATGGCCCCAGTTATCTCGCTCGGAAAACCAGAGAAATTCCTCCCTTCTTTGAAGAACCCTCCAGTTGGCGGAGCGGGTTCCCGACTCGTAATAGGTCTCGGCGGTTTCGGTATAAACATCCCTCACCGCGCCAGTATTTGGATCGGCAATTCGCAGAGTTGCCACTTTGTGATCACGGCTTGAGGAGACAAAGGCCAGTTGTGAGCTGTCCTCACTCCATTCCACATCCAGAAATACGCCACCCTGTCCGGCAACGTGGTCACTGGTTGTTGAGCGATGAGGGTCAGGTGGCATATTTAATCGCACGAGCCGCGGATTTTCTTGCAGATGAATGACCACTCGCTCAATCATAAAAATATGGTCATCACCCGGAAGCGGGTATTTCCACGATTCGAGTTCCGGATGACCAACCCTGGTGGAATAGAGATACATTTCTCCAACGTTTCTGGCGTCATGGCGAAATGTTGCGATTTTGCTAGAGTCTGGCGACCACAGCAGCACTGGTCCGTCTCGCCGCAGCCAGCCGGCATTATTGGTCGCATAGCCGTAATTTTCTATGCCGTCGAAAGTCAGCTGGGTCAGTTGGTTCGTGCCGGTATCCCGCACCCACAGGTTGTGAGTGTCTATGTAGGCCGCCTTACTGCCGTCGGGAGAAAGAAACTCATCGAATTCAGATTCCTCAATCTTCTGCAGGCTGTAGCTGTTCAGGTCGAGGCGAAAATTCGAGCCTTTGTGCGTGAATTCGACGAGTTGTGGGGAATCTGCAAATTCAATCCCGCCGATCTGAAGCTCACTGGCAACAAGTTCCTCCTCGCTGAATTCGGCCAGACCTGTGGTCAGCCGCTCGAGGTCAAAAAGCTGGCTTCTGCTCTGCGTTTGCGGATCTACGAGGATGTATTGAAGTCCTGCGGCTGTGCGTTTTCGGTAGACCAGTCGGTCATCATACTGCCAATAGTGGGTCAGCACCGTGTCGTAAAGCAGTTCGGCAGTGTGGTCTCTTAGGAATCGTTCGGCTCGCTGGTAGTCCTCAACCGTAATTGATTCCCCCGTCAATTGGTCGACACTGGTTTCCATAGCGGGATTACAGCCAGTCAGTGCCAGTATCAATGCCGCGACTGGCCGGCTTGCAGGTGATTTCATGCCAGTTATTTCCGATTAGTGTGAGAATTTATATTCATGGCTCTATCCGCTTAAACTGTTCGTTACATTCAGCATAGGTTCCATGCTCGCCCACTGGCAGCCAATCCGGAAAGGTAACCGTTTACATTACGGAAATAATTCCCAATCCCTTTGCTTCCGTGATCAGCTTTGCATATGCTGGGGTCTAAAATACCGCAAAAAAGATTCGAGGAATATCCCATGCAAGCTCGACCTGGTCCATTGCTCAATTCCCTGCTGCTAACCCTGGCTCTGACCCTTCCTGCATACAGTGGGGCGCAGCAGGAAGGTGACGATCTAGTGAGGGAACTGGTCAGTCGCCTGGAGCTTGATAGTTACAAGGACGTCATTCGCGAACTGACGCGCTTTGGTGATCGTCGTCAGGGCACGGAACGCAATCGAAGAGCGGTGGACTGGATTCAACAGCATCTGGAAACGGTTGGCTGTCCGACACAACGCCTGGAGTACGTCTACGACCCCGAACCCAGCCCGCCAAGGGCACCGCGCCCCCCTGCAGCCGAAACGCCGGACTTGACCACTTCGACCGGTGGGGCAGTCGGGCGCAATGGCAGTGGTCCCGGTGGTGCTTCCATTTTTGGGTATCGGGCAGCGACCGGAGTGAACAGGGACCTGATGGCTCAGCCGGACGCGCGAATTCGTGAACTGAACAGGGAAGAACCGGTCAACGGACCCCGCTCGCAGGTTTACTGCACCAAGGTCGGGACCTCCCGGCCAGATGAGATGTACATAATTGGCGCTCACATGGATGGGCATGGTGTTAACGAGGCGGTCAATGATGACGCGTCCGGCAGCGCCCTGGTTATGGAACTGGCGCGTATTTTCAGCTCGCCGGACGTAGAAACCGAAGTGACGATTCGCTTCGCGCTGTGGAATAACGAAGAGACTGGACTGAATGGATCGCGGGCTTACGTGGAGCAAAGAAAGGATTTGCAGGGAATCGAAGAGCCTCCGGGTTCGGGAGAGTACCCGGAGCCCCGCTGGTTGGGCATGATCCAGCATGACATGATGCTGTGGGATCACGGGGCACCGCGTGCTGATGGCTCGGTAAGTATGGATCAGCGGCCGGAAGCGGATATCAATATCGAATTTCAATCGGATTCTGAGCTGGTAGAACAATCGCGGCAGCTCGCCTTCGTTTTTAAGAGCGCGGCTGACGAGTACAACACCGATTATCCGGCGACCGTTGGGCCCCATATGACCAATACTGACTCAACTCCTTTCATGAACGAAACGCCCTCGATAAGCCTGCGGGAAAACGAGCGAGGCGCCCATACCGGGGCCGGTTGGAACCCGACCTGGCATACGCCGCTGGATGTCTGGACCAGCTTTGACGACGAGGATTTTCGACTCGGACTCAATGCTGCGCAGACTACCCTTGCCGCTATCGCGAAGTTGGCAGGCGCAAGCATTAAGGAATAACAGGATGTTGCGATACGCATGATGGCAATTGGGCAAGGACTGACACGTTGAAATCGGCATTAATCGCCGTCGTTTTTTTCTGGCTGGTTAGCCCAGGAAGCCTTGCACAGGTTCCCTTCGACGAATCCCTGATGACCGTACCCGAGCGCACTGCCTACGCCCGGACCTCAACCCATGCGGAAGTTCTTCAGTCCATTGACAATCTGCTGCGAGGCAGTGACCTGGTGCATCGGGAAACGATGCTGGTGACGCGGGATGGCAGGGATGTACCGCTGCTAATAGTGTCTGATCCACCGATTTCGACTCCGGCTGAGGCACAGAGTAGCGGCAAGCCGGTGATATATATTCAGGGCAATATCCATGGTGGCGAGGTGGAAGGCAAGGAAGCCATCCTGATTCTTTTGCGGGATATACTGCATGGTGATAAAGCCCACCTGCTTGCTAACCAGATACTTGCCCTGGCACCGATCTACAATGCCGATGGCAATGATCAGCTGAGCGAAAATTCGAGGCCCAACCAGGAGCTTAGTCCGGTGCAGACCGGCGAACGCTTCAGTCATGGCTATGATCTGAATCGTGACGGCATGGCTGCGGAAACCCCGGAAACCCGGGGGCTGCTCCGTAATGTACTGCAGCGTTGGGATCCCCAGCTATTTGTCGACATGCATACAACGAATGGTACCTGGCATGGCTATTCACTGACTTACGCGCCCAGTTACCACACCGCTGGCGATCCTTCGACGAGCGACTACACGATGAACGTGATGCTGCCCGCCGTGTCGCAGTCGATAAAAGCAAAGTATGACCTGGATTTTTTCCTGTTTGGAGATTTTACCCTCGAACGGTGGCCGCCGACCGAATTTCGCACTTTTCATCATGCGCCGAGATACCTGACGAACTTGATGGGTCTGCGCAACCGCATGGCTATTCTCAGTGAGACTTTTTCGCATGACCGTTTTTACAAGCGTATTCATTCGGCCAATGTCTTTATTGAGGAAATACTCGAGTACACCAACCGCCACGGTCAGACGATCTTGCAAATCAATCGCGAGGCCGACGCGAGGACGCAGGAGAAGATTGCCGGGCAGGGTGGACGCATCAGCAACGGCGTGGCGTTCGAGATGATGGCCCAGCCAGAGCCCGTGACACTGCGTGCCTACAATCATATTCCCTATCGCACCGAGAGTGGCCAGATCGCCTACACGAGGAGCGCCGAACTGATCGATATCGAGGGTGTGGCCAATTTTCAACAATTTCGCCCGTTGCAAACGTCAATTATGCCGCGAGCCTACCTGATCCCGGCGGACCAGGAGTCGATAATTGAAAAGTTAAGTCAGCATGGCATCGAGGTGACCCGGCTCGAGAGATCCATAACGATTGAGGTCGAGGCATTCACGGTTTCTCAGATAGAGACCCAGGATGCGGTCCAGAATGGTCATCAGAATACGCGTCTGTCTGGAGATTTCCAGTCGATGGAACGGACGTTCCAAGAGGGTGATTATCAGGTGCCGCTGGATAACCCTCTCGCGAATCTCATTTTCTACCTGCTGGAGCCCCAGGCAGATGATGGGCTGGCATACTGGAATTATTTTGATCAACATCTGCAAAATCTGCAGGCCAACGACAGACCCCTGATATACCCGGTATTCAAATTAATGGAACAGGCAGGAGCGGTGAGCGACCAGTAGTTGAGCTGCTCAAACCGTCTGGTCCTGCCTTGCCGCCTGAGGTCAACATTTCTAGCGCAAGAATCCGATCAGCGCATCTTTCATTAGTCGGCGGGTGTTGTCGCTGGTCATAATGGCATCCACTGCCAGTAGCGAAGTATGAATCTGTCCCGCCGCCTGCAAATGCTGCACCTGCACACCGGCAGCCTTCAGCGCGTCTGCGTATGCGTTACCTTCATCCCGCAGCGGGTCCAGTTCTGCAGTTACCACCATTGCTGGCGGCAGTCCCGTCAGACTTTGCGCCCGTAGCGGCGAGGCCCGCGGGTCATGGCGATCATCTACGTCGCAATAATGATCCCAGAACCATTCCATGAGAGAGCGGGTCAGAATGTAGCCTTCGGCGTTGTCTCGGTAGGAAGGGCGGGTGAAATCACCGTCGGTGACCGGAGTGATCAGCAGCTGTCCCTTGATGGCCGGCCCATCGTGAGCCAGAGCGAGCTGGCAGACCACGGCGGCAAGATTAGCTCCGGCACTCCAGCCAGCGACAGCGATGTTGTGCGAATCACCGCCGAGGAATTCGGCATTCGCGGCGATCCAGTTGACAGCTGCGACGGCGTCGTCCACCGCTGCCGGAAATCGTGCCTCCGGCGCGTGGCGGTAATTGACGGATATTACCAGCGCATTTGATTCTGCGCACAAGTAGCGACAGAACGGCTCATCGGAGCTGGCATGGCCCAACACCCAGCCACCGCCGTGAAAATATATAACGATGGGTGCGAGACCGGGTATTGCGGGTTTATACAGCCGGTAATCCAGTTCTCCCGCCGGGCCGGGAAGGATTCCGTCGATAATTTCATCCACCTCAGGCCCCGGGGGGCGCTGTGCGGCGCTCGCTTCCATCTGCTGACGTGCCGCCTCCGGTGTCAGCGAATCCAGCGGCGGCTGATCCAGGCTGGCAAGTAACTCCAGCAGCAGTTGCACGTCGGGTTTTACCGGGCGGATGACTCCGTCGTTGCAGCGTGAACCTGCGTTACCCACCTGCTCGAATCCGAGGTAATCCCTTTTCACGACGTCATCACAGACCTGGCGGTAGCGGTCCACTCCGCCAATATAAGGAAGAAATACGCGCGGTTTACCAGGCACGTTCGCCCCCATATACCAGCTGTTGGCCTGGGGGTAGAGCGTCAGGTTGGCGTAGTCATTAACGTGGGTCACCCAGCTCTCCTGCGCTGCAGAGGTGGCTTCGATGCTGTGAAATCCTTCACCGCGCAGATGTTCCAGAGCAGCGGTTATCCATTCCACGTGCTGCTCGATTGACACTGCCATGTTGGATAGCACGGAAGGGCTGCCGGGTCCGGTAATAGTGAAGAAATTCGGAAAACCATGCACGCTCAGTCCAAGGTAGGTTTTCGGACCCTCTGCCCAGACATTTTTCAATTCGATCCCATCCCGCCCGCGGATATCGACGGCAACTATGGCGCCGGTCATGGCGTCGAACCCGGTCGCGAACACAATGGCATCGAATTCCATCGATTCCGCCGAGGTATCGATGCCTGCTTCCGTTATCGATTTAATAGGCGTGCGATGCAGGTTTACCAGTTTTGCCTTTGGTGAATTAAAGGTTTCGAAGTAGTTGGTCTCGAGACAAAGTCGCTTGGAAAAAAGCGGAAAATCTTTGCCGCACAGATCTTCGGCTGTCAGCGGGTCGAGCACTTTCTCCCGCACTTTGTCGCGAAAAAATTCCTGTACTTCAAAGTTCGCCGCGGCATTGACCACCAGATCGGCAAAGGACGAATTGATGGTCAGTAAATCTCCTCTGGTCCAGCCCGCTTCCAGGCGTCGCATGCGCTCGCCCGGTTCCACGGAGAAAAACGGCTCTGTCGAGCCGGAGATCGGCACCCCGGCGCGCGACCAGCGTGCGCCCTCGCGATAGGCGTTTCGATCCTCTTCCAGTTGTTCACGATGTTCCCTGCGCACCGGGCCGTTATTGGCGGGCGCTGCGTAGTTGGCAGTGCGCTGAAACACGGTGATCTGACTGGCCTGCTCGGCAATGAGAGGGATCGATTGGATGCCGGAAGAACCGGTGCCGATGACGGCAACGCGCTTGCCGCTAAAGTCCACACCCTCGTGAGGCCAGCGATTGGTAAAGTAGATCGGCCCGCCAAAGCGGTCCACTCCCGGCACATCCGGTTCCTTTGGCATGGACAGGCAACCGGTCGCCATTACGTAAAATTGTGCGGTAATTCGATCGCCGTTATCCGTGGTGATGCGCCAAAGCCCGGCGTCTTCATCCCAACTGGCTCGGTCCACTCTGGTGGAAAAGCGGATATCCCGGCGCAAATCGTAGCGATTGGCAACAAACTGCAGGTAGCGCAATATTTCCGGTTGCGTCGCATAGCGTTCTGACCATTGCCATTCTTTTTCGAGTTCCGGATCGAAGCTATAGGAGTAATCCAGGCTCTCGATGTCGCAGCGTGCGCCCGGATAGCGATTCCAGTACCAGGTGCCGCCCACATCATCTGCGGTTTCCAGGGCTACAGCGGAAAACCCGGCGTCCCGCAGCTTCTTCAGCAGGTACAGGCCTGCCATGCCTGCACCGACGGCGATCACATCAAAGTGTTGTCCGTCCGATTCCCGGTTTGTCATACCTGCCTCGCTCCTGTCGTTCTGTTGGGATTTGAATAGCATCTGGAAGTGGGTAACTTATCGCCAATGTAGTCAGGAAGCAAAAAAGAACATATTCTTGAATGGAACCTGCATAAGAAAGGGCTATTCCAATGAATAATAAAACTGGCTCACTTATCGTCTTTTGCCTGACAGCGGCGCTGGCTGCATCCGTGTCGGCCCAGACAAGCAATACGGAAAATCCCCTTAATTCCTATCGTCCGATCGATGAACAGTTGCTGCTCGATCCTCCCGCTTCCGACTGGCTGATGTGGCGTAATCACTACGATCTCAGCGGGCACAGTAACCTTGATCAGATAAACAGGGACAATGTTGCGAATCTGCAGGAGGCCTGGTCTATACCTCTTTCGTCGGGAAACAGCATGACAACCCCTCTCGTGCATGACGGGGTAATGTTCATTGCGGACACGAATAATATCCTGCTGGCACTGGATGCCCGCAACGGACGAGAGTTGTGGCGTTATCAACATCAATCGGAAAATTTTGATGGACGCCGTCAGGGAATAGCCCTGTTTGGCGATCGAGTCTTTGTTCCTCATAACGACCTGGACGTCGTTGCCCTGGATGTTCACACCGGTGCAGTGGAGTGGGAGCACGCGATTACTACACCGGTGGAAAACCCGCAGAGTGGTTATTACTCATTGCGAGGCGCACCCATGGTAGCGGGCGACGTGCTTATCCAGGGTGTCGGCGCCACCATGGTACCAATGGGGGGATTTATCATTGGTCTGGATATCGAATCTGGTGAGGAGCGCTGGCGTTTTCAGACCGTGGCAGCTCCCGGGACTCCCGGCGGCGATAGCTGGAACAACCTGCCAGCAGAAGCGCGCAGCGGAGGTTCGGTCTGGAACTCGGGCAGCTATGATGCGGAACTGGATCTGGTCTTTTTCGGTTCTGCGCCTACCTATGACACGGGGCCGTTGCTAGACGATCTGGGCCTGGAGGGTGTTAGCAATGACGCCCTTTATACCAATGCAACAATGGCATTGCGCCCCGGAACCGGCGAACTTGTCTGGTATTTTCAGCACATGCCCAATGATCAGCTCGACCTCGACTGGGTCTATGAGCGGCAGTTGGCTGAACTCGAAATGGAGGGTCGGCAGCGGAAAGTGGTATTCACTGCCGGTAAGATGGCTCTTTACGACGTGGTTGATGCGGCAACCGGCGAGTATCTGGATTCGATTGATCTGGGAATTCAGAACGTTGTATCCGCGGTCGACCCGCTGAACGGCAGCAAAACAGTCAACCCGGATTCGGTACCAAACAGGGAGAGTAATCATCTGATTTGTCCCTATTTCCTCGGTGGCCGCAACTGGCAGGCAGGAGCCTATAACCCCGACACGCAGATGCTGTATCTGCCGGTGCTGGAGATGTGCATGATGGCCGGAAAAATGGCCGAGGGCATGCTACTCACTACGGGGATCGAAAGCAGCCCTGCGCCCCGTCCTGACAGCGATGGCCAATTCGGCAGGCTGCAGGCTATCGACATGCAGACTGGTGAGCTGGCCTGGCGTCATCGGGAAATATCACCACCTTCTACTCCGCTTTTATCGACGGCAGGCGGACTGGTGTTCGGGGGTAATCTGGACTCATCGTTCAAGGCCCTCGACGCAAGCTCTGGTGCGATACTGTGGCAAACCAGAATGGATAATATTCCCTCGTCATTCCCAATAACGTACGCGGTGAACGACAAGCAGTACATCGCTATCGTCAAGGGCCAACCCAGCCGTTATGGTGGCACTCTGCTTGGTCTCGTCATGAACTTTCTGGGACCGGATCAGTCCGCATTACAGATGCCAAGCGGCGCACCAGCGCTGGTAGTGTATGCTCTTGAGTGAAGCTGGGTCAGTGATCGGAGATTTCGTGATCGGTTGCCGTTGCCCGGGGTTCAAAGCAAAAACGGTGGGCGTTGACATCGTGCCCGATTCGATACTGCATCAACCTGATGCTGGGGATTGATTTTATTTAAAAGGGAAAAAGAGTTGAGCCCTGGTTCCCTTATTGAGTTCCGAATCGAGGAAAAAGTAGCCTTCAGAATTCTTGGCAAAACCATAAACGGTGCTCAATCCGATGCCCATGCCTCCGCTGGCTTTTTTCGTGGTAAAAAATGGATCAGTTGCTCTGCTGATGGTTTCTTTGTCCATGCCTGCCCCCGTATCTTCGACTTCCAGTTTGAGGAACTTGGGAAGGACCGGTTGCAACCCATGGGTTTCGAGGATGTAATCTGAAGACACGATGCTGGTTCGGATAGTAATATCCCCGCCCTCTGGCATAGCATCTCGCGAGTTTAATAAAAGATTCAAAATCGCATCTTCCAGCAAGTTTCGATCGACTTCAATTATGGGGCAGTTTTCCATGAGTTCCGTTTTGATGATAAATGAAGAAGTCAACGACGCCCGGTACATCAGCATATTGTTTGAAATAATTTCGTTTGCGTTGACGGATTCTATAAGCTTCTGGTCCTCATTTTGCGAGAAGACCATTAGCCTGTTTGTCAGGCCAGTACCCTTCTCCACGGCAGATAGAATGTTGTCAACCGCCTGTTCTACCTCCAGTTCTATATTGTCCTGGCTGCCTATCATCTGTGCGTTACCCGAGACAACGCCGAGCAAATTGTTAAAGTTGTGCGCAAAGCCGCCGGTCAAGCGACCAAGTGCTTCAAAGCGTTGTCCCTGTCTGATTTTTTCTTCATTATCTTTTTGTTGTGTGATGTCACGAACTACCGCATTGAAGTGGCCGTTCTCGTCCAATGATCCAGTCATAGAAACCCAGACAGACTCTCCGTTTTTCGATATTAATTCGCCCTCGAAGCCTTTCACGAATCCCTGATTCGTGACAATTTTCTGGCATTCCAGAAAAGTCTCCTTCCGAGCGCAAAAGTCTGTTATCGGTTTGCCTGTGAGGTATTCTGGAGTGTATCCGAGAAGTTCTTCTACAGAGGGTGAAACCATGAGGATTTCGCCACGGTCCCCGGTTTGAAAAACTGTATCGAGCATCGAGTTGTAGAGATTCGAAATCTCCTGATTTACCCTGAGCAGAGCTTGCTGAGTTTCAACTGCATCAGAGATGTCGCGAATGGTTCCCTCGACACCTGCGATTTCGCCTGCCTCGTTCCTCCAATACTGGGTATTGGAGGAGGTGTGTTTGGCAACGCCATCAACCAAAATAGTGACTCTGTAGTCATTTAGTTTTCCGCCTGATTCTGCCAGAGCCTGGAGGTAAAGGTCTCGGTAACTTGGGTCAGTGTAAAAGTCTGACATCTTTTTGCCGATGGCCTGTTCTGGTGTCAAACCAATCAATGACTGCACGGCGCCCTTGGCAATAATAACCCGGCCCTCGGTGTCTGCCCGGTAATATACGTCCGGCAAGTTTTCCAGGATTGTCCCCAGTTCACTTGACGTTTCAGACAATTCCTTTTCTTTATCCGCCAAACGGTGCAGCGCTCTCAACAAGAATTCTTTGAGGTTGAATCCGGCCAATGCAAAGGCTATCGCAACACCGAGTGTGAACAAATTGATGCGCAACCACTCGCCCAAATCATTGGGATAACTTAATCCCGGAATGGAAGGCTGCACGACACCCGAGGTATGCCAATAGGACACTATAACGATCAACAGGAAGAATATCCCTATAAAACTAAATGCCGACCTGTGCCTCAACAGGAACAACGCCATTATTGGTACGATCGCTTGCAGAATGAACGCGCCGCTGTAAGGGCCTTGCGCAGCATATGCCGACAGGGCGACCAGCGACAGGAGACTCAGCAGGACAATCGGATTGGCGGCCCGAAAGGACTCTGACAATTTACACAGAACATAGTTCAGGGGTAATAGCGCCAGACTCATAATCAATGCAATGTACGCAGGTGACCAGCCATAGTTAATTGCGAGTGTGGAAGTAGAAAATATTGCAGGCACGCCGAGCACGGCAGACCCGCCGCGCATGGTTACGATCAGCGCTTCGTTAATAAGCCGGTTGATTTCAACGGGATCGCGATCGGTTCCCTGTGCGGTTGGGAGCGAAGGTACGAGCCGGTTGAGAAAACCTGATTTAGATGTTGAGTCAGAGGCCATGAATTATTCTTATATCTTCGCCTCGTAATCGAGGTGATTCAAGCTGAAATGGTACTCTCATCCGAATTCTAACTGCCGCCGAATCAAATGTGAACCAGTTCACATTTTCATCAGGGGTCGCGACTTTACTGAGTTTTTCGTAAAAAGTTCTGTATGCGCCCATATTTTATCTAAATTTCAGAAAGTTACGATAATCTTGTGCCAAGAAACGACAATTTTGCAAGAAAAGGCTAATGGACTGATGGATTGAGATCAGCG
>Ga0181587_10002347_pt1 | contig 15755 bp, 10 predicted proteins | sample 071ome_27_FD_132463 | JGI IMG/M metagenome (GOLD analysis project Ga0181587, IMG submission 132463) | Coastal salt marsh microbial communities from the Groves Creek Marsh, Skidaway Island, Georgia - 071409AT metaG (megahit assembly) | ecosystem: Environmental > Aquatic > Marine > Intertidal...
AGCCAAGAAGGTCGCCAAAGCTGCCCCAGCCAAGAAGGTCGCCAAAGCTGCCCCAGCCAAGAAGGTCGCCAAAGCTGCCCCAGCCAAGAAGGTCGCCAAGGCTGCCCCAGCCAAGAAGGCCTCAAAAGCTGCTCCAGCCAAGAAAGCTAGCAAAGAAAGCGTGCGACGAACCAAGGCTATCATTGAAGAAATTCAAAGGCAGGCAAAGGAGAAGGACAAAAATCCAGGACCTGTGGACCTAAACGCCATCACCGCTCCCACGGGAAAATCTGGGGTAAATTTAACAGAATTTGTTAAAGAGCTGCTCAGCCTGGCTCAAGAACAGGGCCACCTTACCTACGGTGACATCAATGAAGTGCTACCTGAAGAGGTCATTACCCCTGAAGACCTCGAGGAAGTCTACAACCGCCTTCGCAATCTCGACATTGAGATCGTGGACCAGGCTGAGGTGGAACGCATCAAGAAAAACGACCAGAACGAAGAGGAGGATGCCGGTCGACTTGATATCCTAGATGACCCGGTTCGCATGTACATGAAGCAGATGGGGAAAGTGCCCCTGCTGACTCGCGAGCAAGAGGTTGAAATATGCAAGCGCATTGAGGACGCCGAAATAGCACAACGTAAGATAGTGTATAGCATGGGTTTCGCAGGCAAAGAGCACATCGCTCTGGCTGAAAAACTTATCGCCGAACCCCCCAAAGAGCGCTTTGACCGCGTGATTCTCGACAAAAAAATAGACAGTCGAGACAAGCATCTGAAGTACCTGAGGAGACTCGTCAAGCAAGTGCGAGAACAAGATCAGCTGGTGGATGAAAAATATGCTGCGTGGCAAAAATCTAATCAAAGCAAGAAGACCAAGGAGAAGCATGAGGCTGAGTTTCTGAAGGCGGATAAGAAACTTCAGAACATGTTTCCGAAATTTTACTACAAACAGAAGGTCATCGAAGAAATGACCCTCGTCACGGAAAACATTTTCGAAAAAATTCAGGCTTCCATCGACCTGATCAGTGATCTCGAGAAGCAAAAAGCATCATCCCATCAAAAGTCGTATATTCAAATGGAGCAACAAAAGATCCAGGCACTGGAGGCTTTTGTGCGGATGCCCCATGGCGTGTATCTAGAATCTTACGAGCAACTCAAGGATTTCGCTGCGAAAGCACATCAGGCTAAGACAGAAATGGTGGAAGCCAACCTGCGCCTGGTGATATCCATTGCCAAAAAGTACACCAATCGAGGGCTTTCATTCCTTGATTTGATTCAGGAAGGCAATATGGGGTTGATGAAAGGGGTTGAAAAATTCGAATACCGACGAGGCTACAAATTTTCAACCTATGCCACGTGGTGGATCCGGCAAGCAATCACCCGCTCGGTAGCCGATCAGGCGCGCACCATTCGCATACCGGTGCACATGATCGAAATCATCAATAAATTGATGCGGGTTCAAAAGCAGCTATTGCAGGAATTTGGCCGAGAACCTACCGCAGAGGAAATTGCCGATGAGATGAACCTACCGGTTGATCGGGTTAGCGCAGTGCTCAAAATGGCCCAACAGCCTATCTCGCTGGAATCGCCAGTGGGTGATAGCGGTGATGCGAATTTTGGTGATTTCATCGAGGATAAATCGGCGGAAAACCCTTCAGACATGACCAGTCATCTCCTGCTCCGGGAGCGATTGAACGACGTGTTGACCACGCTTACTGAAAGGGAACGCAAAATCCTGGAATTGCGCTTTGGATTGCACGATGGGTATGCAAGAACCCTAGAAGAGGTTGGAAAACAATTTAAGGTCACCCGAGAACGCATACGCCAAATTGAAGCAAAAGGTCTTCGAAAATTAAGGCACCCTACCCGCATACGCCAGCTCCAAGGTTTCCTGGAATCAGATGAAGCCATCTAGGTTTTCAATGACCCAGTACGGTTGAGGCTGCGATGAAGACTCTCCGCCACCTGTTTACCCATTACGGAAGCCTGGGTGGGGTGCAGTCTATCATCAAGGCTCATCTTGAGCAGGAGGAGGCAAAGCAAATCCCTTCCTCCTTAGTTGCTTTTTTTGATAAACCCAATTCGCTACCACTGGAATCATGTGAGAGGGTGCAAGGCCTTGGATGGTCTGGATCGACCACCGTGGCTCAGGCACGCCGGTCATTGGCACAAGCTGAAGCAGGACGTCGACATCACACAGCTATTTTCCATGATCTCTGGGGTCTGGGTTTTTTGGCTGATCTTGTCTCCTGCCAACGCCGAGTGGGTGCCATCCACTCTCATTGGCCAGGTTTAGAGTTTCAACTTAAACAAGTGGGTCACTTGCTGGATGGGGTTTTCTGCGACAGTCAGGCCTTGGCTGATTTAGCGACCGAAATAGTACCAACCTTGAGAGAAGGTCGGGCCATTCACCTTCCAGTACCCATCAACACCTGCCCTCCTGATTTACGAGGGCGAAGAGATTCCCTAGCACATAGAGCGATAAGACTTGGTTTCGTAGGTCGGGTAGATTTTGACCAAAAAAGAGTTGAGCGATTTTTGCCGCTCCTCAAAACACTCGACCAGGAAGGTGTCCCATACACCATGGAATTCCTCGGTAGCGGCAACGCTGAACCGATGCTCAAAAAGCAATTCAAAGATTCCAAAGACGTTGTTTTTCATGGCCGTCAATCAGGGCAAGCCTATTGGCGTATTCTAGGTCAGTGGGATTGTGTCCTTTACACGAGTGATTTCGAGGGGAGCCCTTTGGCGATGCAGGAAGCCATGAATGCTGGTTGCCTCCCCATATTTCCCAAGATTGGTTCAGGCGGAGATCTGGTGGTTCAGCAGGTCTTTCCAGAAGGTCTGTATCCACCCGAAGACTGGGCTAAAATTGCAGGGTGTTTGCAGCAACTTCGTCGCGTTCCTGATACAAAAGTCGCCTCTCTTCGTGAGGCAGCTGTGAGGCAGAGTCAGTCCTATGCAAAGGAAGCCTACCATCAGAAATTCAGCCAGTTCTGGGATACGGTCGCAACCAAGACAAGTGTCGCCCAAAACTTTGACTTTAAGCCTAACCTCATTCGGCACATACCCTTTGGGATCCTCCGTCGCTGTTCAAAGCGACGTCTTCTAGCCCACTACGGCTGAAACCCCTGAAAGCGCAGCCACCCCAAAAAGGTCAGCATCCTCAATCTCAGGCAAGTTACCCAACCAAAAGATTGATCGGCTTTATTGATTTTTATTTGCCTTTATTCAGGCTTATTCAAGCCCACTGGAGCCAATTTGTTAACTTCAGGGGTGTTTAGAATCCTTTGCAAACCTTTTAATCTGACCCTCAACACTCCCACAAAGCTCTAAATCTGACGATTCCACAGGGAATTGGACGCTTCATGCTGTTCCAGACATATCCATGGCATGCCATAAGCCAACTATTGTTATGTCGTAAATTTGTTTTTTTGCAATCTTTCCTAATAACATTGAAATCATGTTTTATGCGTTATCACTGTGTGGTTTGCATTTTTTGAAACCTTTTAAGGCGTTATTTTATTTTTTTGGCACACCCTTTGCTAAATGGACTCAAGCGATTCGAATCTGAGAATCAAAACGTAACCAAAAAAAACAAAACACTCACAGCGCACATGAAAATTCATACCCAAACCCCACGCAAACACCGCTCCGGATTTACATTGGTCGAGATGATTGGCGTTCTCGCTATTGTCGCCATCCTTGGCAGTTTACTCTTACCTCGTGTTTTTAATGCTATCAACCGCGCCAAAATCAACAGCTCAGCCATGGTTCTCAACACCATGAAGGCAGCCGTTACGGAAGCTTACAGTGAAAAAGGACAATTCACCCTGGCTGATGGCAGTGCCGTGCTACCGGCCAACTTACCATTGGATTATGACGCTGATGTGCTTTTGCCCAGACAGTTCGTCAACCAGGAGTTTTCTTCTCGTATCGGTGTGGATGATGCCGACAGTGAACATCAAATCATCTTAGCGGCACCTGATGCAGGTGCTGTGGATGGCATCGCAGTCGCATGGGATCTGGATGGCGACGCAACCGGCAGCGATTCAGATGGAGATGGTACACCGGATCAATTTAACGATATTGCCACCCATCAGTTCGCTGTCTATGCCTACATCCCCAATGTATCCATCAAGGATGCCATTGATTTGAGTAATACTGTGGATGGGACCGACCTCTCGGTTGCCAACGAGGCTAGTGGAGATGCTTTAGGCCGGGTCATCTATGCCGCGCCCGCCGGCGGCACGACCGACATCATGGTTTACTTGGTAAGCCGCTAAGTTTATGACGCGGGCCTTGCTCATTCTTTAAAAGCAAGGCCCGCCCCCCCTTTCTCTATTTGCTTGAATTTCTTTTTCTAGAGCAAGATTTCATGGAATTGGCAGCACAACTCATTCAGCAAGGGCATCTTTGCGAGGCTCAGCTAACCCTTGCTGAGCGGATTCAAAAGCAAAAGGGTGGCAACCTGTTGGATATCGTGGTGGACCTAGGGTTTGTCGACGCAAAACTTGCCTATGATGTGGTTGCCCAACAATCTCAAACCACACGAGTCCACATTGCGACACTGCGAGTCGACCCACGAGTCGCGGCCCTGATTCCTTATGAAACATCTATGCGTCTCAAGGCACTGGCTCTGGAGGTCAACCAAACCACACTGAAGGTTGCCTTTGCCAACCCGCTTGACCTGCTTGCCATCGATACGGTCGCCCAACTCACAGACATGGTGGTTGAGGTTTGCGTCGCCCCGGAAAAAGAGATCATCGCCTACCTGGATGAACATTTTAGTTCTGGGCATGGGGTTGAAGAGTCCATTGATCGCGCCATGGCTGAAAATGTCGATCATTCCAAATCCTGGAACTCGGTCGATCATACCGCTCTGGATATTCAGCAGGCAGACGAGGTGGAAGCACCCGTCATTCAGCTAGTATCCAAAGTCATTAGCAACGCGGTGCGTTCAGGAGCCAGTGACATTCATTTTGAACCCGACGAGCGAGTCATGAGGATACGAGCACGGGTGGATGGGACTCTTCGCCAAGACGTTTTGATTCCCAAGGCGATGCAATCTTCGGTCATCACTCGCATCAAGATTTTGGCAGATCTTGATGTCGCCGAAAATCGTCTTCCTCAAGATGGCAGGGCCACTCTGAAATATCACCATCGCACCATTAATCTTCGGGTCTCAGCTTTGCCCACTGCCTTTGGTGAAAACGTCGTCATCCGTATCCTTGACCCTGAATCGCATATTCAAGACTTCAAGGACATGGGCATGCTTGAGGATACCGAAAGCGAATTGCTTCACATGGCGGCTCAGCCCAATGGGGTTCTGATTCTGACAGGCCCGACTGGGAGTGGAAAATCCACTACCCTTTACGCACTGCTCAAACAGATTAGCAATCTGGAAACCAGTGTTTTCACCCTCGAGGACCCAATCGAGCATCGGATGAGTCTGGTCAGGCAAACCCAAGTCAATGAAGAGATTGGACTGACCTTCAGTCGAGGCCTGAGGTCTTTGCTCCGGCAAGATCCCGATGTGATTTTGGTAGGTGAAACCCGAGATCAGGAGACTGCCCAGCTTATGATTCGTGCAGCATTGACGGGGCATTTGGTTTTCACAACGCTCCACACCAATGACTCCGCTGGTGCCATCCCTAGGTTAATTGACATGGGGATTGAGCCATTCTTACTCCCTGCCAGTCTGATTGGTGTCGGCGCTCAGCGATTGGTCAAAAAGCTTTGCCCACAATGTTCCAAAATCGTGGAGCAGCCCAGTCCCTATCGAGGGTTCCTGGCGCGCCATGCTCCTGAACATGCTGATTCACCTTTCTGGGCAGCTGAGGGCTGTGAAGGGTGCGGTATGTCAGGTTATCGTGGACGATTGGGAATATTTGAGCTCATGGCAATCAATGATGCCTTTCATACAGCGATACTCCGCAAGGAACCAAGTCAAATGATTCAGAAGATTGCGGTGGATAACAAGATGCGCACCATGTTCGAGGATGGGCTCATCAAATGTTCCCATGGCCGTACATCGCTTGAGGAACTATTCAAAGCGATCAAAACAAATGACGTCCACTAAATCACCTCGACATGAATAGCTACCTTTACCAGGCCGTGGATGATGCAGGGCGTTTGTCCCAGGGTTTACTGCAGGCGACTGACCCGATGTCGATCGAGGCACAGCTGCAGCAAAAAGGGCTCTGGCCCATATCCATCGAATATCAAAAAACCAAGAACACTTCGCAAAGCAAAGGTAACAAAACACGAGTTAGCAAAGCCCGTGGGCACAAAGCGCGGCGAGCTCAGATCGAGTTTTTTACCATCATGGCATTTCAATGTCGGGCTGGCATCCCGATCCTACAAGCTCTGGAAGCAGCCTCGGGTGAGTCAAGCCATCCTGGTTATCAACAGGTGATCACCTCTTTGGGGAAGTTCATTGAGCAAGGAGAAACCCTTTGGGAGGCCATTCAGCGGTATCCTTCCCACTTCGCAAAGTCCACCGTCAGCATCATTAGGGCTGGCGAGCTCAGCGGCCAGCTTCCCGAGGCATTCGATGACCTTTCAGAGCACCTCGAGTGGATGGATAAGATGCTTGCCGAAATCAAACAAGCGACCATTTACCCAGCCATCGTCACTTTCGTGGTGATGATATTTGTCCTGGTGCTGTTTTCCGCAGTCATCCCCCAATTTGAGAAACTGCTCGGCAACGTCAACGTACCATTACCGTGGCTGACTGTGGTGATTTTCAATATGAGCCAGTTGATTAAATCAAGCTGGCCCCTCTGGACTTCTGCCCTGGCATGCCTATTCATTGGTATCCCTATTGGCAGACGCCTGAACAAACGCTTTGAGTATTTGACTGACCGATTAAAGTTTAAGCTTCCCCTGCTTGGGCCTCTTTACCACATGCTGGCTATATCTCGCTTTGCCAACCATCTTTCCATCACCACCAAATCCGGCATCCCCATCTTGAATGCACTGAAGCTTTGTGAGGGATTAACAGGCAATGTCGTGCTGGACCATGCCATCCAAAACACCCGCCTGAATATTGAAAAAGGTGATCAGATCAGCCAATCAATGCGCAAGGAGAGGGTTTTTCCCTCCATCCTACTTCGAATGGTCATGGTTGGTGAAAGAACTGGCAATCTCGACATTTCCCTTCAATCGGTCAGTGGCTACTACAACACGATGATACCTCGTCTCATCAAGAAGCTCTTCTCGATCATCGAACCGGCCATCATCCTTTTTCTCATTAGCGTGGTAGGTGGCGTTGCCGTGGCTGTCTTCATGCCCATGCTGAGTTTGATGGATAACATCAAATAATTATCCGAGGTCAATGAATCATGCAATTTAGAGCCCCGTGTCATGCCAGAAAGAGCAACCATGGCTTCACCTTACTTGAAATCATGGGCGTCCTTGCCGTCATCTTGATACTCAGCTCCATGAGTTTTCCTGTTCTATTTGGCAAAATGGTTCGGGAACAGCGACTAGAGGAAACCAAGAATCTCAAAAAGCTTTCCGAAACTTACCTTGAATGTGTCGTCGCTGATTTTAAGTTACCCACCAATGCGTCGTGGGCGAGCATTCTGGGCGATGACCTTGGCTGGCATGTGGACAAAGTAAACCGCAACCAGGGAGGATGGCCCCGAAGACTGCTTATTGACCCACTCATGCGTCTTGGCAATCTTGAGCTAGGTGACCACAACTATATTCAGTCCAATTATGGCAGCCCCAGACCGGATAACCTGCGATTAGTGCTTGTGTCCTCGCTGACTGGGGATTTGCCAGCCAGCGATGATCAAATCCCCTTTGACATCTGGTTTGATGGTGACAGCCAAAGCATTCTCGCAGCCTCTGATTTCGGCTCCGAAATGCGCCCGGATGACCTGATGGTGCAGCCTATTTTTCTGGGGCATCTTTTTCACCGATTGATCCTCTCCAACCTCGATAATGATCCGGCACCCTTCACAATCAACGACGCGCCTCTGACCCATATCCCAGGGAATAACCTTCTCGACAGCTACTACCTTGAACATTCCAAATTATCGCTCTGCCTGAGCGATGGGACCGTCCAGTTGGAAACAACGATCCAGGACGCTGACAGCTTCATCTACCAGAACGGTCGGTGGAACAGACAATTTCACTTCATGAATCAGCAAGTGGATCAACTTGCCAGTAAGGTCAACGCCTTCCTCGCGAGTAAGCGTCAGGGAAAATTTAGCGTCGAGCCACGAGATGTGATCACCGAATTCCACTCCTTCCTGCTCAACTACTCGCTCTGGGCCAGTGAAAATTTTCCGCTTGGTGGGACCTCCAGCCAGCAAGTGCCAGAATATCGCCGATCCTATGATGCACAATTCAGACTGTTCGATTTTATCGATCATCTCCTCAATGGCGAATGACCTCGCATTCAACCAAAAATAGCCTCAACAGAGAGCCAATGATGCGCGCCCGCAAAGCAATCCGAAATCATGCTCAGCACGCCTTCACCATGCTAGAGACCATTAGTGTGATCATGCTTTTAAGTCTGTTTTCACTGTGGATTGCCTCTCACACCCTGCAAAGCATTCAGCGCTCTCATGTTGAATCAGAACTAAACATGCTCCAGGCATTAGAAGAAACCATGCGCTTGAGCATTTTATCCACCAAACAGATACCCGGCCCGTTAAACTGGCATGCTCGACTGGCCGCATCGGGTGAGAAATCGGAGTCTGACATCCTCATGACACCTAATCAGACAAAACGCTATGTGATCTTTCACCCTCACTTTTTCTCATCACAAGTGGGGCCTCAGGCTCCCCCCCTACCCTTTGCTATGCCTAGGGAAGGAATGACTCAACGACCTGAAAAGCCACGATGCATGATTATTTCGAGCACTGGGGCAGCCCTGCCCGAATCTTTCCTAGCTAACATGAGTGAGGACGGGGCAGTCAGTGCAGAGTGGTTTGAATGGTTGTGGAGTCACACGAGCCAGGCCCTGGCCGAAAGCTGGCAAGATTGGGCCAATAGCCAGCATGAACAACTATGTATTCAGCGAATTAATCTTGAGGACCTATTTGTGCCACTGATTCTCAACAACACTGACTCCGGCCCAGCATTTTTTGCGATCGAATCAGCCGCATATACCGGCCAAGGGCTACCATTTCCTGATGATCAAATCTTGGCACTCGATCCTAGTGAACTCAATGATGGCAATCTTACGGTCAACCCACTTTTTGGCCGAACCCAAAGCGCCTATTACCTGAAAGGATCTCTTATCGAGTTTTATCATCAGGAAGGAGAAGCACTAATCCCTCACGCGCATAAGGTCCTCCAGCAGCCTTCAACCTTTTACTACGAAGTCAATCGATGGCGTTCTCACTTTGAAGGCGTTGAAATCCATTACCCTGAGGGCAACAATATGGAGCGTATTGCCAACCTGTTTCTCAGTGTCCCAACCAATCCAAGAGTCGATGATCTGGTTCAGTGGGGTTTAAGTGATATCACCAACCAGATGGCCATGGATTACATGTTATCATTCCTAGAAGAATACGAAATCTGGGCAAGTTCAGGTTATCCATCAATCAACCCACAGGACCCTTTGCCCCAAACAGCTAATATCCTCCAAGCAATCCTCGGCGAACTATTGGATCTCCAGGAATCAGGGGGAAGAAATTAGTCCCATTTTCTTGAACCCCTGAATGCAAAATTAAATGGCTCGCCACCAAAACCTTCTCATTGCCTGGCTGGACGGCAAGATGGATCTATCCATCATTGATCCAAACGGCACCTTGCACAACTGGGCATCACCAGCGCCCGTCAAACATATCGATGAATTTGCGCCAGCCCTGAAGGAGGGCCTCAAAGCACTCCAGTGCACCCCTAAAGAGGCAAGTTTGCTCTTGGAGGACGCCTCCATGTCCTATCACACTATTGACGCTCCCAAGTTGAACAAGAGGCTTCTTGATTCCTTTCTGGCTTTCAAGGCCCAAGAGCTCAAACAATTCAGCGGCAAGGCAGCCACAGCAAGCCTGCGTGTTCCCGAACCCAAAGAAGCTGCGTCGAAAAAACCAGGGAAATTGATTCTTAGCCTTGCGGACAACGGCACCCTCGCAAAACTTCAATCCATCTGCAATGGACTCAACCTCCATCTCAAGGAGGTGGTTCCTAGTATGGAACTGATGGCCAGGCTACCGTCCAATCAGAACATACCAGAGAACTCCTTGACCATGCAGGTGCTCCTTTTAGCCGAGTATGTTCTCATATCGGTTATAGGCAGTGACGGAGCTCCATGGGTCATGCGCAAGACCAAGTTGCATCCTTCAAACCAATTGGAGCATCTGGAAAAGGATCTCAATCGCACCATCCTTTATGTCAAGCAACATCATGGTGTTGGGGTCGACCGTATCTTCCTCAACCAGCTTGACGAACAGGAAAGGGAAAAGGTCAGTCAAGGCTTGGGGCTTCCCGTAGAACGTTCCAGCAATCTCTCGGGCCCCTACAGCGGCACTTTCACCCTCAAATCGCCCCACAGAGGGGCTGCATCGTTGAATTTCATCCGCCACAAACCCATTGGCGCAAAAAACCTCCAAGGTGCAAAACAATTACTGAGGTACTGGTCTGGTATTCAGGTTGCAGCCGCCTGCCTTGTGATGCTGCTCTTGTGGAATGTCGGTTCCAAATCGCAAAACCGCATCCAATCCATCGAGGGTCAGATCGATAAGATGACCGAACTCAAAGCCAAACTACACTGGCTGGATAATCACTTAGACCAAAAACGTTTCTGGACAGAAACCATCCACGAGGCACTGGAAGGTGGCATGCCGCTCTGGTTTCTGGCCTACATGTCGCAGGCCCTTCCATCAGAGGCAACCCTTGTTGGGTTCTCAATCCAGCATGACAAAGAAAGTTGGCACTTCAACCTAGAGGGCCAACTCAACACCACAGAGGGCATTCAACCAGCCGATCGAGCCAATATCCTCAAGCGCACCACTCAGACGTTCCAGGAGAATCTAAAACATGGCCCTTTTCAGGCAGCCATCCACACATGGGGCCAGGATGTCCTAAAGAAGAATCCGGGAACTCAGGGTGCAGCCATGCCTGCACCCAATTCAGGCAATACGATCCACCCATTGAGGGGAGCCCAAAGGTTTGCCAACAACGCTTCTCAGCGCCTGGGGGGTTATGATCACACACGATTTGAAATCAAAGGGTCGATTCAATGAAGCCGACCCATCTATCACTCACTCCTCGAAAGACCGAAGGTTCTCAACTCTCGAACCAAACATCTCACGGGGTAGTCGACAATAACCCAATGGGACAAAGCCTTCCCAAAGAGCCGCCCACACCGACCCGTCGAGGAAAGTTCGCGAAAAGCATCTTAGCGACATCCCTCATTGTATCTTTTTACCTGATTTATTGGAGCTTCGATAAGGTCTCACCCATCTTGGATCGAGAAAGCCGTCTCAACGGTGAATTAACACGGCTCAATGACAGCGTGACAAGCATGGAGCTCTCGTTGGATCGCCAAGAACAGCAGCAGTTTGAAACGGCCTATACCAATGCGATGAATCGACTCTTTTCCACACCCCAAGCTCTTTCGCAATGGCGAGAGTCGATCAATCAATACGCAATGGAAAACAACATGACCCTTTCTCTTGAATCAGGACAGCCGCTTGACCGGGTTGTAGGCGGTCACCAAATCAAGGTCATTCCCGTAATCATGCATTCAAAATGGCAACAGTCAGGGAATGAATCTTCGACACCTCGCTATCGGTCAGTCCTTCAATTCCATCACTTCCTACTTCAAATGGAGCATCACACACGTATCAACGGAATCGAGGTAACAACCGACTCAGGTTTGATTAATCAGGTGACCACCCACCTGGAACTCTGGAGCAAGGAGGAATCATGAAATGGTTGCGTGAGCCCAAATTCGTCATCGTCCTAGTTGCCGTAGCGTCGTTGCTTTTGGCATTTGATTCAGGCTTGTTTTCTTCCGCCTCAAAAACTCCTGCGACAACAAAGGGATCAACAACTGGTAAACCTAAGCAGCTCAAAAAAGCCGATCCATCAATAAGTCCCCCCCAAAAAACTCAAGCTGCATTACTCCCGAGCCAGGGTCGATTGGCTAACAAACAGGAAATCAAGGCCAACGCCCTTCAGTGGCTCACTCAAACACAAAGAGATCCTTTCCAAGAGCCGATTCTATCAAGCGGGATGGGGGGTGCTGACAAACATCTTTTCGTCAACGCCATTTGGCGGCAAACCGACAAGAGCCTTGCCCTCATCAACCAGCAACTGCTCACAACCGGTGATGAGATACTCGGATACACCATCCTGCGCATGGAAAACCAACGTGTCTGGGTCAAAGGCCCGCAAGGGGCAGAGGTCATTACCCTTGGAACCCCACCACAGACACCCGCTCCAACACCTAACTCAATTGCACCAACACCCCTCGCACAGGGTGCACCCAAGACACTGCAATGAGAGGTCAGATTCCTGAAATCTATCAAAACTGAATTATGTTCACACCCACTACCATTGAATGGACTCTCGCCCTGAGTCTCGCTATCACCGCACCCCATCATGTATTCGGGGCATCTCAGGATGTTTCGCCAGTGATCAAGGGGATGGAACACCCAGCCACCCCACTTTCGAACTCTGATCCGGCAGCCGAATCGCAAGGAGGCGTCCCACAGCTCTATTCCTTCGAAGCGCTGGGCATTGATCTTAAACAAGCCCTAGCGATGTTTGCCAAAGCTAACGGGCTCAACATTGTACCGGACCATGACGTCAGCGGTGTGGTCACCTTATCGGTGCAAAACCTGCCCCTTGAACGCATCATGCAGGCCTTGCTGGAGGCTTATGATTATTCCTGGCAAGAAACCGATGGTTTGATCCGCGTTCGATCGACTGAAACTCGCCTTTTTAAAGTGGACTATCTTCGCTTGAATCGCGTGGGAATGGGACAAAGTTCAGCCAACCTGACCGCATCGGGCCGCAGTGGGCAGGGATCCGGCGGTGGCGGTTCGAGCTCTCAGGGAGGCAGCAATGCCAATCAAGGAGGTTCAATCATCAACTTGACCCAGGAAAACCCGGTTGACTTTTGGGAAGAGCTTAAAAATGAACTCCTATCATTGCTCACCGAAACCGGCAAAGGCAGCATGGCCATCAATGAGACGGCGGGCATCATTCAAATACGCGATCGACCCTCAGCCTTGAATGCTGTGGCCCAATACCTGGAGGAGGTTCATCAGTCGGCTTTGAGACAAGTCGACATCCAGGCTAAGCTCTACGATGTCACCCTCAATGATCAAAGTCAGTATGGGATCGACTGGCGGCACGGTTTCAGTGCAGCCAATGGGAGTGTTGCCCTGGCCGGAAGTCCGACTGTGGTCACGCCTTCTGGGATGGCTGGTGGAGCTTCAAGCACCTGGAGCGCCATGTTTTCCAATGCCAACACGGACATCGTCTTGCAAGCGCTTAAGCAACAAGGTGAGGTCAAGGTGATTTCACAGCCAAGATTACGTACCCTGAACAACCAAACAGCCCTGATCAAGGTGGGAACAGAAATGCCATTTTTCAACCAGACCACGACATACCTACCAGGCAACCCCAACAACAACGCGACTGCTTTCCAATCTGATCAAATCCAACTCATCACCGTCGGCACCATCCTTTATATCACCCCACAGATTGGGGAAGACGGAGTCATCACCATGGATTTGTCCCCGGTCATTACCAGTCTTGTCGACACACGCACCTCACCAAGCAAAACAACCACCGCTCCAGTCCTGGATATCAAACAGGCATCCACATTGGTGCGCGTTCCCAATGGATCCACCATTGTGATCGGCGGGCTCATCCAGGAATCCACGAGCGAAGATGTCAGGAAGGTCCCGCTATTGGGTGATGTCCCGGCATTAGGAGCCTTATTCAGGAGCAAACACACCTATGCCGAGCAGAAAGAATTGGTCATTTTCCTCACCCCGACCCTGGTTGAGTGAGCTCCAGCATTGGTTGGATATTTAAGGTCATGGGCCAAAGCTTTGGAGGCAAACCACCAGTGAACCGGATGACCGACTCAGGCTCAAAACCCTTTTCCCGCTGGAACCGATAGCTCGATCAAAACCGGCCCAACCCATCGCCTTAGAGCACAGCGGTAGAGGTTTTCCTTCAGGGGGACACTCGATAGAACTGCATGCGCTGTGAGGCGTCTTCAGCAAAGGGGCTGGTCGCACCCTCGATCATCTCCCACGGGCCCTGAATGCCTGTGGCCCTTTCCAGTTGCCCAGAAAACTCAATCACGATCTGGCCCCCATCACTCGTAATGGAGGTCAGAACCCCTCCGGCATTTGGGGCTGATCCAGGTCGAATGACCACGTCATCCACCCCACCCCACCCCCAGCCACCACTATGTGTGTCAATAAAATCCAGAGTGTAGAGTCCACCTTGGTTGATGAGAGGAGCCAATTCTGATGAACTCAGCAAGATGGTTTCCCAAGATTGACTCCCGCTCTCTGAACGACCGTAAAAACTCAGGTATTGTCCGGAGGTAGCTTCGCGCAAGGCAACCCCGATAGCACCACTACCAGAGGAAAGTTCGGGTAGCCCATTCGCATTGACTTCCTCCAGATCGAACTGTGAATGCGCCCCTCCAATCAGGGAAAACGAAATCTCTGCATCGCCATACAGCGGAAACGGCGGTGAGCGCAGTAAAAGTGTGGCATGTGCCTGGTCCCGAGTGTTGGTGCCGCTGGGGTCCTCAAAAGGAACAGGCCCCAAGAATGCAGGATCACTGACTGGCGTTGGGGGCACAGAGTCACCGACTGCGGGATCATTGAGGCTGATCAAACCCAGCGATTGAGGGCCGGTTTCTGAGACCCTTTCCTGAATCCATCCCTGGAGGGTTCCATCATCAAAATCATAGTGAAGGACTGGGGTGCCTTCCTGAACGATGACATCGTCCAATCCTGCCCAGCCCCACCCGCCATGGTGGGTATCGATGAAATCCAGGGTATAACGCTCTCCAAAAGTGACCACCTCACGCAAGACATCGGAATCCAGAATGATGGTTTCCCATGACTGACTGCCACTCTCGGTCCGTGCACTAAAAGTAAGGTAGCGACCGTCGCTAGCTTGGCGCAACGCCACCCCGATAACCCCGCCGCTACTGGACATTTCGGGAAGACCCTCTGTATTGACCGCCTCCAGATCCATGCTTGAGTGGGCCCCTCCGATCAGGGCGAAAGAAACACGGCCATTGGGATAAAGCACAAAGACCGGAGAACGTAGCACCAGGGTGGCATGGGATTGATCACGGGTGTTGGTGCCATCTTCAGCCTCAAAGGGAACAGGGCCCACAAAGGCTGGCGGATTCAAAGGAGTGGGTGGCACAGAATTTCCCACGACAGGATCCTGCAAATGAATCACACCTAGTTCATGCGGTCCGCCAACGACTTCAGAACCCCGCAAAACCTGCCATCCCTGTAGGGTGCCGTCATCAAAATCAAACCTAGTGGTGGGAACCCCCTGCGCAATGATCACATTATCCAGCCCAATCCAACCCCAGCCCCCATGATAGGTGTCAATCAAATCCAGGGTATAGGACTGCCCTGGTTCGATGAGAGATCCCAATGAACTGGAATCCAGCACGATCGTCTCCCATGCCTGACTTCCATCCTCCGATCGCCCATAAAAACCCAGGTAGGCACCCGTGGCTACATCCCTCAAAGCAACACCCATCGCGCCAGCATTACTGGAGTTCTCAGGCAAACCGTTAGCGTTGA
>Ga0181587_10002366_pt1 | contig 15684 bp, 14 predicted proteins | sample 071ome_27_FD_132463 | JGI IMG/M metagenome (GOLD analysis project Ga0181587, IMG submission 132463) | Coastal salt marsh microbial communities from the Groves Creek Marsh, Skidaway Island, Georgia - 071409AT metaG (megahit assembly) | ecosystem: Environmental > Aquatic > Marine > Intertidal...
AAGCCCGTTCGCGCATTCCGCGGCAACCTCTATCAGAAACTTTCCACCGAACCCAGATGCTTGAAGTTGATGCGCAATGTGACACGTTCTTCCGGTTCGATATCGGCGTCGCGTAGATCCCGACGTTCATACTCGATGCCGAACGTGAAGCACTCGTCCGAATAGAGAAATCCAAGGCTCGCGATGCGTGTGCGGTTGGAATCATTCGAGAAGTCCTGGACCAGACGCGTCGACGCGGACCAGAACTGGTTCAGGCGTAGGTTAACGCTGAGGTCCACCTGTTCGCGATTGCCGAAATTGGTCGTGGAGACTTGTTCGTCGAGCAACACATAGTCGAGATTGACGTTGAAATCGGGCTGTACGAAACGCAGGCCGAGCTCACCGCGCCGGGGTTCGAAACTGTCCTTGTCGAGCCGGAACCGGAACAGCATGTCAAGCCAATCGGCGGGCGCGAGTTGCACGCGACCGACATAGTCCGAGAAATCCGTTTCAAGGCCTGATCCGGCGCCGAAGGCGCTATCACCCCAGATACGATAACTTTGGCCGATGAAAACCTGCGAAGCGCCCAGTTTGTTGTCGAACAAGGCTGCTTTCAGTCCGTAGTCGACGCGTCCGCCGCTTGTGACACGATCCGTTCCCTCGAAGCGATTGAGTTCGAAAAGATTGGTGTCATCGAATTCGAACGCTTGGCTATCTTCGTTGGGGATCTCGCTTGGGTTCCCGCCATTGGGGGCGGCCACGAAGTTAATGATTGGTTCAACCAATTGGCTTGAGTTTTTAGTGGTTTTGACAAGCGGATAACGCCAGTTTAGGCCAATCTGCGGGAAGACCCGTCCGGTCATTTCCTCATCGCCGGATGCCGGACCGCTGGTGGCGCCGGTGGGATTATTCGCGGAATAGAAATCCGACTGAACCGAGGCGGTGAGCGTATAGACATCACCCGCCGGCGCGTAATAGGGCAGTTTCCATCCACCGGTCACGGACAGCTTACGGCTGTCGGCGCCGATCTCGCGGGTGAGCGAGAGAGCATTGGCGTCAAATTGAAACCTGCCGCCGTGGGGGTCGGGCTCGCCGATAAAACTGTATTTGGCCTCGGGCAAAATCGTCGGCTGCCGCGCCCTGTTGTCTCCGGCGCGCAGGCCCTGGAACTTGAACATGTCGAGCGAGGCGTGATTGCGTGACCGAAAACCTTCCACGAACAGGCGGCTGGTCAACACCTCTTCGTTGCCAAGGCGAAAACGCCTTAGATAGGTTCGCTTGCTGGCCTGTTCGAAGTCGAAACCGGTTCGCCAAGTCTCATTAAGCGAAAAACGCCCTTCGAGATCGGCGCTCGCCTGTACGCCGTCATCGCTGGATGCCGAGCCGCTGTCCTGCAGGATTCCAGTGGTGGTATTCAGATCAACCCGACCGTTGCTGAATGCGTGGCGATAGCGCGAACGAAGGATCATGCCTTCGCGCGAATAGACGATGGGCTCGAGCTCCAGGTCGCTCGCTTCATCGATGACCATGAAGAAGGGTTGACCATAGATGAAGCCGAGCTCGTCGGAATGCCCGAGTGTCGGGGTTAGCAGGCCCGAGCGGCGGTCCACCGTTGGGTCGGGATGCACCATGTAGGGCGTGTACATGACGGGAATGCCGGCGAATTCCAGCACGGCGTCGCGATATTCAATGTCCTTGCGTGCTTCGTTATGGACAACCTGATTAGCCTTGATCTGCCAAAGCGGGTCGCGGGTCGGGTGTTCGCGACAGGGCGCGCACGGAGAGAACACCGCTTTGTCCATAGTCTTGCGTTCACCGGCGGAACGTTCGGCCCGGTTCGCCGCGAGCCTGGAGCCGTCGGTCATCAGAACGCGAAGATTCTCGATGAAACCGACCTTGAGTTCATTTTCCAGAACCGCGTAATTCGAGAAGATCACCTCGCCGCTGGGTTCAACCAACGAGATGTTACCACTCGCCGTTACCGTGTCGGTGTTCTGATCATACGAAATCAGATCGGCGACCAGCATGCGCTCGCCTTGCGTGAGTTCGACCTTGCCGCGCGCGGTCACAATGCCGGTATTCTCGTCATAGACCAGATTGTCGGCGTTCATCAGGACTTGTTCGGATGCTGGATCAGGATTCCGCGCCTGCGCCCGAGCGCCCGCCGTTACCAGAAAGACCAGGCAAAACGCGAGGACCGCAAGGCGAATCGGGTTCTGGTGACTTGTCCCATGCGGCATCGATTATCCGTCCTCGAGATGCAACAAACTCGCGATACCGAGCAATGTGGTGACCGTGGCGGGTGTCCAGGCCGCCAAGACTTCGGGGATGCGCGAGGATAGACCCAGGGCGAATACCAGATCCGACATGAAATACAGGAAGAACCCGAAAAACAGCCCGGCGCAAACCCAGGGCATGGTACCACCCCGCCGGGTCATTCGAAGAGAGAAAGTCGCGGCGATCAACACCATGGCGCAAAGCAAGAGTGGCGAGGCGAGGAGTGAGTGCCAATGGAGACGATGCCTCACCGCCGAGAAGCCCGCGTCCTCGAGGATGGAGATGAAGCGAGGTAGGTCCCAGAACGACATCGTGTTGGGAGAGGCGAAGCTATCTTGGATATTGTCGACCGTAAGTTCCGTGGCAAGCCGATAGACAGGTCTTACCGACGGAATGCCGTCCTCGCTGATCGTGACCGCCTCGCGCAGAATCCAGTGCCCGGGCTCTAGTTGCGCGCTTTCGGCGTCGACCCGCGATATGAAACGATCCTCTCCCTCGAAAAGGAACACGATGACGTCGTAGATCGTGTCCCCTTCACCGATAATGCCGCGGGCATGCAGAACGGAATGACCGGTGGGTGTTTTCTCGCGGATCCACAGACCCTCCGAGGACACCGCCAGCGCGTTACCGCCATCGCGAAGAACGCGGTTCTCTAGGGCCTCGAACTTGGCGGTCATTACCGAGGCCACCGGGTTTAGGACGGTTACGCGGAATACGCCGAACACCAATGCGACGATGAGGGCGGGGAGTAGGAATTGCCAAACCGAGACCCCGGCGGACCGGGCGACCACGAGTTCCTGATTCCGGGTCATGCGGGTGAATGCCATCATTCCGCCGGCTAGGATCGCGAAGGGAAAGACCGCCTGACCCATCCGGGGCGCCTTCAAAAGGGCCATTTCGATGACGGTGGCGATTGTCGCGTCTTCCTTGTCGGAGGCACGGCGGAGCAACTCGACCAGGTCCACGAGAAAGACAATGCCCATGATCGCCAGGAACGTGCCCAAGACCCAGAACACGAACTGACGTCCAAAATACGAGGAAAGTGTCGCGGACAGTTTCACGGATCGAATCCTTGTGGGGGATCAATCATCGGGTGCCCACCTGAACGGGGTCAGGTCCGGATTCCGGTGTTGGGCGTCTTATGCGCCGCCGCGAGAGCAACACGACCGCCAGCGCCGCCGGAGCAATGGTTACCACGTACATGAGGGGAATCATCCACGGTTGCTTGGTGGCCACGAACTTCGCTCCGAGACCGAGGCCCTCCAGCAGGATCGCCGCCGTGATCGCGATCAATATGCGCCACGGCTGGCCTCTTCGCGAGAACTCCCCTCTCAAGAGCACCGCTAGCCCGAGGAGTGGAAGGGCCAAGCCGAGCAGGGGGGTGCTAAGCCGCGAATGTCCTTCCGCGATATACTCGTTGAAGTTTCGTGGCGCCGTTTCCTCTTCCGTCGGGTTCAGCAATTCGGGAAGAAACAGCTCGTTCTGATCACGCCAGGCGCGCTGGGCAACGGATTTCGAGCCCCCCAGTTCCACCGTATAGCGATCGAAATAGAGCAGGCTGGTCCGGCCCGTGACATTGTCGCGGCTCTGTCGGTTTCCGTTCTGCATGAAGACCCGTGGGCCAGCCTCGGTCACCACGAAAGCCCCGCGTTCGGCGATCAATGTTACCTGCTGGTTCTGATCCCGGTTGTCGTGAACGATGATGCCGCTCAACTCGCCGGATTCCTGGCGCGCTCGAACATAGACCGTGATGTTCTTGGCGATGGTGTTGAAGACCCCTTCGCGCAACAGCACTTCGGTGTAGTTGTGTCGGATCTGGAACTGCAACTCCTTAAAGGCGCGGTATGACAGGGGTATCAGGTAGAGGGTCATCACGTAACAAAGCAACGTGATAACGACCGAGACCAAAAGCGCCGGGCGCGCCAGGCGCATGGGGCTGAGGCCCGAGGCCTCGAGGACCACGATTTCGCGGTCCCCCGTCATTCGATTGTAGATGAACAGCACCGCCGCGAAACCGGCGATGGGCAAAACGATCGAGAGCCATGTCGGCAGTAGCAACATCGTGAGATAGACGAAAGTCGCGAGCGGTAGGCCCCGATTGACGATCATGTCGACAAAACGTAGCGACTGGCTGAGCCAGATGACGCAGGTCAACGAGACCACGACGACCAGGACGGCGGTCAGAAGTTGCTTGGCGATATAGCTGTTTATGCTCACGCGGTCGTCTTAAGCTGGTGGTTCCGGCGGGTCCAGTCGTTCGGATTGTGAAAGTCCGGTACCCCATGCGCATCATAGTGTCTTGAAGCGGTGGCGCCAGTGACTTCCGCGGGTACGATGTCGCGGATGATTGACAGGGCATGACGGCGCGGTTACGGCTCGTCCAGGACATTTCCAAGCGGGAGACCCCTCATGAAAATCGCGTTCGCCAAACCCGGCTTTCCCAAGAAGGGCGCTCTCGTCCTGGGCGTCATGGAAGATCGAAAGCTATCGTCGATGGCCGAGGAAGCCGATAAGGCGGCCGGCGGGTTGCTGACGAGCTCAATGAAGGCCAGCCGATTTACGGGCAAGGCTCATCAGACGCTTTCGGTTTTCACGCCGACCGGGCGGGTTGTTCTCTATGGGCTCGGCGACGGAGAGGGGATCGACGTTCTGTGGTGCCAGAAGGCCGGCGGATCGATCGCCGCCGCTCTGGCTGGTTCCGGCGAGACCGAGGTTTCGGTCGCGATCGAAAGCCGCGACGGCTCCGGGCAGGCGCCGGATGTCAGAGCGGCTCACGTTGGTTATGGCGCGCTTCTGAGATCCTATCGTTTCGACAAATATCGCACGACACTGAAAGCCGAGGACAAGCCGACGCTCGCTAAAATGACGGTGTTGGTTGACGGGCACGTTAAGGCGCGAAAGCTTTTCACCGAGCTGGAAGCGGTCGCCGAGGGGGTGTTCCTGGCCCGCGACCTTGTTTCGGAGCCGCCGAACATCCTCTATCCGGAGAGTTACGCCAAGATCTTGCAGGGCCTGAAAGCCGATGGCTTGAAGGTGCAGGTGCTGGGCGAGAAGGAGATGGAGAAGCTCGGCATGGGCGCGCTTCTGGGTGTCGGGCAAGGCTCGTCACGCGAGAGTAAGCTCGTGGTGATGCAATGGGAGGGCGGCAAGAAGGGCGACCAGCCCATCGCCTTTGTCGGCAAGGGCGTGTGCTTCGATACCGGCGGTATTTCGCTCAAGCCGGCGGGCGGCATGGAAGACATGAAATGGGACATGGGCGGCTCCGCCGTGGTGTCCGGCTTGATGAAGGCGCTGGCCGGTCGCAAGGCCAAGGTGAACGCCATCGGGGTTGTCGGCCTCGTGGAGAACATGCCCGACGGTAACGCTCAGCGCCCGGGGGACGTGGTTACCTCGATGAGCGGGCAGACGATCGAAATCATCAACACCGATGCCGAGGGGCGCCTCGTGCTGGCCGACGCGCTTTGGTACACGCTGAAGAAGTTCAAGCCCAAGTTCATGATCGATCTGGCCACGCTGACCGGCGCCATGATGGTCGCGCTGGGCCAAGTCAATTGCGGCTATTTCGCCAATGACGACGAGCTCGCGACCCGCATGTCCGATGCCGCGAAAGCCGTGGGCGAGGGCGTTTGGCGGATGCCGCTGGGCGAGGAGTACAACAAGATGATGAACTCCGACATCGCCGATATGAAGAACGCCGGACCGCGCTTTGGCGGCAGCATCACGGCGGCCTGTTTCCTCGAGCGCTTTGTCGAAAAATGCCCGTGGTCGCACATGGATATAGCCGGCATGGCCTGGTCGTCCAAGGACGCTCCGACGGTTCCCAAGGGCGGAACCGGATGGGGCGTGCGCACCCTCGACCAACTGGTGCGGGCGCATTACGAGGGGTAACGGTCGGGGCCAACTCGCCTGAATGATGGTCGCTCGGCCCTGAATGCCGATAAGGTGGATGCATGACCGAGATAAGCTTCTACCACCTAACCGCAAGGCCGCTCGAATGGGCGCTGCCGAAACTGTTGGAACGTACCCTGGAAGCGGGGGAGCGGGCCTTGGTGATGGTCGCCAGCCAGGACCGGGTTGACTCGCTGAACGCCCATCTCTGGACCTATGACGCCAATTCCTGGCTGCCCCACGGCGCCGAGAAGGACGGCAACGCCTCGGAACAGCCGATCTGGCTGACCGCCGGCATCGACAACCCGAACGACGCCGGTTTCCTGTTCCTCGCCGATGGCGCGACCCTGGACGATGTCGCGGGGTTCAAGCGTGTCTTCGAGTTGTTCGACGGTCGGAACGACGAGGCGGTCGCCGCGGCGCGAGGCCGCTGGACGACGTATAAGGAGGCCGGACACACGCTCTCATACTGGCAACAGGACGATCGCGGGCGCTGGAGCAAGGCGGGGTAAGCGTCGTCGAAATCCCTCGATTCACGTCGATGATGTGATGGAAATCTGGCGTTACACTTGGTGAATGTTGTCCTAGCGGAGACCACCGATGCGTTTGCTGCTGTTGCCCGGCGATGGGATTGGTCCGGAGATTTCCGATGTGGCCCGGCGGGTCGTCGAGGCGGTTGACCGGCGCTTTGGACTAGGGATCGAGATCCAGCAACGGGATATCGGCTTCCCCGCTCTCGAGGCGACCGGAACGACACTACCGCCCGAGGTCATGGAGGCCGCGGCCAGCGCCGACGGCGTTATCCTCGGGCCGGTCGACAGCGCCGCCTATCCGCGGCCGGAGGAAGGCGGGATCAATCCCTCCGCGGCTTTCCGACGGAACTTCGACCTTTACGCCAATATCCGTCCCGCCAAGGCCCGGCCCGGGACCGACGCGATGGCGCCGGATATCGACCTCATCCTGGTGCGCGAGAACACCGAGGGTTTCTACGCCGACCGGACGATGTTCGCGGGCAGCGGCGAGTTCATGCCGACTCCCGACCTCGCCATGGCCGTGCGCAAGATTACCCGTGACGGATCCTACCGTATCGGCCATGCCGCCGCCGAAATCGCCGCGACGCGCGATCGACGCAAACTGACCATCGTCACCAAGTCGAATGTCCTTACATTGTCCGACGGGCTGTTCCGTGACTGCTGTCTGGAGGCGGCGAACGACTATCCCGGCCTTGAGGTGGAGGAGGTGCATGTCGACGCCATGGCCTCGCTCTTGGTGCGCACGCCCGAGGCCTTCGATGTGGTGGTGACCACGAATATGTTCGGCGACATTCTCTCCAATCTGGCCAATGAACTCGCCGGGGGCTTGGGGCTGGGCGCCTCGATCAACGCGGGTGATGGGTGGGCGATCGCCCAGGCATCGCACGGCTCGGCGCCGGATATCGCCGGGACCGAGCAGGCGAACCCGTCGGCCTTGGTTGCGTCGACGGGCATGCTGCTGGATTGGCTTGGCGAGCAGTCGGACAGCAATGTCCTTCGCGAGGCGGCCAGGGTGATTGATGAGACCGTTAACGCCGCGTTGGCCAGTTCGGACACTCGCACGGTTGATATGGGGGGGGCGCTGGGAACCAAGGCATTCGGCGACGCCTTGGTTGAGGCGATCGAGAAGGGGTGAAGCGATGAAGTCGATAACCCTGCCTTGCGGCGAGACCGTGCCTTCCATGGGACTCGGGACATGGCACATGGGAGAGCGGATCGGCGACCCGGCGGCCGAGGCCAAGGCGCTCGCAAAGGGGCTCGACCTCGGCATCACGGTGATCGACACCGCCGAGATGTATGGTAGGGGCGGCGCCGAACGGGTGGTCGCGCGCGCGATTGAAGGGCGTCGCGACGAGGTATTCCTGGTCTCCAAGGTGTTGCCCCACAACGCCAGCGCCAAGGGTACGATTGAGGCATGTGAGAAAAGCCTGACGCGGATGGGGGTCGAGACGATCGATCTCTACCTGCTGCATTGGCCTGGGCGTTATCCCCTGGCGGATACGGTCGGCGCGTTCCAGGCTCTGCGTCGCGAAGGCAAGATCCGGCATTGGGGCGTCAGCAACTTCGACGCGGAAGATATGGAAGAGTTATGGCAAGTGCCCGGCGGGCGGGACTGTCAGATCAACCAAGTGCTCTACAACCTCTCCCGACGGGGTGTTGAATGGGATCTGCTGCCCTGGTCCCGCGACCGGGACATGCCGATCATGGCGTATTCGCCATTGGAACAGGGGCGATTGCTCAACGACAAGACCTTAGCCGGGGTCGCGCGGCGGCTCGGTGTTAGTCCGGCGCAAGTCGCGCTTGCCTGGACCCTGCGGGAGGACGCGGTAATGACAATCCCCAAGGCAAGTGGCCTGTCCCATGTGGAGGAAAACCGAGCCGCCTGGGATTTGATGCTCGAGGCTCAAGATCTGACGGAACTGGATCAAGCTTTTCCGCCGCCGACGGGCAAGCGATCTCTCGCCATTCTATGACGGCCGCGTTAGGCTAGCGCGGGGAATCGGGAGAATGCGAATGCGGGGTATTGGCTTTGCCTTACTTGTCGCGGTGCTTGCCGCCGTCGGGGTGATTGGTGGTCGCGTGGCTTACGCGCAGGATGAAATCGTCGGCCTGGCGCGGGCGGTGAGCGGCGATACGATCAGAATTAAAAGCATCGACGATGGCAAGATCACGCAAATGCGCCTCTATGGAGTCATGGCACCTGACCGCCGACAGCATTGCGAGACCAGCAATGGCGAGCCGGTAAACTGTGGTTACAAGTCCTTCGATGCCTTGGATACGATGATCCAGCGCAAGCGGATGACGTGTGTCGATTTGGAAAAAGACAGCACCGGTCACCTTACCGGGACCTGCTATCTCGGTGACAAGATTTTGAATTCACTGATTGTTCGCGACGGATGGGCCTTGGCCTATGTGGACGAAACCCCCGATTTCCTTGGTTTGGAAGAACGGGCCCGCGCGGCGGGGCGAGGAGTTATGATCTATCGGTTTGAAAAGCCATGGATCTGGCGCGCGGAACAAGAGAAAGCCAAGAGCGGGAACTGACGGTTGAGGTTTCCAGTTTTAAGGTAAAAATTTTTTGCTCTTTTGATTCATAAATAAAGTTGAATTTTTTCATTGAATTTTTGCCGATATAGTCCCATTTGAGGTGGAGAAGTTAACTCGCCTGGGGCCACGTCATGTCGCCGGTTCTTGAGAAAAAATGCTTGGAAATTCTCGGTGAGGCGGTGAATCGCACGGTTGGGACTGGTTTTGTCCACGCGGCGATCGCCAAGGCCGCCGCGTCGCTTTCCTCGGGTGATCGAGAGAAGGCCGATAAGGCCTTCAAGCTCCTAAGCGGCAAGGAAACGCGAAAGGTTCGTTCAAGAGCCTTGGAGGACGCCGAGCTTCACCGTGATCACGGTGAGTTCCCCGACCCCTTGGCGGAGGGTGAGGCCAATCCGGCCTTCGCGGATATCCGACACGCCGCGCGTAAGTTGGGTAACGCATGACCCGAGGTCGCGGCGGAAGCGGCCCACGCCTCCTTGTATCATAAGGTCAGGGCTTGCCGCCCAAGACCGACAGGATTTCGCTTTCGTTCATGCCCGCGTTGCGCGCGGTATCGACAATATCGCGCCAAGCCTCGCCGGCGAGCGGTAGACCGGTCTTCAGGCGATCCGCCATCACCTGCTTTTCCTTCTCGCCGGGAATTAGCACTTCGCCGCCTGGTTCGGTCGGCCGCGAGCTCTTGAGAAATGCGACGTAGGACCGAACCTCGGAAACAAAGCTATCATCTGAATGGCCGAACGCCTCGGGGGACAGGTAGATCGAGAACATGCCGTTGCAGAACCGGCGCTTGGGCTCGTTCAACGCGCCGGCGCAGCCCGAGCCGGTCAGGGCACCGGCCATCATCTCCATCAGGAAGTTTAGCCCCGAACCCTTGTGGTTGCCGAAGGCCCGAAGCGCGCCCGGGCCCTTGTTGGGGTCGGGAAACTGGCCTTGCGGGACCTCGCCATAAAGCGGTCGAGGATCGCCGGTGACCACGCCTTCATCGGTGACTATCGCGTCTTCCGGTAACGGCTTGCCGCCTTTAAGCGCAACCAGCGCCTTGCCTTCGGCGACGACCGAGGTCGCCATGTCGAGGATGATTGGGTCTTCGCCGTCGCTCATCGGGATGCCGGCGCAAAACGGCGACGTGCTCATTCTACGATCGATACCACCGAAGGGCGCGACGATCAGGCTGCCGCGCACATTCACCATGTGAATCGAAACCAGGCCGGCCGCCGCCGCCCGTTCCGCCCAATCCCCGATCCGCCCAAGGTGACCGGCATTCTGCAGCGCGGTGATGGCGATGCCGCTCTTCGACGCCTTGGCGATACCGATATCGACCGCCTGCTCGCAGACGGTCTGGCCGAAGCCGTATTTGCCGTCGACCACCGCCAGCATGTCGTTTTCAAGCTTAACGTCGACCGTGACATCGGCGACCTGAATACCGTCCTTCAACCAGTTCGCGTAGCGCGGCACCCGGATCACGCCATGACTGTCATGGCCGCGTAGGTTGGCTCCGGACAATCGCGTGGCGATACGATCTCCTTCCGCCTTGGAGCAGCCATATCTGGTGAAGGTTTCGGAAACCAGGGCTTGCAACGGCTCTACCTGGACATGGACGGAGCCGTTGTCGTCATGACGGACGGAGGTCATTCAGTTTCGCTCCCGCGCTCAGGATCGGACTTCGGAGACTTGGCCCGAGACAATCTGGGTCAAGAGCCGGACGTCGTTGGACAGCGAGGCGAAGTCAAAGCCACAGGCGTACATTTCCTTGATATAGGACGGCGCCATGCAATGCAGGCCGGCCTTGATGCCCGCGTCCTTGGCGCATTTCAGCACGTGCTGGATCGCGTCGTAGACAACACCCGGCTTGCGGTCGAGGCCCGGCTGTTCGCCGAAGGTGATCGCCAGGTCGCTGGGGCCGACATAGATGCCGGTCAGGCCCGGGGTGGAGCAAATTTCATCTGCCCGCTCGACCGCGCGTTGGGTCTCGATCATCGCCATGGAGACGATCTGTTTGTTCGCCTGGTTGTGATAGTCGGGATAGATGACCCCCGCGCGCACCGGCCCGGAACTGCGATATCCGTCGGGGTCGTACAGTGTCGCGCCGACGAACTGCTCGGCTTCCTCACGGCTGTTGATCATCGGGCAGATGATGCCCATCGCGCCCGCGTCCAGAAGCTTCATGATGATGCCCGCCTCGAGCCACGGAACCCTGCACAACATGGTCGCGTCGCTGGCGCTCATCGCCTGCATCATCGGCACCGCGATGGAATAGTCGGTCAGGCCGTGTTGCAGGTCGACGGTGATGGAGTCGAAATCCTGCTTGGACATGATCTCGGCGGAAAACGTGCTCGGAATGCCGAGCCAGCCATTCAGGGCCGGCTTACCGGCGGCCCAGGTCTCGCGCAGACGGTTTTTCATGAGTGTCCCTCCCAGGGAGTGCGGTTGTTTCGTTTAGCTCTTGAGGACGTGGTCGTTGACCACGCAATCGGGATCGGGCCGACCATCGAAGACCCGCAGCACGTTGTCCACGGTCTGTGTGGCCATGCGTTCCATCGATTCCACGGTGACGCCGGCGATATGCGGCGCCAGGATCAGCTTTTCCGGCGGGATCGTGAACAGCGGATGGTCCGCCGATGACGGCTCGTCGGCCAGCACGTCGAGGCCGGCGGAGCGGATTTCGCCGGTGGTCAGCGCCGTGTACAGCGCCGCCTCGTCGATAATGCCGCCGCGCGCGCAATTGACGATAATCGCCGAGGATTTCATCGCCTTGAACTGGGCATCGGAGAACATGTTGGTGGTCTCCGCGGTCTTCATGCAATGCACGGCAACCGCGTCCATGTCGCCGAGCACCGCGTTGTAGTCGGAGACCGGCTCGGCGCCACCGGCGCGGATCACCGCGTCGTCGACGTAGGGATCGTAGGCGTAAACCTTCATGTCAAACCCGTTCGCCCGCTTGGCAACGCGGCTGCCGATACGCCCGAAACCGACGATCAGCAGGTTCTTGCCTTCGAGATCCATGCCTCGGACCGGATAGCGCTCGGCCCAGCTGTCCTTGCGGGTGATCGGATCGTAGAAGTTGATCTCCTTGGCCAGGTGCAGGAGGAACGCCATCGCCTGTTCGGCGACCGATACCATGTTCGAGTGGATGGCGATGCAGAGCGGCACCTCGCGGCGATTGAGCTCGTCCAGGTCCACCGCGTCATAGCCGACGCCGTGGCGCGAGACGACCATCAGGTCCGGCGCCTGATCCATGATCTTCTTGGTGATACGGGCGCCGCGCACGGTCATGCCGTGAACGTCCTTGGCCGCCGCCGCGATTTCGTCCTCGTCCAGAGAATTGACCACGACGATCTCGACATCATCGCGGGCCTCCAGCATCGCCATGCCCGAGGGATGCAGGTCCTGAATGACCAGGACGCGTTTCTTGTTGGGGGTGGTATTCATGGCGGCATCCTCAGTGGATCTCGGCCGAGTCGGCCATGGCTTTTTTTAGGATCTCGACATTGAAGCCAGGCGCCCTGGCAACTCCCAGGATCACCGCCTCGCGCCGTTCCATCAGATCGATCGCGCCAGGCAGTTTCTTAATGCAATCCGCGGGGACGACGACCGCGCCATGCTGATCGGCGTGTATGATGTCGTTGGGATTGACGGTCATGCCGAAGACATTCACCTCGCATTCGATCGCGACAAGATGCACCCAGGCGTGGCTCGGCGCGACCTTGCCGCCGAGTAGCTGAAAGCCGGGGGCGCAGGCGTCGATGTCGCGGAACGAGCCGTTCGTGACCACGCCGAGGCAACCGAGTCCTTTGTGAATCGCGGTGTTCACCTCGCCCCAGAAGGCACCAAAACCGGGTGTCGAATCGACATCCTGAATAACACTGATCGACGGGGCCGGGTCGGCGGCGATTGTCTCGTAGTATCGCGCTCGCATCGCGCGGGCTTCCTCGGGAGTGTCCTTGGACGGGGCCATCGCGCGGATCATCGCGGTTCGGGCGTAACCGACAATCGGCTTAAGCGAGGGATCAAAGCAGCGCATATTCTCGACGGTGAAGCTTTTCACCCGGTACTCGGCGCTGAGAATTTCCAGGCCGTTGCAGATGGTCGGTGTATCCCATTCGGCCAGAGCTTCAAGATCTGCCGGCGTCAAATTCGCGTCACCCATGGACCGGGTCCCCCTCGGAAGTGAAAAAGTGGCTGTGTCATGCGGAATTGCCGAGACCTTAGCAAGTCCGCGCGTCAAACCGGTAGGAGAGTCTTACCGCCACGCTGGTCAAATCACGGCTCCGATGCTTGGATTGGCGGATGAAGATCACGGAGTCGCCCCATGTCCGCCACCGCGCTTGATATCGTTTGCCTTGGCGAGCCGATGGTGGAGTTCACCCGGATCGACGATCCGGAAGGCCGCCCTGTCTACCTGCAGGGCTTTGGCGGCGATACCTCGAACTGCGCCATCGCGGCGGCGCGTCAGGGCGCTCGGGTCGGCTATATCACGGCGCTCGGCGACGACCGGTTCGGCGATATGTATCTGGATCTCTGGCGCGCGGAGGGTGTCGACGTTTCCGGCGTCGCGCGAGACCCGGACGCGCCGACGGCGGCGTATTTCATCCAGCCGGTCGCCGAGGGGCGAGACTTCACCTACTACCGCAAGGGTTCCGCGGCGAGCCGGATGACGCCGGAAACTCTGCCGGTCGCGATGATCGAGCAAGCCGGATACCTGGCGGTCTCGGCGATCAGCCAGGCAATCAGCGAAACCGCGCTCGCGACAGTGAGCCGGGCCATCGACATCGCGCGGGCGGCGGGGGTGAAGGTGGCCTATGACACCAATCTGAGACTCAATCTCTGGGATCTGGAGACCGCTCGTTCCGTGATCCACGATACCGCCCGCCGCGTTGACATTCTGTTGCCGAGCCTTGATGAAGCCCGGCTGCTTTCGGGCGTCGAGGATCTCGACGCGGTTATGGATTTTTATGCTGGCATGGGCGCGGAGGTACTGGCGCTCAAATGCGGGGAGATGGGCGCGGTCATTGAGGCAAGGGGGAAGCGGAGACGCTTTTCCCCGCCGGAGGTGACGGTGGCGGATACAAGCGGCGCTGGCGACACGTTCGTCGGGAGCTTCCTTGCCCGTCTCGTGGCGGGCGACGATCCCTTCGCCGCGGCGGCCTATGGCGTGACGGCGGCCTCGCTTTCCACCCAGGGTTTTGGCGCGGTTGAACCGATCCCGAGGGCCAGGGTGGTGTCAGCGTTTCAACAACATGGCGCAGAGGGCGGCCAGCATTCCACCTAGCGCTAGGGTGGCGAATGCCCAGCCCCAAGCCTGGTCGACGGAAACCGTGTCCAGCGTGATGCCGAATACCACCGGGGAGACGGAACCCGACCCGATCCCGAGAATGGAGCGTATGCCGAGCGCCCGGCCCAGACGATCCTCGGGGACCGCGTTGGTCATCTGAGACGACAGCACCGAGGAGTCTCCAATGGAGGCGAACCCTACGATGAAAGCCATCGCGAACAGGACGGGGACGGATGCCTCGGTCATCCAACCGATCGAAAGCGCGCTTGCCGCTCCGAGTAGGGCGAAGCCGATCAGGACCGGACGGGCGCCGAACCGATCGGCGGCGTAACCGGACAGGAATGAAGAGAAGAAGCCGGAAACATGCAGGCATAGTGCCGTCCAAAGGCCGAGTTCCGCGCCCGACAAGGTTCCTCTCGACAAGATCGCGGCGGCCAGAAAGGCCGGAATCCAGGCCCATACGCCCAACAACTCCCAGGAATGGCCGATATATCCGATGGTCAACAGCACCGACCGCCGGTTGGCGATCGGCGCCCTCGATCGCTGTCCCGTCGGAGCGGGTGTTGCGGCATTCCGCGCGCGTCTTGTCGCGTTATGTCCTATGACCCAGCCGAGAACGGTAATCCCACCGGTCGCGGCAAAGGCGACGCGATAGTCGAAGAGATCGGTAAGCGGCGCGGCCAGGCTGATCGAAACCACATAACCGGCGGACATCCCGGCGAGCACCCAGCCGACCGCCGCGCCCCGTTTCGATTCCCTGGTATTCGCCGAAACCAGCATGATCGCCGGCGTATAGGTCCCGCCTTGAAAGATCCCCATCAGCGAGACAAACAACAGGCCGGATTCGAAGGAGCGGGCGAAACCGGCGAAAAGCAGCGCGGTGATCGCCGAGAGCAGGGTCGCCCAATTGAAAACCCGCTTGGCGCCGACCCGGTCACACAAGAAGGACGATAGCAGCAGGGAAACGGCGAAGGCGGCCATGAAGGCGCCTTGTATGGCGCCGCCCTCGGTCGCGGTCATCTCCCATTCCGTCAATAGCACGTTCAGACAAGCGGGATAGGTCATGAAGACCGCGCTGGTGCAGACCCGCGCCGCCACAAGCGCCCGAAGATCAACCGATGAGGCTTGGCTTTGGCTTGGCTGATCCGACACTGGACAGGGTCCCGGCTTTTTCGGTTGGGTTTGGTC
>Ga0181587_10002376_pt1 | contig 15658 bp, 10 predicted proteins | sample 071ome_27_FD_132463 | JGI IMG/M metagenome (GOLD analysis project Ga0181587, IMG submission 132463) | Coastal salt marsh microbial communities from the Groves Creek Marsh, Skidaway Island, Georgia - 071409AT metaG (megahit assembly) | ecosystem: Environmental > Aquatic > Marine > Intertidal...
CCGAACAATGGGCGCTGCAACACGATTTGCCAGATGTTTTCAAAAAGCGCCCAACGTACGTCAGCCGACATACCTGTCGAGCCCAGACGCTCGAATACCAATCCGCCATAAGCTGCGCTAACAAGAACAAAGCCCAGCAAGGCCGTCACAGCCATGGACAGGCCTACGACGGCATTGCGCGCGCCCGATCCCTCATCGCTTTGCATGACGCGCAATACCAGCGGAATCGCAATCCCCAATAACCCCACAAACGTCCCCATCCGCGAGCCTGTCGCCAGAACACCGGCAAACAGCAAAAGAACGGCCATAAACAGAAAAAGCCGTCCGATGATCATCTCAACGTCCAACTTACCGCGTTTTTTCCTGATGGTGTTTTCACGATCACTGCGCAGAACCAGCGATGTGCCCAATGCACAGCCCATCGCCAGATAAGTGGCGTAAGAGTTGCGGTTGATAAACGGCCCGCTCAATGCGGTTTTGTACGCATCCTTTTCGTAGAGCAGCAGTTCTGGGACCTGGAAAGACACAAAGCCGTAAATGGCAATCACGATGAATATTGCGAACACACCCCAAGCAAAACGGCGTGCGCGCTTTACGTTTGTGGCAATCTGAAGCGTCAAAAACATCAAGCAGCCATAGGAAACAACCCGAAGTAATCCGATCAAAATGTTGCCCTGGGAATGGAACCTAATCGGCGAGACAAAGCCAGCCACACCCAGCTGAAACAGCAGAACTATCAGGTAGGTCGCGGCAAGAAGCACCAACAATCGCCAGCGATCATAGGAAAACCGCAGTTTGATAAAGCCGCTCCACGATCCCAGCAGGACCAGTGACGTAGCCCCCATTAATACCGTCGCGTTCAACAGCCAATACACGGTTCGGTTCGAGCCGATCATCAACACGCTTGCCACCAGCAGCAGCAAGATAAAACCCGTCAGAATCCGGTTCACAAAGCGCGTGCGTTTATCAATGTTCGAAAATGCAGACATTACAATTTCCCAACGGCACGTTTTACACGCGACAGGAACCTGATCCGATCACGATCCGGCAAGGGTGCCGTTGCTTCGACAATCATATCACGCAGCGACGGATGACGGATATAAAGCTGAGTGGCGGTTTCCAAACCTCGGTTCGAGGCAATCAACAGACCCAAATCGCTTTGCAGGTTGTAGGCACCAATCGCAGGTTCGCCGGGCCAGAGCTTTTGTGCCAAGTTCACCCGGCGTACCGCCAGCCACTGATCGCTTGGCGCCGTGATCTGCGCGCGCGCCAAGTTGTCCTGAACGGCAGTCAGGTCTGTTTCAAGGTAGCCAAGATAGGCTTTCAGATAATACGCCTCGGACAACTGCGCATTATGGGTTAGAATGCGGTCTCCCTCAGAGGCGCAGTTGCGCGCCACCGTCAACACCGCGTCCCGAGCCTGAAACGCTGTTTTCCAGCTTTCCAGGGCAAAGATGCATCCGGTCAGCAAATCAACATGGCCATTCGAAGACACGATAGGGCGATGATCAGGCGCGGTCCAATGTTCGAAGGCTTCACTATCCGGCTGAATGCCACGAACAAACTGTTCCAACTCCCGCACGAACAACATGCCACTGATCGTCGTTAATCCGGCAAGAACCAAAGCAACTAACAATTTTATGAAAGGCGAAGAAGATCTAGTGTCTATGGCCATAACGCAATCTTAAATAACATTTCGAACCAGATTCTACCTGCTCGCCCTAGACATGCAAAGGCTTTTGCCCGGAATGATCGCCTAATGGCCGATTTTTTTGCGAATACGGCGGATCATCCCCCAAACCGCCAGAATGACTGGAACGGTCACAATCGTAGTCAGCATTCCCTTGCTGACGCCCAAAGGTTCGGTCAGCGGATACAACAAATACCCCGCCAAAGAAACCGCGTAATAGCTGATCGCCACCACCGAAAGCCCTTCGACCGTTTCTTGCAAGCGCAGCTGTAAATCAGCCCGGCGGTCCATGCTTTCCAAAAGCGCCTGATTCTGCGCCGAGCGTTCAACATCCACGCGGGTCCGCAAAAGGTCTCCGGCACGGATCGCGCGATCGGACATGGCCCCCAAACGGGCCTCGGCGGATTTCACAGTCCGCATAGCAGGATCGTAGCGTCGCATCATAAACTCGGCCAAGGTCTGCCGCCCTTTAAAGCGTTGCTCGCGTAGGGCCGTGATACGCTGGTCGACAATCGCCTCATAGGCGCGGGTTGCCCCGAAGCGAAACGAGCTTTGCGCCGCCATGCTTTCCAACTCGGCCGACAGCTGCAACAGCGCGTGTAGCGTTTGATCTGCCGGCACCTGCTCTTGACTGACGCCGGTCATCAATTCGGTCAGAGATTTGTCGATATCATTCAACCTGCTCCCCATAGACCGCACTCGCGCCAAGCCCAGCATCGCCATGGTCTTGTAGGTCTCGATCTCGCACAGACGCTGCACAATGCGCCCGACTCTGCGACGACCGGTTTCAGGCGATACGAACACGGCAAAACGCATATGGCCTGCCTCGTCGATGCGGAAATCTCCTGCGACAACAGCACCGTCATCAACCACCTTGCTGACCGCCACGCTTTCGGGAACAAACCACTCTCCGCTAAGTTCCAAGATCACCTCCTCGGAAGGGCGCTTTTCAACCCGGATCAAAGCAGACGTCAAACGAGCACCCGGCGCGTCAGCCAGCCAGTCAGACGGAAACACCTCAAAATCTGCCGGATCGAAAGGCCGATCGCTCAGTCCCCCCATGAATACCGTATAGGTGACAAATTCGGTATGCTGCTCCCACTTCAACTCGTAGCGCCCGATACGACCCGAATAATGAGTGGCCTCGGGTTTGGGGTGATCGGCGCCATATCGATCCAGCAATGATATTAAATGCGCCCGATCCTTGACCCGATCGCGCGCCTCGGCGGATCCGGCCTGTTTGATCGCTAGATACACAGCACGGCAGGGGCTTTCCAGTGACGGAAACGGTCGCGCATGCAGTTCGTTTACAAGCTCGTAACGCAGCGGATGGTCTTGAATCGCAGCCATGGGGCCCTCTCGTTTTTCGCCAAACTAGCCGGAAATCACACCATGTAAACAAATAATTCATTAATTTCATAAAGTTAACAGCATACCTTGGCGCACAATCGTTTTCATCTTACCCAAAATACTCTGGGGTTTGGGGCAAAGCCCCATGACTAAACAGAAAAAGGCGCCCGAAGGCGCCTTTTACAATTTCGCATACGAACCCGATCAGCTGATTTTGGTCAGAAGGGTATCCAGCGATGCTTTCGCGTCGCCATAGAACATGCGGGTGTTCTCTTTGAAGAACAGCGGGTTCTCGATGCCGGAATAGCCGGTGCCTTGACCACGCTTGGACACGAACACCTGCTTGGCTTTCCAGCATTCCAGAACCGGCATGCCGGCAATCGGGCTGTTTGGGTCTTCCTGTGCCGCGGGGTTCACGATGTCGTTCGAACCGATCACGATGGCCACATCCGTTTCCGGGAAGTCGTCGTTGATCTCGTCCATCTCCATCACGATGTCGTATGGCACTTTGGCTTCCGCCAGCAGAACGTTCATGTGGCCCGGCAAACGCCCGGCAACCGGGTGGATGGCAAAACGCACGTTCTTGCCTTTGGCGCGAAGACGACGGGTCAGTTCCGCCACGTTTTGCTGCGCCTGGGCCACCGCCATCCCATATCCCGGAATGATGATAACGCTGTCGGCTTCTTCCAGAGCGGTCGCAACACCGTCGGCATCAATAGCCACTTGTTCGCCTTCAACTTCCATCTGCGGGCCAACCGCCCCACCGAAGCCACCCAGGATCACGCTGATGAACAACCGGTTCATCGCCTTACACATGATGTATGACAGGATAGCGCCCGACGAACCAACCAGCGCACCGACGACGATCAGAAGATCGTTACCAAGGCTAAAGCCGATCGCGGCCGCGGCCCAACCCGAATACGAGTTCAGCATCGACACAACCACCGGCATGTCGGCACCACCGATGCCCATGATCAGGTGATATCCGATGAAGAGCGCCATGAGGGTCAGAATACCCAGCGGCAACAGACCGCCCGAGGTCAGATACCATATCAGGCAGATCAACGAAATCGCAGCAGCCGAAGCGTTTAGGAAATGACCGCCTGGCAGCTTCGTGGCCGCCGAGTTCACTTTGCCTGACAGCTTGCCATAAGCAATAACCGATCCGGTAAAGGTCACAGCCCCGATCCAGATACCAAGCGAGGCTTCTACCCGCAGGATATTGATCTCAACCGATGACTTTTTGGCAAGAAGGGCGGCAAACCCCTCGAGTGCTTTCTTGGCGCTGTCGTCCATTGCCATGACATTGCCTAGCTCGAAATGTGCGTTGTAACCAACGAACACAGCGGCCAGACCGACCAGCGCGTGCATCCCTGCCACAAGTTCCGGCATCTGGGTCATCTCGACACCATTTGCCAGCTTGTAACCAATCGCACCACCAGCCGCGATTAGGACCAAAGACAGGATCCAGAAGCCTGAACCCGGCCCCATCAGAGTGGCGGCAACCGCCAGCGCCATGCCGACGATGCCGTACCAGACGGCACGTTTTGCGCTTTCCTGACCGGACAGTCCGCCCAGTGCGAGGATCGTAAGAACAGCCGCAACGACGTAAACGGCAGTAGTAAAGCCTAATTCCATCTTTCAGCCCTCCTTAAGATTTCTGGAACATGGCGAGCATGCGCCGTGTCACAAGGAAACCGCCGAAGATGTTGATGCCCGCAAAGAACACCGAAACAGCGGCAAGAACGATCACAATGGTCGAGCTTGACCCGATCTGAAGCAGAGCCCCCAGAATAATGATCGACGAAATTGCGTTGGTCACTGCCATCAGCGGGGTGTGCAGCGAGTGCGACACGTTCCAGATCACCTGGAAGCCCACAAAGACGGCCAGAACAAACACAATAAAGTGCTGCATGAAGCTGGCCGGTGCGACCGACCCAACAAGCATTAGCAGCACCGCGCCAACGGCCAGCAAAGTCACCTGGCTTTTGGTTTGGGCTTTAAAGGCAGCGGCCTCTTCAGCGCGTTTTTCTTCCGGCGTCTTTTCCGGCACTGTTTCCTTCGGCTTAGCCGCAATCGCCTGCACTTTCGGCGGTGGCGGCGGGAAGGTGATCTCGCCCTGATAGGTCACGGTCGCGCCACGGATCACGTCGTCTTCCATGTTGTGGTTGATCTGACCGTCTTTTTCAGGGGTCAGGTCAGTCATCATGTGACGGATGTTGGTGGCATAAAGCGACGACGACTGCGAAGCCATCCGGCTTGGGAAGTCGGTGTAGCCGATGATGGTAACGCCGTTGTCTGTCACGACCTTTTCGTCCATCACGGTGCCTTCGGCATTGCCGCCACGTTCGGCTGCTAAGTCAACGATGACCGAGCCCGGCTTCATCGCCTTGATCATATCTTCAAGCCACAGCTTCGGCGCCGGACGGTTGGGGATCAGAGCGGTGGTGATAACGATATCCATCTCGGGCGCGAGTTCGCGAAACTTCGCCAGCTGCGCTTCGCGGAACTCGGGGCTGGAAACAGAGGCATAGCCACCGGTTGCCGCGCCGTCTTGCTGTTCTTCTTCGAAGTCCAGATAGACAAACTCGGCGCCCATCGATTCGACCTGCTCGGCCACTTCGGGGCGCACGTCGAATGCATAGGTGATCGCACCTAGCGCAGTTGACGTACCAATGGCTGCAAGACCAGCGACGCCGGCCCCAACGATCAGCACCTTGGCTGGGGGAACTTTACCTGCTGCCGTCACCTGACCGGTGAAGAACCGGCCAAAGTTATTGCCCGCCTCGATCACCGCGCGGTAGCCCGCGATGTTCGCCATCGACGACAGCGCATCCATCTTTTGGGCACGAGAAATACGTGGCACCATTTCCATGGCAATCACATTTGCGCCCTTGGATTTGGCCAGCGCCATGCCGTCTTCATTGCCCGCAGGGTTGAAGAAGGAAATCAGTGTTTTATCGGCGGTCAGACGCTTCAGCTCTTTCTCATCAGGCTGGCGGACCTTGGCGATAATATCGCAAGCCTTCCACAATGCGGCAGCTGTTCCGATAACTTCGACGCCAGCCGCTTCATAGTCTGCATCCGAGAAACCGGCATTTGCGCCGGCCCCTTTTTCAATCGCGCATTCGTAGCCAAGCTTTTGCAACTGCTTGGCTGAATCCGGTGTCATCGCAACGCGATTTTCGCCAGCGAACACTTCCTTGGGTGTTCCGATTTTCAAGTCTCAATCCCCCTCAGATTGTTGTTTCCTTGATCAACGACGCCCTGAACCGGACCCCGTTGGTTGAGTTTCCTATAGTGGACACGTCAGAGCACCACAACAGGATGTCGGCGCTAACGCGGAAAAGGTCGTATTTTTACCCATAGCCTCTACAGTCAACGTATGACCTTTTCACAATATTGGACAAATTCGATGCAGAAAGACGCGCGTCTGACTGCGGGTTTTACTCGTGAGCTGACAAGTCGCACTTCACGCAGAATGGCGTAGTTTTCCGGTATCGACATTTAATTCTCATTCCACCTTTTTAAATTTTATTTACACCCATCGCCTGACCTTCTGCGAATATCTGGCGAACTCCGCGCGAAACTTTCTTCGCAATCGGTTTTCTTCCGGAATGATAAAACGGCGTTCGATTACCCAGACAAAAATTGGAACAAGCGGCAGTGCCAGAACCGCGTTCCAGTTTAGGATCAAACCGACCAAGACCAGCGTGTCGCCCAGATAGATCGGGTTCCGAGTGCGCGAGAATATTCCACTTTGAACCAAGGCGTCCGCGTCGCGGTGCGGGATAACCGTCGTCCGTTTTGCACGCATTTCGTAGAACGCCAAAAGCATCAAAAGGATTCCAGCGCCAACACACATGCCGCCAACAAAATCAGCCCACGCTCCGCCAAAATTCAAGCCATAGGCAAATAATTGCGACTGCGTCCATGCAATTACGCTAAATCCAACCAGCCACACTGGCGGAATATCTATCCACTTTCCTCCGCTCACGGGTGGTAGGCCCCGTTTACCAGCCAACCCCGCTGCCCGGTTTGCAGCACCAGAGTGTTCTCTCGCCCCATCAGGCGGCTCATAAACATTGCCTGCGATGAGATTGTACCTGTGTTGCAGTAGAAAATCACCATGCCGCTCTCGGGCACTTCATCCATCCTGTAGGGCAACTCGCGCCATTCAATGTTGATCGCCCCGGGGATATGCCGTTCCTCGAACTGCGCTGCATCACGTGCATCAATGAAAATGGCACTATCAAAGACCGTCTGGTCGATCTGTTCAGGCAGGATGATACCCTGCTCATATGTTGCAAAATCCACATATTCCTGAAGAACGACCGCCACATCCTCTTCCGCCTGCGCCACCAATGGCAGCAAGGCGAACGCAAGAATGGAAGCAAACCTCGAAAACCGGATCATTCCCACTCCATTTCTGCAAAAACACGACCGGCATTTTTGGTTGCCAGCTCTTCGAAGGTGTCTAATCCACGCCACCGTTCTTGATCCACGTAATATGAGCCCGCGAGATCGCCCCCTTCATCAAGGTGGGCACCTATTTTTTCTCGAAGATCAACCAGATAGTCGTATGTATAGCGCTCGACCTGAGCAAAGTTTGTCGGATGCCCATGGCCCGGAATTACATAGGTCGGGTTCAACGGACGAAACGCCTCTTCCCATGTCTCAAGCCAACAGCTTGTGCAGGTGTGATCAAAGATCGGCAACATGCGTTCATGAAACGCGATATCGCCTGCAATCATCATCCCCCACTGAGGAATCCAGACCTGCGTGTCGCCCGGATCATGCGCAGGACCAAGGTGCAACACGTTCAGCGTTACGTCGCCCATCTCGACGATGTATTCATCGCTGAACGACAGGTTCGCCACGACCACGCGGGTTCCTTCGGCCTTGTCCTGATTGTAGCGCTGCATCCCTTGCAGGATGAAATCACCGTTTTCCTCGACCTCGGCGATGGCATCTTCGTGCGCCAGAATATCTACACCCAAATCCGCCCAATAGGCATTGCCCAGAATCGCATGCCCCTGCCCGTTTTCGTTGATGACCAGTTTCACGGGCTGATCGGTCACCGCCTTGATCTCGTCATGCAGAGCTGCCGCCAGACGAACGGAGGCGCCGCCGTTGATCACCACAACCCCGTCGCCCGTGACGACGAAGGACAAGTTGTTGTTATGCCCCGAGTTTTCATATGTCGGAGGTGCCGTCGCCCCGATTGCAGAAAACACGTGAGGAATAACTTCGACCGGTTTTGAATAAAGTTCGGACTGGGGATACTGATCTGCGATGTCTTCGCTTGCCGCCGCCGCAGTGGCCGCCAAAACTGCCAGAATTGAAACCATTGAACGCCGCATATCTTTCTCCCTACGCCACACAATAAATTCATTAATGTGAATGTAATAAAATGTCGAGAGCGATAGGCACACACTCACAAATATTGCGCAACAGGGTAATAAAACTACCGTGACTTGAAAAGGGAAACAGCAGGAAATGTTGAAAATTAGGAAACAGTTTCTTCCCGATGCGCAAACTGTCTCGGCATTTGCCTAAAACTTGTCTTAATTTACCCTAAAAGGTGCCAAACAGCCCGCATACTTCCAGCCTTGTAGTGAAGATCGCACGCGCGCGATCATGAGTTCAGTGGTTGGGTGAGCAATGCCAAGTGGGTATCTAGTCAATTTAGGAGATGCAGTCCTTGATTCAGGGGACACCATTGACACGACATCTCGCCAGTTTAGTACGGATAGCACGTTAGGCATTGGAACTTGGACTTTTACGGCCACACAAGGGCAAACGACGACTACGGCTACTGAAACTGGCGTTTTCTATCTAGCGACAAACGGAAGTGTTTACTTTGTTCCGGACGGTGGCAAAGTAAACGGATTAGTATCGGCTACAGCAACAACAGTCCCATCCTACAACAACACTGACGGTATTATTTTCGGGACTGACGCCGGAGAACTGATCGACACCGCCTATACCGATAGTGACGGTGACGCCATCGACTCGGGGCTTGGAGGTGGGGCCAGCGGACTAGATGACAGCGTCCAGGCGGGCGGTGGTGATGACACCGTTCTTGCCGGTCAGGGCAATGACACGGTTTACGGCGGTTGGGGCGCCGATTCGATTTCTGGCGGCGACGGGGCCGATGTCATCTATGGCGATACCGGATCGACCGGCAGCTCTTCCACCGAAGTGTTTCAATGGTCATCAGTCGGCGGCGACAAAACAGATGTCTCGAATGGCTTCACCCAGACCGTTGGGAATATTGATGTCACAGTTGCCTATCTTAACGCCGGCAACGCGCCAAAATTCGCGATCGAAACCTCTGACACCATGTACACGGCATCCGGTGAAAGCTTCAGCAGCAACTCGGCTGTTGCAATCGGAGGCAACGGAACCGGAGACCCTTCGCGGACAACGATCACCTTTGATGCAGCTTCGGGGTCTGGCCTGACCAATGAAACGCAGAACGTCTCGTTTCGCCTGAACGACATTGACGTCTCGAACGGCGGCATGCCCGACACGGTGACCGTCACAGCCTATGACGCCGCCGGAAATGACACGATCTCTGGCAATACCATCACCGCCGGGGCAACTCAGGAAACCGCTGCGGATCAGAATGGATCGGTTCTAGTTGAAATTGCGGGGCCGGTACACCGTATTGATATCGACTTCCAAAACGGTGACGTGTCGCAACAACTGATTTACATGACCGATATCGTCTTTGGTACGACAAGTGGCGAAGGCGGTGCCGACACGATCGACGGTGGTGCGGACGACGATATCATCTACGGCGAAGACGGCAGCGATAGTCTGTTGGGGGGTGACGGCAACGACACGATCTACGGAGGTGCAAATAATGCAGCAACTCTACCGGCATCGGAAAACCTAAGCTGGTCGTCGCAAGCTGCAGATGGCACCGATGCCAGCGCTGGCTTCACCCAGTCTACCGGCACGATGGACGTTACCGTGGATATCGTGGATGACGGCACGCTGAGCGCGGCCCAAATTGAATCCACTGACACCACTTATGTCGCATCAGGCGAAAGCTTCAGCGTCAACTCCAGCCTGTATCTAGTCGGTTCCGGCGGCACTGGCGGCACAGCCACCACGACCCTGACCTTCGATGCCTCAACCGGATCAGGCATGACGAACCAGGTGGAAAACGTCAGCTTCCGCCTGAACGATATCGACGCAGCGTCCGGCAGTTGGGAAAATATCGTCACCGTCACCGCGCTGGACGCCGACGGTAATAGCGTTGACGTCACAATCACTGCCGATGGCAATGATACGGTGTCAGGTAATACCATCACCGGCGCACAGTCCGGCGACTCTCAAGACAGCGCCCAAGGTTCGGCCCTGGTCAATATCGCGGGACCGGTCCACTCGATCTCGATCAGCTATTCGAACGGAGATGTGGCTACTCAAACCCTTTGGGTTTCGGATGTGCATTTCGACACCATTCCGGACACAGGCGATCAGTCTGCCGACGTGATCGAAGGCGGCGCGGGACTTGACGTTCTGTACGGAGAAGGTGGCAACGACACCATCACTGGCGGCCTTGATGCCGACACCTTCTACGCTGGCACCGGCGACGACACCATGTACTTGGCTCAGGGCGACACTGCTTGGGGCGGCGCGGGCGACGATCTGTTCATCATTTCTGACACTGGCGAGCTCAGCACTGCCACCATCACCATCGATGGCGAAGAAGATGCCGAAACGCTGGGCGACACGCTTGATCTGAACAAGCTTGTTGACCGAAACACGCTGAATTACACCGATGATGGCACCGGAACCTTCAGCGGCACTGCGACCCTTTTCAGCGGGGCGACACTGAACTTCTCGAACATCGAGAACATCATTTGCTTCACCCCCGGCACACTGAGTGATACGCCGGACGGTCCGAAAGACGTTGATCTTCTGGTCGAAGGCGATCTGGTTTTGACCGCAGACGACGGCGCCCAACCCATCCGCTGGATCGGCCGCCGCTCGGTTCAGGCGATGGGTGATCTGGCCCCCGTCACTTTCGCCCCCGGCAGCTTGCCGGGGCTAACGCGCGCACTTTCGGTCTCGCCGCAACACCGCATGCTAATATCGGGTCCCGAAGTCGAGCTATTGTTCGGTGAATCCGAAGTTTTTGTCGCCGCAAAACATTTGCTGGACTTGCCCGGCGTCAGCCGGAGCCCGTCAAAAGTAACAACTTATATTCATATCATGCTAGATCGCCATCAAATCCTGACGGCACATGGCGCGGGCACCGAAAGCTTCTATGCAGGTGACGAAGGGCTTGAAAGCGTCAACCCCCGCTGCCGCGAACGGATGTATGCCACCTTCCAGCATCTAAAGGATAATCTTGACGCTTACGGCGACACCGCCCGCCCCTGCCTAAAGGCTCACGAAGCGCAATTGCTGGTCGCGACTCTTGCACCCATGCCGGTTGCGCTGGCCGCTTAAGCGGAAAGGCGCATTCCGCTGCGGCTGCTAGCGAACGCGCGCACCGCTTCCCCGAACGCCTCAAACAGCGGACGCGAGACTGGATCATGCGCTGCATTGTATTCCGGATGCCATTGGACGGATAGAGTGAACCCCGGAGCATCCTTGATATAAAGAGCTTCTGGCGTGCCATCAGGGGCATGTCCATCGACAACCACACGATCGCCCGGACGTTTGATGCCCTGACCATGCAGCGTGTTGGTCATCACCTCTTGCGCCCCGAACAGTTTGTGGAACACACCCCCTTCGGAAAAAGTCACGCTGTGTCGCAAGGCAAACTTTTCCTCGATCGTGCCATTCGGTGGCATCCGGTGATTCATACGCCCCGGAAGATCGCGGATTTCAGGGTACAGAGACCCGCCCATGGCAACGTTGACCTCTTGGAAACCGCGACAAATGCCAAAAAACGGCTGCCCGCGCTCAACACAGGCGCGCACAAGCGGCAAGGTCACCGCATCACGGCAGCGGTCCTGATCGCCATGCGCTTCGGTGTGATCCTCGCCATACTCGCCCGCAAAGACATTCGGACGCCCGCCGGTTAGCAGAAAGCCGTCACAGCGCTCCATCAGTTCCTCAACAGTCACCAGACGCGGATCAGAGGGGATCAACAATGGCAGACAACCTGCCACCTCGGCCACGGCGGCCGAGTTCATCGTACCGCCCGCATGGGTCGGGTATTCATCGTTGATCAGATGATGGTTGCCAATAATTCCAACGACAGTTCGTGACATGGGGTCCTCGCGTTCATTGCGTCCTACATAGTCCATCCCATGCAAATGAAAAAGAGGGCACGAAGCCCTCTTTCAAATCATCGACGGCCTGATCTGTCTTAGATCACACCCGCCAGACCGGTGGCTTCAACCCCGGCAAGACCTGCGATCGCGTCGTTGTCCGAGGTATCACCGGTCACACCAACAGCCCCGATGATCCGATCACGCTTGTCTTTAATCAAAATGCCGCCCGGCACCGGAATGACCTGCCCGCCATAAACGCCGTTCAGAGCTTGCATGAAATAGGCCTGCTCTTCTGCGCGTGCTTTTTGCGCACTGCCCGACATGCCCAGCATCACCGCGCCAAAGGCCTTGCCGTGGGCAATAGCGAAGCGTCCGGGGGCGGCTTCATCTTGACGCTCAAACGCTTTTACATTTCCACCCGCGTCCAGAACAACAACTGACAAAGGCTTGAGCTCCATCTCGCGCCCCTTTTCGATTGTTTTGCGAATAATCGTTCGCGCTTTACGCAATGAAATCTCAACCATGTGCCCTGCCCTTCTTTTGTCCCGAAATATCCTCGGGGGTGAAATTGCCCCGAAGGGGAAAGAGGGGGCAGAAAGCCCCCTCATCACCTAGCAAATCACAATGAAGCCTTGTACTCAAGACGTCGTGCGTGAAGCACGGGCTCGGTATACCCCGAGGGCTGGGTTCGCCCCTTGAAGACCAGATCACACGCGGCCTGGAATGCGATACCGTCGTAGTCTGGCGCCATCGGTTTATATAACGGATCGTCCGAATTCTGCCCGTCCACGACTTCCGCCATTTTCCGCATCGCTGCCATGACTTCTTGGGCATCCACTACCTCGTGGTGCAGCCAGTTGGCGATATGCTGGGCTGAAATCCGGCAGGTTGCGCGGTCTTCCATCAAACCGACATCCGCCAGATCAGGTACTTTTGAACAGCCAACCCCCTGATCAATCCAGCGCACCACATAGCCCAGGATACCCTGAGCGTTGTTCTCGAGTTCGCGGGTGATCTGATCCTTTGACCAACGACGATAAGTCGCCAGCGGGATATCCAGTAGCGTGTCCACGTGGGCGCGACGTCCGCCCGCCTTGAGTTTGGCCTGAACCGCGAAGACATCGACCTTATGATAATGCAGCGCGTGCAACGTGGCCGCCGTCGGCGAAGGCACCCAAGCGCAGTTCGCGCCCGCTTTTGGGTGTTCGATCTTCTGTTCCAGCATTGCGGCCATCATATCCGGCATGGCCCACATACCCTTACCGATCTGGGCTTTGCCGCTCAGGCCGCATTCCAACCCGATGTCGACATTGCGGTTTTCGTAGCCGCCAATCCACGCCTTGCGCTTGATAAAGTCTTTGCGGCTGAACGGACCAGCCTCCATGCTGGTGTGGATTTCATCGCCGGTGCGATCAAGGAAGCCTGTGTTGATGAATGCCACACGGCTTTTCGCAGCGCGGATGCATTCCTTAAGATTCACCGAGGTTCGGCGCTCTTCGTCCATGATCCCGATCTTTACAGTATTATCGGGTAGTCCAAGAAAACCTTCGACCGAGCGGAAGATCTCATCGGCAAAAGCAACCTCTTCGGGGCCATGCATTTTGGGCTTCACCACATAAACCGAACCATGCACCGAGTTCCCGCTACCGCGCTGCAGGTCGTGCATCGCAATCAGCGTGGTAATGGCAGCGTCCATCAGACCTTCGTAAATCTCGTCACCTTTGCGGGTCAGGATGGCGGGATTGGTCATCAGGTGGCCGACGTTCCGCACCCACAACAGCGCACGACCCTTCAAAACTTTTTCCGAACCATCTGGCGCGCAGATGACTTTGTCGTCATTCAGGCGGCGCGTGATTGTCTGGCCACCTTTCTGGAGCGTAGCTTCCAGATCGCCCTTCATCAGGCCAAGCCAGTTTGAATAGGCCAAAACCTTGTCTTCGGCATCCACACAAGCGACGGAATCTTCGCAGTCCATGATCGCCGAAACAGCACTTTCCAGCACCACGTCGGCAAGCAATGCTTGATCCCGGCTGCCAATCGGATGTGCGCGATCAAAGACCAACTCAACGTGCAGGCCATTGTTGACAAGAAACACACTGTCCGGAGCTTTGGGATTGCCGGTGTAGCCAGCGAATTTCGACGGATCGACCAAGGGCTTGTCGTCAATCAACAACTGACCGCTCTGAACGTGATAGCGGCTCACATCACAGTGGCTGGTACCCTCTATCGGGAAAGCCTCATCCAGAAAAACCCGCGCACGTCCGACAACCCGTGCGCCGCGACCGCGTTCGAACCCACCTGCTGGCGGTTGGCTGCCCATCGCATCGGTTCCGTAAAGCCCGTCATAAAGGCTGCCCCAGCGCGCATTGGCGGCATTCAAAGCGTAGCGGGCATTGGTGATCGGTACCACCAGTTGCGGGCCGGGTACGCTGGCGATTTCAGGATCAACATTGGTTGTATCAATCTCGAAGTCATCGCCTTCGTCCAATAGGTAGCCGATCTCGGTCAGAAAGGTTTTATACGCCTGATGATCATGCGGCTTGCCGCGGTGATCCTTGTGCCAGTCGTCAATCTGGGTTTGCAGGTCTTCTCGCTTTTGCAAAAGAGCTTGGTTTTTAGGCCCCAAATCATGTGCAAGCGAAGAAAGCCCCTGCCAGAATGTGTCTGCAGCCACGTTCAAGCCGGTCAAGGCTTGTGTTTCGATGAAAGTTGCCAGTTCTTCAGCTACCTGAAGGCCGTGACGTTCCACGCGGTTTGTCATGATCAATCCTCTGCATACAAATGTGCACAATTCTCGTCTGACCTAGCGCAAAAGTTTCCTATCGGCAACATTTCCGGTCAATTTACTTAACCAGATCAGGTGAATGACTTTCAAATTTCTCCGAAGGAACTCTGGTCTTTTTCAGCTTTCGGCATTTATTGCTGCAATAGCGCACCTGATCCCAGACAGATACCCATTTACGTCGCCAGACAAATGGGCGGCCACAGCCTGCACAGCTTTTCTCTGGCAACTCCGACTTCTTCCGCATACGCGCCATTCGCATTTCTCCGACATTGAAACAGATTCAACAGCTACCCTCTCGACTTCCAAGAAAAGGATTGGCATCGTGCCGCCTGATCTTCGGAGAGATAGCGCCGAACGAACCAATTCAAGCCTGAGGACCCGCATGAAAGACGCAACCCCACAGACCATTTATCTGGCCGACTACATGCCATTTGGCTGGACTGTTGAAGATGTCCACCTGACGTTCAGCCTGTCACCAAACGCCACTCGGGTCAAAAGTCGCATCCGCTTTGCGCCCAATTCCGCGGGCGACCAGTCAGCGTTTTTCCTGCATGGGGAACAATTGGCCTTGGTCTCAGCGGCAATTGACGG
>Ga0181587_10002394_pt1 | contig 15580 bp, 13 predicted proteins | sample 071ome_27_FD_132463 | JGI IMG/M metagenome (GOLD analysis project Ga0181587, IMG submission 132463) | Coastal salt marsh microbial communities from the Groves Creek Marsh, Skidaway Island, Georgia - 071409AT metaG (megahit assembly) | ecosystem: Environmental > Aquatic > Marine > Intertidal...
AGAGCCGCCAGCGCTTTGTTAAGGATTTCGCTAGCGCCTGGACCAAAGTGATGGATGCGGATCGGTTTGATATCGATGGATCGGGCGCAGTGGTGGTCAGCGTTTCACAGTAAGCGCGTGTAATGATAGAGCCCCGCTCGCGCGGGGCTTTTTTTTGGGAAATTCAGTGCGGCCGCACCACTCGCGGCGATAAGGGCTGCGCGGTCAATACGGTACTTATTGCCGAGTGATCTCCGTATTGAGGTGCACGGTGGCTGTGAGTGAATTGGTGATAAGACAGCTATCCTCGGCCTTTTTGAGCACCCTTAATACCTTATCTTCTTCCATTTCATCGGGAACGCTGATGCGCACGGTGAGATGAATCTCGGTAAATTGAGGCGTGCGATCAACCCGCTCCAGTTTGCCGATTGCATCACAATCCAGTGCATGCCACACCACCCTTGAAGGTGCTGCTATGGCGCGAAAAGTGAGTACAAAGCAATCCGCCACAGCGGCAACGAGTAGTGCTTCGGGAGACCACTGATCGCCGGGCCCACCAAATTCCTTTGGTACATCCGTTGTGAGATCCGCGAGCCCTTGACTGGCAACACGGACCTGTGACTGATCAGCATTTGCGGTTGCGACACAGCGGTAGTGATGAGGGAAATCCTGCATGAGTCTCTCAGCGTTGTCGGAAGCGGGCGCAAGCATAGCGGCTCTTCTCGGTGGATGCCACATTGACGCTCCGGTAGCGGGCGGCGTGGCAATGATAGGCCTGTTATCAAGCAGAAGGGCGTATTTCAGGATTTGATCGAAGCGGTGTCGGTTGGTCTGCCAGTGACCATACTGGTGAGGTCAGGTGCAATGAGTCATCAAAAGGCAGCGGGATAGTACGGCTTTGGCACCCACCTCGCTGTTTGATAATCTTGAGCTGTCGGTAGCCTTCGAGCTGAAGTCTGAGACTGGCTGGAGAAGGTTGTGATAAAGCCTCTGTAGAGCGGAAGAGTACAGCCAGGGTGCCATGACTGGCAGCAGCCAATTGGATTTTTCGTAGCTCCGTGTAGCGATAATCTGTTGCACCAAGCCAAACAAAGACCACCCCGCAGGTTGTACTGCGTAATGCCTGTTCTGTGGACCAAAGCAACTCTTCACGATCACGCGGATGCACCAGCATGATTTCCTGCAGGTCAATTTCCTCTCCCGCAAGGAGTGGCGCGTAGGGTGTATAGGGGGGGTCAATGAATACCTGCCAGCGCCCCTGACCCGACAGTTTCTTCATGATGGGCATAAAAATACCCATGGCATCGAGCCCACACTGATTACTGATGACCTCAATACTCCCACCCAGTGGCCAGCCGCTGTTGTACAGTTGAGCATCCAGAGAAGCGAATCCGGTTTCAACACCCTGCAGGGCGTGTGTTTCGTTGTTTGCCGACATCGCGCTGGCACCCAGAAAAGCGCTATGACTCTGGCCCATACCTCGCCAGGTGTCGGCACGACGAAAAATATCTTCGAGTAGATAGTTCATGATGTATTCCTGTTTCACGTTGCAGCCAATGGCGGATATCTCTGATGCAGATTTTTTTGTATCGAACGAGATGTGTGCTGGTGCAAAAGCCAATTTACTGTATAAATAAACAGTATTTAAGCATGACAAAAAAAGCAAGGGGAGATTTTTCTGACTGTCGTGAAAAGCGACAGGTCCACCGTTCTGCCCTCGCAGATCCACGGTTTCGTCGCTATTACCCGGCGAGCTGGTTTTCCAGTTTGGGTGCTTGGTTACTTCGATTCCTTCTCGGTTGGAGTGCTTGGGAACTGACTCAATCCGCAACATGGGTTGGGATTGTTGGCGCCCTCATGCTGGCACCAGCACTGCTGCTCTCTCCTTGGTTTGGCATCTTGTCAGACCGGGTAAACCCCCGACGGGGACTGCAGATATCGATGATGCTTCACAGTGCCATTGCGCTTGCTGGCGCAATGACCACCTATTGGGGCCTTTACGATCGGGTTGCGTTGACACTATTAGCTGCCACGCTGGGCACTGCCACCTCACTGCATTCACCGATGCGATTGGCCCTAGTGCCGCTCCTCGTGGCCCGCGAGGCGTTGCCGAGTGCCGTCGGTTACTCGGCGATGTCATTTAACATCGCCCGTATGATCGGCCCCGCTTTCGGTGCCATGTTGGTCGCACAGATTGATACGGTAGCCGCTTGGCTGACGGCAATGATTTTGTTTTTAACGTCTTTCTGGGGGTTGTCGCGCCTTGACATCGACCAGGATCGACCTTTCAAAGCGACGACGTCCTATCTAAACCAATTTATTGAGGGGGCGCGTCACCTGATTCAGCGAGCAGATCTCAGATTATTGCTGGCACTGACTGCGCTGAACGGCTTGCTCGGGCGCACGCTTATCGAATTGTTACCGGCGCTGTCTGGCCGGATTCTCAACGGTGGATCGTCGGAATTGGCAATATTGGTTGCCATGGCCGGTCTCGGCTCGGTGCTGGGTGGGCTTCTGGTGAGTCGTCAGGCGGCTGATCTCAAGCGTTTGCTGTTGTTGGTATGCATGGGGATTGCGTTGTCCAGCATCACGCTAGTGACGTTGCGCGGCTTGTCGGGTGTCCCGGCGCTGGGCTTCTGGGTCGCTTTGCTGAGTGTCGCGACGACGGTTGCTGGCACGGGATGCCAGACTCTGATACAGCTCAACACGCTACCCGATTTCAGGGGGCGGGTGATGAGTGTTTGGACCATGCTGGCGATGGGAGCGCCTGCACTGGGTGCCGCGATTTTGGGAGCGGGCGTTGACGGATTCGGATTTGACTTGGTTTCCACAGTGGCCGGGCTAGCCGGTTTGGGCCTGATAGCGGTTTTTTACGGCCGTCGCGCTGTGGTTTTGTCTACGGAACTGCCCTGAGCGAGTGTGACTACCATTCGTTCCAGCGTATCCCAGGCGATGCCCGGTAAAAAGCCTTTGCTGGTGCCATCTGCCTGAAAACTGAGCGCCTGCAACTGGGCAAGATCACGTCCAGTCAGTCGGTTGAGCGCTTGTTGCAGGAGCGGCTGGCGATTACGCCATACGCCGCGTTGACTCAGCGCGCTGGCGGTAGCGGCACCTCCGGTAATGTCTCGCTTGAGATCAGCAAGAAGCCGCACTTCCCGCGCCAGGGCCCAGAGTAAAGCTGGGGGCTGCACCGCCTCTGCCTTCAAACCCCTCAGCGTTCTTACGGCGCTTCGAGCGTCGCCTGCGAGCGCCACATCCACCAACCTAAACGCATCATAGCGAGCATTATCCGAGACAGTATCGGTGACCATGGCTGCAGTAATCGGTGTTGCTCCGTGCAGGAGCCTGAGTTTCTCCACTTCCTGCGCCGCCGCCAGTAAATTGCCCTCGAGCCGCTCGGCGAGGAGTGCAACGGCCTCGTCATCCACCTGCATACCTGCGGCGAGCATCCGCGCGTATAACCAGGCCGGAAGCTCAGCGGCAGTGATGGGCCATACGGGAATGACGACGCCAGCCTGATTCAGGCTCGAGTACCACTTACTTTTTTGCGATGCCTTATCAATCCTGCCACTCACAATCAGCAGTACATCCTCGGCGTCTCCAGCAAGATATTCCAGCAACGCTTTGCTGCCCTCTGCTCCAGGCTTACCCGATGGAAGTTGAATTTCGATGAGTTTGCGTTCGGCAAAGAGCGAGAGTGAGTCTGCAGCATGACCCAGTTCCATCCAGTCATCTTTATGGGTAATGGTAATGTTTTGCCGTTCCGTGCAGCCGGCTTCTCTGGCTGCACGGCGGACCGCGTCGGCACATTCCTGCACGATGAGGGGTTCGTCACCGGATATAAGATAACTGGGGGAGAGCGATTGGCTTAAATGTTGTGCGAGTTGTGTGGGTTTCAGCTGCATTACCGGACCAGGCCACGACTCACACGCCTGACAATTTGCGCCGCGAGATCGCGTCGCATTTCCTCACGCAGTAGACGCATTTCCTCCGTTTTCCCGACCACATTACGCGGATCATTCAACATTTGCTGGCTGACACTCGCGGTTCCTTCCAAAGGCGGTACGTCCTCTTGCTGCAGCACAAAATCGACGGAAAGCGTCAGTTCCATCTCAGCGGCTCTGGCCTGAGCGGTGAGCGATACATTGCGCTGAATGAATTGCTCTTCACGGAGTGTGAGTCGGGTAGGGGTATCGATCTCATCGGTCAACTCGATCTTCATTCCGTTGAGTTCTCGCGCCACCTCCCGGGTCAAATCAGAGCGCGGGTCGACGCTGATCAGTCGCAGCGACAGGCCCTCCCACTCGCTACCGCCGTCGTGAGTTGTGCCCTTGAGTTGAAAGCCACAGCCAGCGAGCGCGATCAGCGCCGTGAGCAGCACTGTGACAGGCAGAGAGTGGGCGCGGGTAGATGCGAAAGTGGGCGTCATTGGGCGACAATATTGACCAGTTTCTGGGGAATCACAATCACCTTTTTGATGGTCGTGTCTTGAATGAAACGCTGTACGTTAGGGTTGGCTTTGGCCAGAGCTTCAATTTCTGCGTTGTCGGCCGCCGCCGGCACTTCGATTTTTCCTCGCACTTTGCCATTCACCTGAACAACGACCTCAAACTGCTCTCGGGTCAGTGCGGCCTCGTCAACACTGGGCCACGCGCTTTCGACAAAATCATCGCCCGTGAGGCTGCGCCACAGAGACTCACTCAGGTGCGGGGTAATCGGCCAGAGCATTCTCAGCACCGCGTGCAGGCCCTCACTGACAATGGCGCGATCCAACGGGTCCTCGGTGGGGTGCCGTGACAACTCGTTGCAGAGTTCCATTACCGCTGCAATGGCCGTATTAAAGGTTTGTCTGCGGCCATAGTCATCGGTCACTTTGCTGATGGTTTCATGGATTTTGCGCCGCAGAAGCTTTTGGGCATCTGTCTGTGGGGGCTCGGAGGGGATCTCCATGGCACCACCAAAATCATGGATCAGCCGCCACAACCTTTTGATGAATCTGTGTGCGCCCTCGACACCAGAATCCGACCATTCGAGCGATTGCTCGGGTGGCGCTGCAAACATGCTGAACAATCTCACAGTATCGGCCCCGTAGCGGTCGATGAGGGCTTGCGGGTCGACGGTATTGCCCCGCGACTTGGACATTTTAGCGCCGTCCTTGAGCACCATGCCCTGAGTCAGCAGCCTTTTGAAAGGCTCATCGCTCGAGACCAAACCGGCATCGCGCATTAGTTTGTGAAAAAAGCGCGCGTACAGGAGATGCAGAATCGCGTGCTCAATGCCGCCAACGTACTGATCGACCTCCAGCCAGTGGTTCGCTTCCTCGTCCAGCATCGCCTCTGTATTTTTGGCGCTGGCATATCGGGCGTAATACCATGAGGACTCCATGAAGGTATCGAAGGTATCGGTTTCCCGGGTTGCCGGCGCCTCGCAGCGCGGGCAAGTCGTTTCACAGAAAGTGGGCATGTCTTTAATAGGGGAACCAACCCCCTGAAACGCGACGTCGGTAGGCAAAATCACCGGCAGTTGGTCATCAGGGACGGGCACTGCCCCACAGGTCACACAATTGATTACCGGAATCGGTGCTCCCCAATAACGCTGTCGGGAGACACCCCAATCTCGAAGGCGGAAATTGACTGCGCGATTGCCAAGGCCTCTCGATTCCAGCTCGCCGACAATCGCGTCGAAGGCGGCGTCGTAATCGAGGCCATCAAAACCGCCAGACTGCATGAGTGCGCCTCGTTGCACATAGGCACCAGTCGAGATATCTGCGGGATCTTCCGGGGTGTCTGAGACGACCTGCACGATCGGCAGGGCATATTTACTGGCGAACTCCCAATCTCTCTGATCATGTGCAGGGACCGACATGACCGCGCCTGAGCCGTAATTCATCAGTACGAAGTTGGCGACCCAAATGGGTAGAGGTTCGTCTGTCAGCGGGTGTCGCGCCCGCAATCCGGTGTCCATTCCCAGCTTTTCCATGGTTGCCATATCGGCTTCGGCCACGGTACTGGCACCGATTTTCCGACAGAAGGCATCGAGCTCGGGATTGTCGGCCGTTGCCGACTGCACCAGCGGATGCTGCGGCGCCAAAGCCAAATAGGTGGCGCCCATTAGGGTATCCGGTCGAGTGGTATACACCTCAATGTGGTTCTCGCCGAAGGGAAACCGGACCGTGGCACCCTCAGATCGCCCGATCCAGTTGCGCTGCATGGTGCGCACCTGTTCCGGCCAGTCGCTGAGCGTGTCGAGATCATCGAGTAATTCCTGCGCGTAGTCTGTGATTTTGATAAACCACTGGCTGATCGCTCTGCGCTCTACCGGGTTATCGCAGCGCCAGCACTTGCCATCAACCACTTGCTCGTTAGCGAGCACGGTCTGATCGGTCTCACACCAGTTAACGTCTGCCTGTTTCTTGTAGGCAAGGCCTTTATCCATAAGCCGGGTAAAAAACCATTGCTCCCATCGGTAGTACTCGGGAGTGCAGGTGGCCAGTTCGCGATCCCAGTCGTAGGCAAACCCCAATCGCGCCAACTGCTGGCGCATGTCGGCAATGTTGTTGAGCGTCCAGTCAGCCGGTGGCACCTGATTTTGGATCGCCGCATTCTCTGCAGGCAGCCCAAAGGCATCCCATCCCATCGGCTGCAGCACATTCTTGCCGAGCATCCGTTGATAACGTGCGATGACATCGGCAATGGTGTAATTGCGGACGTGTCCCATGTGAAGCTTTCCGCTGGGATAGGGGAACATGGCGAGGCAGTAGAATTTCTCGCGGGTATCGTCTGGGTATACAGCGAAACGATTGTTCTCTGCCCATTCGGTTTGCAGCGCTGGTTCGAGCGTTTGCGGTTGGTATTCCTGACTCATTTAACTCTGAATCCTTCGGTGTGATGCCGCCCGACAGGGCACGCCGGTCTACATCTTTAATGCCTGTGACCAGCAGCAGGTGCTGGCGAACCGGAGTTTAGCAGTATTAGGGGCGGTCCCGGCCCAACACCAGGCCGATCAGCGAGAGTATCCATACCGGTAGACTGCCAGTCACGGCGAAGGGGGTCTCTCCGGTTCTGGGCTGGACGGTGCCCGAGACGACGGCCTTGGTAAATTGTGGGGTTGAGACCACTACTTTGCCCTGCCAGTCGATAATCGCCGAGACTCCATCATTGGTGCTGCGAATCAAGTCTCTCCCCAATTCGGCGGCGCGGAAACGCGCCATCTGAAAGTGTTGCCAGGGACCTGCGCTATCACCGAACCACGTGTCGTTGCTGATCGTGATTAACAGATCAGCCTCGCGGCTCTGATTCAGGACAAAGTCTGGGTAAACCACTTCGTAGCAGATAAAAGGTGCAACGGAGAGGTTGTCGACCAACAGCGCCTGTTGGTCTTCGGGACCCGCGACGAAGTGCGACATGGGCAGGTCAAAAAATGCGATTGCCCCCCTCAACCAGCGCTCCAACGGGACATACTCGCCAAATGGCACCAATTTTTGTTTGTGGTACGTGCCCTGGCCTACTCCCAAAACGGTAATGCTGTTGTAGCGACCCAATGAATCGCGGGTAGGTATGCCCGTAATCACTGTTTTACCCGCCAACCTCGCCGACTCATCCACCTGCTGCAACGCAGCTTGCACCTGGTCCCGATATCCCGGCAGCGCCGATTCTGGCCATATCACCAGGTCACTGTCTGGATAGAGCTGAGCGGAAAGTGTGCTGAAGTCCTTCAGGATTTGGGGCCGTTGGCGAGGGTCCCATTTTTCCGTGAGGGGGATATTGGGCTGCACCGCAGCCACGCGCAGTGAGTCGTGGGTTGGGAGGGTCCACACCAGATATCGCCCGGTGAATCCCGCAGCGAGCACCAGTATCGTTATCGCACCTCCAGTGAGCCAAAAGCGGGTATTCGCCTGACCGGACGCCACCTCCGCGCCGAGGCAACCCAGCCCCACAAGGAGCCATGAGCACCCGTAAACACCCAGTACCGGTATCCAGCCGCTGAGGGGCGAGTCTAGCGCGCCATAGCCTGCGAAGGCCCAAGGGAATCCCGTTAGTAAAACGGTCCGCAACCATTCGAATAGCACCCAAAGCGAGGAGAACTGAACGATCTTCCAACCGGGTTGATGACTCGCAAGCCGGCAGTAAATGTGCGCTTGGAGGGAAAATAAAAGCGCTAGCCCTCCGCAGAATATTGCGGTCAGGAGGATCGCCAGCCAAACCGGTGTAGCGCCATAAACGTGGATGCTGACGTAGATCCAGGAGACGCCCGTGCCGAAAAACCCGACACCGTAGGCCAGTCCTGACTGCCACGGCGCTCGCGGGTGACTGCGATGCAAAGTGGCGTACAGCAGACCCACACTGACTGCGATGGCTGGCCAAAAATCGAAAGGAGATAACCCCAGAGGAAAAATCAGGCCGGCTAGTAGCGCCAGCGCTGTTGTGCTCCAGCCCGCGCGCATCACTCCGGCGTGTCGGGTGTGGGCACCGCTTTTACCGCGAGACTGCTCAGACGACGTTCGTCAGCATCAATCACAGTGAATTCAAAACGGTCCAATCTGATGGACTGATTGACGCTGGGGAGCTGCCCAAAAGCATTGATAACGAGGCCGCCGATTGTGTCAAATTCTTCGTCACTGAATGGTGTACCAAAATATTCATTGAAGTCCTCGATGGGAGTCAGCGCCTCAACCACATACTCGTTATTAGCGCCCTTTCTTATGGGCTGTTCTTCTTCAATGTCGGTCTCGTCCTCAATCTCACCCACAATCTCCTCGAGCACGTCCTCAATCGTGATGAGCCCAGCGATACCGCCATACTCGTCGATCACGATTGCCATATGGTTGCGGTTTTGCCGAAACTCCCGCAGCAGTACATTCAGCCGTTTACTCTCTGGCACAGCGATAAAAGGTCGCATGAGATCTCGAATCGGCGGTGCTTCGCCTTCGCGCTGAATCAGGGGCAACAAATCTTTGGCCAAAAGAATACCGATGACGTCGTCAATGCCGTCGCCAATCACTGGATATCGTGAGTGTCCCGCCGTGACGATCTGAGCCAATACCTCGGGCAACCCTCTGTCGGAGTCAATCACGACCATCTGAGCGCGGGGAATCATGATATCCCGCACCTGCATGTCGCTGACCATCAGAGCGCCCTCCATGATCTTTCGGGCATCCTCATCGATAATTTCGTGTTCTTCTGCGAGTGATAAAACGCCCTCGAGGTCCGACTTGGTCTGAGGTTCACCACTGATAAAGTGAGTCAGTCGGTCCAGCCAGGATCGTTCATCGCCCTCGAGTTTTCTGTCGTCGTTCACGGTGAGGCCCCCTCCGAGGGCTCTATTAATTCATAGGGGTTGGGAAAACTAAAATGATCCAAAAGTGCAATTTCCAACGCTTCCATGGCGTCGGCGTCGGCGGGTGCCTGATGATCATGGCCCAACAGGTGCAATACACCATGAATGATCAGATGGGCCCAGTGGGCCTCCTCACATTTGTTCTGAAGCTTTGCCTCCCGCTGCACAAGCGGCGCGCAAATGACGAGATCACCGAGCAGGCCGGAGGGCGTCCCGGGTGGCAGATCTGCAGGGAATGAAAGGACATTGGTTGCCTCCGCTTTAGAGCGGTAGATTTTATTCAGGTGTGCGGCTTCTTCCACACCGGTGATCCGGACGCAAATCTCTGGGGGTTCGACCCCGCGAAAGCCAGATTTTGTCAGAGCTGCGGTAATCCATGCCCGAATGCAATCGTCTGCCGGCGTTGGCCCATCGGTGCTGCGGTCAATGGCCACCAACGCAGTCACGTCGGCCCCTCGCTCGCAATTTTCGACAGGCCTTTTTCATGTGCCTCGTAGGCGCTCACGACGCGTTGTACCAAGGGGTGACGCACCACGTCTTTGTTGCCAAATTGGGTAAAAGTAATTCCGGCGACGCCTTCGAGGACCTCTTTCGCATGGGTCAGCCCGCTTTGCGTGCCTTTTGGCAGATCAATTTGGCTGGTATCGCCGGTAATCACAGCGGTCGACCCAAATCCAATTCTCGTGAGGAACATTTTCATTTGTTCACGGGTTGTATTTTGTGCCTCATCAAGAATGACAAATGCGTGGTTGAGCGTCCTGCCGCGCATAAATGCCAAAGGGGCCACCTCGATAACGTGTCGCTCGATGTGCTTGTTAACCGTCTCAAACCCCAGCATTTCATAGAGTGCGTCGTACAGCGGTCTCAGATAGGGATCAACTTTTTGAGAGAGGTCCCCGGGAAGAAAACCCAGGCGCTCGCCTGCTTCCACCGCGGGGCGGACGAGCAGAATCCGTTTGACCTGCTCGTCGAGCAGTGCGCGCACAGCGCAAGCAACGGCCAGATAAGTCTTGCCCGTGCCCGCAGGACCGATCCCAAAATTAATATCGTGATGACCAATGGCGTGAACGTAGTCTTTTTGGTTACTGCCGCGAGGCGTTACCGAAAGTCGCTTGGTGCGAATCACTCCGTTAGCTTCGCTTCGAATCTGCTCCCCGGGAGCCTTCACAAGATACTCGAGATCAGATTCTTGCAGACGCAGATGGATGACTTCAGGGCTGAGCAGCAGGCCTTTCTCCACTTCGGCGTAAAGGGCGTGGAGCAAAGACGCCGCCATTTCGCATCTTAGCGGTGTGCCAGAAAGTTCAAAAATATTACTGCGGTTACTGATGGTTACGTCGAGCCGCTTTTCGATCTGGCGCAGATGGCCGTCCAACTGCCCGCAAAGAGTCGCCAGATTTCTTGCGTCATTGGGTTCGAGGGAGAAGGTGAGTTGCGAGGCTACTCCCGACGGGGTGGCCTCGGGCGCCGATTGGTCTGTGTTCAACGGTTTTCACGCCGCCTCTTTCACACTGGGCTTAAAACGATACTCGCCTTACCGGCAGAGTCAACCACCGATACCTCTATTGCAGGTTATTGGGGGAGTTGGCCTAACAGAGAGTTGGCATAGGCAGCGGTGATATCGACATCGACGAAATCGCCAATGAGCTGGTTGTTGGTGCAGGCGAAGTTAACGACTCGGTTATTTTCTGTTCGGCCGGAGAGCTGTCCCGGGTCTTTCTTTGCAACGCCAGACACCAAGATACGCTGGCGCGTACCCACCATGGCTGCAGAAATCTGCTGCGCCTGCTGCGCAATGCGTCCCTGAAGAATATGTAGACGTTGTTTTTTGATTGCCGGGGGCGTGTCATCGATAAGTTCAGCAGCCGGTGTGCCGGGGCGCGCGCTATAGATGAAACTGAACGAGGTATCGAAACCGATTTCGTCAATCAATCGCATCGTGGCGGCAAAGTCCTCCTCGGTTTCCCCGGGAAAACCGACGATGAAGTCTGATGACAGGGAAATATTCGGTCTGAGTTTTCTCAAGGCGCGAATGGTTGCCTTGTACTCCAGCGTGGTGTGACCGCGCTTCATGGCCATCAGAATACGATCGGAGCCACTCTGGACAGGGAGGTGCAGGTGGTCAACCAGCGCTGGGATTTCCCCATAACAGGCAACGATCGCCTCGGAAAACTCGACGGGGTGCGAGGTGGTATATCGGATGCGCTCAATCCCGGGAACCAGATTTACCAAGTGGAGCAGCTCTGCGAAATCCACCACTTCCTCAAGGTGGTTATATCCACGGTAGGCATTTACATTCTGCCCCAGCAAATTGACTTCCTTGACGCCTCGATCGGCCAGACTCGCTATTTCAGCGATGACATCGTCAACTGGGCGGGAAACTTCCTCGCCGCGGGTATAGGGCACCACGCAAAAAGTGCAGTACTTGCTACAACCTTCCATGATGGAGACGAATGCGGCAGGACCCTCGACACTGGGTTCAGGCAGACGATCAAATTTTTCTATTTCCGGAAAGCTAACATCGACGACTACGGTCTCACCCTGGCGACGATGCTCGATCATTTCAGGGAGCCGGTGAAGTGTCTGGGGGCCAAAAATTAGATCCACGAAGGGTGCGCGCTTCCCTATCTCAGCGCCTTCCTGGCTGGCGACGCAACCGCCTACGCCAATGATCACATCCGGGTTTTTCTGCTTCAGCCGTTTCCAGCGCCCCAGTTGATGAAACACCTTCTCCTGGGCTTTCTCCCTGATGGAGCAGGTATTAAGCAGGAGCACATCGGCATCATCGGCAGAATGTGTCATGACCAGACCGTGACTTTCGCCAAGCAGATCTGCCATGCGGGCAGAATCATATTCATTCATCTGGCACCCATGGGTTTCGACGAATAGTTTTTTGTTGGGAGAGTCAGTCACGCGTTATTGCCTGCACATGCTTGATCACTGTGGCCGCGGAGTATAGCGCCTCGGCTTCAAAAATCCTGTCCTGTGCTGGAGCTTTGTCAAGAAAGTGTTACCATTCCGCCCCTTTTTCGCAGTGTCACCTCGGTTTGCCGGGAGCCTATATGCCTTCTCAGCCTATTTATAAAGTGATTTTCCACAACGGAGGTCAGGTGTATGAGGTCTTCGCCAGACAGATCTATCAGAGTGATATGTGGGGGTTTGTCGAGGTTGAGGAACTGGTGTTTGGTGAGCGCTCGCAGATTGTCGTAGACCCCGGTGAAGAGAAGCTGAAAAATGAATTTTCCGGGGTAAAGCGAAGCTACATCCCGTTGCAGGCCATTATTCGCATCGATGAGGTCGAGAAAGAGGGCGCCGCCCGCATATCCGACGCCAGTAGCGCAAAGGTCGCCCCCTTCCCAATCGCGCCCCAACCCATCATGCCTTCTGCTGGAGACGAGTGAACCCCCGCGTTGTTGGCGCGAAACCTCCGCTCTGCCCTCGATGGATGGCTGACCCGTAGGGTCTGTCCGCTCTGGATCGCAAATGCCCCCAGCCCTTTATTAGGTCTCAGTTAATTCCCGCTTTGCCGGCGTCTTGAAAAACGGGCCGTCCCCCCCCAAATATAGCTTTTCCAGTCAGTCGGTGACGGTTGCAGAGAGGGTCCAGTGGATCAGGATGAGCAAAATCAGAGAGACGGCGAAGTGCTGCCCGCTGATGGGGAGCTGGAGACCCATCATGGCGCCGCTGCCCCTGCGTTGGCGGATGACGTTTTGCCCGATACGCTGGTGCTGCTGCCCCTGCCTGGTCGTCCTTTTTTTCCCGGTCAGGTACAGCCCGTGTCCTTCAACCCGGACAATTGGCAGGCAACCCTGGATGCGATAGCGCAGCAGGGGTCCCGATTGTTGGGTCTCGCCTTTGTCGACAAACCGGACCCCGGCGCCGTCACCCCTGACGAGTTCCCCGATACGGGTTGCGTGGTTAGATTACACCGGCCACCGGGGCTGTCGGAGCACTCGGGGCAGTTTCTTGCTCAGGGTCTGCGACGATTTCGCATTGTACGGTGGTTGAGTCAAGCCAATCCCCTTGTCGCGCAAGTAGAGTATCCAAGGTCTCAGGGAGATCGTGACAGTGACGAAATCAAAGCCTACGCCATGGCTGTTATTGCCGCGATCAAAGAGCTCCTGCCGCTGAATCCGCTATACAGCGAAGAGCTTAAGCAGCACCTTGGTCAATTTAACCCAAGCCAGCCCGGGCTTTTAGCTGACTTTGCTGCGGCCCTAACGACCGCCAGCGGCGACCGCTTACAGGAAGTGTTGGAGACGTTGCCCCTCGCGCCTCGGATGAACATCGTGTTGGAATTGTTGAAGCGTGAGCGCGAGGTTGCAGAGCTGCAGGGTCAAATTACCACGCAGGTGAACGAGAAGGTCTCGGCCAATCAACGAGAGTTCTTCCTGCGGGAACAGATGAAGGTGATTGAGAAAGAGCTGGGCCTCTCCAAAGACGACAACACCTCTGATCTCGACCGATTTAAGCAGCGCCTCGAGAAACTGGATCCGCCGCAAAAAGTATTGGATCGATTGGAGGACGAGTTCAACAAGTTACAGGTGCTGGAGTCAGGTTCCCCAGAGTACGGGGTAACGCGCAATTATCTGGACTGGGCCACTTCAGTACCTTGGGGCATACAGTCCGAGGATAACCTTGATCTTGGTCACGCCCGGACTGAACTGGATGCGCATCATGATGGCTTAGATGACGTCAAGGCGCGCATTATTGAGTTTCTTGCCGTGGGCGCCTTTAAGGGCAGCGTCGACGGTTCGATTCTCCTGTTGGTAGGTCCCCCGGGGGTTGGTAAAACCAGTATTGGCAAGTCTATAGCCGCTGCATTGGACAGGAAATTTTATCGGTTCAGCCTCGGTGGCATGCGCGACGAGGCCGAGATTAAGGGCCATCGGCGCACTTATATCGGCGCGATGCCCGGCAAACTGGTGCAGGCCTTGAAAGAAGTCGAAGTCAGTAACCCGGTGATCATGCTGGATGAGATTGACAAAGTTGGAGCCTCTTTTCAGGGGGATCCGGCGTCAGCCTTGTTAGAAGTGCTGGACCCGGAGCAAAACAGTGATTTCCTCGATCATTACCTCGATCTGCGCATTGATCTCTCCAAGGTCTTATTTATTTGCACGGCAAATCAGCTCGACACGATACCGGGGCCGCTGCTGGATCGGATGGAGGAGATCCGTCTTTCTGGCTACATCGCCGAAGAGAAGCTCGCGATCGCCAAAAATCACCTTTGGCCAAAACTTTTGGAGCGCCACGGCGCGCAGCCCAAGCAGATTCGCATCAACGATGCCGCGCTGCGCCTCGTGATTGATGCCTATAGCCGCGAGGCAGGGGTGCGGGGCCTGGAAAAAAAGTTGAGCGCACTGGTGCGCGCATCTATTTTGGAAATGGTGGAAGAGGGCTCAGCACGTATCCGCATTGGTAAGCGGGAAGTGGAAGCAATCCTTGGCCGGCCGAAGTTCAAAGCAGAGCGTGCACTGCGTGGTAAAGGTGTGGTTACTGGGCTCGCATGGACGGCTATGGGCGGCGCTACGCTCAGTATTGAGTCTTCAAAAATTCACACGTTGAATCGCGGATTCAAGCTGACGGGTCAGCTCGGTGAAGTTATGAAGGAGAGTGCAGAAATTGCCTATAGCTTTGTCGTTGCTCATCTTCGCGAGTTTGGCTGCGAGCCTGACTTCTTTGACATGTCGATGGTGCATCTCCATGTGCCAGAGGGCGCGACGCCTAAAGACGGCCCCAGTGCTGGCATCACCATGGCCACCGCATTACTGTCTTTGGCGCGCGGTGACCGGCTTCGTCGCCCACTTGCTATGACCGGTGAACTCACCTTGACCGGGCAGGTACTCCCGGTGGGTGGTATTCGTGAAAAGGTGATTGCCGCCCGCCGGGCCAGAATCGATGAGGTGATTTTGCCCTTTGCGAACCGCGGCGATTACGAGGCGCTGCCAGACTATCTCAGGGTCGGGGTCGAGGCACATTTTGTCCGCGGCTATCGAGAGGTTTTTGATATTGTGTTTGACGCCGCGCGAACGCAGCGTCAGCTACATTAGTGGGGATGCGTTAGCCCGGGTTGATGGCCGTCAGAATTGCGCGTCTGGGAGCGGGAAAGCCCTCGATCGTTAATGAGGGGTCAGCGGGATCCAAAAAGTCAGCGAGGGAATGGAAGGTCATCCAGGAAGTGCTTCGTTGCTCATCTGTGCTGGTGGTGCTGATATCAATAATGTCGGTTTGGCGGAAGCCGGCCGACGCTAACCAGTGTGCGGTC
>Ga0181587_10002395_pt1 | contig 15557 bp, 11 predicted proteins | sample 071ome_27_FD_132463 | JGI IMG/M metagenome (GOLD analysis project Ga0181587, IMG submission 132463) | Coastal salt marsh microbial communities from the Groves Creek Marsh, Skidaway Island, Georgia - 071409AT metaG (megahit assembly) | ecosystem: Environmental > Aquatic > Marine > Intertidal...
CCCTGCTGATCGATGGCCGCCGAGATCTACCCGCCGTCCGGGGTCTCACCCGGTTGCTCCGGCAAACGGGCGTGGACATCCCGGTGATCTTGGTGACGACCGAGGGCGGCCTCCCGGCCGTTCAGTGGGACTGGGGGATGGATGAGATCCTTCTCGACACCACATCACCGGCCGAAGTCGAGGCCCGACTCCGGCTCGCGGTTTCCCGAACCGCCCCGGAGATCAGCGGGCCAAGCAACGATCCCGAAGAAATCCACGCGGGCGATCTCCACATCGACGAAGCCAGTTACGCCGCGAAACTTCGCGGCCGGAGCCTGGACCTGACCTTCAAGGAGTTTGAACTCCTGAAGTTCCTCGCCCAGCACCAGGGACGGGTGTTCACCCGGGCCGTGCTGTTGCAGGAGGTCTGGGGCTACGACTACTTCGGTGGTACCCGCACCGTCGATGTCCACGTGCGTCGCCTTCGCGCAAAACTGGGTCCCGAGCACGAGTCCTTAATTGGAACTGTCCGTAACGTCGGCTATCGCTTCGTGCCCGAGCGCTCGGATGCACAGACAATCGCGACGCTCGAAGAACCGAACGTCGATTCGGCAACCGCACCCCTCGACGAACGGAACTAACGACATGGGCGAGGACTCGCTCGATCCGTTCTCGTTGGATCCGTTCGCGCTAGATCAGTTCGTACTCGATCACACTCGACACCTGAACGCAGCCGACGTTTCGGGTCTCCAACAACTCCTTTCGGACGTGACGGAGGCGGACGGCGTCCGACCTCTCAGCGAGCACGTGTGGCTTCACGTGGTCCACGGCGGGGACGAAGGTGCCGAGCATCTTCTTGTCCGGGATCCAGGCTTGAGCATCGTCGGCTACGCCCATCTCGATACGACGGACCAAGTAGAAGGACCCAGCGCCGAACTGGCAGTGCATCCGGACTTTCGTCAACGCGGGATTGGCCACCACATCGTCCGACAACTCCTCGCGCTATCCGGTGGCCGCCTCAGACTGTGGGCGCATGGAGAGAACTCAGCAGCGGCCCGCCTAGCGGAATCCCTGGGTTTCGAGCGCCATCGGGTGTTGTGGCAGATGCGCCGATCTTTGCACTCATCCATTCCAGAGCCGCAATTTCCAACGGACATCAGCGTCGAGCCCTTCGTCGTAGGCCGAGACGACGATGCATTCCTCGCACTGAACGCTTGCGCTTTCGCAGACCTTCCCGACCAAGGCTCGTGGGAACTCGAGGATCTGCGCCGTCGACAAGGCGAGGATTGGTTCGACCCCGGCGGCTTCTTGATGGCGTGGCATCGGGATCCGGCTTCGCCGAATACTGCCCCGACGCTGGCCGGCTTCCATTGGACGAAGATTCACGGACGGCATCACCACCCCGGCCGCCTAGACAGTCAGGGCCACCCGCAAGGGCCTGACGGTTCCGGTGACCACGACGGTCACAGCCACGGCGCTATCGGAGAGGTGTACGTGCTCGCAGTGTCTCCGGCGTGGCGTGGCTCGGGCCTTGGTCGGGCACTGACCCTGGCCGGCTTGCATCATCTTCGGCGCGTTGGGCTCGACCAGGTGATGTTGTACGTCGATGCCGCAAACGTCTCGGCCATTCGTCTCTACGAAGGCCTGGGCTTCGTCCGGTGGGACACCGATGTCATGTTTCGCACCCGCATCGACTAGTCAGCGGACGGCCCACCTCCGTTCACCTCGCTGTGGCACGATCGGGCCGTGACGACCCACGGTTTCTCCGACACCAGCGCCTTGCCGGCTGTCTCCGAGGACCGCTCGCGGGTCGATGCCCCAGACACCGACCTCCCCGACGATCGATTCCTGGACCGCGAGTTGTCCTGGCTCGCGTTCAACCAGCGAGTGCTCGAGTTGAGTCAAGATCCCGAACTGCCACTGCTCGAACGGACCAAGTTCCTGGCCATCTTCGCCAGCAATCTCGACGAGTTCTTCATGGTGCGGGTCGCCGGATTGAAAAGACGGATCGCAACCGGGATTGCTCTTCGAGCAGCGAGCGGCTACATGCCACGCGAGGTCCTCGAAGCGATCTGGGCGCGTGCCTATGAACTCCAGCTACGCCAGGCCGACATCTTTCGAACCGAGATTCGACCCGACCTCGAGGCCACAGGCATCTGCGTGTTGCGGTGGGAGGAGCTCACTCCGGCAGAAAAAACGGAGATGGATCGGTTCTTCGACGACAAGGTCTTCCCGATTCTGACCCCATTGGCCGTCGATCCATCCCACCCGTTCCCGTACATCAGCGGCCTGTCGCTCAATCTGGCGGTCGTCGTTCGCAATCCCACAACCGGCAATCAACTCTTCGCCCGCGTCAAGGTGCCCCCTTTGCTGCCTCGATTCATCAGGGTCGGCGACCAGCGTTACGTGCCTTTAGAAGACATCATTGCCGCGCACCTGGACGAACTCTTCCCAGGCATGGAGATCTGCGAACACCACGCGTTCCGCGTCACACGGAACGAAGATTTCGAAGTAGAGGAAGACGACGCTGAGAATCTCCTCAAGGCCCTTGAGCGCGAGTTGGTGCGCCGGCGATTCGGTCCGCCGGTCCGACTAGAGGTCGAAGAGACAATAGATTCGCACGTTCTCGATCTACTTGTCAGCGAACTTGACATCACCGAACCGGAAGTTTTCCGGCTTCCAGGCCCGCTCGACATGACCGGGTTGTGGAACATCGTGAGCTTGGATCGAGACGACCTAAAGCAGCGCAAGTTCGTGCCCAAGACATCGCGGCAACTAAGTGAGGTCGAAAGTGCGAAAGCACCCGACGTTCTGTCTGTTGTGCGTGAGCGCGATGTGCTCTTGCACCACCCCTATGACTCCTTTTCGACTAGCGTCCAGTTATTCCTCGAACAAGCGGCGATCGATCCGCACGTTTTGGCCATCAAGCAAACCCTGTATCGCACATCGGGAGACTCACCGATTGTGGACGCACTCATCCGTGCAGCCGAAGAGGGCAAGCAAGTCCTCGCGCTCGTTGAGATCAAGGCGCGCTTCGACGAACAGAACAACATCGAATGGGCACGCAAACTCGAGCAGGCCGGAGTCCACGTTGTCTATGGACTCGTCGGCCTCAAGACCCACAGCAAACTGTCAATGGTCGTCCGCGATGACGGCGACCAATTGCGTCGTTATTGCCACATCGGAACAGGCAATTACCACCCCAAGACAGCTCGTCTGTACGAAGATTTCGGTCTCCTCACGTCCAAGCCTGACATCGGAGAGGACATCTCCAACCTGTTCAACGTGCTTTCGGGATACTCCAGGAACACCGAGTACCAACGTCTGCTGATAGCTCCTCACTCTGTTCGCTCCGGACTCATCGAGCGCATAGAACGCGAGATCAAACACCATCAGGCTGGTCGTCCCGCCGGAATCCGATTCAAGTGCAACGCCGTGGTGGACGAGGACACCATCGATGCGCTCTATCGAGCCTCTGCCGCCGGTGTGCCCGTGGATATTTGGGTTCGAGGAATCTGCTCGCTGCGTCCGGGTATGCCCGGCGTCAGCGACACGATTCGGGTTCGGAGCATTCTTGGACGTTTCCTTGAGCACTCTCGTGCCTACTGCTTCACCAACGGTGGAAATCATTCGGTGTGGATCGGCTCGGCGGATCTCATGCACCGTAACTTGGATAGACGGGTCGAGGCTCTGGTCAGCTTGGCCGACCCAGAACAGATCGCCGAAATCGACGAACTTTTCGATCTTGCCTTCTCGCCGGACACGGCTGCCTGGGACCTTGATGTTCATGGTCAGTGGCATCGCCATCTGACCGACGAGTCCGGGACGCCACTGCGCGATCTGCAAGAGCACTTGATTCGTGAGAAGAGCAAGCGCACCACAGCTCTGGGGAGCGCGTGAGCGGCACGAGTGAGCATCGTGAGATTGAGTTCAAGTTTCGGATCCCGACGAGCACCTCGATCGACCTTCCCGAGCTCCTAGCCTCAACGTCCTCGATGTTCGCCGTCGAGGAACATCGGTCAATGGATGCGACGTACTACGACACCCCATCGTTAACCCTCATCCGCTGGGGAATCACGCTGCGGCATCGCGAGGGTGGGGGTGATGACGGGTGGCACATGAAGTTGCCTGCGTCAACGGCGGATCTCAACGGAACACCGGTCGGTCGAGATGAGGTTCACGCCGAAGGCAACTCGCGCCTCATTCCCAGCGAACTCATATCCATCGCCTCGCCGCTGCTTCGCCGTCAGGAGATCGTCCCCGTTGCGCGCGTGCGCACCGAACGCTCTCCCTACCGGGTTCAAGACGATCATGGAACGGATCTTGTAGAGGTAGTCGATGATCGTGTCGAGGTGACTCGGCTCGACGATCCAGGTGTCGAGGCAGATTCCTTCCACGAAGTCGAGGTCGAACTCCTCGTCGATTCGAAGGCCGCCTGGCGTGAGGTGGACACCATCTCGACCGCCTTGCGGAAGTTCGGTGCGTCTCCCAACACTCTCAGCAAGGCTGCGCAAGCCCTCGGCAGGCGGGCGGGAGACCCACCCGACGTGCCAGCGATTCCCTATCCGCATGCCGACAAGCCGGCTGTCGACGCTTTGCAAGCGATCTTCGCCTCTTACGTTCGCGAGCTCCTTGCTTCAGATGTTGGAGTTCGGCGGGGTGTTGAGGATTCAGTGCATAGCATGCGGGTCGCCTGTCGACGCTTGCGATCCGCCTTGAAGACCTTCGAGCCGATTCTCGATCCTGCTTCTGTGTCCTTTCTTCGATCCGAACTGTCGTGGATGGCGACCGAACTCGGGGGGATTCGCGATACCGAGGTACAGGCCGTGCGCCTGTCAGGTATGGCGCAGGATCAGGCAGTATCGGATTTCCTCACAACGGCGCTCGAGTCTCGACGCCGAGCGACGATGTCAAGCGCGATGGCCGCTCTGCGCAGCGACCGGCACGATTTCCTCATCGAGGACTTGATCATCTTGGTCTCCGAACCACCCGTTCTCGCCGACGGTTTCGCCCCAGCGCACAAAGTCCTTCGAGCCTGTGTGCGTCGCCCATGGCGCAAGCTCGATTCCGCGGTCAAACGGACCGATGCGGGGAGCCCGGAGGAAACCTGGCATCGCATCCGCATCCTTGCGAAGCAAGCGCGGTACTCAGCCGAAGCCGTCGCGCCGATCCTCGGCCCGGGCTACGCACGTCTGGCAAAACATCTTGCCCGAGCGACCGATACCTTGGGCGAACGCCATGACGCAGCGGTCTCCGCCCAGTGGCTACGCGAATTAGCCGAATCCGCTCCACCGCCGATTTCTTTCAGGCTTGGAATGATGGCGGCGAGTTGCGCAGACGAGGGGCGCAACTACCAGCGCGACTTCAGCCGTCGGTGGCCCACAATCAGCGCCCGCGCGCAGTCCCTCGGGCTGGACTGACGATGGCCCGAGAAGACAAGCTCACGGACATCAACGCCGCCGGCGTAGTTGTCTTCGACTCCGAGGATCCGACGACCGATCGCCGATTTCTGGCTGTGCACCGGCCATACCGGGAAGATTGGTCGCTTCCGAAGGGGAAAGTGGATCCGGGTGAAACCACTCCCTGCACCGCTGTTCGCGAATGCGATGAGGAAACCGGATATCGGGTCGCTCTCGGAACTCGACTTCCGTCATCGAGCTACATCGCTGGCCAGTCACGCAAGAAGGTCGACTACTGGATCGGTCGAGTTCGTGATGACGAGGGGTTCGCTCCCGACGAGGAGGTCGACGAGATCCGTTGGGTCCCGGTCACTGAGGCCTCCGGCTTCTTGACCTATTCAGACGACGCTGAACTCGTACGCCTTGCCGCAGGTGCCCCGCCGACCTCACCGTTGATCATCCTTCGGCATGCGAAAGCGATGAAGAGGGCGGACTTCGATGGTGACGATGACGCCCACCGCCCGCTCTCTGGTCGCGGTCGCGGTGAAGCGAAACGCCTTGTGGATGTGCTCGACGCTTTCGGAATTCAGCGAGTTCACTCTTCCCCGTTCAAGCGCTGCGTCTCCACCGTTTCCCGGTATGCGAAGTCGATTGATTCGAATATTTCGCACGAAGACTGGCTTAGCGAATCCGGTCACACGAAGAATCCAGATGCTGCGGCTGAGCGCGTGCTCGAGTTGCTCTCGTATAAGGAGCCAACAGTCGTGTGCACGCACCGACCCGTGCTACCCACGGTCGTCTCGACCCTTTCGAACGCACTTGGGTTAGCGCCCACGACAATTCATGATGACCCCCAATGGGACTCTCGATTGCCACCGGGCGCAATGATCGTCATTCACCGCGAGTGGACAAGCACCGGACCGCGCGCCTTTGCCGTAGAGCAGCATCACCTTCCACGCTGATCACGTAACGGCCACGTACGCGATCGCCCTCTTCTTGGCGCCGGTGCGCTTCACGACGACGACCTTCACCGCGCAAAAACCAACGTTTGTCGCGCGCACGAACCGCGGCTTCTTGCGCTTGCCGACCCGGCGGCACACATCGGCTGATCCCGGTCGGACCGTTAACCAGATCTTGTCCTTTCGGGCCACTTTCAACCCCGCCCATGTGGCCAGACGCTTTGGGCGCATTCGAACACCCGTTGATGTCACGCCATCGATACCCACCGCTCGAACGGGATTGGCTGCAGCTGCGCCTCCGGTGCCGTCGATCGCCGACACGGTGACCTCGTACACACCACCGGCCTTCACACCCTCGATGACACACGCGTTAATCGAACCGTCGACCTGACACGCGAAATCACCCGGCGACGTCACCGCACGGTAGGCGACCGGAGTCGTCGCAGCCAACGGTGGCTGCCACGCCACTCGCAGCCGTTCACCGGCAATCGAAGCGACGGTCACCTGTTGCGGAGCACTCACCGGACCGGACAGCGCCGGGATGTACTGCATGAGCCATGACTCGAAGGTCGTCAGCCGGGAGAAGAGCCCCGGGTACTCGGCCCGCGCGCACTCATAGCCGACGCTCGTCACTCCCGCGAGGACAGGAATTCCCGCAACATCGATCACCAGTGGACTTCCACTGTCACCCTGGCAGGCGTCGGCACCACCGGTCGGCAGACCAGCACAGATCTCCGTTGTAACGTCGAAATTGGATCCGTATCCACCACACTGCGTTTGGTCCGGTCCCCCCAGGATTTGGACTTGAACCGCCCGAAGTTGGTTGGACGGGTCACCCCCGAATTCCGTCGAACCCCACCCGGTGATGGTGGCGGGCGTGCCGGCTGCCGGCCACGAGCTCGCATCTTGGCCGATGGGAAGCCGGATGGGGGCTATCGAGGAAGCGGCGTCGCCGAAACTCACTGGTGCTGTCAATCTCAGGAGCGCGACATCGTTACGGAATGTCGATTCATCCCACGATGGATGGACGATCACTTCGGAAATGCCCACCTGATTGCCTGAGTTTCGAGCACCGAGCGTGCTGACTCCTAGGTGGACGTCGAGGTCTGCTGCCTGGATTCCCACGACGCAGTGGGCAGCGGTGAGGATCCACCCAGCATCGACGATCGATCCTCCACAGAGTCGATTGGCCGGCTCAGCGATGACCAACGCTTGCCACGGATGGGCTGAGATGTCCGTCGGCGCACCTCCGACTACCGCCGTAGATGTCGGCGCCGGACCGGAGACGAGCCCCATGAGCACGCCCATCGAGATCACCACGGCCACCGCGGTTCGCCGAAGCCCCCTGGAAGCGTTCACCTGCCGTTCATCCGCCTTTCGCCCCCTGGTTTGTTGCGTGGCCTACCTTGCGGATCCCTAGAGGACACGCCCTGAGGAGTCGACTAGCCCGTGGATACCAACCCACAGCGCGCACTGCCGCAGGACACCATGATGCATCACGAGGTTCAGATGAAGCGCGTGCAGCAGCATTTCATCCAGTCAACGTGCTCATGCGGCTGGCTGAGCGCGGCGCGAATGTCGGAGTCGATCGCGGCTGAAGAGGGACGAGATCATGCGATCTTGTACGACGGGGCCTTCAGCAGCAACCTGGCCTAGGTGCTCTATTCGGCCCTTACACCTTTACCCAGAACTACTACCCCGCCATCGCTGACGGTGTAAAGACCCCTATCGCGCTCCAGGTCCACCCCGATCTGAACGTTGTCGGGGACGACGACGCTCTTGTCCAAGATCGCATGGCGAACTACAGCGTTCTTGCCGATTCGCACTCCCGGCATGAGCACGCTGCCTTCGACGTACGCGCCCGCACCGATAGCGACATTGGACGCAACGACGCTCGTTCGGACGTGTGCGCCGGAGACGATGCTGCCCGCACCGACCATGGAGTCGTGTGCATTGCCGCCTTCGACGAACTTCGCCGGCGGGTACGGCGGCAGATTCGTCAAGATCGGCCATCGACGGTTGTACAGATTGAAGATGGGATGCACGGACACTAAATCCATGTGAGCGTCGTGATAGCTGTCGAGCGTGCCGACGTCTCGCCAGTAGCCAGCATCACGGGCCGTCGCACCGGGCACGATGTTCTCTGCGAAGTCGTACACATGGGCCAAACCTTGCGCGGTCAGGGCCGGGATGATGTTGCCACCCATGTCGTGGACGGACGCTGGATCAGCAGCATCGGCTCGTAGCGCTTCGAGAAGCACGTCAGTCGAAAAGACGTAATTGCCCATCGAGACGAAGGACTCGTCTTCACTACCCGGAATCCCGGGTGGGTTGGCGGGCTTTTCAAGGAAACTCGCAATCGATCGCCCATCGGCGGCGACTTCGATCACGCCGAAGCTGCTGGCCTGGTCACGGGGCGTTCGTATTCCAGCCACCGTGACACCGGCTCCACTGTCAATATGCGCCTCGACCATTTGCATGGCATCCATCCGGTACACGTGGTCGGCGCCGAAAACGGCTACGTACTCCGGACTCTCGTCGAACACCAGATTCAGGCTTTGGAAAATCGCATCGGCGCTACCGGTGAACCAGCGCGGCCCGAGACGCTGTTGAGCGGGAACAGGCGTCACATAGTCGCCGAGCAGGGTTGGCATGCGCCACGTTTGAGACACATGGCGGTCCAGGGAGTGGGATTTGTACTGAGTGAGAACGCACACCCGACGCAAGCCCGAGTTGATGAGGTTGGAAAGGACGAAGTCCACCAACCGGTAGGAACCACCGAAGGGCACCGCAGGCTTTGCGCGGTCCGCGGTGAGCGGCATCAAGCGCTTGCCCTCGCCACCGGCCAGGACCATCGCAAGAACGTGCGGATCTGCGCTCACGACTACAGGGTAGCCGCAGTGACGATGACCACGCCTAGGCTTTGGGGCCATGCGCGTTGCGATGATCACCCGCGAGTGGCCACCGGACATTTACGGCGGTGCCGGGGTCCACATCGAGAACCTGGTCGCCCATCTCCGTGAATTGGCAACGGTGGACGTTCACTGCTTCGGTGCGCCACGAGCGGATGCCATGGCCCAGGGGGTTCCCGACTATCTGAAGGCAGCGAATCCAGCGTTGCAGACGCTCGGAGTAGATGTCGGGATTACCGCATCCATCGATCCCGCGATCGACATCGTCCACTCGCACACCTGGTACGCGAACTTTGCCGGTCACATAGCGTCGTTGCTCAACGGAGTTCCGCACGTCCTCACCGGTCACTCGCTCGAACCACACAGACCGTGGAAGCGGGAACAACTTCAAGGTGGCTACGAGGTCTCCTCATGGGTGGAGAGGTCTAGCTACCGGGATTGCGATGCCGTCATCGCAGTCAGTCATGGCATGCGCGACGACATCTTGGATGCTTATCCTGAGGTGGCGCCAGAGAAGGTCCACGTCGTGCACAACGGCATCAATACGCAGATCTACGCACCCGACCCCGCCATGGAGGCACTCGGGCGATACAGCATCGACACCGACCGCCCGTACGCACTTTTTGTCGGACGCATCACGCGACAGAAGGGATTGGTGCACTTGCTGCGCGCCGCTCGGGCATTCGATCCCGAGATCAATCTCGTCTTGTGCGCTTCGTCCCCCGATACGGAGGAAATCGCCGAAGAGACCGCGCGAGCCATTGACGTCCTGCGCAGCGAACGCCGTCCGGGTTCGGTCGTCTGGATCGAGGAACAGGTGGATCGCACAACGCTGATCCAACTGCTTACCCACGCGCGGGTCTTCACCTGCCCGTCGATCTACGAGCCGCTGGGAATCGTGAACCTCGAGGCGATGGCCTGCGAGACTGCGGTGGTCGCCACCGCTATCGGAGGTATTCCCGAGGTTGTCGACAATGGCGTCACCGGCACACTCGTTGACTACGACGCCCAGGATCCGGCAGCCTTCGAAGCGGCATTCGCAGCAGCGGTAAATGCCCTGGCCCTCGATTCCGAACTCGCACGTGAATTCGGTCGGCGTGGTCGCGAGCGGGCTGAGCTCGACTTTGGCTGGGATGCCATTGCAGAGCAGACGATGAACGTCTATCGATGGGCGTCGACCCACCAGGGTCGCTATCGCATATGAGCGATCTCGCCGAGCCGATTCCCGGAGTAAAGCCTGCAGCCCACCGATCGTTGTGGATCGGCTACACCCTCTACCTCCTCGGCGCGCTCACCTTCGCGCTCAACGGAACCGTCTCGAAAGCCATTTTGATGAGCGGAGTGGATTCCGCTCGGCTTTCCCAATTGCGGGTCACCGGTGCCTTCCTCTTCCTACTGGCCTTCGTCGCAGTAAATCGACCCGGTCGCCTGAAGATCCACCGGAAGGAATGGCCGTTCCTCGTGGCCTACGGAATCTTCGGCGTTGCGATGACTCAGTACCTATTCTTCGTCGCCCTTCGCTATCTGCCCGTCGGAATCGCTCTCTTGATCGAGTTCACGGCGCCAGTCTTCGTCGCCCTCTGGTTCCGCTTCGTACTCAAGGAACCGACCCGAAGGTCAGTGTGGCTCGCCCTGACGGTCGCGCTGCTCGGATTGGCTCTCGTCGCAGAAGTATGGCGAGGGTTTTCCTTCGAAGTGATCGGGCTCGCGGCTGCACTCGGTGCGGCATTCGCCTTGAGTGCCCACTACCTGATCACCGACCGGCAGATGCGCCAACCCGCTCCCAGAGATCCGGTCTCACTCACGATGTGGGGTTTTGGATTCGCCTCGCTGTTCTGGGTTGTCGTCCAACCATGGTGGAGCTTCCCCTGGTCCGAACTCAGCGGGACCAGCGATCCGGCGCTCGGGCCCATACTCGGTGATCGCCCGCTGGGTGTCCTTTCGGTGTGGATGATCATCATGGGCACCGTCGTGCCGTTTTGGCTGGTCGTGGCATCGATGCGACACCTGCGGGCCTCGCAGGCATCCGTGATCGGCCTAACCGAGCCGTTGCTCGCCATCGTGATCGCGTGGATGGTGCTTTCTGAAGCACTGTCGTGGGCCCAGCTCTTAGGCGGAGCCTTGATCTTGCTGGGAGTCGTGTTGGCAGAACGCTCCCGGCAGGAGCGCTGAGTATTCTGACGCAGTGCCGAATCCGCGTTCCCTAGATGCCGAGGGAGTGTGCTTTCCCGTAGGTGGCGACGAACGTCGGAGTACCTCGGCGACCGGACGCGCGATCTTCGCCGATTCTGTGCGCGCAGTGGACCCCGCCATCGCGGCTCGGATCGAGCACACGCGGGACTGGCGTAAGGGCTACATCGCACCTCTTCGAGACATCGTCCTTGCTGCCGCCCAATCGACAGAGAATGCGCTTTCGATTTCCCGCCACGGCCTTGCATCGGCCGAGCAGCGGTTCACCTTCCGCCGTGGAGCCGAAGAACTCCCGCTCCATCGTGCGATGGCAGACAGCACCTCCCGCGGATTCGCGTCGGTCACCGTCAGAGGCAGGGCGTCGCCCGAAGGTGAACTCTCCGTCCCGTACAAAGGCGGCCGACTCTTCGGAGATGAATTACGACGCCAGGTCGACTCCTGGGTGGACCGGGGAATCGCGGAGCCGTCTTTCGGTGAGGCAATGCACCTCGTCCTGGACAACCCGGATTGGATGGATTTAAGCGACGTCGATATCGCACTCCTCGGCGCCGGGGCTGAGATGGCGCCCACCCGCTCGCTACTGCGTTGGGGCGCTCGCGTGCACGCAATCGATCTCCCACGCGTTGCCATCTGGGAGCATCTGACGGCAATCACCCGAAGTACGGCTGGCACGCTGCGAATCCCCATCCGCTTGGATGATGACGGCAACCCGCCTTTCGTCGTCGACGGTGACGTACACCCTGAAGACGATCCGACCATCTGCGGGGCTGCCGGCGCCGACCTGATTCAAGAGGCTCCCGGAATTCGGACCTGGCTGAATGAGACTGCGCAGCCGTTCGTTCTCGGAACGTACGCCTACGCCGACGGCGCAAACCACGTTCGGCTCTCCATGGCCAGCGACGCCATCACAACCGATCTACTCCGACATCGCGATGACATCACCTTGGCTTACTTGGCAACACCCACGGATGTGTTCGTCGTTCCACTCGACTGCGTCGAAGAAAGTAGACGCAGGTGGCACAACCGAGGCCTAGGTGGGCTCTTCCAAGCGCCACTACGCATTGCCCGCCAGTTCGAACCGAACTACCCGCAGGTCTACTCAACGACAGATGGTGGAAGCGTCGGACTTAACGATTCGATCATCCCGCAGCAAGGTCCCAACTACATATTGGCCAAGCGCGTTCAGAGATGGCGCGCTCTTGTCGCACGTTCCGAGGGAGTACCGGTCTCGTTGAATCTGGCACCAGCAACCCGGACGCGTTCGGTCGTTCGGAATAGAGCGCTCGCAGCCGCCTACGCGGGAGCCGACCGCTTTGGGGTGGAGGTATTCGATCCCTCGACTTCCACGACCCTGATGGCGGCGATGCTCGTTCACGATCTCCGCAATCCGCGCTCCAGTGCGCATCCCGAGACCCCGCTGTCGAATCCGATGGATCTGTTCGTCAGCGGCGCCAACCACGGTGGGTTGTGGCGGGCGGCCTACGCCCCCCGCTCAGTTCTGGGAATCGCGGCGCTCCTGGGCATGTTCGAGTCCCGCGCCTAAAACCCCCACAGAAAAATCGGAACCCGCGCGGCTGGGGGGTTGACGCGCGGGTTCCTCGAAGATGACGAGCACCTTCGTGGCCGCCGGGGGAGGCGGCCACGGGTAGTGTGCCGACAATCGATTGCCTGCGTCGCCCTTTTCGGGGAAATACCCGGGTACTCCTGTGGCTTTTACTCGATTCTCAGGTTCTCGGCTGATGTCAACGCTTGCTGGGGCATTGACAGGACACGCTCGAAGGCCGATTCCGCGGCCCCGATAACGATGCTGTCGACTCCCAAACTCGGGGCGAGAAGCCGAATCGGTGTGGTCTCGCGCGCCAACGTGAATCGCAACTCCTCGACGATCGTGTGCTGGTACCGCTTCACGAGTTCCGTGAGATGACCGGCAAGGACCACGGTGTCGGGGTTGACGAGGTTAACGATGGAGGCCAGACCGACACCCACGGCCGATGCCGCAGCAAGCAAAGCCCCCTGCGCCTGTTCATCACCCTCGTCCGCGCGACTGATTACTTCAGACATGTCGTCGGTCACCGGATCAAGCCCCGCTGAGCGAACTATGGTGTTGATGCCGATGGCCGTTTCCCAGCAGCCGTTGGATCCACAACGACACGCCGGACCTTCAGGGTCGAATCGCATGTGGCCGATCTCGCCTGCATATCCCGAGGCACCTGTGAGCATCTCCCCGTCGATGATCACCCCACCTCCGATACCCACGTCTCCTGAGACGAAGACCATCGCACGACTGTCTCGCCCAGCCCCGCGCGTCCATTCGGCCATCGCACCCAACTTGGCATCGTTTCCCAGAACAACGGGTACGTGGGAACCGAACCGTTCGAGCATCGCCTCGCCGAGGATCACGCCGAACGGCTCATCAACCCAACCGAGAGTGGGCGCCCGATGAATGGTCGATCGAGGTGGATCGCCCCCTGGATCGATAACTCCGGGTAAGGCACAGCCGATTCCTGCGATGGTCACATGGTCGGGAAGTGCTTCCGCGATCTCCGAGCTGCCCGTGACGACTCGCGCGGCAACCTCGAAAGGATCCGTGCCACCGCGACGGTGCTCCTTGCGCCAGCGATGCAGGATCTGCCCGCCGAATCCTTCGACCACCGCGCTGCTCGAGTCCACACGTAGGTCCCACCCGATGACGGCAATCGAATCGGGAACCGCGCTGACGGTGAGTGAAGGTCGCCCCACACCACCTGCGGCGCCCGAGCCCTCTTCGACAACCCCCACTTCGACGAGCTCGGCGACGATCGTTGCCACCGTACTTCGGTTTAGTCCGGTAACCGCTCCCAAGTCCGAGCGGGACATTGACCCGTGCGCGTGAAGCGCGCGCATAACTCGGGTCAGGCCGGGACCGTCGGGGAAACTCACGAGTAGAGCGCCTCACGAGCCTCTCGATATTGCTCACGAATGCCCGGCACCGGCTGCGGATCGCGCATGACGACTTCGCCGGGACGGACATCGGTCCACGCAGGCGGTTCTCCACCGCTGAGGACCCATGCCGCTTGGCGTGCTGCTCCGTCAGCTACGTACTCACCCGCAGGTGGTATCTCTACGGGTACGTCGACCAATGTCGACGCCACCTCGACCACCGCGGGATTCGAAGCGGCCCCGCCCACAACCAAGAGCCGTCGAGGTTGCACCCCTACTCCCACTAGGGCATCTACTGCATCTGCGAGACCACCGAGCATTCCCTCGACTGCAGCCCTGGCGATGTTGTGGGAATTGAGGTTTTCTCGCGTGATGCCGTGGAGTGAACCGCGTGCATTCGGCAAGTTCGGTGTGCGCTCACCGTCGAAGTACGGAAGCATCACCAACCCACCAGCTCCCGGCTCGGCCGACATCGCCAGGCGCGCGAATGCATCCATATCCACACCCAACAGTTCAGCGGTGCTGGTGAGAATGCGTGCGGCATTGAGTGTGCAAACCAACGGCAGGAATACACCGGACGCATCGGCGAAGCCCGCAACGAGCCCCGATGCGTCACTCGTCGGACTACTCGATCCGGCGAATGCGGTCCCCGATGTTCCAAGCGAAACAACAACGTCGCCGGGCCCGATACCCAACGCGAAGGCGGCGCCCATGTTGTCGCCGGTTCCCGGTCCGATGGCGATCGGAACCGACCCGTCGACACCAAGCAGCGAACGCGCCTTTCCGCCCATTTCAGCCACGACCTCGCTCGGGCTGGCCACTCGCGGCAGTCGAGCGTCGTGTCCGAGCGCGAGCTCAAGCAGATCTCGTCGGTACTGCCCTTGGGCGGGAGACCAATAGCCGGTGCCGCTCGCATCACCACGATCGGTGGTCGCCTCCTCGGGCGTATCTGCGAGCAACCACGTTAGGTAGTCGTGCGGGAGCATGACGCGCGTAGTCCGATCGGCGTTCTCAGGTTCTTGTCGGGCCATCCAACGCACCTTGCTGACCGTGAAAGCAGCGAGCGGGACACTGCCGACGGCTTCGGCCCAAGCCTGCGGACCGCCGAGTTCTGCGACGAGAGATTCGGCGTCGGGGGCCGATCGGGTGTCGTTCCACAGCAAGGCCGGCCGCACGATTTCGGCGGAGTCGTCGAGCGC
>Ga0181587_10002405_pt1 | contig 15499 bp, 13 predicted proteins | sample 071ome_27_FD_132463 | JGI IMG/M metagenome (GOLD analysis project Ga0181587, IMG submission 132463) | Coastal salt marsh microbial communities from the Groves Creek Marsh, Skidaway Island, Georgia - 071409AT metaG (megahit assembly) | ecosystem: Environmental > Aquatic > Marine > Intertidal...
CTTACTCAAGGAGCTCGATTTTGGTAACCGAATCTGGCTTGTCCGAGTGAAAGAGATTCTCCGGGATTCCCCGCCAGCCATCGGAGAAAGGGTGCTCCGGTCTCTCTTTCTTCCTTATTCTCGGACTCCTCTCGGAAGAGAGGCGTCAGCTCGTCTCAGAAACTTCCTCCTATCAGGAGAGGTGGCTATCCAGCTACCAGGGGGTCTTGAGATCAGAAGGCGTAAGGGAGGAATCGCTATCGCGTCCACCTATGGAGGGGAGTAGACGAGGGAGAGTGGATGGCAGACTCAGCTCTCTCGAATGGCGCCCAATAATGGAAATTGCTCTTGTTCAGGATCAAAATCAGAACTAGAACGATATTCTTTTCGTAGGCTCGGCGTTACTTTCCTCAAGGTTTACTCGCTCTTTGTGGCTTAATAGCGTTTAATTGACTGAAATAAAGGGAAAAAAGTGCACCAATGACCCTGAAAATCGAATCTTTTAATAAAGGAGTTATCCCGGCCTAGCACTTGAGGCTGAGACGGCTTTGGGAGAAGATAGAGCTCTCCATAATTAACTGATATTCAGGGATAATCTCTGAAAAGAGCAGCGTTGTTGGTGCTCTCTAAAATGTGAGGTGGATTTTGAATCAATATTCACGGAATGCCGTTTTTTGGGTGGTCCTCTTTTTCGTATTCATGGCTCTATTCAGGGTGATGAATCAGCCTGAAATAAACAGGCCAGTACCATACTCTCAATTCCTGGAGATCATCGACGAGGGGGCCGTTCGCGAGGTCGTTATTGAAAACGATATGGTGAAAGGCGTCACCATTGACCAGCAACCTTTCGAATCGGTGATCGCAAGAGATCATGACCTGGCAGACTATTTAATATCCAAGAATGTAGATTTTGAGGTTCGTAAGCCTGCGGAAAGTTCTTGGGCACTTGAGCTATTCATTACGCTTCTCCCAATGCTGCTTTTTATCGGCGTGTGGTTATTCTTCATGCGGCAGATGCAAATTGGAGCTGGAAAAGGAATGAGCTTCGGTAAAAGCAAAGCGAAGCTGCTCACGGAAGATCAACGGAAGGTGACCTTTGATGACGTGGCAGGGGTGAGTGAGGCTCAACAGGAAGTCCAAGAAATCATCGAATTCCTGAAGGACCCGAAGAAATTTACCAAGCTCGGTGGTCGCATACCGAAAGGAGTGTTGCTTGTTGGCCCTCCAGGAACAGGGAAAACTCTCATTGCGAGAGCTATTGCGGGTGAAGCCGGTGTGCCGTTCTTTAGTATCTCAGGTTCAGATTTTGTCGAAATGTTCGTTGGGGTGGGAGCCTCTCGGGTTCGGGACCTCTTCATCCAGGGAAAGAAAAATGCGCCGTGCATTATCTTCATAGACGAGATCGATGCGGTGGGCCGGCACCGTGGGGCCGGGATCGGCGGAGGTCATGATGAGCGAGAGCAAACGCTTAACCAACTCCTGGTTGAGATGGATGGTTTTGAGAGTAACGAAGGCGTAATCTTGATCGCAGCCACAAACCGCCCAGATGTTCTTGATCCAGCTCTTTTAAGGCCAGGGCGTTTTGATAGACGAGTAGTAGTTCAGCGTCCTGATGTTCAGGGACGACTTGGTATTCTCAAGGTCCACGCCAAACGCACTCCGCTGTCTGAAGATGTTGACCTTGAAGTCATAGCACGGGGAACTCCAGGCTTTTCCGGAGCAGAGTTAGAGATTCTGGTCAATGAGGCTGCGCTGTGGGCCGCACGAAACAACAAAGATGAGCTCGGCAGGGAAGACTTTGAGTACGCAAAAGATAAGGTCATGATGGGCGCAGAGAGACGCTCGATGTTACTTACCCAGAAAGAGAAGGAAACCACCGCTTATCACGAGGCTGGACATGCGCTAGTGGCGAAGCTTCTTCCAAATGCTGATCCCGTTCATAAGTTGACTATCGTACCAAGAGGTATGGCTTTGGGTCTGATGCAACAACTGCCTGAAAACGACAAACATACGTATTCCCGTTCCTATTGGATGGATCAACTCGCTGTGTTTTTCGGAGGACGTGTGGCAGAACTCGCTGTCTTCGGTGAAATGAATACTGGAGCTGCATCCGATATCGAGCGCGCGACAGAAATTGCTCGGCGGATGGTGCGGGAGTGGGGAATGAGCGACAAGCTTGGCCCAATACAATACGCCAGTCGCGAGGGTGAGGTCTTCTTGGGCAAAGAAGTCGGTCGCGCTTCTGATTTCTCACAAGCAATCCAAGAAGAGATTGACGCTGAGGTGAGAAGAATTCTCGACGATCGCTACAAGCTTGCCGAGAAGCTTATTCACGAAAATATTGATACCTTGCATCGACTTGCAAAGGCTGCAATCGAACGAGAGACACTCAATGCTGACGACATCGACGCAATAGTGAAGGGTGAAGAACTCCCACCCGTTCCACAAGAAGAGGTTCAAAGCAAATCGAGCAACGAGGATTCGACCAAGAAGGAAGAAGAGGAATCTGCTAAAGAAGGTGGATTAGCTGGTACAGAGCCTGATCCAACTGAGGCCTAGGCTTTACCTTATTTGGTGTTTGGGGATGTATCGGGAGGGCATGGCATATTATGGCGACGCATCGTGTCATTCTGAACTTCCAGGAACAGCTATCGAGCTGGATTCCTCCCATTGTTCAAGGAAATAGCATTGATATGGCAACCTTTCTTGGCTCGACAAGCGCAGGGGTCGCGAGTTGGGAGCTCATACGCTTTGCATTAGATATTCTTATTGTTTCCTATCTCATCTATCGAGGACTGCTCATCATCAGAGGAACCCGCGCAGCCCCGATGTTGGGAGGATTAACAATTATCGTTATTCTGTATTTCCTCTCCCGACCCTTGGGGCTAGTAACGCTCGGATGGATACTTGGCAACTTCCTGAGCTCTATCATTTTAGTCGTTGTTGTGATTTTTCAAGATGAAATCCGCAAAGGACTCACAAAGTTTGGACTTCAACCGTTTTTCCGAAAAGATCGAAAGCCAATCTATGATAGGGCGATTGAAGATATCACACTGGTATGCTCGAAGATGGCGGGTGAAAAACTTGGTGGCCTTATCGTTTTTCAGCGGGAAGTGGGACTTGACGACTTCTTAGAGGACGCGATAGTTCTTGATGCGAAATTAAATCGAAAGCTGCTGTATGGAATCTTTGTCAAAGGCTCTCCGCTCCATGACGGTGCCGTTTTGATTGATGGAGGAACGATAAGAGCGGCAGGCTGTTTGCTCCCTTTGAGTTTTGATCCTGATTTGGATCCGAGCCTTGGTACAAGACACAGAGCAGCACTCGGAATCAGTGAAGTCAGTGACGCTATCGTCGTCGTAATCTCTGAAGAGTCAGGCGCAATTACACTGGTTCGAGATGGAAAGCTCCTGCGAAATATTGATGCGGCCTCACTACGTGATGAGTTGCATCTGTTGTTGTCTGCTCGTGCAAAACAGGGAGCCGTGGCAGGGTCGCAGAGGGAGAGCGCATGAAAAATCTTAGCCTCAAACTGTGGTCAGTACTCATAGCTGTTGCGCTTGCTTACTTTGTGCACGGTCAAGGCAATCGCTCCGTTATGTCGTTTATTGTTCCGGTGGAGCTGCAAAACCTCCCTAGTGATAAAATGGTACTGCTTCCACAGTCCCCACAGGCACAGATCACCCTGCGTGCTCCTTCTCATGTTCTATCAGACGTAAATCGCACGCCGATGTCCTTCAAAGTAAGGGTTCCTGACAGCGTTGGGAATCGCTATCTCACTCGGCTTGAAAAAAGTGGGCTTTCTCTTCCTCCAACCGTAGAGATCCTTCGGATTGATCCAGCTGAGGTGGAATTCGTTCTTGATTCGTTGATTCAAAAGAAGGTCGCTGTGGAAGTCCCGCGAATTGGGTCGCTCCAGAAAGATTACCAACTCGAAGATATAATCGTTTCACCCGCCGAAGTCCTCGTTACAGGGCCTGAAACAGAGCTGAAGGAATTACAGACCATCAGTACACAGCAGATTGATTTGCGTGAGCTCACTACGGATAGAGAGCAGTTGCTGCCCCTTCGTAAGCAGGGAAAATTTCTCCGTTTTGAGCCAGAGGAGGTCTCGGTGACCGTTCGAGTGCGCGCGGTAACTCGAGAAAGACGGTTCTCAGATATTCCAGTGATTGTAATTGGTAAAGAGCTCTCAAAGCGTTGGACGCCTTCCCCAAGCACTGTAGCACTAGAAGTTACGGGGCCCCGCCCAATTATTCAGAAAATGAAAAGTGAAGATATCGTAGTATCAGTAGAAATCCCAGATGGTCTTGAGAGTGATCCGGAGCTTGATTTGAAGATGACTCAGTTTCCGTTTACTGTTCAGCTTCCAGAACAAGTCGAGCTGGTTCAAGTATCACCATCAAAGGCTAGTATTAAAAGCGCTCTTCGAGCGAGTCGTAAATAAAGAGAGGCTATTCATGGCGAATGATAAACGTAAGTATTTTGGTACGGATGGTATGCGTGGAGTGGCGACGGTACCCCCACTGGATCCTGAGTCCCTCGTTCGACTTGGTCAGGCGATTGCGCAGGTCTTTGTCGCGAATAGAGGACGACACCAAATTCTGATTGGGAAAGATACACGACTATCAGGGTACATGATAGAAACAGCTCTTTCTGCTGGCATCATGTCCATGGGTGCCGATGTGCTCCTTGTTGGTCCTCTTCCAACGCCGGGAGTCGCCTATTTGACGAAAAGTATGCGGGCTGATGCAGGAGTGATGATTTCCGCCTCTCATAATCCTTTTGAGGATAATGGGATAAAGATTTTTGGCGCTGATGGCTTCAAGCTGCCTGATGAGACGGAACTCGAAATAGAGCGACTTATGACTGATGGTCCTTCACCAGAGTTTCGTGCCGAAGCTGGAAAAGTAGGCAAGGCAAAACGAGTTGATGATGCACTAGGACGATATACCGTTTTCCTCAAGGAGAACTTCCCGCGCGAACTTTCCATTGAAGGACTACGAGTTGGTTTTGATTGTGCGAACGGGGCCGCCTATCAACTAGCGCCACAGACCTTTCGAGAACTTGGCGCTGAAGTCATGGCACGTGGCATTAGCCCGAATGGACGCAATATTAATGCGGGATTTGGGAGTCTTTATCCAGAGATTGTTCGCGAGCTCGTGATGGAGAACAATCTTGATATTGGAATCGCGCTTGATGGAGATGCCGATCGAGCTATCTTCGTTGACGAGAAGGGCAACGTGCTTGACGGAGACGTTATTTTAGCCATCTGTGCTATCGATCTGCATACCCGCGGAGCACTAACGGGGGAGACCGTGGTGGCTACCGTGATGTCGAATCTCGGCCTTCAAGAGGCACTAAAACAAGAGGGGATAAATCTCGTTCGTGCTCAAGTTGGTGATCGCTACGTTCTGGAAGAAATGATAAAAAGCGGCTACGTGCTTGGAGGGGAACAATCAGGCCATACGATCTTTTCAGACGTTTCAACGACGGGAGACGGCACGCTTTCCGCGCTGAAGGTCGTGGAGGTCATGAGGCGTACTGGGAAGCCACTCTCAGAACTCGCTAAGGTGTTTCGTCACTTTCCTCAGAAGTTAATCAACGTCGCCGTTAGAGAGAAGCCCGACTTTGAAACACTTCCGTCGGTTACTGAAGTGCTTCATCAGGTCGAGGACGAGCTTGGTGAAAGTGGTCGTGTCCTCCTGCGCTACTCTGGCACTGAGAATAAGGCACGTGTAATGGTGGAATGCGAACAAACCGAAAAGTGTAAAGAATACGCAAGCCAGATTGCTTCAGCGATAGAACGAGAGATCGGCTCTGTCTGAATTCGGAATCGGTAGGACAAGGAATGAAAGAGGCATTAATTCCTACTGCGCAAGAGATGGCTGCGCTTGATGCTTTTTTCATGGACCAGTCTGGTATTCGCTCACTCGAACTTATGGATCGAGTCGGTAGAGAGATTGCAAGAAGGCTGGATACTTATGGAATTTTTACTCAACTTCCTCCTGAGTTTGGGCGAAGAACAGTCGTTTTGGTAGGTCCTGGGAATAATGGCGGAGATGGCCTCGTTTTAGCCCGCTGCTTACGTGAAGCTCACCGGGTCCCCGTGGCGGTGATTCTTACCCAAAGCTCGGGGCTCTCGTCTGATTGTCAGAAAATGCTCTCTGCATATCTCTCCATAGGTGGCGAATGTTACGTTCTGGACGATAACACCAACGGGAATATTCGCCGTATCGGGAGGCATAGAGATTACATAGCATCGGAACGGCCATTACGAGCGCTCTTCTCTCGAGCTGCTGTTATAGTGGATGCACTACTTGGAACAGGTCAGTCCGGAGCTCCACGGGGAAATATCAAGAATATCCTTGGCTTCGTGAAAGATTATCGAGCTCAAACGCCAGAACAGAAAACCCTGTATCTTTCTATCGACGTACCCACTGGAATATCGGGCGATAGCGGAGAAGTATTCGAAAGTGCATTCAAGGCCGATATTACGCTTACAGTCCAACATCTGAAACTTGGCATGACTCAAGGGAGTGCACCGCTGCATTGCGGAGAAATCCTTCTGATTGATGGGGGAATTAAGGTGCCGGAGTGGCGGTCTCAATTTGTTACGGTAGACAGTGATGTATGCAATGCATTGCCGCCCCGAACAGGAGCGAGTCATAAAGGGACGTTTGGACATGTCTTAATTATTGGTGGTTGTGAGGCGATGCCTGGAGCAGGAATTCTGGCGTCACAAGGCGCATTCGCTACGGGAGCCGGAAAGGTCTCACAGTTGCGATATTCCAGCACTATGGGCATTCCGCCTGAGGTAATGCAGATTCCTGTTTCAAGCGAATTCTTCACTCCATCTGTACTTTCGACTCTCATCTCGAGAATCGAGGCGGGCGAGTTCGAATCGGTGGTAATTGGGCCAGGGCTTGGCACGTCCGATCAAACCAGCGATGCCGTCATGTCTCTTCTTACGACTCTTCACGATAGACAAATCCCGTGTGTTCTCGATGCTGACGGCCTGAATATCATTAGTGCCGCGCGAGCGGCACAATCCAACCACCTCTTGCGTGGTATGGTTTTAACTCCTCACCTGAAGGAAGCCGCCCGACTCCTGAATGTTTCTACTGAAGCAGTACAGAGAGACCGAGTGGGTTCCGTTCAGCGTTTGCATGATGCCTTCGGAGCTACGATTCTCTTAAAAGGAGGTGGGTCACTCGTTTGGAATGGGGTAGAAGGGCGAGTAAATACCGTCAGCGCTCCGTTTCTCGCCACAGCTGGTTCAGGAGATGTGCTTTCGGGAGTGATTGGAGGGCTGTTAGCCCAGAGATTGTCGTTACTAGATGCAGCTTCCTTCGGGATGCTCCTTCATGGTTTGGCAGCCAAGGAGCTCGGAGAGCGTCCCTTCGGCTCTTCCGAACTTGCAGGAGAGATATCAAGAGTTTTGGCGAGAATGATATGAAAGCACGTGAGTATCAGCTCTCAGAGCTACCAACGGTAGTCAGGGAGTTTTGTTCGCATATACATCCAGGAATGGGTATTGGATTTTCTGGGAGCCTCGGTAGTGGTAAGACGACCTTTATCAAAGAACTGGTGTCACAGTTAGGCTCCTCTGAAGAGGTAACTTCACCGACCTATACTCTTGAGCATATATACTCTGCAGCAGCACCATACCAACGTATTCACCACTGGGACTTATATCGAGTTTCTGCAGCTCCGATGGAACTCTTTGAAACATTACACGATGTGAGTCAACCTCTAACGCTCGTTGAATGGGCTGAAAATGCACCTGAACTTCTTGACCATCTTGAGCTCGTAGTGAACTTCTCGATCACGAGCGCGACCAGCCGTCATATTCAGGCAACAACCCGACAGATGAAGTGATAGGCGATTGGTCACCTGATTCATTTTATTGGGGTAGTCTCGTGTAGTTGGACCGCATACAACTGGGCGGCTGAAGGAATTTTCTAAGAATTTCTGCCCTCTTATCACCAACTCCCCGAGTTTGCTCCCATTTCCATTCGGGTCTGGTCTCTGGGGATATAGCACAGTATTCTTTTGCCTTAACCAGTAAGGCTTGTACCACACGAGAAGGAACACCGCGTATTTCCTCCAAGAGATCCTCAGGCGGGAGATCAACGGGCAGAGAATGTCCAAAGGCGAAGGAGGATTCCGGGTCTGTGGCGACTGTAGGTATAGTAAAATTGAGGGCGGAAGCAGGACCGAGAATCCGCGAAGCACTACCGGTGAGAATGAGCAAGAAAGTTGAGATGATGACGTAAACATGGAATGAAGATAAGGTTTCTGGATGTTCTCGGGATGTTGTGGAATGAGATGTGGACTGCATAATGAATAATCGGATGGTGGAGGCAAAAGTTTCCGGTTTGAGAAGTGGAATGTACACGGTGGGTTGGATGCAAGAGAGCTACAAGGCTCTTGTAAGGCCCCGTCTAATAGAAGAGCAGATGCTTCTGCTTTTAAAGCAAGGCAAGATCTCAAAATGGTTTTCAGGGATCGGTCAAGAAGCAATTGCTGTTGGTGCGACACTGGCTATGAAGCCAGAGGAATATATTCTCCCTCTTCATCGTAATCTCGGCGTCTTCACGACACGGGGAGTTCCCTTAGAGCGACTATTTTCTCAATTCATGGGTAAGCAACGCGGGTTTACTCAGGGCAGAGACCGCTCTTTTCACTTCAGCTCTAGAGATCATCATATCATTGGAATGATATCGCACCTCGGGCCACATTTTTGTACGGCACTCGGGATTGCCCTTGGATATAAGTTAAGAGGAGAAGAAAAAGTTGTTCTCGCCATCGGTGGCGACGGGATGACAAGCCAGGGAGATTTTCATGAAGCCTTAAATGTTGCCTCTGTTTGGGAGCTTCCAGTCCTATTTATTATTGAAAATAACGGCTATGCGCTCTCTACCCCTGTCCACGAACAATATGCTTGTGAGAGGCTCTCTCTCCGAGCGGGATCGTACGGAATGTACGGAGAAACGATAGATGGTAATCGCTTTGAAGGCGTTCTTGAGGCCGTTCAACGGATGAGAAAGCTGGTTCTCGCGCGTAAAAAACCAGTTTTACTCGAATGTCAAACCTTCCGCGTCCGTGGTCATGAAGAAGCTTCTGGAACCAAATATGTTCCAGCGCCCCTCATAGCGGCTTGGGAAGCGAAGGATCCTGTTAAAAGATTTGAGAATTTCATCACCTCATCAAAGTCATTGACTCCAGATGAGCTTACCCTGATTCGTGCGGAGATTCAGGGAGAAATTGAGGAAGCGTTGGATGCTGCATTCCTAGACCAACATCCAGTACCCAGCTCGTTTAGAGAAGAGTCAGAAGTTTTTGAGCCATTCCTTCCAAACCTGCTGAACGAGCCGTGCTCAGAACTCATCGAGCTTCGGTTTGTGGACGCAATTCGAGAGGGGCTGTATCAAGCAATGGAGCTCGATCCAGAGCTCATCTTCATGGGACAAGATGTTGCTGAGTATGGTGGGGTATTTAAAACATCACTGGACTTCGTCGAGAGCTTTGGTCGACACAGAGTCAGAAACACCCCGCTATGTGAATCGGCGATAGTGGGAGCCAGTGTGGGATTAGCCGTTGAGGGAATCCCATCAGTGATCGAAATGCAGTTTTCTGACTTTGCTTCAACCGCATTTACACAAATCGTGAACAACCTGGCAAAGAAACGTTATCGTAGTGGAATCCCGATGCCTGTTGTTATTCGCATGCCATGTGGCGGCGGTGCCTCTGCTGGGCCATTCCATTCGCAAACATCAGAGTCGTGGTTTTTACACTCGCCGGGATTGAAAGTGGCTTATCCGTCAAATCCTTACGACGCAAAAGGTATGCTCCTTACGGCTATACAGGATCCGAACCCAGTCATGTTCTTTGAACACAAACTCCTCTACCGGAGAGAGAAAGACCTTGTTCCATCTGCAATGTATCAGGTGCCTTTTACTGCGAACTTCGTCTCACGTGGGACTGACTTTTCGATTATCACGTATGGTGTTGGAGTCAGATGGGCGAAAGAATTTCTCGAGCTTCATCCAGAGTTGTCTGTTACGCTGTTAGACCTTCGATGGCTTAATCCTCTTGATATAGAGGCGATAGGAAAAGCTGTGCGGGATACACATCGAGTTCTCGTATTACACGAAGCTTCACTTGTAGGAGGATTCGGAGGAGAATTAGCAGCTCTCATTGGAGAGAGGTTTTTTCAGCACTTAGATGCCCCTGTTATTCGCTGCGGCAGTCTCTCTACGCCTGTGCCTTTTGAACAAGGATTAGAATCCAATTACATGGCAAAAAGTCGACTAGAGGAGTGTGTCAGAAATCTGCTGGAATACTAGCAGTGAGAACAGTTTCCTACGCTACCGTAAGCAGCTTTTTTTTCTTGCCCAGGCCATCTTCACACGTTTCCGTGGCAGCGCCCTCCTTTTCTGGATCGAGAGCCTCCGTTTCAAATGTCGGATCTACTTTCTTCTGCTTACTTGCACCTCGCCCCTTCGACAGCGCTCGTCCTTCCTGCACCTTATCCGTATTAAGCTGAAGAGAGGATGCCGCCTGACCGGAGCTCGTCGCCGTTGCAGAAGGATTAGTAACCACCTTTGCTGCCGCCGTAGCGGTATTTGTCAAAAGAGCTGAACGCATTTATAACTACCTACTTACAATATCGTGTAATTTTCGGGATTGATGAGATTTTGAAGCTAAAAAGTCAGAAACGCCTGTATTTGGATGCGAATGCAACGTATGGCCTTCTCCCTGAGGTCACAGATTCTCTTACGCAATTCTTGGAGAATTTTCGCTCTAAACCGTTCCTTAACCCCAGCTCCATTCATCTCGAAGGTCAGTCTCCTCGAGCAATCGTCGATGAGGCTCGCAGTCAGCTGTACGTCCAATGCGGGTTACAGGAGAATACTCATCGAATCTTTTTTACCAGTGGTGCTACAGAAGGAAATAACCATGCACTTGCGTACCCATTTCGGGATCTCGATACTCCTGACCGACACCCTCGAAAAGTAGTAACTACATCAGTGGAACACTCCTCAGTCGAAGAACCTATGCGTCAGCTAGAGCAAAGGGGTGTTGAGATTATTCGCATTCATCCCGAGGAGGAAGACACGCTATCTGTTGATGATGTCTTGGCAGCTGTAGACGAGGATACTCGACTGTTATCCTTAATCTGGGCGAACAACGAGACTGGCATTATTCATCCCGTTCCGGAGATATTTCGGCGTGTGCGAGAGCGATATCCGAACTGCTTGCTTCACACAGATGCTGTTCAAATGTTCTCTAAATGTAAGGTCAATCTCAAAAGCTTTCCTTTTGACTTTTTGACGATAGCTCCCCATAAGTTTGGTGCATTACCTGGCATCGGTGTAAGCATAGTAAATGCTCAACGAGAGCTTGGTGCGCTTTTAGTTGGTGGTGCGCAGGAGCTCAAGTGGCGCCCTGGTACTGAAAATCTTCTCGGGATCGTCAGTACGTCTTCAGCTTTGAAAGTCCTTCCAAAAATCCTGCAGAGCTATGAAAACTCTATCCGGTATATACGTGACGAATTTGAACAGTCCATCACTGAGCGCTATTCCTCCATCTCTATTGTAGGTGGAGATTGTGAGGAACGGCTTCCAAACACCTCCATGCTCTATATTCCAGGGGTCTCTACTGAAGATCTCGTCGTAGCATTGGATCTTGAGGGCCTCGCCTGCTCTCGAGGCTCTGCGTGCTCTTCTGGTAAGCAGCTTGGTTCGCACGTATTAGGTGGAATGAGTTACCCGAAATCCGCAGCGACTGAGGTTCTTCGCTTCAGCTTTAGGGCAGATTTCCCAAAAGAGGAGTTAAAAACTGTTTTAGAGCGACTTTTTCTCTGTTTAGACCGCTCAGGAGTCGCGACTACCGTCGAAGAATCTGCTACTCTTTCCCCCCAGTAATAGCTATTCAAACCACTACTCGTACATATGGAAAATACCGTGCTTGAAGGAAAAGTCGTCGTTGCTATGTCGGGAGGTGTCGATTCCTCGGTTGCTGCGCTTATTCTCGCTGAACAGGGCCTGGATATTGTTGGGGTTTCGATGCAGGTCTGGGACTACCGAAACCATGGAGGCTGCAGTTCGAAAGCCACGTGCTGTGCTCCAAGTGACTTTGCTGACGCTCGTTCAGTAGCGGACAAACTTGGTATCCCGTATTATGTCTTTGATTTCGAAGAGAAGTTTCACGAGAAGGTTATCTCCAAGTTCTTGAGCACCTATCAACGCGGTGAAACTCCAAATCCGTGCGTCGACTGTAATAATGAGGTCAAGTTCCGCGAACTCCGTGGAAGAGCGTTATCACTTGGATGCACCTCTGTAGCAACGGGGCACTACGTTTCCGTAAAGCATGATAGCGACGGATACCATGTTTATCGTGGATCTGATGATCGTAAAGATCAGAGTTATTTTCTCTATGGTCTTTTGCAGGAAGAGCTTGCTCAAACTCTCTTTCCCCTTGGAGAGCTCACGAAGTCCGAAGTTCGTCAGATAGCGAGAGATGCAGGAATTAAGACAGCAGACAAGCCAGAAAGCCAGGATATCTGCTTTGTTTCGGGACCACTCGGAGACTTTGTTGGAAAAAGGCTTGGAAGTGATAAGAAACCTGGCGTTTTTGTAAACAGGTCAGGCGCCGTAATAGGAAAACATGACGGCATTCATCAATTTACCATAGGACAAAGGAAGGGACTCGGTATTTCTGGTCATGAAGCTCCACTGTATGTTGTAGATATCGACCACGAGAGTGGGGAAGTTCTCATCGGACCGCGAGAAGAGCTAGAGGTACCTGGATTCTCTGTCGGTGCCCTGAACTGGATACATCCAACCTACGCAGCACACGGCGGTCCGGTAAATGAGATTGATGTAATTGCACAAGTTCGGCACAAACATAAAGGTGTACGCGCACGATTACGAATGGATGGCGATGTAGCAAAAGTCACATTCATAGATGAGTGGACATCTCCAGCGCCGGGGCAAGCTGGAGTTTTTTACGACTTACAGAATAAAGAGCTCCTGGGTGGAGGGCGAATCCTACCCGGCTGTACGAATAGAGCTTCCCTGAATATTCTACCTGAGGAGGCTCGATGGTAAAAAGGGAGCAACTGGACGAAGCGCTGAGAGAGGCTCTGCAAGAAAGGATCGGCTATGTTTTTGAGTCGAGCTCTCTTTTAACGTACGCCCTCACACATTGTTCAGCCACTTCGGGGGATAAGCCGGACTACGAAAGGCTCGAGTTCTTAGGAGACGCGGTTCTTGATCTCGCTGTAGCGGATCTTCTTCTTCTCGCCCATCCCGCCTTACGAGAGGGAGATCTTTCGAAGATGCGAGCTGCCTTGGTGAATACGGCCTCACTGGCAGAGATCGCCAGAGAGCTGAAACTTGGAGATTGTATTATTCTCAGTAGAGCCGAGAGGGCTCAAAAGGGGCATGAACGTGATTCAATTCTCGCTGATGTGCTGGAAGCGCTGATCGGGGCCTTGTATAGAGAAGCAAATTTTGAAAAAGCAAAGCATGTTATCTCTGCCCTTTTTGGTGAACGCATACTCACGGTTGACCCCCGAGATCCCAAAACTGAGCTGCAAGAAATACTACATCAGCTAGGAAAAGACGCGCCAGAATATCTACTCGAATACACCGAAGGACCCGAACACGCTCCTCTGTTCATTTCGGTTGTTCAAAGCGAAGGTAAAATTCTCGGTCGGGGAGAAGGGAAAACAAAAAAGTCATCGCAACAGGAAGCTGCTCGAGAGGCCTTAGGAAAACTCGAAGATGGCTCACAGGAACCAAACGAACTATGAAGAAAGCACCCAAGATAGCGCTTATTGGACGAACCAATGTTGGAAAGTCAACATTATTTAATGCCCTCTGTAAAAAGAATCGAAGCATTACCGAAGATATTGCTGGCGTTACACGAGATCGCTCTTATGCGCTCGTCAATATTAAAGAGCACATGGCAACTTTGATCGATACCGGCGGGATTCTGGGTGAAACCGAAGATCCGCTTGCCGCTGCGGTACATGAGCAAAGCGCTCTCGCTATTGATGAGGCAAGTATCATTATTGCGGTTCTTGACGGAATGCACGGAGTCCACCCAGATGATGCGGGGCTAGTGCAACTCATGAGAAGGACAGAAAAGCCGGTAATCTGGGTGATAAACAAGTGTGAGAAACCTTCATCACGCGAGGAAGCAGTCGAGTTTCATCAATTAGGAATAGAAACTTACATCTGTCTGAGCGCTGCCCATCGTCAAAATCTTCATGAGTTAACAGGAGCACTGGTGGAAGCGCTCGAAGTGCTAGCAGCTGGCGATACGGTATCACAGGATGAGACGGAACCCTCGGCTATTAGAATTGCTATTGTTGGAAAGCCGAATGTTGGGAAATCTAGCCTCGTCAATAGGCTCATTGGTTCAGAACGCGTAATCGCCTCTGAGATACCGGGAACAACCCGCGATAGTATTGATGTTGAGCTCACGCGCGATCAACAGAGCTATGTTTTTGTTGATACAGCGGGACTCAGGAGAAAGAGTCATATACCAGAGGAATCTCTGGAGAGATATGCGAATGTGAGAGCTTTGAAGGCTATCGCGCGTTGTGATGTAGCGCTGCTACTGCTGGATGCCACGCAAAAGCCCCTGGTAAGTGATCAAGAGCGCAGGATAGCAGACCTTCTTCACCGTCGAGGAATTCCGTTCCTTGTTGTTGTGAACAAATGGGATGCGATTGAAAAGGATAACAAGAGCGTAAAGCAGTATACGGAAGAAGTGTATGAACGGTTAAATTTCTGTCGATATGCACCGATAGTATTTCTATCGGCGAAAACTGGTCGTCGCTGCCCGAAAATCTTTGAGGCGGTGAAAGAGGTACATGAGTCTGCTGCTAAGCGTGTGAAAACCTCTGAGCTCAATCGCGTGTTGGGGCAGGCATTCGTAAAAAATCCCCCTCCTGTGCATCGAGGACATCCCATTAAGCTCTATTTTGCGACTCAAGTTACCACAACTCCACCCACTATCTTGATTTTTGTAAACTATCCACAGAGTATTGGTCGGAGTTACGAACGATATCTCAAGAGAAAACTTCAGGAGCATTTCGCTTTTTCGGGAACGGATGTAAAGATTCAAGTACGAAAAAGAAGAAATCCATTGAATGAGATGTCTTGAGGTCAACTATCAGGGTATAAGACGAGTGTTCTCGGGACGAGGGCGTTTGATCTGATGAGGGAGAAGTCGATGGCAAACTATGATAGAGTTCTGATACTAGATTTTGGCTCTCAGTATACACAACTTATTGCGCGGAGGGTCAGGGAACTCGGGGTGCATAGCGAGATTCATCCCTGCACCACCTCAGCAAGTGATTCACAGTTTGATGACGTAAAGGCGATTATACTATCAGGGGGACCGAATAGTGTCTTGGACGAGAATCGCCCAGATTTTGACGAAAATTGGCTGAAGCGTGAGGTTCCAATTCTTGGAATCTGCTATGGAATGCAACTGC
>Ga0181587_10002414_pt1 | contig 15481 bp, 11 predicted proteins | sample 071ome_27_FD_132463 | JGI IMG/M metagenome (GOLD analysis project Ga0181587, IMG submission 132463) | Coastal salt marsh microbial communities from the Groves Creek Marsh, Skidaway Island, Georgia - 071409AT metaG (megahit assembly) | ecosystem: Environmental > Aquatic > Marine > Intertidal...
AGCGTTTGCCCCAAAACGCTTCCATCACATCGTAGGTGATGGTCGGGATGAGTCCGCCTGAGACCTGATGACGACCGACTTTTCTTGTCAACCCGAAATCGAGCACTCGATGGGTCATTTCGTAATTTTCAAACGCGCCCTCGTGATATGCCTCTACTTTGGCTTTACCCGACCAACTGTCGCTAAAAACCCCATCCGCGCTGAGAAGCAGTCGGCGTAGAACCGCGCCTGAGGCACCGTCGCCCTCGGCGGTATGGTGGCTGGGAACGTGGTAAAGATCGCCGAAGAAAAAACCACCCAAAGCTACGTCGGGGTATTCGCTGGCCTCTAGCATCGGCACCACTAAAAAATAGAGGCAGCAAAAGCGTGCCGCGCGTGAAAGCCATGCCGCTTCCACCCCATCAGGGCCGTTAACGTTTTTCACCTGCTCATGCTCTAACCAATTTGTTAACTCAAAATTCATAAAAGAGGAACCGACTAGGTCCTTATTCTATGAACGGCGGAGAGGGAGGGATTACCCAATACGGCTTCAAACTGGGTTGACCCTGAGGGCGTCGCGCCGGCGATGCTAGGTGCCAAACGCTGCGCGTTTGGTGGAACCAAAGGGTTCTCTATAGACCTCCCGCTCTACCCCCAAACCAAAATGCCCCCTTGCGGAGGCATTTTGAATTAGATGGCGGAGAAGGAGGGATTCGAACCCTCGATACGCTATTAACGTATACTCCCTTAGCAGGGGAGCGCCTTCAGCCACTCGGCCACTTCTCCGTATTCTGTCTAATTTGTTCTACCGCTATCTTCTCTTTTGCGCTCCCCGGCCCGCGTTACTCGGTGCAACGCACCTCGCCCTTCTGTTCGCCTCCGTCCCTCCGGCGCTTCTTTGCAGTCTTCAACTGCTTGGTCAGCCACTCGGCCCCTTGTCCATATTTTTGGCTCAGTCGTCTGAGTGTTCCTGAGAGGAGGCTTCTTCAATTCGGTTGAGTATTTCTTCGCGATGAACAGCCACTTCTTTGGGTGCCTTGACACCGACTCGCACCTGATTGCCTTTAACGCCGAGCACGGTGATGGTCACATCGTCACCAACCATCAGCGATTCCCCCACACGTCGTGTCAAAATCAACATGACTCACTTCCTTGTTATCTGGGACGAGCATCTGCTCCCGTACTGCACTCAGCGCGTGTCGGGTCTACGCCGGTGCGTCCTCATCGACTGTATCAAGTCCGAAGGCAGAATGCAGGCTCCGAACCGCCAGTTCAAGGTATTTTTCTTCGATGATCACCGAGATCTTAATCTCCGAGGTGCTAATCATCTGGATATTTACCCCCACATCGGCCAGCGCTTTAAACATGGTCGCTGCGACTCCGGAGTGGGACCGCATCCCCACACCCACCACCGAGACCTTGGCAATATGATCGTCTGTCAGCACCTCGCCGGCCCCCAATTCCGCCACTACCGGTAACAGTACCTTTGCCGCGTTATCCATATCGCTTCGCGCCACCGTGAAGGTGAAGTCGGTTTCATTTTCACCGCGGCTGTTTTGCAGAATCACATCGACCTCAATATTGGCGTCACCGACGGGACCCAAAATTCGATAGGCCATACCAGGGTTATCTGGCACCCCCACGACCGTGAGCTTAGCCTCGTCGCGATTAAACGCGATTCCTGCAATGACTGGCGCTTCCATAGAGGCATCCTCCTCGGTAGAAATCAGTGTCCCCGGTCCTTCCTCAAAACTACTCAGCACCCGCAGCGGCACTTTGTATTTACCTGCAAATTCTACGGATCGAATCTGTAACACCTTCGAACCCATGCTCGACATCTCGAGCATCTCCTCAAAAGTAATATGATCGAGCCGTCTGGCACCATCGACCATGCGCGGATCGGTCGTGTAAACACCATCCACGTCGGTGTAAATTTGACATTCATCTGCCTTGAGCGCAGCAGCGAGAGCGACGGCGGTAGTGTCTGATCCCCCTCGCCCCAACGTCGTCACGTTGCCTTGCACATCAACGCCCTGAAAGCCCGCCACCACAGGCACACCACCCGCCTCCAACTCAGCTTTGAGCGTGTCGAGCTGGATGTCCTGAATACGTGCCTTGTTGTGGGCGCTGTCAGTGAGAATCCCCACCTGGTTGCCACTGTAAGAGCGAGCGCGAACCGCGCGCTCATGCAAGGCCATACTGAGTAGCGCAGTGGTCACCTTTTCTCCAGTGCTGAGAAGGGCATCTAACTCACGCGGGGCCGGGTTGGCTTGAATCTCTTTGGCAAGGGCGAGGAGCCGATTAGTTTCACCGGACATCGCTGACACAACCACAACCACATCATGGCCCTCGCTTTTGAAGCGAGCCACGCGATCAGCGACTGCGCCAATCCGCTCAACCGAGCCGACCGACGTTCCGCCGTACTTTTGGACAATCAGCGCCATGCCTAAAAAAGGTTGCTGTTTCGAGGGCGCGTATTTAACACGATTAGGCGCCCGGTGAGAACCGGGTTTGGTGATAGTGGCAAGCTTTGCAGTGATCCTCTACGCTATGGCACAGACGATAAAAACTGCTTTCACTGTCCATGGCACCAAGTGACCCACTCTACAATGACTGGCTCCATCAGCAGATTCGGGTGCAGCCAGATAGCCTTGCCGTCTGCGATCTCTCGGCTAACCGCCCCTATACCTGGAGACAATTCGATCAACGCGTAGACGCGCTTTCGCACTGGCTGGGTAATGTCGGGATCCATGCGGGTGATCGCATTGCTTATTTGGGGCTGAATAGCTCGGACGTGTTGGAGATCTTTTTCGCCGCGCTTCGGATCGGCGCAGTCTATGTCCCCCTGAATTTTCGACTGACCGCACCCGAGCTCAGCTTTATTGTGGGCGACTGCACACCCGCTGCCATCTTCTATGACCGGGATTTCCGTGCCGTGATTGACGCAATCGATGCTGATGTTAAACCGCCAACGCAGATAGAAAGCGGCCTTGATGGCTCGGATAGCGCTTACGAGCGTTGCTTTGCATCTGACCCCCCAGCGCTTGAGCCCCACGCCGTCGACGCTGACACCCTGTCAATGATCATGTACTCCTCGGGCACTACCGGTAAACCCAAGGGGGTGATGTATACACGGCGCATGATGCTGGCCTCCGCCCTAAATTTATTGCAACCCAGTGAAGCCAGCCCCGATAGTCGAGTACTGAATGTCATGCCGCTTTTTCACATTGGCGGCATGCAGTTTGTATTGATGGCCGTGAAATTTGGCATCCCTCACCTCATGATGCGCGGCTTTGACCCCGAAGCCATGTTGAGCGCTATTGACGACCCTAAACTGGGGATCACTAACATCGGTGGTGTACCGGCAATGTGGGGAGCCATGTCGCTCACACCCAGTATCGGCCACATCGATTTCAGCCGTATCAGAGTCGCCGCCACGGGTGCGGAGTCGGTACCCGAACCCATGCTCCGGGAGTGGCAACAACGCGGCATTTTGCTGCAAGAGGTCTACGGCATGACCGAGACCTCTGGCGTGATCTGCATGGCACAAAAATCGGATCTTCCCGCGCATATGGGTTACGCGGGGCGCGCATTGCCCTATGGCGACATCAAAGTGATGAAGTCAGAGTCTGAGGAGGCTGCGCCAGGTGAAGTCGGAGAAATCTGGATGCGAGGCGCAGCCGTCACCCCCGGCTACTGGAATCGGCCTGATGCAACCGAAGAAACCTTTGTCGGGGACTGGTTGAAGTCCGGTGATATCGGACGGCGGGACGAAACCGGGCGCCTGTCGGTTGAGGACCGTATCAAGGATATGTACATCTCCGGCGGCGAAAATGTTTACCCCGCCGAGGTGGAGTCCGTGCTCATGGCTCACCCGGATATTCGCGAGGTCGCCATTATCGGCGTCGCCGACGAAAAGTGGGGTGAAGTTGGTTGTGCGGTGATTGCGAGCATCAGCGGCGACTCAATATCGCTTGAAGCCGTGCAGTCGCAATGTGACGGTCACTTGGCTCGCTTCAAATGGCCCCAGCAGGTTGAGCACATCGACGCGCTACCCCGCAACAGCACCGGTAAAGTTCAAAAATTTTTGCTCCGGCAGCAATTCGTCTAACAAAGCGTGCTTAGGCGAGCTGCTCAGACACCCATTCTGGGAGGGTGGCGAGCACAGTGGGTAGAGCGGCAAGATCGGACCCGCCGCCCTGTGCCATGTCAGGTCGACCGCCACCTTTACCCCCTAACTGGCCCGCAAAATGCTTGATCACATCCCCTGCCTTGACGCGGTCTGTCGTGTCCTGCGTGACACCCGCCACGAGTGCAATTTTCTCGTCCTCAACCGCTGCCAGAAGAATGACTCCCGTGCCCAGCTTGTTCTTGCATTGGTCGAGGGTGTCGCGCAGCGATGAGGCGGTACCGCCCTCTACCTGCGCTGCCAGCACCTTGATTCCAGCAATCTCCACCGCACCCTGGGTGAGATCACCGCCCGCCGATGTCGCGACCTTTTGCCGTAATCGGGCCGTTTCTTTCTCGAGGTCTCGCAACTCAGCTCGCAGAGACTCAACCTTAGTGAGCGCCGTGTCCGGGGAAGCCTTTAAGGCACTGCAAACCGACTGCATCTCCGCAGACAGCTCTGCCACATGAGCAAGCGCTGCATCGCCCGTCAGGGCCTCGATACGCCTGACCCCACTGGCAATGCCGGATTCGCCGGTAATCCAGAACAGTCCAATGTCGCCCGTTCTCGATACATGAGTACCACCGCACAACTCCACCGAAAAACGGTCAGCGCCCATTGTCAGCACTCGCACCTCTTCTCCATATTTCTCCCCAAAGAGCGCCATAGCACCCGCTTCAATTGCGGCGTTCATATCCATGAGCTCAGTAGTCACGGCGGCGTTGGCGCGGATTTGCTCGTTCACCATCGTGGTGATCGTTGCCAACGCCTGAGCCGATACGGGCTCGCCATGGGAAAAATCAAAGCGAAGCCGCTGGGAGTCCACAAGGGAGCCTTTTTGCAGGATGTGATCCCCCAGCTCACGTCGCAAAGCCTCGTGCAATAAATGCGTCGCCGAATGATTCAGTCGCGTACGGTTGCGAAGGCTCGCATCAATCTGCGCGTCCACTGTGTCACCGACGTTAAGGCTACCGGTGGTGACGGTTACGTGATGGAGATGATGACCCTGAGTCTTGGTGGTATCGGTCACATCGGCAGCGGCATCTTTGAGCAGCAAGCGACCGCAGTCTCCAACTTGTCCGCCACTTTCGCCATAAAAGGGCGTGCGATCCAGAATGACCACGCCCGACTGATCTACCGCTAAAGCCTCGACCGACGCGCCGTCGACCAGAATGGCAACGACAGTCCCTTCGGCCTGATCTTCCTCATAGCCCAAAAAGTCGGTTTCGCCCTCCAAGGCCAGACCCTGGCTGTAATCGACCTTGAAGCCCGCATGATCCTGGGAGCGCTGCCGTTGCGCCGCCATCGCCGCCTCGTAACCCTCCAGATCCAAACTCAAATCGCGCTCACGCGCAATATCGTTGGTGAGATCCACCGGAAATCCATAGGTGTCATAGAGTTTGAAAATGATGTCTCCCGGAATCACCGTGTCTTCGATACCAACGAGCGCCTCCTCAAGGATCGCCATGCCGTTATCTAGAGTGCGGGCGAACTGCTCCTCCTCCCCACTCAGGGCGCCAGTAATCGCCCCCTCACGCTCCCGCAATTGGGGGTAGGCCTCTCCCATTTGTGCCAACAGCGCGGGCACCAGCGCCGCAAAAAACGGCGCATCGGCACCGAGTTTGTTACCGTGGCGAATCGCCCGCCGAATAATGCGGCGCAATACATAACCGCGGCCTTCATTGCCGGGCAAGACACCATCGGCAATCAGGAAGGCGCTGGAGCGCAAGTGGTCAGCGATGACGCGTAGGGATTTGTCATCGCTCTGCTGAAGCCCCAGTTGAGCGGCAACGGCCTCAATCAGCTGCGTAAACAGATCAATTTCGTAATTGGAGTGGACGTGTTGCAGCACTGCTGCAATGCGTTCAAGCCCCATACCCGTATCAACCGAGGGTGCAGGTAGCGGATGCAGCTCACCCGCTGCGTCCCGGTTGTATTGCATAAACACCAGGTTCCAGATCTCGATATACCGATCAAGATCATCGTTCTCGCTCCCGGGTGGGCCTCCGGGCACATCGGGCCCATGATCGTAAAAGACTTCAGAGCACGGTCCACAGGGCCCCGTGTCTCCCATTTGCCAAAAGTTGTCTTCGTCGAGGCGCGAAAGACGATCGGGATCAATGCCGATTTCATTGACCCAAATCGCTGCCGCCTCATCGTCGCTGATGTGCACTGTGACCCACAAGCGCTCGGGCGGTAACCCGAGGGTCTCGGTCAGGAACTGCCAGGCAAACTGGATTGCCTCGCGTTTGAAATAGTCGCCAAAGCTGAAGTTTCCCAGCATCTCAAAGAAAGTGTGGTGGCGCGCGGTGTAGCCCACATTTTCAAGATCGTTGTGTTTACCTCCTGCGCGCACGCACTTTTGCGCAGTCACGGCGCGCGCATACGGCCGTTGCTCAAGACCGAGAAAGGTCTCCTTGAACTGATTCATGCCCGCGTTGGTAAATAGCAGCGTCGGGTCATCGGCTGGCACCAGAGAGCTCGACTCCACCCGAGTATGACCCTGCGCCTCAAAATAACTGAGGAAGGCTTCGCGAATGTCGGCGGTTTTCATGGATTGGTCCCAGCAGTAGAAGAGTCGGTGGCGGCGTGTGTGCGCTAATTCAGCCCACTGGCGAGGGCACCCTCTGCCATGTCGCGACCGGCGAGAATGTGCAGATGAAGGTGGAATACGGTTTGCCCGCCACCTTCTCCGTTGTTGATTATCAGCCTGAAGGCATCACCCACACCCAGTTGCTCCGCCACCTTGCCCGCCACCAGTAACAGATGGCCCAACAGTGCTTGATCCGTGCTATCAGCCTCCACCAGCTTGGGGATGGGCTTGCGCGGAATAATGAGCACGTGGGTAGGCGCTTGGGGGTTGATGTCCCTGATCACCACGCACTGGTCATCTTCATAGAGAAACTCCGTGGGAATCTCACCGCGGGTGATCTTGCCAAAAATAGTGTCGGTCATGGCGTCGGGCTCAGTCGAGTTTCTCGTCAGCGGTCATCGCGCGCGCTTCTTCCTCGAGCATGACCGGAATGCCATCGCGAACGGGGTAAGCGAGGCCGCTGGCCTTGCACAGCAATTCCTGACGCGCCTCGTCATAGGTGAGCGGCGCCTTACTGACGGGACACACGAGAATATTCAGTAGTTTGGGGTCCAGCACACCGGGGTCCTCGAGACCAAAAACCCGGAGTATAAGCCCTCCCGCGCAGGAGAGCACCGCTCAATCAGGCATTGGCGGCACCAGCAGTTGCGGATCGATGCGCTGGTTTAACCAGCTCATTCGCCAATCAAGGTGCGGGCCCGTTGCCCGCCCGGTAGCACCGATGGCGCCAAGACGATCGCCCGTTTGCAGACGATCCCCCACAGACACGGAGACCTCGCTCAGATGCAGAAAAGACGAGGAAAATCCATAGCCGTGATCCAGTATCACCGTGCCGCCAGAGTAGAAAAGATCCGGCTCTGCCAGCGTAACCTCACCCGGCGCCGGCGCCATCACCGGCGTTCCCTCTGGGCGCGCCACATCCACTCCATAATGGGGTGAGCCCGGCGTGCCGTTATAAATTCGCTGACTGCCGTAAACGCCACTGATGCGGCCCGTCACCGGCCAACTGAAACCCGTTTGCACCGCATTCAGCCCATCATCATGGGCCAGGCGCTGTGCCTTGGCAGCGCGCACTTTTTCCCGCTCGGACCTGATGCGCGTAAGGTGTTCCTCGCTCGGGGTTACAGTTTGCTGTGGCACACCCGTGATGTTTTGCATGGGGTACTCGCGCTGAGCAATTGCGATTTCTTGCTCACAAAAAACGCTGGTTTCAATCACCAGCCTTGCGGTCGGCGGCATGTCCCGACCTAAACCCAGTAAAAATCGACCGCCGGGCAGTAGCGGCACTGTACGCCCGTCGAAGGACACGGTTGCAGCATCGGGCTTTTGCCCCCACAGGAGCCCGCCCTGAATCGCATTGCCCTCAAGGGCCACGCAGGGCTCGGGGCCCTCCCCTCGTGCTGATACAGTGATCAGTAGCGTCAGTAATAAAGGAGAAAAAAACAACCCCAGGTAACCGTAGCGTGGCACACATCACTCCAAGTAAAACGGGTTCGACAGACCTCTAGCGCCCTACGGTGGGTACGAGATCGCGCGAGGTCTCCTGACACTGACTCTAGCCGAGTGTTTCGCACTACCACAAGCCCATCTAAACTGACCCCATGAGCAGATACCGACCACCCCGCGAGCAGGGATCCCCCTACATCACGCCGGAGGGCGAGGCGGCGCTACGCGCCGAACTCCATGCCCTGTGGAAAGTAGAGCGGCCCGAAGTGACCAAGGCCGTCAGTGCCGCTGCCGCAAACGGTGACCGGTCGGAAAATGGCGACTATATTTACGGCAAAAAACGCCTGAGAGAGATTGATTCGCGGGTGCGCTTTCTGCGCAAACGGCTGGATGTACTGCAGGTCATTGCATCGCCCTTGGGCGATACCGCAAAGGTATGGTTTGGGGCATGGGTCGGCGTCGAGGATGAGTCGGGTGAAGTGCACCAGTGGCGGATTGTCGGGCCCGATGAATTCGACCTCAATGAGGCTAAGATCTCCTGCGACTCACCACTTGGCAGGAGTCTCCTCGGGAAAGAGATCGACGCCGAAATCGAGTTCGAGACGCCATCAGGTGTGACACGCTGGACGCTGGTCTCGATTCGCTATACAGCGCCATAAAGCCCCGTCACACGGTATTTAAAGGCGAAACTGAGGCTGACCAGCAGGGACCTGAATGCTCCGGCTCGCAGATATCAGAAAATCCACTCCACACCCACCAGCGCCGTCATGGGTTTGTTCGGACGCGCGCCATCGGGCTGCCGGGATACGATCGCCCTCTTATCCAGCGCGTTCTCCAGCTTGGCAAAAGCGGATAGTCGGTCGGTCACCGCGTATCGGGCTCCCACATCTACGCTGAAAAATCCGTCCGTCTCAGCGAAGGGCGACCCATTGCGGTTGCACCCGATTTCCACACACATGCTGTCGGTGTACTTGACCACCGCATAACTGTCCCAGCGGGCGCCGATCTCTGCGCCCAACCTGAGACTGAAGGTATGCTCGGGCACCGAGGCCAGCTTGTCACCGTGCTGAATCTCGTCGCTCCCCGAATCACCACGCGCCTCGGCTCGGGACAGGGTATAGGCTATCGACAAGGGCCAGGTCACGGCACCTGTTTCAAATACCATCCCTACTTGCGCCTCAATGCCAGATACCAGGGCCTCGCCGGTGATAAAAGTGCCGCTGGTAGCGCCATTGGAGCACGGGTATGCGTTAGAACAACTCTCGCCCTTGTTGGAGAAATCGCTATAAAAACCGATGACCTCGGCAAACATCTCGCCCTCATAGCGCACACCCAGCTCGTAGTTAACGCTGGTCTCGGGCTTTTCCCACGACTGGGCGCTACCACCCAGTGGAGAGAACCCACGATGAACCCCCGCGAGCACCGACCACTGGTCGTTAATCTGATAGAGGGCGGCCACACCGGGCAACCAGATCGACGTATCGTTCGCGCGGGTTGACGCCAATTCACTTCTGGCGATATCCGAGAAGCGCTGTTCTCGGGTATTGACCCGCTCATGGCGAAGAGCCAAATCAAGGCGCAGTGCGTCGGTCATTTGCCAGGCATCAGTCACCCAGAGAGCAAGGGCCTCGGCGGTTTGCACACGATTGTCACTGGCCTTGGGATCAACGATGCGCTCGAGCATCAATTCGCCATCAATCTGGTTATAGCGCTCGGTCGGCTGGAACCGGTCAACCTCGTCCTCATGGTAGCGGGCACCGATGGCCACCACATGGTCGCGCCACTCCCAGTTGAGATTGCTTTGAATCCCCTCCGATACGTAACGGCGATTATTGTGCTTAAAGGACAACCCAAGTTGATCGCCCTCGCCATCCAATATGGCTTGTGCAGCTGCATCTCCCTGATTCGCCGCCTCAACGAGGGCGCCACCACCCGAGAGCTTGAACCAGTCGCGATGAAATTGATTGCGATATACCGTGGTATTCAACTCAAGCGCTGCCGACACTTGCCAATCCCAACCAACGGAGATCGCGTTATGGTCATTGGTCATGTTATCCGGCGATGACAAACCATAACGACGGTCGGGGTCTTGCGCAAAATCGGCATCCGTGAGTCCGAGATAGGTCTCATCCGATGTCTCGTCGGAGTACTGAGCCTTGAGAGCGAGCGCGTGCTGATCACCCTGCCAAGACAGCTTGGCTACATAGTCCTCGATCTGATAACCCGTATCCTGCTCCGAGCGGTCAATCGTTTTAAACCCCTCGTTGTAGCGCTGGACCGTCTCGAGACTGAAGCCCACCGCCCCCACTCGGCCACCATAGCTAGCCAGCAAATCGGTTTGATGATCCTGGCCATAAACCAATTGCACGCGTCCCCCGGGCTCACCCGGTTGCGCGTTGGACACGAGGTTTACAACACCGCCTGTTGTCTGCGGTCCGTACCGCAGCTGCGAGGCACCTTTGAGTACCTCAATAGCCTGCATCCTTGCCAGGGTCGGAAAATAATAGGCCTCAGGGGCGGCATAGGGGGCCGGCGCGATCAACACGCCATCTTCCATCAACGTGATCTTGGCCGAGCGTTCTGAGGTTGCGCCGCGAATACCGATATTGGGACGCAGACCGTAGCCATCTTCTTCACGAATATAGGTCCCGGGTACCGTCTTGAGTAGCTGATTGATATCCGTAGCGATTTCGTCACGAATCTGCAGGGATTCAATGAGTGCGCCCGAGCCCGCAATCTCCCGCGCAGCATCCCGGCTGCCGATAATGGTGACCTCCTCCAGCTGTCCCGCGGCCATCAACGGTGCACTGAGAGTGCAGCTCACGAGCGCGACCGCGCTAAAAAGCGCATTGCGGTGGGCTGATGACACGAACAAACCGGACAAGAGAACAGTCTCACCTGACTTCTGGGACGAGAATAGTAATGCGAATTATTCTCATGTGCAATAGAAACGAGAACGATTCCTATTTAAAGCGCAAGCGCACCAGATAACCACCCCACAGCGCCCAAACCTCTGGCAGGGGGGTGCTTTGGTTTTACTCCGCCTCCCTAGAATTGGTTGCAGCAGCGCGCCTTCCGCGAGACGGCCACTGACAGATGGGTGTATGTGCTAACGGGCTGCCAGCGGTTCGGACCACCCCAGCGCATTACAACCGGGGTCACTGCCCCGGCCTGACATACACCAGTCTGCCGTCCGAAAAGGTGCGGTCCACTCGAATGGTGTGGAGCTGATAAGGATCGCTGGCATACGGGTCACGTTCGAGCACCACCAAATCGGCGAGCTTACCAACCTCCAAAGTGCCAATGTCGTCTTCCAATCGCAACTGCCAAGCAGCATCCGAGGTGTGTGCCCTGATCGCTTGATCCACACTGAGCCGCTCACTGACTCGCGGCTGCACAGGCACCTCAGCATTACCCGCCGGCTGCCGCGTGACAGCCATCTCAATATTGAACATCGGATTCAAGGCGTCTTGGCCGATCCAGCTCACTGGGTAATCGCTACCCAATGTCACTTTGCCGCCGTTGCGGAGAATAGAGGCCAAGGGATACATCTGGTTGAAGCGATCCTCACCCAAACGATTCAGCGCGAGATCATCGTAATCAAACCAGGTTGGCGTGGTTTGGGCGACCACCCCGAGTGCAGCGAAACGAGCAACATCCTGCGCACTCACAATTTCGATGTGGCAAATGGTGGATCGACTCGCACTCTCCGGATACATCGTCTGCGCACGCTCGATGGCGTCGAGAGCGGCCCGCACAGCGCCGTCACCAATAGCGTGGAGGTGCAAATCGATATTGGCCTGGTGCGCGGCAGCGACAGCATCAAACATCACAGGATTCGGCAACAACGGGGCGGGTTCATGGCCCTCAGGCGCGCTGTAGGGCTCCAGCATCACCGCTGTCTTGGCCTCAACCGTGCCATCAAGTGACAACTTCAGGGTCGAAACCGTGAACAGTGGATGCCGGTAACGCTCGTTGAGTTGCGCCAGCACGGCCAAGGCATTTTGGAGTTGCTCGGGCTGGTTCACATAGAGTGAAGCGACCATTCGTAAGGGAAACTCACCCGCCTCAGCCATTTTAAGCGCCAGCGCGCGCCCCTGCTCGCCGGTATCAATCATGCCGGCGTCAAAAGCGGCGGTCAGGCCCACCGCCGACATCTCCCCAAAGAATCCCGGAGCGGCCACTGCCATTGCCTCCTCACTGACCAACCCGAGCGCCTCGCTCACTGGATCAATCGCTGCCCCCTCGACTAACCAGCCAGTCGGATTGCCCGACTCGTCGCGCTGGAAAAAATGCGCTCCCGGGACCGGGTCTGGCGTCTCACGGGTAATACCTCCCGCTTTCAGCGCCAAAGTGTTGGCCCATGCCGTGTGCCCCCCCTCGTCGATGATCAACGCGGGGCGATCGGGGATCACCGCGTCGAGCTGCGCTGCCGTCGGTCCGTTCACGCCGAAGGCGGGGGCCAGAAAACCATTACCAATCACCGGGTTTTGATAGGGATGCGTGCGGGCATGCGCTGCGATAGAGGCAAGCACCTCCTCTGCACTCTGATAAGGACTTAGCTTTACCCCATTCATTAGCGGGAGCGTGTCCATACTGTGGATATGGGTGTCGATAAATCCTGGGAAAACGCTACGGCCCTCAAGCTCCACCACCTGAGTTTTAGCGCCGATGTGGGCAGTCGCTGCGTCGGTGTCTCCTAACCAGACGATGCGATTACCTTTGACCGCGATGGCGGTGAAGTGTTGCGCCGAAGCGTCCATGGCGTAAATCGACCCGCCACGCAACACCCAATCTGCCTCTGCGCGTGCCAATAGCGACCACATCGCCAAAACAGCTACACAGCCCAGCAACGGACCAACCGCTTTCAGCTTACCCCAGAACATAGGCCAACCTCCTCTCTAGACGCTCATGCTAAGGGGTTGAAGTCAGCAGCACGAGCCACATCTCCATTCCTTTTATCACGAAATGTCCGTACTATTTCACGCCCCCTTTTGGCAAGTCACCGGGAGAGCGTCATGTCAGGATCGCGACCTTTAGAAGGCCTCAGAGTTGTTGAATTAGGTCAGTTACTGGCCGGCCCCTTTGCGGGCACCATCCTCGGTTATTTTGGTGCCGAGGTCATCAAGGTGGAACCGCCAACGGGAGACCCCATCAGGCAATGGCGAGAGGTCAGGGACGGTATGTCGCTGTGGTACCACTCGCTGGCGCGAAACAAGAAAAGCGTCACCCTTGATCTGAAATCCGAGCGCGGACGAGAGATTGCCTTTGATCTACTGACCAAGGCCGACGTCGTGATCGAAAATTTCCGACCCGGCGCTATGGAAAGTTGGGGCTTGGGTCCCGAGCAGGTGCAGGAAAAAAATCCGGGCATCATCTATGCGCGAATTTCTGGCTACGGGCAAAGCGGACCTTTTTCAGAAAAGCCGGGCTACGCATCGGTCACTGAGGGTTATGGCGGCTTTCGCTATATCAATGGCGAGCCGGGTAAAGCCCCGGTGCGCCCCAATATCTCTCTGGGTGACACGGTTGCCGCGATCCACGCCGCATTGGGCGTGGCATTTGCCATTATCGAGCGCACCAAGAGTGGTCAGGGGCAAGTGGTAGATGTTGCGCTGTATGAATCCATCTTCAATCTGCTGGAAGGTATCGTGCCCGAGTTCGATGGCGCGGGCGTGGTGCGCGAACCCTCCGGCACCACGATCACAGGTATCGTTCCAACCAACACCTACCTCTGCTCAGACGGGAAGCATGTTGTGATCGGCGGCAACGGTGATTCCATTTTCAAACGTTTGATGACAGAGGCGGGTAGGGAAGACATGGCCAACGACCCAGCGCTCGAACACAATCAGGGTCGGGTCATTCACGAACAAAAAATTGACGAGGCGTTGGCAGCTTGGTGTGCGGCACATGCCTCGGCAGAGATCATCGCCAAACTGGAGGCAGCGCGCGTGCCGGTTGGCCCTATCTATAGCGTTGAGGACATGATGACGGACCCCCACTATATTGCGCGCGGGATGTTTGAAACCGTGGAAATCAACGGCAAGCCGCTGAAAATACCCGCCATCCTCCCCAAGCTCAGTCAGACCCCCGGACGAACCGATTGGCCGGGCGCGCAAATTGGTCAGCACAACGCGGAAATACTGGGTGAGCTTTTGGGTTTATCGGAAGACGAACTCGGCGGACTGAGTGCGGACGGCGTGACCTGTTAATCTGTCGACCGGGATGAAACTTGAAGGGATCACCGTACTCGACCTGTCGCTCTTTTTGCCAGGGCCTGCGGCGACACAGTTAATGGCCGATCATGGCGCACGGGTTATTAAGGTCGAGAACCCTCTGGCTCCGGAGCCCACGCGATCCGCCAACGCCTTCCCGTGGACCCAAGGGGGCGAGACAGTGATGTTTCGCAACACCCAGCGGGGCAAGGAAAGCATCGCACTCAACTTAAAAACCGCTGCGGGCAAAAAAGCGCTACTGGCACTCGCGAAAACAGTGGATGTCGTAGTCGAAGCATTTCGGCCCGGCGTTGCTGAGCGGCTGGGTATCGATTACCAGACGCTCTCTGCAGAGAACCCCGGGCTGGTGTACTGCTCAATCTCCGCCTTTGGTCAAACCGGTCCATGGCGTGATCGCCCCGCGCACGACACTGCCACCGTCGCCGCGGCCGGCATTCTTGACGTAACGCGCTCACCCGAGGGGGATAGTGGGCCCGCCATCATCGGAGTGCCTATTGCCGATATGCTCTCCTCCTATCTGGCACTCTCGGGCATTTTGATGGCGTTGCATCGACGCAATTCCTCCGGGCTGGGCGACTTTGTGGATATCAGCATGTTCGAGTCGGTCCTGGCCGCGAGTCCCAATATTCTGGGCCCCGTGTTCGGTGGCAATCAGGCGCCCGAGCGATTGCGAGAACGCACCCACGGCGGGAACGCCATGCTGAACATTTACGAGACGGCGGACGGACAATTCATCGCCCTTGGCGGTGGCGAGCACAAATTTGTCGAGGCACTCTTTACCGGGCTCGGTCGGCAAGAGTTCATCGGCCCGGTCACCGGTCCCGCGGGCGAGGGTCATTGGGCTGCGATCGACTTCTTGCGAGCCGCGTTCCGCGAGAGAAACCTCGCCGATTGGCAAACCTGGTTTGAGGGGCGCGACATCTGCTGGAGCCCCGTGGCCTCACTCAAAGACGCATGGGATGCCGACCACGTGTGGGAGCGAGGCATGCGCTTTCGAGATGCCGACGGCAATGACCATATTGGCTCGGCGATTCGATTTTCGCGAGAACCGGCTCAAAT
>Ga0181587_10002418_pt1 | contig 15462 bp, 11 predicted proteins | sample 071ome_27_FD_132463 | JGI IMG/M metagenome (GOLD analysis project Ga0181587, IMG submission 132463) | Coastal salt marsh microbial communities from the Groves Creek Marsh, Skidaway Island, Georgia - 071409AT metaG (megahit assembly) | ecosystem: Environmental > Aquatic > Marine > Intertidal...
CTTCGACGACGATGGTATCGGCAAGACCAAAGTGGCCCCCCGCAAGCCTGAGCCCCGCAAGAGCCGGACCAGCGGCGAGAGAATAGAGCCCACATTCGGGAATGCCGATCTGACCTTCGGCCGCGATGACCAGGGCGAACTCGACCTGGAGCATAACGACCTTGTCGACCATGAAGAGGATGGTGAATCCGAGGACGAGCCCGGGCAGGGCCTGGCGGCACAGGTCATCATCATCAATGTCATGGCCAAGCCGGGCACTGAAATGGAAGGCCGCCGGATGCTGCCGGTGCTGATGAAGCATGGCATGCGTCTGGGCGACATGAGCATATTCCATCGCCATGCCGACAATTCCGGCAAGGGGCCGGTGATGTTCAGCATGGCCAACATGCTCAAGCCCGGCACCTTTTCCATGAGCGACATGGAAACCTTCTCGACACCAGGAGTCAGTTTCTTCATGCAGCTGCCGAACAAACTCGGCAACATGCAATGTTTTGACCAGATGCTGAAGACGGCGCAGGCCGTCAAGGATGAACTGGATGCCGTGCTCAAGGATGAGAATCGCAGCGTCTTTACCCGCCAGACTATCGAGCACAGCCGCCAGCGCATCCGTGATTTCGAGCTGGAGATGCTGGCCCGGAAATAACCCGGCACAGCAAGCCGGCCTCCGGGTAATCCCAAATGACAGCCCCTTCCAAAGCACTCATCAGGGAACTCGGGGATCTGCGCCGGCAGATCGAGCATCACAACCGGCTGTATTACCGCCACGACAGCCCTGAAATCCCCGACCAGGAATATGACCGCCTGTTCGACCGCCTGCTCGAGATAGAACAGGAATGGCCCGAACTGGCCACGCCTGACTCTCCCAGCCAGCGTATCGGCAGCAAACCGCTCAGCGGCTTTGTCCAGGTCACCCACGAAATCCCGATGCTGTCCCTGGACAAGGTGACCAGCGAAGCGGAGCTGGCCCGTTTTGAAAGTCGCATCCAGAAACGCCTGGACTCCCATAACGACATTGACGCGGCACTGGATTACAGCTGTGAACCCAAGGTCGATGGAGTGGCGGTGAGCCTGCTCTACGAGGACGGGCTGCTGGTGCGCGGCGCCACTCGCGGCGACGGTACCACCGGCGAGGACATCACCCATAATGTGCGCACCATCGATGAGATTCCGCTCAGGCTTGAAGGCGCGGGCCTGCCGAAACGCCTGGAAGTGCGCGGCGAGGTCTACATGACCAAAAGCGGGTTCGCGAAAATGAATGCCGCCGCTGAAAAAGCGGGGGAGAAGGTCTTTGTCAATCCGCGCAACGCGGCGGCAGGTACACTGCGGCAACTGGATTCGCGGATCACGGCTAGGCGGCCACTGAAAATGTTCTGCTACAGCTATGGCCTGGTCGAAGGCGCCAGTCTGCCGGACACCCTGAGCAGCGTGTTTGAAAAGTTCGCCGGCTGGGGGCTGCCGGTTAACCCGGACAGGGAATCCTGCCGGGGCGTGGCGGCTTGTTACGCGTATTGCGAAAAACTGCTGGGCAAGCGTAATGACCTGGATTATGAAATTGATGGCGTCGTCATCAAGGTCGATCGTTTCGACTTGCAGGATGAGCTTGGCATGAATGCCCGGACACCCCGCTGGGCAATGGCCTACAAGTTTCCTGCCGAGGAAGTGGCAACCGTGCTCAACGCGGTTGAATTCCAGGTAGGCCGGACCGGAACCATTACTCCCGTGGCTCGGCTGGAACCCGTGTTCGTCGGCGGTGTCACCGTCAGCAATGCTACCTTGCACAACATGGACGAAGTTGCCCGGCTCGGCCTGAAGATCGGTGATGCGGTGGTTATCAGGCGGGCAGGCGATGTGATACCCAAGATCGTCTCCGTGATCCCTGACCGGCGCCCGAAACAGGCCCGGGCTATCGAGGCGCCGACATCGTGCCCGGTCTGTGGTTCGGATATTGAGCACATCGAGGACGAAGTCCTCATGCGCTGCAGCGGGGGGTTGTTCTGCCGGGCCCAGCGCACGCAATCGATCATTCATTTTGCCTCGCGGGCGGCGATGGATATCGACGGGCTGGGCGTCAAACTGATCGAGCAACTGGTCGACCAGGAGCTGGTGAGTTCAGTCGCGGATATTTACGGCCTGGATGTGGAAACCCTGGTCGGACTTGAAAGGATGGGGGAAAAATCCGCCGGCAACCTCGTGGAGGCAATTCAAAAGAGCAAGCAGGTGACCCTGGCCCGATTCCTGTTCGCCCTCGGTATCCGGGAAGTCGGGGAGGCCACTGCCCACGCCCTGGCTACGCACTTCGGAACGCTGGCCGCAGTGATGTCCGCCACCGAGGAAGATCTGATTGCCATTCCTGATATCGGCCAAGTCATGGCCCACCACATTGGCGCCTTCTTTGCCGAGGAGCACAACCGGACCGTGATACAGGCCCTGCTGGATGCCGGTGTTGCACCGGCTGAAACCGCCCCCGTCAACCGCGATGCCTTGCCTCTCAATGGCCAGACCTGGGTGGTCACCGGGACTCTGGAGGCCATGGGGCGTAGCGAGGCCAAGGAAAAGCTGCAGAAACTGGGTGCGAAAGTGGCAGGAAGTGTGTCCAAAAACACCGATTGCGTCATCGCCGGCCCCGGGGCCGGCTCCAAACTCGACAAGGCCGAGGAGCTCGGTGTCCGTGTCATTGATGAGAGTGCATTCTTGTCACTGCTCAAGCAGCATGACATCCCCGTCTAAAACCGGGTAAAGTATGCCCTGAACGCCTGAATCCGGGTTGCGGGGCGCATTGCCTGCACTTTTCCTCCGCGTTGCCCCGTTTTTGCCATAAACAGGAACCAGGATAGGCCTTTTCGGGACGGAGTTACTCCCTTTGGTCGTGCATGAGTCGATTATGAACAGGAGCCTGGTATTGCTGGCGGCACTTTTGGTGGCCTCCTGCGCCTCCACGCCGCCGCAAAATACCACCAACATCTGCAGCATGTTCGAGGAGCGCCGCAGCTGGTACAAGGCCGCCGTGAAAACAGAAAAGCGTTGGAACACCCCCGTGCATGTCTCCATGGCCATCATTCAGCAGGAATCCTCCTTTCAGTCCCGCGCCAAGCCTGAACGCACCAGGTTGCTGGGTTTCATCCCCTGGCGGCGGCCATCCTCCGCCTTCGGGTACGCCCAGGTCCTGGACGGCACCTGGACCGAATACAAGGAAGAGGCGGGCAACTGGGGAGCCAGGCGCACCAACTTCGCCGATGCCATGGATTTCGTCGGCTGGTATACCAACAATTCCACCCGGGTAAACGGTATTGCCCGCAATGATGCCTACAACCATTACCTGGCCTACCACGAGGGCAACGGCGGTTTTGCGCGGCGCAGCTACAATAACAATCCGCAACTGATCGATATCAGCCGCCGGGTGCAGGCCAACGCCAATCTTTACCAGCGCCAGTACGCCCAGTGTGAAAAACAGCTGGGGCGCAACTGGTTCATGAGGCTGTTTTTCTGAGCTGGTGGGGCAAGATCATCGGGGGTGGCCTGGGGTTCATGCTGGGCGGCCCGATCGGGGCTGCTCTGGGTGCCGCCCTTGGCCATAATTTCGACCAGGGCCTGGGCAAGGTCGGCGCCGGTGGCTTTAACGGCGATGTCGAACGCATCCAGACCGCCTTTTTTACAGCTACCTTCACAACAATGGGGCATGTTGCCAAGGCCGATGGCCAGGTGTCCCGGCACGAAATCTCCGTTGCCGAGGACGTGATGCGGCAGATGCACCTAGACTCCCGCCAAAAACAGGTTGCACAGGGCCTGTTCAACGAGGGCAAGAAGGGCAATATCCCTATCAATGACCTGTTGCACCAGTTCCGCATCGAATGCCATCGTCGCCGCAGCCTGCTGCAGATGTTCATGGAGATCCAGGTCGCCGTGGCCCTGTCTGACGGTTCACTCGATGCGAAAGAAAGCCGCATTCTCGAAAATGCGGCTGATATCCTCGGTTTCAGCAAGGCGCAATACCAGGCCATACTGCAACGCATGCAGGCGCACCGGCATGCCCAGTCCCATCCACCGGGGCAGGCCGGCATGCCTCTCAAGGACGCCTACAAACTCCTGGGCATTGAGGCCGGCGCCAGTGACCAGGAGGTCAAGAAGGCCTACCGCCGGCAGATGAACCAGCATCACCCGGACAAGCTGGTGTCCAGGGGGTTGCCAGAGGAAATGATGGAAATGGCGAACAAGAAGGTCCAGGAGATCCGGACGGCTTACGAGACCATCAAGGCATCCCGTAAAAATTGACATTACCGAGCCAGGGCAGATCCTTAACCAAATTCTTAAGAATACTCTCTAACTCTTTGTTTAAATACATAATATCTATGTATATATCTGCCTCCACCCGGTTTTCCAGGTAGTGCAGGCCGACTCGTTTCAGGGCGCCTTCCGGCAGCGCTTTCCGCCAGCGTTCATTCAACAGGGGCTCCACTTCCGCCCGCAGGGGCAGGTCCAGGCGGGTCGTGCTATTGCCGGTATCCGGTTCCGGGTCGATATGGATGACGATATCGGTGATCTCGGGAAAGGTCCGCTTCAGTGACGCATTGATGTGGTCGGACAGGTAATGGCCCTCCGATACCGAAATCCGCTCATCCACCTGGACATGCAGGTCCACAAAGATGCGTCCGCCATGCAGGCGTGTGCGCAACTCATGAACGTCGCGAACCCCTTCACAAGTCGTGGCATGCTGGCGCAAGGCTTCCACTTTTGCAGGCGGCAGGGCGGTATCGACCAGCTCGCTGAGGCTGTTGCTGATCAGGTCCCAGGCGATCTTGGCGATCATCAGGGCGACGAAGACTGCCGCCAGCACATCCATGGCTGGATATCCCAGTCTGGCGCCGAGAATGCCGATGAGGACGGCAATGGAGGACAGGGCATCGGTCCGGCTGTGCCAGGCGTTGGCGAGCAGCAGGGCGGAATTCTGTGCATCGGCCACCGTTTTGGTATAGCGGTAGATCCATTCCTTCGAGCCAATGCTGGCGATGGCTACCAGGATGCCGGCCCAGCCCGGCATGGGCAACACGTCAGGGTCACCCAGCCTGAACAGGCTGTCGTAGCAGATGATGCCGGCCACGGCGAACAGGACGATGCCGAGAATGATGGTGCCCAGGGTTTCGAAGCGTCGATGGCCGTAGGGATGCTCCTTGTCGGGCTCGGCATGGGAAAAGCGGGCGATCACGACAACGAAGATATCGGTAACCAGGTCGGAAAGGGAGTGAATGCCGTCGGATATCAGGGCCAGGGAGGACGAGACGATGCCGATGGCGATCTTAAGCACGCCCAGCACCAGGTCGAGAACCGAGCCGATCAGTGTGACCCGGATTGCCGCCTTCAGTTCTTCCTGTCTGGTGGTTGTCGCCATGACTGGCAATTATGCAGAAAAAAAGCCCGGCTTACGCCAGGCTTTTGCTAATCTATCGCGAATCAGGAGTTGCCTGGTACAGCTACCACAATCCCTGCAACTCTCCTGTTTAGAAATGCGACTCGGCAAATAGTTCCCCGGATTGGCCATGAATGTCAGAACTGGTGGACAGCCATGTTGAGGGCTTCCAGTTCACTGCTGCGGGAACGGCTGGTAATGATGCCGAGGCTGGGTTCCTGGCCGGCCAGGTATTTTTCCGTGACGGCTTTCAGTTCATCCACGTTGACCTGGAGAATGCGCTGGCGGAACCTGGCGCGCTGCTCGCGATTACGACCGAACAGCTCGTTGTAAAACGCCTGTTTGGCTGTGCCGGCAGGTGAAGACGGTTTGTCGAGGCTGGAAATGACCCCGAGCACGGCTTCTTCCAGGGCCCGGTCGTCATGGCTGGCAGCCAGCACCCAGTCGATGGCACGACGGTAGTCATCGAGCGTTTCGGTCAGGCGCGGGTCGCGATAGGAAAAGAAGCGGAATGTCGCGGTGCCGGAATCCTGGCTGGCCCCGCCGCCGTAAGCACCGCCCTGTTCGCGGATGGCGCGATGCAGGAAGCCGTTGCGCAGGAAGCCGCCCAGGACAGTCAATGCAGCGGCATCCACGTGGCCGACAGGCACGGTCGGGAATGCCATGGCGCAGAAACTCACCTGGGTGTTGGTCAGCCAGCCTTCACGGACAGTTTCGCGGCAACCGGGGAGCGAAAAGGGTTTGGCATCAGAGGAGACGGTATTGCCCAACCATGTCTGTTCGAGCGCAGACAGCAGATGGTCCCGCTCGCTGTCTTCACTGACCAGCAGGAACTGCTTGTCGGTATTCAGCAGCATGTCGTGCAGTGTGGCGAAATCACCGGCGAATTTCGTCAGGTTGTCATTCTCGCCGAAATCAGCCGTGAGCTGTTTCAGTTGCTGGATACCGGCCATGCCGGAGCTCTGGTAATTCATGGCGGCGATGGGGCTCAACCGGCTGCAGGCGACACCGACAGCGAGGCTGTGACCCTGGCTGGTGATGCTTTGTTCACGCCGTGAGGATATCTGCTCCATGATTTCACGGATGCGCTGGTGTTCATCGAAACGGCACTCGTTGAGGGTATCGCGCAACAGGTCTGAAACCTTGCGTTGGTTGGGGTACAGGGATTTACTGGACAGGACCAGGTAACCCGCCAGGCTTTGCTCGTCATCCACGTGGCTGCGCAGGGTGCTGTAAACGTTGATGCCGCCGCTGATCGCTGATTGCAGTGCCTGGATTTCCAGGTAATCCCGGTTACCGATACCCAGCTCCGGTACGCAGCTGGTGTAGTAGGGCAGCAGATCCGCAAAATGCTCATTCATGCCCGGCAATGCCAGGATTACCTGCTGGTAGCTGATGCCGTTGGTGCCCTGGGCGAAGTAACGCGCCCTGGCGATATCCTGCCCCAAATGGATTTCATGCCGTGAAGAGTCCGGCCAGTGGATGTCAGCCGGCACGTCCTCGAGGGTGACCTTGGGGAGGATGGCGGGATCGTCTTCCTGTTCCTGGCGGACTTTCAGTTGCGCGGCCCGGTCGATTAGCTGCTTCACGGCGTCATCATCGAGCCCTTGCCTGATCTCAGCCAGTCGGGCTTTCTCGGCCTTGGCCATGCGCTCCGACTGCGCGGTATCCGGCCTGACGGTCAGTGTAATGCGATGCGGATTCCCGAGCAGGTATTCACGGATCAGGGCCGGTACATAATCCGGATCCTGGATATCCTGTTTCAGTTGATCCAGGACCGGATCGATATCCAGTAATTCGATGGGGTCGCCGCGATGCGTGGCGGTGGACAGAGCTGCCAGGATCAGCTGCAGGCCGTATGGATAGGTGTCGCCGCTGATTTCACGCTGGCTCAGTTCCAGGGAGTGCAAAGCCGCTTCCACCTTGTCCTGGGAGATGCCGTTGGCCGCGATATCCTCGAGCGTGGACAGTACCAGCTGTTCGATCTCCCCGGTGCTGTCAGTATCGCAACCCTCCAGCCCGCACATGAAGCTCATTTCGCGGTGCGAATCCTCGAGCCCGCACAGGGGGGACGGCGAGCGCCCAAGGGGGGTGGTTTCCAGCGCCTGCAACAGGGGGCTGGCGCTGTTATCCAGCAATACCCCGGTCAGGAGCTGCGCCTTGTACATGTCGCCAAGGTCGGTGCTCTTGCCCAGCAGCCAGCCCATGATGACGTGGGTCTTGCCAGTCGCCTCATCCTCGTCCAGCGGGTAGGTTTCCTCGACTCTGAGCGGCGCTGTGAAACGTTGTTCGTCATCCACAGCGATATGCACATTCAGGCGGCTGAATTCGTTCAGGGCCAGTTTTTCGAAGCGTTCCTGGTGCTCACGGGCGGGAATGTCGCCATAGGTCATGAAGATGGCGTTGCTCGGGTGGTAGTGAGTCTTGTAGAAGGCCTTCAGCTGTGCATAGCTCAGGTCGGGTATGTCCGCAGGATCGCCGCCGCTGTCGTAGTGGTAGGTGGTGGTCGGGAACAGGTGTTTGCACAACTGCTGCCAGATCAGTGACGTCGGCGCACTCATGGCACCCTTCATTTCATTGTAGACGACGCCCTTGTACTCGAGCGGAGAATCGGGATTGTCAGGTTCGGAGAACTCCAGGCGGTGGCCTTCCTGGGCGAAGTCCAGCTCATTCATCGTCGAGAAGAAAACGGCATCGAGATAGACCTTCAGCAGGTTGTCGAAATCCTTGCGGTTCTGGCTGGCAAAGGGGTAGGCAGTCCAGTCGCTGCTCGTGAAGGCGTTCATGAAGGTGTTGAGGGAGCGGCGGATCATCATGAAAAAGGGATCGCGCACCGGGAATTTGCGGCTGCCGCACAGCGCGGTGTGTTCCAGTATGTGTGCTACGCCGGTTGAGTCCATGGGCACGGTGCGCAGGGCGACCAGGAAAACGTTTTCGTCGTTATCGCTGGACAGGTGATAGTGCATGGCGCCGGTTTCCCGGTGTTCGTATTCCTCTACTGTCAGGTTGAGCGTCTCGAGAAGCTGGCTGCGTTTGTAGATGAAGGTCGGGTAGGCGGCTTCCTGGCCGGGGTTATTCCGGGATGATGTTTTGGTGCTTTCAGATAACTGCATTTCGCGGGGGATCACTGCGTGGCAAAAGGGTCTTGGTAAGCGGCGAAGTATAGCCGGAACCGCCCGGTTTGTAGAGTGACACTCCCCAGAAAGTCTGCTAGTGTCGGCGGGCGCCCGAACGGGGGCGGCGCCTTGCGAATAACAATAAAACCAGGCACTCCAGGGGAGAATCATGAGTTTCAGCGGCATCCGGAAGACCACATTTTTTATGGGCATACTGGCGGCCCACCTGTGCCTGGGTCAGGACAACGGCTATGTGCCGGTCACCGACGACATGCTGCGTGACCCTGATCCGCAAGACTGGCTGATGTTTCGTCGCAGCTATGATGCCTGGGGTTTCAGCCCGCTGGACCAGATCAACCGCGCCAATGTCGGCAGCCTGGAACTGGTCTGGTCAGCAGAAATGCACGAAGGGGTGATCAACAGCATGCCGATCCAGGAGGGTACGCCCCTGGTGCACGATGGCATGATGTACCTGCCTAACCCGGGTGACGTCATCCAGGCACGAGACGCTGTCACGGGAGAGCTGCGATGGGAATATGTACGGCAGATCCCGGAAGACCTGAACGATTACCTGAGCTTCAACAAGACCAACCGCAACGTCGCCATCTACGACGACCTTATCATTTACACGACCAATGACGCCCATATCCTGGCCCTGGACGTTCATACCGGCGCGGTCCGTTGGGATACCCGGATTCTGGATTACCGCACCCATCCCTCGTTTCACAGCAGCGGTCCCGTCGTGATCAACGGACTGGCCATCTCTGGGCGCAACTGCGAGCCGCCGGCAGGTCCCGAAGCCTGTTTTATCGCGGCCCATGATGCGGAAACGGGCAATGAAGTCTGGAGGCTGAATCTCATCCAGGCACCGACCGGCGATGATACGGACACCTGGGGAGACGTTCCCTGGGAGCAGCGCTGGCACGTGGGTGCATGGATGGTGCCCAGTTACGATCCCGAACTGGACCTGATCTACATGGGCACCTCGGTTACGGCCCCGGCACCCAAATTCCTGCTTGCCGGGGACGACCGGGAATACCTGTACCACAATTCGACCCTGGCCATACGCCCGGCTGACGGCAGCCTTGCCTGGCATTACCAGCATCTTGTCGATCACTGGGACCTGGACCACCCCTTCGAACGCCTGTTGGTCAATACCCGTGTCGCGCCGAATCCCGATGCCGTGCCGTGGATCAACCCTGATATCGATCCTGACAGGGAGTACAGGGTCATTACCGGTATTCCGGGCAAAACGGGGGTGGTCTACACCCTTGACCGGGAAACCGGTGAATTCCTCTGGGCCAGGCCGACGGTTTACCAGAACGTGCTGCAGGACATCGATGGCGCCACCGGCAAGGCCACAGTCAATCCGGCTGCGCTGTTCTCGGAAACCGGGCAGCAGCTGGAAATATGCCCGGCCATAGCCGGCGGCAAGAACTGGTGGGAGGGTACTTACAGCCCCCTGACCAATGCCATGTATTACGGGCTGCAGAACACCTGCATGGACCTGACCGTGACAGCGGAAAAAGGCTTCCAGGACCCTGATGAGCTGTACGGCTTTTTCAGCCGGGAAAAACTGGCTGCGGGGCGGGAAAACGTCGGCACCTACCATGCCATCTCGGCCGAAACCGGTGAGACCCTGTGGACCTATGATGTGGCCGGTACCGCCCTGTCACTGGTGTCGACCGGCGGGGGGCTGGTGTTTGGCGGCGACATCGAAGGCAATTTCAGGGCATTTGACCAGCAGACCGGCGAGGTGCTCTGGGAAGTTAACCTGGGCTCGTCGGTGACGGGTTATCCGATCACCTTCGCGGTGGACGGCAAACAGTATATTTCGGTCGGTACCGGGACATCCGTGACCACCGCCGGACAGGTGCAGTACCTGAAGGGTGCCCCGCCGGGAACAGAGGGGCGCCAATTTGTCTTTGCCTTGCCTTAGCTGCTTGCGGACGGGGGGTTGGCAGGCCCGGAGCCCGCTTGATTCCTGCCCTTGAACTTCATATTATCGACACCCTGTAACGGGGGAAGTGAGGTGGTTTGAGCACCACCGGTTACACAGACGGGACGCATTTCTTGACCGGCATCAATAGTGCGATGGGTCGTTTCTGACTAGACTCGCCACTCGCGAAACCGATAAAAACAACCGGCTGACTTTCCGTTTGACACCTGGTTTAAAACGACTAGCCGAGTCCTGATAAGGGGAAATCTATGAGCTATAAAACAATGGTGGGGTCACTCGACTCCTATGACAAAGGCAGCATCGAGCTCAACGATGATCTGAAGCATTACGCGTTTTCAAATATCTTTGAAATCTGCAGCAACTCCAAGCCCTTCGAACGCATCATGGTTGCCTCCAACCTGGAATACTGCGCCGAAGTGGCCCGTACCGAGGGAACCTCTCCCTGGTACCGTGCTCCCCACGATGAATTTGCCATCGTCATGGACGGGGAAGTGGAATTCGAGTTTTACCAGCTGGCCGAAGACGAGAAGCCGGCTCATGATGCCGGCGCCGAAATCATGCCGGGTAATCCCAAAGGCAAGCGCATGGGCAAAGTGACCGCGCGTCGCGGCCACGAAGTCCTGTTGCCGCAGGGCTCGGCCTACCAGCTGAAAGCATCCAAACCAGGCGTAGTACTTATCCAGACCTCGGCCGGACCGGTCAGTGTGGAAAAATGGTCTGAAATTTGCGTTTTGAAATAACGAATACTACTGACTACTAAGAGAGGAATGACCTCATGAATAGTGAAGTGACACCGGAAAAAGTTTCCGTCATTGCATCCGAACCGGATCCCGTACTTGGCTATCGCAGTTTCCAGTTCGGCGGATTTACCTTCACCCGCGACGCCTATTTCGTGCACGTGCACTGGCCGAAGGGGACCCACACCATTGAAGTCGACCGATTCCTGCGCGCCATGGTGCGTGATATCGGTTGGGGTTTCTTCTACGGATGGATTTTCTTCGATGACGTATTCGGCACACAGAATCATTACGGTACGGTAGATATCTATGCGGGCACCTACAGCAAGGGTCACCGGGATACCGGAGTGGACTACCTGGAAACCTTCAACACCGACGATGTACGTGTCGCCTTTGAAACCATTTCCAAGAACTGGATCAACGAAGGTTACGACCCGCTGAGTGCACCGCTGGAAACCGGTTCACCCCTGGGCGCCAAGCAGCAGGAAGCCTCCGGTCCGCTGATTCGCGGCTTCGAGCCGGCCCGCCGCATGCTCGGTTTGCCCGGCGACGTACAGCCGCGTTCCGATGAAACTGGCCATCCCGTCAATCGCGCGTTTGCCGACCTGGAGTTTGACCAGCCGGATATCGAAGTCGAGCCCGGCTTTGAGGATTCTGTGCATGCCTTCAACCTGTTCGACCATATCGCCCGCGCCGATGTCACCTGGAACCCGTCGTTCACCTCCATCACCCGCGCCTGTATCTGCTGTGTGACCAGCGAGGAACACATGCTGCCGGTGATCCACGGCAACGACCGTAACGAGTGGTTCATCCAGCTGACCGATGAGATCCACTGGAATATCCAGGACAAGAACACCGGCAACCCGCGTGGCCGTATCGTCATGAAGTCCGGCGACGTCTGCGCCATGCCGGCGGACATTCGTCACCAGGGTTATTCACCGAAGCGTTCCATGCTGATGGTGCTGGAAAACGGCACACCCGGCCTGGATGAAAAATACGCCAAGGGTGAACTGGAACCGTTCCCGATTACAGCAAGCCGCTGGTAATCCCAGGGAACATGACGGTGCTGCCCAAGGTATGACGGGCGGCACCGAACCCGAATCCGGCCTGCCAAGTACAGGCCGGATTTGTTTCCAGTTTCTTTAGTTTCTAAAGCAGGAACAGCCCCAAACGCAAGGTAACCGCATTATGGCCGAAGCCAAATTCCCCACGCAGCTCTTCATCAACAACGAATTCGTCGACGCCGCCGATGGCGCAACTTTCGAGGTATTCAATCCCTACGATAATTCCGTGTTGGCCAATGTCGCCGAGGCCAAGCACGAGGATATCGACCGTGCAGTCAAGGCTGCCCGTGACGCCTTTGCGGCCTGGGCCAACATGTCGCCGTCAGACCGCGGTGTGCTGATCGGCAAGCTCGCCGATGCCATCGAAAAGGACCGGGACAACATAGCCCTGGTGGAATCACTGGATACCGGTCATCCGATTCGCGATACCCACAACCTTGACGTGATGCGAACAGTCGCCACGTACCGTTATTTTGCCGGCATGCCGGACAAGAACGAGGGTACGGTTATCCCGGTCGATACCGGCTTCCTGAACTATGTGCAGCGCGTACCGATCGGTGTGGTGGGGCAGATCGTGCCCTGGAACTTCCCGCTGATGTTCACCAGCTGGAAGCTCGGACCGGCGCTGGCAGCCGGCAACACCGTCGTCATGAAGCAGGCGGAGCTGACGCCGCTGTCTACCTTGCGCGTCGCCGAACTGGCCCGCGAAGCCGGTTTTCCACCGGGTGTGATCAACGTGGTGCCAGGTTTTGGTCATACCGCTGGGCAGTACATGGCGGAACACCCGGGTATCGACAAGATTTCATTTACCGGCTCGACCGTGACCGGCCGCAAGATTGTGGAAGCCTCGGCCGGCAACCTGAAACGTTTGCAACTGGAGCTCGGTGGCAAGGGTGCCAACATCGTTTTCGAGGACGCCAATATCGATGCCGCGGTGGGCGGTTCGGCCTTCGCCATCTTCCACAACCAGGGGCAGGCATGTATTGCCGGTTCCCGCCTGATGCTGCACGAAAGTATCGCTGATCAGTTCCTGGAAAAATTCATGGCCCTGGCAGCCTCCATCAAACAGGGCAACCCGCTGGATCCTGCAACCGAGATGGGCCCGTTGACGTCGAAGATGCATCAGGAGCGGGTGCTCAGTTTCTGCGACGTGGCAAAGGAGCAGGGCGGCGAGATACTGCTGGGCGGCCGCAAGCCGGATGACCCGGCCCTCCAGAAAGGCTGTTTCGTGCTGCCGACCATCGTCAAGGCCAACAGCACCTCCGACCGGGTATGCCGGGAGGAAGTGTTCGGCCCGTTCGTCGTTGTGTCCACATTCAAGTCAGACGAGGAAGTTCTGGCCCAGGCCAATGACAGTATTTACGGGCTCGGTGGCGGATTATGGACGAACAACCTGACCCGCGCCCACAAGGTGGCCCGGGCCATGGAGTCCGGCATGGTCTGGATCAACTGCTACAAGCGCTTCCACCCCGGCTCTCCCTTTGGCGGCATCAAGGATTCCGGTTACGGGCGTGAGATGGGCCACTTTGCCATGCACGAGTACACCGAGCCGAAATCCGTCTGGGTGAATTTCGACGCCAAGATTCCGCCTTTCTATCCGCGCTGAGTTGTCGTCAATGGGCCTGAAAGTCATCGGGGCAGGTCTCGGCAGGACCGGGACCATGTCCCTGAAAATTGCGCTGGAAAAACTCCTTGGCGGCCCGTGCTATCACATGGTGGAACTGTTCGAGCATCTCGAGGAGCATACGCCCTTGTGGCATGCTGCAGCCCGTGGGGAGGATGTGGACTGGGACAGTGTATTCGCTGGCTATGTCGCTGCAGTGGACGAACCCGCATCGACCCAGTGGCAGTCTATTGCCGGTTTCTATCCGGATGCCCTGGTCATCCTGTCGGTACGTGACCCGGACAAATGGTGGAAAAGTGCCAGTGAAACTATCTTCCAGGTGACCCGGCAGCCCCGTGAAGGGTTGGGCCCGGCACGACTCGCCTGGCTGGACATGATCGATGCCATATACAAAACGCTCTATCCGCACGGGAACGCGGATGCCGAATCGGCAAAATCCGCATTCAGCGCACATATCGAGCAGGTGAAGGCTGGCGTTGCACCTCGGCGACTCCTGGTCTGGGAGGTCAGCCAGGGCTGGGAGCCTTTATGTCATGCACTGGGGCTTCCGGTGCCGGATGAACCATTCCCCAGGACGAATTCCACAGCCGAATTCAAAGCCCGCCCGCGGAAGTCGATCTGAACCAATGACAGCTTTCCTCGATATTTCCCTGCTGGACTTCTTCCTGGCAGTGGCAGTGGTTGCCGTGGGCACGGCCATACAGTCCGCCATTGGTTTCGGCCTGGCGATGGTAGCCGCCCCGATCCTCCTGCTGATCAACCGCAATCTCGTGCCAGGGCCCCTGATCGCCGCAGCGCTGTTGCTGGTGATCTGGATGGCCTATGCCGACAGGCACGCCATTAACATGAGCCATTTCAAGGCAGCCATCGCGGGCAGGGTGATCGGCACCATCCCGGCGGCCTTTCTCATTGGCACGGTGTCGGCAGTGGCGTTCGACCTGGTCTTTGGCATTCTGGTGCTGATGGCCGTGGTGATGAGTCTCATCCATGCCAACATACAGGTGACCCCGCGCAATATCTTTTTCGCCACCATTGCCGCGGGTTTCATGAGCACCATTTCGTCGATCGGCGGCCCCCCGCAGGCCCTTGTGTATCAGAATGCCAGGGGAGCGGAATTGCGTGCCAACCTCTCGGTACTGTTCGCCATGGGCAGCGCCGTTTCCCTGGTAGCGTTGTCGCTGGTCGGCCGCTTCCACTTGCAGGATCTGCTGTACAGCCTGATGCTGTTCGTGGGAGTGCTCATCGGGAAGGGATGTTCCGGCCCGTTACAACGCCTGATCGACCAGCATAGCGCACGCCCCTTCCTGCTTGGGCTGTGTGCCGTATCTGCTTTGCTGGTGCTCGGAAGGGCGGCGTTCAGCCTGTGATTTCGCCGTCCGCAGCTGGCGGTTCAGGTTCAGGAATATCTTCCGGTGTTTCCAGGGTGAGCAGCCCGAGTTTGCCGGAACGCAGGTCGCTCAACAGGACTTCCCCGGTCTTGGTGTAATCCACCCCGCCCCTGACGAGGCAGCCGCGCCGTCTGCCGATCTCTTCCAGGAGTTGCACGGGTTCTTCATCCAC
>Ga0181587_10002419_pt1 | contig 15460 bp, 20 predicted proteins | sample 071ome_27_FD_132463 | JGI IMG/M metagenome (GOLD analysis project Ga0181587, IMG submission 132463) | Coastal salt marsh microbial communities from the Groves Creek Marsh, Skidaway Island, Georgia - 071409AT metaG (megahit assembly) | ecosystem: Environmental > Aquatic > Marine > Intertidal...
GCTGTGGCGAAATTGGCATACGCATCGTCTTTAGGTGGCGACTCCTTCGGGATTGCAGGTTCGAGTCCTGCCAGCGGTATTTAATTTGACCTGCAATATGTTTTGGTTTGGGCATGACAATTAGGACAGAGTAATCTTAAGTTTTCAATCCTATTATCATTGCTAACTCCATTTATGTGGTCAAGTTGAAGGGTGAGTTTTTTGCCTTGCCAGTTGCCATCGTTTGAGCAACAATCGCACCTATACTCTAATAGCCCTTCTTTTACTAGCCTATTTTTTAAATGAGAGGTATTAACACATGAACTATTTTTGATAAGTAAATTTTTAAGAGGAGTTCTTCGGAACTGATTTGGGTCGAATTTTTGCCCCTTGTTCCACCCTTGGCCTAAGAAGTGAGATGTATCTACTTCCCATAAATTAATATATTTATTAACTGTTCGATACCATCCTCCTTCTGTTCCCTTACCGCCAAGTTTTTTAATGACTTCGGCTTTAGAAAGTGAATTTTTTACAATTTTTTCAAACTGTTCTTTTTCTATTTTTTGGGCCATAATAAACTCCTTTTTGATTACTTGTTCGACCTTCTGCTGCGTATTCCTTTATCGGCAGAAAACAATATTACGGCTCTGTAGCCCAATTGGTAGAGGCTGCAGGTTCAAATTCTGTACAGTGTGGGTTCGAACCTCTCCAGAGCTATTTATGGTGGAGTAGCCCAATCGGTAGAGGCAACTGGTTTAAGCCCAGTCCAGTGAGGGTTCGAATCCCTTCTCCACTATTCTCTTGACAAATTATTAATTGCAGGATATAATCTAGTTTCAATCGAAAGGAAGACTATGACAAAAGGCAATAAAAAAGCTCAAGATCGTAGACTGCAACGCCACCGAGAAAAAAATAGTACAGCCAAAGACGATAAACTAATTGGCAAGTGTACCAAAAGATTCTGGGGCGCTGGCGTTGTTAAGAAATAATACTTGACAAGACATTTTCATTGTGATATACTATCTCCATGAGACAATAATTCCACTAGGAGATAGATATGTTATTTTTATCCGAACTATGCAACAGAATTAATAGGGAATATTACCATGGCCGATATGCATCCCAATAGATATGAGACTGAACCTTCTCTAACAGTAAGGCAAAAGCTTTTGAAAGAGATATCTTCGCTTAGCGAAGAACTTAAAAAGTCACAGTTGCAAGAAATTTCTACGACAGCTCAACTTCAGTCTGTGCTTGAAGAGCTTGACGCAGAAAGGGCCAAAGTCAAACTGCTTGTGGAAGCAGTTCAAAAACAGTCCTTATCAGTTTATGAATATAATAAGGGCAACGCCGACCCGCAGGTTCCACAGGAAATTGTTGAGAATTTACTTTTCGACAATATGGTGGTTGCTAGCGAATCTTTGTTCCTCCTTGCCGATAGATTTTCCGAAGATATTAGACAAGGAAAAAGGAACAAAGAAAAATGAAAGCATTAGTTACAGGCGGTGCAGGTTTTATTGGTTCACAATTAACCAATAAACTATTAGAGTTGGGACATGAAGTTTTTGTCATGGATGATTTGTCCAATGGCTCATTAGATAATATTCCTAATTTGCCCGAAGAAAATTTTTATCATAGAAGTATAATTACTCCTTGTGAGAGCATTTTTAGCATTGAGAAATTTGATACAGTTTTCCATTTAGCAGCACTTCCTAGAGTACAATTCTCTATTGCCTATCCTATTGATTCTAATACCGCCAATATTCATGGCACACTTAATATCTTAGATACAGCAAGAAGACATGGAGTATAAAGATTTGTTTATTCTTCTAGTTCATCTGCGTATGGCGATCAACCCACGCTTCCCTTGAAAGAAGATATGAAGCCTAATCCTCTGTCTCCATACGCTCTGCAAAAGCTGACAGGTGAGCAGTATGCTGTAATGTACAATGACATTCATGGTATTGAAACAGTCAGCTTAAGATACTTCAATGTATATGGGCCTACCCAAAAAGCTGATTCTGCTTATGCCGCTGCCATTCCTAAATTTACTCAGCAGGCATTAAAAGGTCAAAAAATTACTATTTTTGGCGATGGATCACAAACTCGTGATTTTACTATGGTTGATGACGTTGTTAATGCCAATATTCAGGCTGCAACAATAAAGGCAGAAGAATATGGTAAGGTTGTAAATGTCGGATGCGGCAATCAAACTTCAGTTAATCAAATTGTAGACAAAATTGAAGAAATTCTAGGGATTGAGCTAAAAAGAGAGCATTTGCCTCCTGTTGTTGAATCTAAGCATACAAGGGCAGATATATCTGTGCTAAAAGAATATTTGCAATATGTTCCTAAGGTTAGTTTTGACGAAGGCATTAAAATTACCGTAGAAGGCATAAAAGAAAAATTTGACTTTTGAAAAGAACAAGATATAATACAATGTTCATGCTCAGGTGGCGGAATCGGCATACGCGCTAGTTTAAGGTACTAGTTTCCGAAAGGAATTGAGGGTTCGAGTCCCTCTCTGAGTATTAAAATTTACTAACAAGAAATAAGGCCTTTAATCGGGCTTTATTTAATTTTTAAGGAGAATTAACATGAGTTGGGCAGAAAGAGCAAAAGAAGTCTTACAAAGAGGCGAAAAAACAGTTATTTATTCAAAGTTTGATTCTATTAATAATAGAATTAGTGCAGGTGACGCAGTTCATTTGCGTCCAGTAAGAAAGAAATTTCCTAAAGAAAATGATTTAGTCCTAGTAAATATTTTAGGAAAAGATTATTTTGGAGAAGTTGCAAGAGTAGAAAGAACAAGATATTACGTTGGAAATGTAGAGAAAAACAAGCTCTACTGGGTCCCAGCGGCAAATATTTTTGGAATTGTAACAAATGTTGATAAAAGTGATAAATCAACTTCTACAATAATAAGGTAATTTAATTAACCCCCATATTCTTATAAGGAGCATAAACATGAGGATTACAAAGAGAGTTGCAAACGTCAAGGGTCACACAACTGGTTTTATCGTCAACAACAACAAGCGAATGACTCGCGGAGAGGTAGCTAAGCTAGCTCGTCGTGGCAAGATTGCTAACGCAGTCGCTCGCAAGGGTCGTGACGGTTGGTATGTTCAAGCCCCAGCGGGTTCTGATCGCACTCTTTACGACCTACCAGTCGTAACCAGATGAGATCTGAGAAACTAGACGGAATTAGCAGGCTTAATAGCCTGCTTTTCTTTTTTTATAATTTAGGTAGTTACTATTGTACTCATTAATAACTGGAAATTTATTAGAACACAATGCTCAATACATTGCTCATCAATGTAATTGTGTTTCTAGCGGCTCTGCTGGACTAGCTAGAGCCATATATGGCAAGTATCCATATTCTAACATTTATGCTACTAGAAAAGAACCTAGTAAAATGGGATCGATAGACATAGCAGGTAATGGCGAAGATAAAAGATATGTCATTAATATGTTTAGTCAATATTATCCTGGTAAATGCAAGTATCCTGGAAACATAGACAACGCCTATTTAAGGGCCAACGCATTTCAGAGTTGTTTAAATAAAATATCAAAAATTGACAATCTAGAAAGCATTGCATTTCCTTATGAGATAGGATGCGGCTTGGCAGGTGGAGACTGGAAAGAATATGAAAAAATGATTTCAGACTTCGCAAAGAATAACTTTTTAACCGATGTATATGTAGTGAGGTTGCCATGAGAATAGAAACTGGAGCAGTACAATTTGGAGATGACTGGCCATGCGTATCTATTCGTGGCGACAATGCCATGTGGTATAATATGCAATTAGAATTGCTACTTAATAAAGTTGAAGAAACAGAATTGGCAAAAGATTACGCTATGGTAATTTCTACACTAAGAGGTCTACAGGGCACTTTGTCTGGTTGCAATGCAAGATCAGTAGATCAGGGCAAATCAGAATGTCAATTTTTAAAACCATTTGAAGAGTGTGTAAAACCTCAGGAGAAAAATAATGAGTAAAATAGACGGTGTTCGTTTTGGAAGAAGAGATAAGCAAGACAGGATTAGAGTAATTATTGCCAAAAATACCCAATTAAACATAAATGGTGTAGATGTTACTTTTAAAGACTCTGCCGTAGTTTTCGTAGATTCTCACGAAGATGCCAGTAAATTATTAGGTGTTGAAGAAGAAAAATCCGAAGAAGGAGTTGACAAATAGGGCTAGAAATAGCCCTATTTATCTTTCTTGGAGTGGACCTTCTGGCCCATATATGTATTCCAATATACTCATTGGAAGGCCGTACTGCCTTAAAAGGTCTGGGACGTTTCTTCGAGGAATATTTTTAGTTATTATGTAATGATAAACAAGCTGAGAAGCGTTTTTTTCCATTCTAGGAATGATACCTCTGATTCCAAGCTCTTCTGCATTTATATACTGTTGATGGTTCAGGTATTCTTTCGCAGCTTCCATCCACTGGCCTTGCATGATTAAGTCAGATGCTAAGGGCCCTAAATCTCCTCTGAACACGGCGTCAACAGCCATGTGCTGAATATGTTCAGGTTGTTGATCTAAGTTTGGAATAAGATTTCTGGCTCTTGGAACGTGTTTTTCAATATCATATCTTGCTAATTGTTGCACTTGTTCTTCTGTTAGTTCTGTTTTTCCGTAATATATATCATCCCAGTTTACAGAATCACCAAATAGTTCTTGGAACACCCTTCTACTTCTAGGTGCGTGATTGTCCGTGTCTGTAGGATTAGCACCCATAGCGTGACCTATTCCAACTGTAATAACCCCTTTTCTGGGGCCTCCGTTATATTCTCGTCCTGTTCTATCGTCGTAGGCATGAGTCCAGCTACCTTCTCTTTCTTCTAGAGTATCTATGTAAATTTCATAATAATCTTTCTTTTTTTCGTTTGCGTTTTCAGGAGGCTCCCCTGCTTCTTCTGGATTTGCCTCTGCCTGTTCTTCTTCTTCTGGAGTTGGTCGTGTTGGTGCTGGTTGAGCTACTTCTGTTCCGTCTGGGTTTTCCGAAACTTCGGAAGGATTCTGTTGCATAAGCTGTTGCGGGTCGCCACCTTGATTTCTGACTTCTTCTTCTAACGCTTGAATTACGGCCTGATCATCCCCATTTAACTGAGAATGCATTTGTTGCAATTCTATCTCGCTCATACCCAGCCATAGAGCTAGTCCAACGGCAGCACCAAAACCCACTCCCTTTTGGAACTTATCCCAATTCCAAGCTTCTTTTTGAATCTTAGATTGTTGTTTATACCAGTTCAAGTCATAGCCTCTTGTTTTTCAATTATTTGCTCTTTACTAGATCGCATTTTTTCAAGCTCTTGTTTAACATATTCTTCAAGTTTTTTCATAACAGCTTTTTCGTCACCTTTTTTTATTTGCCAAAGATATTCCAACTGCGATTCTGTTATTCCTGATATTTGTGCCAAACTTTTTATGTACTCCCACATCTCACCTTTGTTTGAAGCTAAAAAATCCTTATATCTTAATTGGGCTTGAGTATGTCTTTTATACCAATTCATTAAAACACCTTTATATCAAAATCATCACCAAATTCATTCGTCAATTGCCTAATTAAAACTTTTGGAACATCAGATATATCAAATTTTCTTCTGTCTCCAGGTTTTCTTCTAGCCACAACACTTATTAGTTCTTGATTTGGGTCGTACCATCCTCTAAAATATTCATTACTTCCATCTATCCATGTATTTTTCATTAAATGTGGCCAATTCATATTGTGTGTTCCGCCCACTGCTGTATCAAGATGTCCATTGGCGAATATCCAACAAATTCCAGGTTCTGGTTCTTCGCCTTCAGCATAGTCTCCTTCGTGAAAATCATGCTGACCAATAGAAAAATATTGGTCAGCCTCGAACATTTCGTCACCTTCACGACCTTCATCGTAGTGTTCTCTACTGACATCTTCATAATATCTTATAGCTTTTTTGTACCAGCTAGCATAACGAGGACGATATCCTTTATCTATGCCTGCACTTGTATCATACTCTCTTAACTTAGCTGGGTTTCCATGCTCAATAGCTTGATAGGGAACATTCATGTAGTATTTCGCAGGATTCCGAACTTCTATATTATAAAGAGCCTTTTCAGCTTCTTCGTTATATGCATCCCACAATCCAGAAGCTATAGATTGCAAATCTCCTCTGCTCAAAGTCCAAGTCTCAACATGTTTGCCTTCAACTCTTTTCCATCCATAGTTTTTCATCCCATACAATCTTGGATCACCCTGACCATTTGCAATCATTAAAAGTTCTGGATCACCGCCCATTTCTTTGATTTCTTCTTCTATTAATTCATCGGCATAATAATCTGGGTCTTGCTTCATCTCAAATAGTCTATATTCTTCGCCCTCTGGATCGTCCCCTTCATAATATCCCCCTTTAAGGTTGTCTGCCTTTTCTTCGATCAGTTCAAGGGCCTTTTGTCTTTTCCAATCTTCCCAGTCCCAAACTTCATCGTCTGCCAACTGGCTTTGAGCTTGTTGAATGACATATGCTTCGTGATTCATATCGCCTACATTGCCATCAGCAAAATAAGCAGACCCATCTTGAATCCACCATTCTCCGTTGAGTTGTGCTTTTTTAACTAAATTTTTTGAGGAAAAACGCTTGTTCCTACTAAAAAAATCTGAATTAGTTTCAGAAAAACTAGATTTCCCCTCAAAAGATGAACCCTCAGATCGATCCTTGTGTTCTTCTGAGTGAGCAAAGTCCACATAGGTTGGACCATATTCAGTATTTCCCTTATACCAGTTAGCCATATAAATAAATTGCAATTTTATTGCTGATATCCTTTTAGCAAATCTCAAATATGTATTTGTAGTGTTGTCTGGCTAAAATTGGGAAAAACCACTTTTTAGCGTCTTTCAAGCTCTGTTTAGTTTTTTTACTTTTTTTCATTAAATCATAATTGTGAAAAATCAGAGTATCTACATTTTCTCTCTTCTTTAAATCACTTGATGAAACAGAAGTAATTAATATGTCACTATGTTCTCTCATGTCACTATCAATCTGCAATTCAAGAGTTCGTGCCATTTGTAAGTTTGGGCATAAAACAACTGTATTTGAATAATAAGCTACTTCACTTTCTATAAATTGAGCTAAACCCCGATCCCATCCAGCCTGCCTTGGGCCTCCAATCTTAATCTTGCAAATTTCATTTAATGCTGATTTAGCATCGTAATGCCTCAACTCATCTTGCATAAAAGTTGAATAGCGATAAAGTTGAGTTAAAGTAGAATAAATTACATGCCCACAAACTGGTCTGCTGTGTTGTTCTTTTCTCATTTTTACATTTTGTGAATATTCTTTAGAATATGCTTGCATAGGAACGTCTCCTGTTGTTGGGGAATAAACGCCTTATTCCGATAATAATTAAGTCGGTTTAATGGAGAAATATTATGTTCAGCTATTTTTTTATTGTAGTTTTACTAGCTGTATCTTTGGCTATATTAACTATTCAAAAAGGTCATGAATGGCCCATTAAAAAACCTCGAATTTATTTGCAATTATTAATGCGTAAAATACATTGGAAATTGCCCCAGGCTCTGTATTGCGTGGTTTGTGCAAGTTTTTGGTTTGGATTAATTTCAGATTTAATGATGTTAGGTTTATCATTTTTATGGTATTTTATTAATTCGCCCGAAAATTATACCTTTTATTGGTTCTGGCCTGTTTCTGGGTTTGTGGCTGCAGGAATTTCATGGACAATCTATGAAGTAATAAATGCTCTTGATGGCGATCCTGTCATCAACATAAACAATTAAAGTAGGTTAGTCATGAAAAAAAATACTGCATTGCTTATCGTATTAATGTTGGTCTTTGGTAGTTTTATTGGATGCAAAAACAAGCCAAGCTTTAACAATCCTAATAGCAATCCTGTTGTTGAATCTCTAGTCATTGAGAATGAGCAGATACATGAAAATGTGGATGAGTCCCAAGAGAAAATTGGGGAAGAAACAGAAAACATTGATGAACAAACACAAATCATTGAAGATAACATAACATCCATTAATACCAACTCTAATTCACTTAGGGGAAATCTAAATACATTAGAAGCGTTAATCTCTCAACTTAAAGGCAAAAATGTAGACAAGAGTGTAATCGACGCTCTTTACGACGCAGAAATTTCTATTAGTGAGTCTGCGTCAACAATTGATAAAGCTAATGAGTCTATTAGGCAAAGCAATGAAGCGATTAAAGCCGAAAGGCAAGAGCTACAAAATGCACTAAGAGATATAGAGCTAAATAATAAAAGAGCAGAAAGATTGCAAAAAGACTTGGATGCCAAAGACAATGTTATTGCTTCTCAAACAAAAAGAATAGATGAGTTAGAAGACGCAGCAGAACAGGCTAGCACAAAATATCTGGGCATGCTGATTGCATTTGGCGTTGTGATTATGGTGCTTGGAGTTTTAGGTTTCTTCTATAATTTCAAGGTTGGATTGGCTATGCTTGGAATTGGTGGTATCACTGTTGCTGTCACCGCTGGAGTGATGTATTACATGGGATGGTTCGCAATTATAGGTCTTATTATAATGGGAGTAGGATTGCTTGGACTAATTGGGTATTTAGCATGGGCCATGATGAGAGGAAGAACATTTGCTAAAGCTACAGAAGAAAACGCCGAGCTTATCGAAACAATTAAGCAAGAACTTCCTGACACTAAAGCTTATGAGATTTTTGGAGACAGAATACGACCAGGGCTAGCCCATACAATGCAAAGTAAGTCTACTCAAAGAGAAATTGATAAAATTAGAAGAAGAGTTATTAAGCCTAAAATGGAAAACACTATTCCTCGCTCGCCTGCGGGTGGAGTTATCGTAAAAGATGGGGTGATATACCAGCCAGTTGCGCCAGCGCCATCTGCGGACCAAAATGGTCAGTAAGGTTGCCAAAATCTTTAATCTAAATTTTAAAATATAATTAAATTAAAAAAATCATTCAATTAAAGTGATAAAATTTCGTATTATTATGTGCGTTTGTACTACACCACGTTGTACACATATATATCACTAGGAGTTATTTATGATTAAAAATTCACCAGAAGTAGATGCAGCATGGGAAAGGTTCTTGAAGAAACAAAATGAAGAAGATAGAAATATCTTAATTGAACATTATTTTCCTTACGTTCAAAACATTTCAAAGAAAGTAGCAAAAAAAATGAAAGGTAAAGTAGAAGCTCAAGAGCTAGCATCTCATGGGGTAGATGGTCTAATCAAGGCATTAGAAAGGTTCGATGCAAACAGGGAAGCAAAATTTGAAACATATGCATACGCAAGAATTAGAGGAGCAATGCTAGATGGACTGAGAACTGAAGACTGGGTCCCCAGAAGCGTAAGACAAAGGCAAGACAAAATTGAAGGAGCTAGAAATAGACTTAGAGAATCAATGGGAAGAGAGCCTTCTGAAGAAGAAGTTCTAGAAGAATTAGGGATTAGCGGGACAGACTATTTTAAAAATCCCAATAAGTTTAAAGCCGCTTCCACTCCCTCTCTTGACACTTGTACAAGCGATACTGTAGAGGGCGATTACAACAAGCTGGATTTTAACAAAAACCTAATCTCTAAAATAGACGATCCAGATAGCAATATGGCCAGAAATGAATTCTTTCAAAAAATTTCTGATTGCAATCTAGATTCAATAGAGAAAAAAATAATTATTTATTATTACTATAAGAACTTGACAATCAAACAGATTTCTGCTAAGATAGATATATCAGAGTCTAGAATTAGCCAAATTCATCAAAAAGCTTTGAGAAAACTAAAAGATTTGCTTGATAAAAATGAGTCTCAAGTATTAATAGGAAAATCTTAAAAAAAGTTTTTACTTATTAGTAGGAAGATACTACAATATTATTGAAGATAGATATATTACTATCATTCGTAAGAAAGGAAAGCATTATGACAGCTTTAAACAACCAAGTTTTAGTACTAAACAGAGGCTATGTCCCCGTAGACGTTATATGCGTCAGAGACGCTATCTCTGATACATATAAAGATTCTGCACTAATCGTAGATTCTGACTATGCAGAGTACACCTGGGAAGATTGGTATGGTCTCTTCTCTATTCCTTTAGGTGAAGATATAGATCCCAAAATCAAGTATGTGACTGACAAGCACGCTAGAATTAGAGTGCCTGAGGTTATCATCTTGAATGAATTTAAGAATGTTCCCAAGAGGAGCGTTAAGCTGACTAGAAGGCACCTATATGTCCGTGACAAAGGTAGGTGTCAGTATACTGGCAAGAAGCTATCTACTAGAGAGGCTACCCTTGACCATGTTATGCCTCGTTCTCGTGGCGGCAAGAACACTTGGGAAAACCTTGTTCTTTGTGACCCAAAGGTCAACAGGCTAAAGGACAACAGGACTCCTGAAGAGGCAGGATTAAAGCTGCTAAGGAAGCCTGTAAAACCTAAGTGGACTCCTGCCTTTGCTTCTTACTTGAAGAAGCGCCCAGAAAGCTGGAAGAAATTCTTGAAGGAACAGGATTGGAGCGTCTGCTATTGGGATGTTGAATTGCAAGATGATTAGTTAAACCTCCGTTAGTGATAAAGCCTATGCTATTGTGCATAGGCTTTATTTTTTTTTACTGACACTTAATTATGGCTATAAGAAAAAGATTTAGACAATACAAAAGAAGCACGGCTTTGTCTGTGAACAACTGGAAAGGTTCTCTTCCAAACGTTCCAGTTTTCATTGTCGGCAACGCGCCCTCTCTTTGCAGAAATCCAGTTCAAGGATTACAACCATTCTTTACAATTGGCATAAATAAAACATACAAACTAATTGATCCCAATATTCTTATTTGGCAAGACATTCAATTTTGGCTAACTGATAGATATAAGATCGCAAGAACAGAATGTATTAAATATTGCAGGAATCACGCTGACCCTAAAGGCAAATTCTATAATTTCACCCTTGAAGGAGGGCCTTTCAAAATGCCTAGCTCTCCAGATTTGCTCTATGGAGGCGGGGCTTCTGGGCCTCTAGCATTTCAGCTAGCTTATTTACTGGGTTGTAGCCCTATATTTTTAGTTGGAATGGACTGCAAATACGATAGGAGTGGAAAGACTAACTTTTATGGCAAGAATAAATTTCATTCTTCTCACACTCTTAAGAACTGCAACAGGGGAATTAGATGGATTGAAAAAATGTCTGTCGATCACAACATCAAAATTATTAATTGTTCTGACAACAATCATTTTTCTGATAGCCAAATGACATTGAAAGATGCAATAGAATACGTTGATCAAAATTTTCCTAAATATACGAGAGAAGAATATAGCAGGATGCTTTGGAATAAGTAATGCCATTAATTAATCAACCATTGTGCGATTTGAGACAATGCAAAGACAGGCTTAAGAATGAGCCTTGTTTTGTCTTGGGGAATGGACCCTCTGTTAAGAGGAGCGATTTAAATAAAATAGATAATTTCTTTTCTATAGGGGTTAATAGAATATTCAAAATTTATGATCCGACTATTTTATTTTGGCAAGATTTAAATGTATGGAGAGATGATGCTTCGGCAATAGAAAAATCGCCATCTATGAAAGTTTGTGCCACGAGATCGGGTCCGTCTTATTTTTATAATTTTAATTTTGAAGAAGACAGGGGAAAATGGATGGCAGATGATTTTACTTTTTATGGACCAATGAATTCAGGGGGAAATGCAATTCAATTGGCTTGTTTTTTAGGATGCAATCCAATTATATTACTAGGCTTTGATTGTAAAGGAAAAAATGGGAAAACCAATTTTTACGGCAACAACACTGATTATTGGGGCAGGGAATTTGCTTGGTGCGAAAGGCACCTGGAGTGGATAAAAGCAAAATGCGACAGAGAAATTGTTAACTGCGGAGAAAATGAAGCTTGGCAAAAAAGTGACTGGGATGAAACTATTATTAAAAATAAAGAACATATGAAAGGCAGAGAGCAGTTCCTTAAACTGCTCGGTAAAAAAAAATAAGATTGTAAACGCCTGATATTTCTTGACTTTTAGATGTCAGACAGAATAAGTTAGAAGAAGCAAAAAGGAAAAAGACTTCACACCAAGAACAATATTAACTAACGTGATTTTTTAGACCTAGAGGAATTAAAGATAATGATCTATTTTACGGAAACAGTATGCATCAAATTGACTCGATTACCAAACATAGCTCATATCCCACTAGGCCCATAAAAACATAAAACAAATAACATAAAAACAACGTAAGTGCTAACTTTTTATTTAAGATAGCGCGGTATACTCTTCGCAAAAAATATTATCAAATTAGGAGATTTGAATGTCAAAGGATATCAATGTCAAAAAAAGAAATGGAAGATTAGAGCCCTTCATCGCTGACAAAATTAACAAGTGTGTAGAAAGAGCTTGTGAGGGACTAGAAGGAGTATCAGCATCTGAGGTTGTATTGGATGCACAAATTACTTTTAATGATAAAGTAAAGACATCTGAAATAGATCGAGGCCTTATTCTTACTGCTCGCTCAAAGATATACAAGAACCCAGCCTATGCATATGTTGGAGCAAGAATTCTGCTTAATTGCTTATATAAAGAAGTTTTCAAAGAATCTGTTGACTGTGATACTTTTGAAGAAGATTACCGTGGAGCATTTATTAAAAACATTAAACGAGGAGTAAAAGAAGGCATCTATAGCGAAAAGCTTTTAGAGTATGACTTGAAAGAACTTGCCTCACACATTGTTCCTTGTAGAGATAAGCTGTATAAGTATCAAGGCATTCAAAACCTCTATGATAGATACTTTCAAAGAATAGATGACAAGGTAATAGAGACTCCTCAGCATTTTCATATGCGAGTTGCAATGGGTCTTTGCTATAACGAAGAAAACAAAGAAGAAATGGTAAAAGAACTATACGATGTTTATAGCCAACACCTTGCTTCTCCTTCTACTCCAACGTTGTTTAACTCTGGAACGCCAAATAATCAGTTGTCATCTTGCTATCTTTCAGAAATTCACGACTCAGTCAATGGCATCTTTGACGGCCTATGGCAAGAAGCGAGAAAATCTAAGCATGCAGGTGGTCTTGGATTCCATGTTTCTAAGATCAGGGGCACTAACGCCAAAGTTAGAGGGACCAATGGCAAATCTAGCGGCCTTATTCCTTGGCTGAAAATTTACGGCGATATGCTGATAGCCTGCGATCAGGGTGGAAGAAGAAAAGGTAGCGGTTGCGCCTATGTAGAGCCATGGCACATCGACATCGAAGACTTCATTGACCTTAGAAAGGCCAATGGAGAAGAGCGCCGCCGATCTCATGACATCAATACTGCTCTTTGGATCTGTGACTTGTTCATGGAAAGAGTAGAGACAGAAGGAGCAACTTGGACATTATTCTGCCCAGATGAAGCAGAGGGTCTAGTTGACGCTTATGGCGATGAATTTAACAAGCTATACAAGAAGTATGAAAAGATGGCTGAGAATGGTGAAATAAAAAACTTTAGAGTAATTGAAGCCAAAACCTTGTGGAAGAAAATTCTAAAAATGCTTTTTGAAACAAGTCACCCTTGGCCTACTTTCAAAGACAATGCAAACTTTAGATATTCTAATATACATTGTGGCAAACTTCACGGCTCCAATCTTTGCACTGAAATTTTCTTGCATACTATCTCGTCTAAATACGGCGGAAATGATGTATTCGGTGAAAAGACTGAAACTGGAGAAACGGCTGTTTGCAACCTAGCTTCTGTGTGCCTTCCTAATCACCTGATTAAGAAAGAAGATGGAACATATGAAATTGATTATGACAAATTGAAGAAAACAATTAAAAGCCTTGTTCGCGGATTGGACAATGTTATTGATATCAACTTCTACCCAACACGCGAGGCCTACAATGCGAACTCTAGACATAGACCTGTAGGTATGGGCACAATGGGATGGGCAGACGTTTATGCTAAACTAGGCATCGTGCAAGACTCTGACGAAGGCATCGCTCTTGCTGATGAGTTGATGGAATTTGTTTCCTATCAAGCAATTATGACATCTAGTGAACTTGCCAAAGAACGAGGTCGTTATAGCACTTTTGAAGGTTCCCTTTGGGACCAGGACATTCTTCCTATTGATACATATAACAATCTTATGGACTGGAAGAAAAATGGAATTAAAGTCGGAGGTGGCGGCAAGCTGGACTGGGCTCCAGTAAGAGAGCATATCAAAGCTCACGGCATGAGAAACTCTAACACAATGGCTATTGCCCCTAATGCGTCTATTGCATACATTCTTGGCTGTGAGCAGTCTATTGAACCGTTCTTCCGTATGTTATTCAGATATGAAAACCTTTCTGGCAACTATATGATTGCAAATGAGTTTTTTGTAGAAAAGATGGTAGAAGCTGGACTATGGTGTGAAGATTTTGCAGAGGCTCTTGCTGAAGCGGATGGAGATGTAACTCTCTTGAATATACCAGATGAATATAAAGAGCTATTTAAGCCTGCGCCAGAAAGAGATCAGTTAAAGCTAATTGAGGCTAATGCTGCAAGACAGAAGTGGGTTGATCAAGGAATCTCGTTCAATCTTTACAATGGAGGTCAGCAGAGCTTGACTGCTAAGGGCACTCCATCTTTGAAATTCTTGAATGACATATACGCTCATGCATGGTCCTGCGGATTAAAGTCTACTTACTATCTAAGAAACAAAGCTGCGTCTAAGGTGCAAAAGGTTACAGGTAAGCAAGTAAACGAAGAAAAGCCTAAATATGATGTTAAAAAATTACAAGAAATGCTTATGAATGGCGAAACTCTTTCTGATGAAGAATATGCTTTCTTGAACGAACAGGCAGCAGCTTGTAGTATAAATGCCGCTGAAAACGGCGAAGCGTGTGAGATGTGTCAAGGTTAATTAAAGGAGAATTATTATGAGTAAACTTTTCGATCCGAATCCAAGCGGAGTAGCACAATTAATTAATAGTCCTAATCAGTGGGCTAAAGATATGTGGCGTGATGGTTGTGCAAATCACTGGATGCCACAAGAAGTAGATATGAGCAAAGATGGAAAGCAATGGAAGGATGGGGAGACATTAGATGACTCTGAAAAACTTCTTATTAAAAGAACATTAGGATTGTTCGCCGCTGGTGAAAGCCTAGTTAACAATAGCATTGCTTCTGTGGAAAGAGTATATATTACCGATGGTGCCTGCCGTCAATATATGTCAAGAAAAGACTTTGAAGAATCTCTTCACAACTGGACTGTGGAAACATGCTGTGAAGCATATGGTCTAGACGTAAAAGAAGTAGCTGAGGCATACAAAAACATTCCTACCATTAAGGCTAAGGATGAATTTCTAATGAAATCTCTAGACTCTTTTGACAAAGACTTCAATATCAATTCCAATGAAGGAAGACAGCAGTTTATCAAGAACATGTTTGTATTTTATATGATTTGTGAGGGAACATGGTTCTTTACTAATTTTGCTCTTATCTTAAGCCTGGGCAGACAAAACAAGCTTCC
>Ga0181587_10002421_pt1 | contig 15457 bp, 8 predicted proteins | sample 071ome_27_FD_132463 | JGI IMG/M metagenome (GOLD analysis project Ga0181587, IMG submission 132463) | Coastal salt marsh microbial communities from the Groves Creek Marsh, Skidaway Island, Georgia - 071409AT metaG (megahit assembly) | ecosystem: Environmental > Aquatic > Marine > Intertidal zone...
CCATTTCGATGGATACACCCTAGACAAACCCGGCGAACACTACCGCCTCTGCAGCCGCCCCGCCAACTCCGATGCCCACATGAGCAACCTTCTTCTTCTCATGGCCCAAAAGATGGGCGTGGAGGTCGACCAGTTTGGCGACAGCAACAGCGTCTTGTCCGTTTAAAGGGGAGGGGGATTAAGAGTAAGATTAGGATTAAGATTAAGAATCCTGCAATAACCCGCCACACCTGCAATAACCCGCCATATCGCGGATAAGTCGCCATACCACAGATCAACCGCCATACCGCAGATCAGTCGCGAAGCGACGCCAGCATATAGCTGCGGGCATCAGCCCGCAGATTCCAAACGCACAACAACCCAAGCCGTGAAACGGCGACAGCAATCCCGCCAATGGGCAGTTTAACACGCCTGACATACCATATCGTTTTCGCGACAAAGTACCGCAAACCGTCGATCACGGATGATGTGCAAGAACGCCTCTACGAATATATCGGAGGCACTCTTCGTTCTAAGAAAGGGCATCTCATCGAGATTGGTGGCGCAGAAGACCACCTTCATATTCTCGCCGGCTTGTCACCGACCCTTTCGGTATCGGACGTAATTCGCGACCTCAAGGCCAATTCCTCCAAATGGATGACGGAAGAACTAGGCATTGAAGGTTTCGAATGGCAGAAGGGTTTCGGCGCCTTCACGGTCAGTTATGATCGTGTTGAAGCGATCCAGAAATACATCCGGAACCAGAAAGAACATCACGAGACCAAGACATTCCAGGAAGAGTACATCGACTTCCTGCAACGTCACGGCATTGAATTTCAATTGGAGTACCTATTTGAAGATGAAAAGAATGGATAAAGCTAGAATGCTGTCGCCGCTTCGCGGCTTTCAGGGTGTTGTGTCGAGTTTCTGCGGGCTGAAGCCCGCAGCTATATGCTGTCGTCGCTTCGCGACTGGATTCCTTTCGGCTAGTACTGCGTTTGGGTGTCTTGTCGGCCTTTTTCTGGGGCTCTCTTTATTTGCTGGCGGGGAACCTGTCGACGAAATCTTCCGCCCGAAGGCGGGAGAATTTCCACCCATTGAAAAGGCCCATGCCTACCGGGGTGAACTGGTCTTTGTGGATCATGCCAATCGCCGTGGCAGCATCCGCATACAGGGTGCAGGTATGTATTTCCGCAATAAACCCCATCCGTTCGCCATGTTGCCTTATGGCATGGTACGCTACCAAGGTGCGCCTGCGGATCTAAGGGACATCCCGCTGGGCACGGTTCTGCATGTCCGTGGATTCCTACCTCCCGATCCCAAGACCTCTTCTGTGCCTGTGCTGAGGATAGATAGCAAGAACAGGACCCATGGCTACAGCGGCAAGGGAATCACGCCCGCCGAGAACCACGTCTTGCTCCTCGAAGACGAGCCCAGCCATTGCCTTCGTGAAGGATTGGTCTGGAAACTCAAGGAATTGAACATCCAAAACAAGCAGGGGACCATCGTTGCTCGTCGTGTATCTAAAGCTGGAGGAGAAAGCCAGGCCGCTGAAGAAGAAATGACTTTTGATGCGGCCACCCGCATCTGGCGTGGCCGGGAGTGCCTCTCTATTCAGGATCTAGTCGACGAAGGAATCTGGCCTGCCAGCGGAAAGAAAGCCCTCGAAGGCCACACTGTACAACTCGGGGTGACCTGGAAACCGACACCCGGCAGTATATTTACCCGCTTCCACATTTCCGACATATGGTTGGATGAGATTTCGTTGCAACGTGCAGCAGCCAACCAGAACGAGACGCACAAAGCCTTCATCCGTAGCCGCTGGATGCCCGCGTTTGTGGATGCTGTCGAGTATGGCAAGTTCGGCACTGCCACCGTGACTGCGACCTTGTTTGGTGGGATGGACGAGTCTCTCTACTCTGATTTTAAGAAGGGCACTTCCACTGTGATGAATGCTGTCGAAAGCAACTTGAAGCACACCCACGGAGCTTATGGCCCCGCCCACATGGCCTGCAAAGGCCCCATCCTCGATGTCATAAAGAAGGAGGGCGAAGCCCCGCTGGGCAGCAGTGGCATCCAGATCCAATTCAAGACGGATCTCGTCATCGAAGGCATTCGCCCAGGGCGGGTAGTCCGTGTCCGGGCCAGTAACTGGCCGGCAGTCAACGTCCCCCGTGAGGAATACTTAAACGGTGCCGGTGTTGAAGAGCGTTTCCCAACCCCAGCCATTTTCCCGAAGTACTGAATCTTGGAATTTGAACGATAACATGACACAACTCAAATCTCTATACTGGGGCTCGGCACTGAAATGTGTTGTTTACCTGGTTGCAGTCGGCCGACTCAGGGATCTCGAAGGACATATTGTCAGGGAGGTGCTGGTGTGAAGAGGACTGCCGCCGCAATGATCCTCGTGCTCAGTGCTCCCATCGCGGTGGGCAAAGCCTTCGAACCGATCCCAACAGAGATCCAGCAACTGCTGGGGCGATACTGCCTCGATTGCCACGATGCCGGGACGAAAAAGGGGGATCTAGATCTGGAGCGCTTTACCTTGCTTGCTGAGATCGCTGAGGCGAGACGTCTCGGGGTCAGCCGCGTGCCGGTTCGGGAGGCCTTCGCCACGCTGGAGCGGGAGGGATTGCTGGAGTTTACGCCTACGGGGAGGGCCGTGGTCAAACAGCTGACGGTTCAGAATTTTGAGGAGCTTTTCGCGATGCGGCTCATTCTGGAACCCGCGGCGGTGCGGGCGGCCCATCCTTTGGCCAGCCAGAGGGTCGATGAACTGCGCAAGATCATCGACGCGACTCGCAAATCCAGATCTCTCGGGGAGATTACCCGGCTGGATCTCGATTTTCACGAATCGCTGGTCGCCGCCTGCGGAAATAGCCGCCTGCTCGGGGCGTGGCGTTCCTTGCGTGGCGAGCTGGAACTCTGGCTGGGCGATCTTCACCGTCGTCATCGGGTGCAGGATTTGAACACCCTCAAGGACACCACCGATTCCCACGAGCAGATTCTGAATACCTTCCGGAATCAGTCCGCCGTCGCCTGCGAGAGAATCCTGCGCAAACACATCCAGGGCTGGCGGGAGTGGCTGCCGATGGACGAAGTTGCCGAGGAGGAGTCGGTATGAAAACGCTGATCTCCACCATTGTCCTTTGTTGCAGCCTGACGGGTATCGTATTGGCGTCGGGGGATGGCATTGCGTTTTTCGAAAAACAGGTCCGGCCGATCCTGGTCGAGCACTGTTACGAGTGTCACGCCGAGGTGAATTCCAAGGGCGGGCTCCTCCTCGACACCCGTCAGGGTTGGGAAACCGGCGGGGACAGCGGGCCGGCGATCCTTCCCGGGAATCCTGATGATTCGCTCCTCATCCGGGCGATCCAGTATCGGGATCCAGACCTGGCCATGCCGCCGAAGAAAAAGGGCGGCAGACTAACCGATGCCCAGATCGCGTCATTGGAGGAGTGGGTTCGGATGGGTGCGCCGGACCCGCGTGTTGGCGAAACGAAGCTTGGCGGGATGAGCGAGAAGGAGGCAAAATCCTGGTGGGCGTTCCATCAGTTCCCGGCACCTGACCCGGAGCCGGCTCCCGGGAAAATCGACACCTTCATCGAGGCGAAGCTCGCGGAGAAATCGCTGGAGCCGGTTCCCGCCGCGGACAAGCGAACCCTGATTCGCCGCGCGACCTACGATCTCACCGGACTGCCGCCGACGCCGGAGGAAGTCGAGGCATTTCTGGCGGATGACTCGCCGGATGCGTTCGCGAAAGTCGTCGACCGGCTCCTGACATCGCCACAATACGGCGTCCGCTGGGGGCGGCATTGGCTGGACGTGGTTCGTTATGCCGATACCGCGGGCGAGAACACCGACCGGCCGCTGCCTCACGCGTGGCGTTATCGCAATTGGGTGTTCGATTCGTTCAACGAGGACAAGCCGTTTGATGAGTTTGTCAGGCTGCAGCTGGCGGGCGATCTGATCCGCACTGACGAGTCGTGCGAACGGCTCAACGAAGGCATCGTCGCCACCGGATATCTCGCGATTGCGCGGCGTTTCGGTCACGACATCGACAAGCGAACTTACCTGATGCACGAGGATGTGATCGACAACCTCGGCAAGAATTTTCTCGGCCTGACGACCGGCTGCGCCCGTTGTCACGACCACAAGTATGACCCGGTCACTGCGGAGGATTACTACGCACTCTACGGAATTTTCGAGTCGACGCGATTCGCTTTCCCGGGCTGCGAACCGAAAGGTCAGCCACGCGATCTGATTCCGCTGATCCCACAATCTGAGGTAGACGCGTTGCTCCAACCGTGGCAGGCGAAGGTGGCCGAAGCTAACGCTGCAAAGAAGCAAAGCGAGGAGATGGCAAGGGAACTTAGGGCGCTGTCCGAAGGCAGCGTTCATACGCTAACCGAAGGGAAGGTGGAGGAAGGCACCAAGGTCGATTTTGCACAGCCGAAATTGGAGGTTCGGCAGGGTGAGGTCTTGCAGCTGACGGTTCTTCCGAATCGGAACCATGGTGCGGACAGCACGCAGGTTCGGTTCCGGATCGCCGAACGCGGAGGTGATCGGAGTTGGTCCCTGGAAGATTTGATTGACGGATTCACCTCAGGGAATCCTCGCAAGGCTGATCACGGAGCGACTTGGTGCTTCTACGAATCGACGGACGGTCCGGCTTTTCTCACTACGTCGCACGAATCGCTTCAAAGCAACGCATCGCTGAAGGCGTGGAAGCGCAAGAACGACGCGCTTTCGGTGTTCGTGAATACGGACGACCAAGTGGTTCGGGTCTGGACCACGCTTCCGGCCCGTTCGATTTTCATGCACCCGGAACGAAACCGGCCGGTTTCCGTGGCATGGGTGAGTCCGCTGAATGGCACGATCGACATCTCGGGCATGGTCGAAGATGTCCACCCGAGCGGTGGCGACGGGGTTTCTTTTCAGCTCACCCATCTCGGCACGCCGGAACTGGGCGACATGTTAATCAAAAACGGAAAAGACCTAAACCTTAAGCCCGTCGATCCCGGCCCGAAACCCGTCATCCCGGTCGCGTACGCGGTGACCGAGGGCAAACCGGCCAACGCACGTTTCCAGGAGCGGGGAGATCACGAAAACCCCGGTGACACAGTGACGCGGCGCTGGCTCTCGGTTTTCGGTGGCGAGGAGATTGCCGATCCCGGGCAAAGTGGCCGGCGTGAGCTGGGCGACTGGATTGCGGAGCATCCGCTGACGGCGCGGGTCATGGTCAATCGCATCTGGCAGTGGCATTTTGGCCGAGGACTGGTGGGCACGCCGAACAACTTCGGTTCGCGTGGTGAATCGCCATCCCACCCCGAATTGCTCGACTGGCTTGCGGCCGAGTTCGTCGCCAATGGATATCGCGTGAAGCCGATGCACCGGCTGATCATGAACACCGCGGCCTATCAACGGAGCAGCGATCGTCAGCAGCTGCTGGCGGAGGTCGATCCGGATAATCGACTGCTGGGCCGGTTCAGTCGGCGGCGGCTCAGTGCGGAGGAAATCCGCGATAGTCTTCTGTTTGTTTCAAGGCAGCTCAATCCGGAGCCAGCTGAGGCGCATCCGTTTCCAAAAGAGGAAACGTGGAAATTCACCCAGCACAATCCGTTCAACGCGGTCTACGAGACGAAAAAGCGCAGCGCCTACCTCATGGTGCAGCGTCAGCGGCGGCACCCGTTCCTCGCACTCTTCGACGGGGCCGATCCGAACGCGAGCACGCCGGGACGGCAGACGAGTACCGTGCCGACGCAGGCCTTGTATTTCCTCAACGATCCGTTTTTCCACAAGCAGGCCGCCGCGTTCGCCGATCGCTTCGCGGCTCTCGAAGACGATGAACGGCTTCGGCGGACCTACCGGGTCTTGTTTCAGCGGGAACCCGCCCCGGGCGAACGGGAGGCCGCGAAAGCTTTCCTGAAACAATACCCCGCGGACCAACCGGAAAAATGGCACGCCTACGTTCGTGTGTTCCTGGCCGGAAATGAATTCCTCCACCTCGACTGATCGAAATGAACACTTCGCGACACTATCACAAATTCGGGCTGGCGGTTGCCCTTGTATTCACGATCCTAGCCATTTGCGGCACCGCCCGGGCTGAACATCCTGAGCCCGTGCTGGACGGACTCTACGCCGACCCGCACATCGCCTGCTTTTACGGAACGTATTATATTTACCCGACAACTGATGGAATTTCCGGCTGGCGGGGAGGGAACCCCTCCACCGAGCTATCCATGCCGATTTCAAAAATGCGCCACGGGACGGTGTTCCGGGCACCGTTCGAGTAGATTAACCGGAAGCAACCATGAAACCGATCGTCCTCCTCATTGCCCTGAGCTACGCGGTAACGCCCCTGTTCCTCGCCGGATTCGACGGGGATGCCCTGCTCGCCGAATACTGTTTCGACTGTCACGACGACGCGGCGGAGAAGGGTGGATTTTCGCTGGAATCCCTCGAACCGGACTTCGCGCAGGCCGCTTGGGTCCGGGTGCATGACAAAATCGCGCGTGGGCAGATGCCGCCCGAAGGCAAACCCCGGCCCAAGGCTGAGGAAATCAGGCAGCTCACCGATTGGCTGGCACGGGAGTTAACCAGCGCGACGCTCGCGGGCCGGGCGGAAGACGGCCGCACCGCGTTGCGGCGGATGAACCGGCGCGAATACGAAACGACGCTGCACGATCTGTTGGGCATCGCCGTGCCGTTGCAGGGAATGCTGCCGGAAGACAACCTGGTCCACGGCTTCGACACGCTGGCTCGCGGGTTGGATACTTCGGCGACTCACTTCCTGAGTTACCAGCGAGCCGCCGATCGCGCGTTGACCGAGGCGTTGCCGACGTTCCCCGTCGCGTCCGAGGTGAAGCGCCACACGGGCAAGGCCTATCTGGAGAGCCGCCTGCCGGTGCATCGGCCCGGGATCGACCCTTTTGTCCGGGTGGACGGCGACACGCTGATTTACCACGCACGCGTCTACGGCGACATGGGAATGCAGGCTCCCAAACCCTTCATGCCGGGACGTTACCGCGTTCGCACGGCGGTTCGCCCGGTCAACAACGGAGGCAAGCCGATGACGGTTTTCGTCGGCAAACGGGTCGATCGGTTCCAGACCGAAAAGCACCTGCACATCGTCGACTACTTCGACATCCCCGCCGGCAAAACCACCATCATCGAAGTCGAAACCGATCTGAAATACTCGAACCGCAACCAGTTCATCTATTTCGAGGCGCTGGGTCTGCCCTGGTTTGGCGACTTTGCCAAACAGCGCGGCGCCGATGGCAAAAAGCCGTTGCCCGCGGACTTCGACGGTCCCGGATTGGCGACCGAGTGGGCGGAACTGGAAGGCCCGCTGGATGTGGAACTGGGAGTCCAACGGATGTTCGGCGAGGTTCCGAGGTTGCCGCGGATGCCGGAAGGCAGGTCGCCCCCGCCGAACTGGCAGTCCTGGGCGATTCCCGGCGAGTTCGGAAAGTATCCGCTGACGGCCCGGTCGGAGGCTCCGAAGGAAGACGCCGAACGCCTGATCCGCCCGTTCCTGCGGCTGGCGTTCCGCCGTCCGCCAACCGCGGAGCAGATCGCCCATCACGTCGCGATCGTCATGAACCTGATGGAAGAGGGCGAGGACTTCGACGAAGCGATGCGGGCCGGCTACAAGGAAATTCTGTGTTCGTCCAATTTTCTCTACTACGTCGAAACGCCGGGTAAGCTGGATGACTACGCGATCGCGGCGCGGCTGGCGCGCTTGCTGTGGAGTTCGATGCCGGACGAGGAATTGTTCACCGCGGCGGAGCGGGGCGAGTTGTCTACCGCGAACGGTCTGCGGGCTCAGACCGAACGGATGCTCGGCGATCGCAAATCCGAACGATTCATCCGCGCGTTCACGGATCAGTGGCTGAACCTGGGCGGGTTTCTGGACATGGCGCCGGACGGGATCTACTTCGAATACGACACGATGCTGGCCTGGTCGTTGCCGCAGGAAACGCGCGCCTTTTTCCGGCAGTTGCTGGTGGATGACCTGCCGGCTTCCTCCGTGGTGCAGACGGACTGGGCCTTCCTCAACCAGCGCCTCGCTAAGCACTACGGCTTACCTCAGGTGCAAGGCGCGCAGTTGCGACGGACGGCGTTGGCGCCCGGTTCGCGGCGGGGCGGACTGATCACTCAGGGTAGCATTTTGAAGGTGACGACCAACGCCAGCTACACTTCGCCTGTGATGCGCGGCGCCTGGATCATGGACCACATCGTCGGCCTGACGCCCGATCCTCCTCCGCCGGATGTGGCCGCGGTCGAGCCCGATATCCGCGGGGCAGTCACGATTCGCGAGCAACTGGACAAACACAAGAATGTCGCCGCCTGCGCCCAATGCCATCGCCACATTGATCCGCCCGGCTTTGCCCTGGAGAACTACGACGTCATTGGTGGCTGGCGCGAGCGTTACCGCGTTCAGAAAGGCGGTCCCGGCATTGACCTCGTCGAGCCGGCCAACTATCCTGGCGACCGGAAAATCTACCTCGCCAGGCCGGTTGAAGCCGGGGGCGAAACCGCTGACGGCAGCGCTTTTGCCGATATTGACGAATACAAGACGCTGCTCCTGCGTGACCCGGACCAGCTCGCTCGAAATCTTGCGGAGAAGCTCGCTTTGTACGCGACCGGTTCCGAGATCGACTTCGCCGACCGCGCGTTGATCGAGCAAATCGTCCGCGATACGAAAGCCAACAACCAAGGCGTCCGGTCGCTGCTGCATGCCGTGATCCAGAGTCCACTTTTCCTGAACAAGTAAGCCCAAGCTCAAGCCCATGAATATTCTCAACGGCCACACTCTCGACCGCCGAACCGTGCTTCGCTCCGGCGTCGCTTCGCTCTCCCTACCGTTGCTGGACGCCATGATTCCGGCGGTTTACGGCCAGGAAACGCGCGACCGCGCGGCTTCGCTTCGTCCACGGCGCATGGTTCTCGTCCATCGTCCGCTGGGCACCTACCATCCGCACCTGGTTCCGGCCTCCACCGGTCCGAAATTCGAGACGACCCGCTTCCTCAAACCGTTCGAACCCTATCGCGGAAAGTTCACGCTGTTTTCCGGCATGGGGCATCCGGGTTACCCGAGCGACCACGGAACCGAGCCGGCCATTTTCACCGGCGTCCCCGGATTGAATGTGCGCGACGTACACAACAGCATCTCGCTCGATCAGGTCGCCGCCCGCCACGTCGCCGGAGAAACGCGGATGCCGTACCTCCTGCTGGGCGCCACCTGGAGCCAGTCGCTCTCGTGGACGGAAAAGGGCGTGCCGATCCCACACGAAGGCAATCCCGCCCTGCTCTATCGCCGCATGTTCGTGAAAGGAACGCCGGGGGAGGTCCGCCGCGAAATGCGCAGGCTGGGGCAGGGCAAGAGCATCCTCGACAACCTGCGTGGCGAGTTGAAATCGCTGCAAGGCAGACTCGGCTCCGGCGATCGGGAACGGATCGACGTGCTGGCGACTTCGATTCGCGACGCCGAGCAGCTGCTCGCCCAGGAGGAAGCCTGGTCGACCAAACCCAAGCCCAGCCCCGCCATGACCGAAGCGGAGGCAAGGGCGAATACCGCGACCTGGATCGCGAGTCAGGACAAGTGGTTGGCCCTGATGCACGCTGCGTTGCAGACCGACTCGACCCGCGTCATTGTGCTTAGTTGCCGGGAGCACAACAAAAACAACGTGCCCGGGCTCAATCTCCAGCACCACGATGCCTCGCATCACGGCAAGGATCCGAACAAAGTGGAGCAGCTTTGCCAGTACGAAGACCGTGAGTTCGGGACTTACGCGAGGTTCATGCAAAAACTCGCCACGACGACGGAGCACGACGCCAGCCTGCTGGACGCCACGCAGGTTCTGTTCACGAGCAATCTCGGCGATGCCTCAGCCCACAGTTCCAGCAATCTGCCGGTCCTGTTGGCCGGCGGCGGATTCAAGCACCAAGGTCACATGACCTTCGGCACGGGCATCGGCAGGCCGCTTTGCGATCTTTACGTCCGGATGCTGCAACACTTTGGCGTGGAGACGGAAAAATTCGGTTCCAGCACGGGTGTGCTGAGCGAACTCGGATAAGTGAGTAAAGTCTACAGTAATTCGCGATGCAAAAACCACGAAACCACTTTTCCCGTCGGCATTTCCTCCAATCCGGCGTCACAGGTTCGGCTCTTTTCCCCGGTATTCTTCAGCAGCTGCTTGCGGACTCGGGTGATCCGCTGGCGACGCGAGAGCCGCATCACCCCGCCAGGGCCAAAAACGTCATCTTCCTGTTCATGACCGGCGGCGTCTCGCACGTCGACACCTTCGATCCCAAGCCGGCCCTGACCCGCGACCACGGCAAGGAGATCAAGGCCGATCACCCCGAGATCCAGAACCGCCCCGGCTACGAGCGGATCTATCTCAAGCGCCCGCAGTGGGAGTTCGCGCCGCACGGGCAATGCGGCACGGAGGTCAGCACGCTCTTCCCGCACGTCGGCGGTTGCGTCGACGACATCGCCCTGATCCGCTCGATGCACACCTCGCACTCGAACCACTACAACGCCACGCTGGGGATGCACACCGGCTCCTTCGCCTTCGCCCGGCCCAGCATCGGGTCGTGGGTCAGCTACGGGATCGGCACGATGAACCGCAACCTGCCGGGCTTCGTCGTCATCGCGGCGAAACAGACCTACGCGGGCACCCAGGTTTACGCGAACGACTTCCTTCCCGGCGCCCACCAGGGCACCCTCGTGGTTCCGGGGGCACAGCCAGTCGCCAACGTCACTCCAAGGATTCCGGTTGATCGCCAATCGTTAGAACTGGCCGCGCTGCGCGGGATCAACGAGGCTCATCTCGCCTCGCGCGGTGGCAACGACCCCCTGCTCGAAGCGCGGCTGAGGACGTTCGAAACCGCGTTCGGCATGCAGATGGCCGTGCCCGAGGCCTTCGATTTCCAGCAGGAAACCGACGCCACTCTTGCAAGTTACGCCCTGGAACGCGGCCAGACCAGCGGCTTTGGCTGGCAGTGTCTCGCGGCCCGGCGGCTGGTCGAACGCGGTGTCCGGTTCGTCGAATTGATCGACACCGGGTCTTCCGGAAACTGGGACGCTCACGGCGACATGATGACCCATGTTGGCCTGGCCAAGAATGTCGACCAACCCATCGCCGCCCTTCTCAAGGACCTGAAGCGGCGCGGTATGCTCGACGACACCCTCGTCGTCTGGACCACCGAATTCGGTCGCACCCCGTTCAACAACAAGGCCGACGCCAAGGGCCGCGAACACCACAACTGGGCCTTCAGTTCCTGGCTCGCTGGCGGCGGGGTGAAAGGCGGGATCGTCCATGGAGCGACGGACGAACACGGTATGCGGGCGGTCGAAAAACCAGTCCACGTTCACGATTTTCACGCTACGATTCTGCATCTCATGGGCTTCGATCACGAAAAGCTGACCTACCGCCACGCGGGGCGGGATTACCGACTAACGGATGTGGAAGGACACGTTGTCCAGGAGGTGTTGGTGTGAAAAGGACCATTGCCACAATGATCCTCGTGCTCGTTGCGCCCATCGCTGTGGGCAAACCCGCCGAAACGATCCCGACAGAGATCCAGCAGCTGCTGGGGCGATACTGCCTCGATTGCCACGATGCCGGGACGGAGAAGGGCGATCTGGATCTGGAGCGCTTTACCTCGATTGCTGAGATCGCCGCGGACTCGGGCGTCTGGCAAGACGTGCTGCATCAGATCGAGGACGGCGAGATGCCGCCGAAGAAGAAGCCGCAGTTCACGGCTGAGGAACGCGGGCAGTTCACGGGGTGGGTTCAGGAGACGCTCGATGGAATCGCGCTGGCCAATGCGGGCGATCCTGGGCCAGTTGTTTTGCGGCGGCTTTCGAACCACGAATACACCTACACGATTCGCGACCTGACCGGCGTCGAATCGCTCGATCCGGCGCGGGAGTTTCCGGTCGACGGCGCGGCGGGCGAGGGATTCACGAACGTCGGTTCGGCGCTGGTGATGTCGCCCGGGCTGCTGACGAAATATCTCGACGCGGCGAAGGAGGTTGCAAGCCACGCGGTGGTTTTGCCGGACCGGATTGAGTTCTCGCCGAGCACTTCGAGGGCTGACTGGACACAGGAAAAACTGGACGCGATTCGCGCGATCTACGCGCGCCACACGATCCCCGGCGCGGAGGCTGCGCAGAATCTGCAAGGGGTTCGCTTTGCGACGACGGATGGCGGGGTGATTCCCCTCGGACGCTACCTCCGGGCGATCCTGGTTAACGAACCCAATGGGCTCAGCCCGAAGTATCTCGCGACACTCAAAACAGTGATGGAAAGCGACGAGCCGTCGGCATTGCTCGACCCGATTCGTGCTCTTTGGCGAGGCGCCAAGCCAGACGACGCGACGGCGATTGCTGAGGCGATTGCGGCATGGCAGAACGGGCTCTGGCATTTTGCGAAAGTCGGCCACATCGGCAAACGCGACGGCCCGCCGAGTTGGCAGATTCCTGTCAACCCTGTGACGACGTCGCAATCGTTTCAGTTGGATTTGCCGGAATCGACGAAGGACGTGAGGGTTTATCTCGCGGCTGGAAACGCGGGCGACGGCGGAACTGGCGAGGCGGTGGTCTGGAAGGACGCGCAACTGACTCGGCCGGGGAAGGAGCCGATACCGTTGGGCCATTTGAGCGAGTTGAAGGATGATGTTGTCGCGCTCCAAAATCGCGAGATCGCACGGACGGCCGCCTATCTCGAAAGCTGTGCAAAAGGCGAAATTGCCGATGGGCTGGATCCGGGGATCGCGGCGAGTTGGATGCAGCTACTGAAACTAGGTGCAACTTCGCTGGCGCCGACTGGACACCTCGCCGGTGCCAAGGGAAATGTCGGTGGTTATGCCTTTGTCAGAGGGCTGGGTCAGGACTTGCCAATCGTGCTCGTGAATCAATCAGACGGCCCGGTGGACATCGGTACGTTGACCTTGCCGCCTCGCGGATTGACCGTTCATCCAACGCCGACTGTGGCGAGTATCGTGGCTTGGAAGAGCCCGGTTTCCGGCGAGGTCAGCATCAAGGCGAACGTGGCTGACGGAGACAATAAATGCGGAAACGGAGCAGCGTGGACGCTGGAGTTGGTGAACACGTCAGGGTCGCGCAAGCTGGCCGGCGGAGCATTCGCGAATGGCGCGAGAGCCGAGTTTCAACCGGAGGATAACTTCACAATCGCGGCCGGCGATCTAGTCAGGATCACGGTTGGGGCGCATCAGAATAATCACATTTGCGATACGACCGCGGTCAATTTGACGATCACCGAAACCGGTGGCGAAAAACGGAGTTGGGATCTCGCCGCCGACGCAGTCGACCGGCTCGGAGAAGCTGGAAATCCGATGGCTGACCGGCTTGGCAACGAAGCGGTCTGGCACTTTTGCCAAACCGAAGCTGCGGGCGCTGCCGACGGATTCGAGATCCCCCCCGGCTCGGCACTTGGCCGTTGGAGGGCGGCTGTGCTGGGCAAAAACGGTCAGCCGGACGCTGAGGCGGTGAGTCAGCAGCTGCTGGCTCCGCAGACTGACACCGACAAAGCGGTCGCGGCTGAGGTCCGACGTTTGCGCGGGCCGTTCCGGTGGATCGAGCGCTTGCCGGAGGCGGCGGCCGCCGGGTCGGACATCGAACAGGCCGCGCCGTCGATTCTGGAGTTCAGGATTCCCGCCGATTTGATCACGAAGGGCTCGAAGATTTCTGCACGGGTCGAGTTGCATCCAGAAAGCGGCGACGAAGCCAGCGTCCAGGCATTCGCTACCCTGACCAAGCCACAAGATCAATTGCCGCTTTCACCCGGAGCCGTCGTCTCGGCCGGCCCGGGAGCTGGTCGAAGCTGGACCGCGGGAACCCCGCCGGTCGTCTCGACGCGGCCTATCCTGACGCGCGAAGGAAGCGAAACGCAACGCCGTTTCGAGAGCGATGCGGCCAAGTTCCAGTCGGTTTTCCCCGCCGCGCTTTGTTACAACCGGATCGTGCCGGTGGACGAAGTTGTGACCCTGACATTGCGCTATCGGGAAGATGACCAACTCGTTCGACTGATGTTGAACGAGCAAGAAGCCGCTGAGCTGGAACGGCTCTGGGACGAAATGCGATTCGTCAGCCGGCAGCCGCTTCAACAGCTCGATGCGTTCAACCAGCTTTGGCAGTACGCGACGCAGGACGCCGATCCGAGCGCGTTCGAGCCGATGCGGGAGCCGATCATAACGCGTGCCTCGGCATTTGAGAAACGTCTGGTCGAAGTCGAGCCGAAACAGTTGGCGGTGATCGTCGAATTCGCAGAGCGGGCTTGGCGGCGTCCCCTGGCCGAAGGCGAACGCGCTGAGTTGCAGGCGTTGTATGACGCCCTTCGTAAGCAGGATCTCGCACACGAAGACGCACTTCGGCAGTTGCTGGCTCGGGTGTTCGTTTCTCCGGCGTTTCTCTATCGCGGTGAAAACTCGACCCCAGGTAAGGATCCCGCGCCGGTATCGGGGTGGGAATTGGCAACACGCCTCAGCTACTTTTTGTGGTCATCGACGCCGGACGCCGAACTTCTCGCCTCAGCAGCCGCTGGAGAATTGCGGGATCCCAAGGTTCTCGTGGCGCAATCCAGCCGGATGCTCGCCGACCCCAAAGTCCGGAGGCTTGCCTCCGAGTTCGGTGCGCAATGGCTGCATGTCAGGGATTTGGCGACGCTGGATGAAAAGAGCGAGCGGCATTTTCCGACCTTCATGGATTTACGTGACGACATGCAGGAAGAAACCGTGCTCTTCTTCCTCGATCTTTTTCAGAATGACCGCTCGGTCTTGTCGCTGCTCGACGCAGATCACAGCTTCGTGAACAAGCCCCTCGCCGGACATTACGGTATCGAGGTCGAAGGCGAGGGCTGGAGACGGGTTGATGGCCTACGAGGGCAGGGAAGGGGCGGGATCCTTGGCTTTGCCTCCACGTTAGCGAAACACAGCGGTGCTTCGCGGACCAGCCCGATTCTGCGCGGCAATTGGGTTTACGAAGTCCTCCTTGGCGAAAAACTCCCCAAGCCGCCGAAGAATGTCCCCGTTCTTCCGGACGAAGCTCCCGAGGGCCTGACCGAACGACAATTGATCGAAAAACACAGCTCGGATCCGGCCTGCGCCCGCTGTCATGCGAAGGTCGACCCTCTCGGCTTCGCGCTGGAGGGCTTCGACGCGATAGGGCGCGCACGTGGCGACATGGACACGCAAGCAATTCTTGAAGACGGTACCCAATTCGCCGGCATCGATGGGCTGCGCGCATATCTGCTGGAAACACGTCGCGATGATTTTATCCGCCAGTTCTCCCGCAAGCTTCTGGGGTATTCGTTAGGCCGAAGCGTGCAGCTTTCAGATCAGCAGCTGCTGAATGAAATGCAGGCCGCGCTCGAAGCGAACGGCTACCGCATTCAATCCGCGATCAAATTGATCGTGCAGAGCCCGCAATTTCGAAACGTCCGGG
>Ga0181587_10002432_pt1 | contig 15426 bp, 14 predicted proteins | sample 071ome_27_FD_132463 | JGI IMG/M metagenome (GOLD analysis project Ga0181587, IMG submission 132463) | Coastal salt marsh microbial communities from the Groves Creek Marsh, Skidaway Island, Georgia - 071409AT metaG (megahit assembly) | ecosystem: Environmental > Aquatic > Marine > Intertidal...
AAGCCATCACCGTCTATGCCGAGCGCGACCCTGCGAACTTGCCGTGGGGAAAACTTGATGTTGACATTGTGATCGAGTCCACCGGATTCTTCACTGACGCTGACAAGGCGAAGGCTCACCTCAGCGCAGGAGCAAAAAAGGTCATCATTTCGGCGCCAGCCAACGGTGAGGACATTACGGTCGTCATGGGCGTCAATCATGAGGATTATGACTCCTCATCACACCACATCGTGTCGAATGCGTCGTGTACCACGAACTGTCTCGCGCCGATGGCGAAAATTTTCCACGACGCCTTTGGCATCGAAAAGGGCTTGATGACCACCGTTCACGCGTACACGGCGGACCAAAACCTCCAGGACGGACCCCACAGTGACCTTCGCAGGGCACGTGCCGCTGGCATCAATATCGTCCCCACGTCCACTGGCGCTGCCAAGGCGATTGGGCTCGTTCTGCCAGAGTTGAAGGGCAAACTCGATGGTTTCGCACTCCGTGTGCCCGTCCCGACCGGCTCCATCACCGACCTCACTGTCGAGACCTCTCAAGAGGTGACCCTCGAACAGGTCCAGAAGGCTTTCCAGGACGCCTCAGACAAGGGTGCGTACAAGGGAGTTCTCCGCTACACGGACGAACCCATCGTGTCGAGCGACATCGTAGGAGACCCCTATTCCTCCATCGTGGATGGCGGTTTGATTCGCGTCATCGGAAACCAGGTCAAGATCAGCTCCTGGTACGACAACGAGTGGGGCTACTCCAACCGTCTCGTCGACCTAGCCTCCTATATGGCCTCCAAGCTCTAAGTAGTGGCGCTTACATCACTCACCGAAACCCTCGACCTTCACGGTCGTGTGGTCTTCCTGCGCGTCGATGCCAACGTTCCTCTCGATAACGGCAGCATTGCCGATGACGGGCGGATCAAGGCTTTCCTGCCGACGCTCGAGTGGTTGACACAACGAGGCGCGGCTGTCGTGTTGGCGAGCCACCTCGGCCGCCCTCAGGGGACATCAGATCCTGACCTCAGCATGGCGCCTGTGGCAGCCCGTACCTCGGAACTCGCAGGCGTACCGGTGCCTCTTGTGCCGGGTGTCAGCGGGGAGCTGGTCTGGAGCGCTCTTGCGACTCTCGAACCGGGCGGCGTGTGTTTCCTGGAAAACCTCCGATTTGACCCTCGCGAAACCTCCAAGGATGCCCCCGCCAGACTCGAGCTAGCAATGGAGTGGGCCTCACACGTCGATGCGACTGTCGTAGACGGGTTCGGCGTTGTCCACCGCAAGCAAGCGAGCGTGTACGAACTTCCGCACCTGACCAACGCCTATGCCGGTTTTCTGGTCGAAAAAGAGGTGGAAGTTCTGGAGCGCCTGACTACTCGAGCTGAACGCCCCTACACCGTCGTTCTTGGTGGATCAAAGGTCTCAGACAAGCTCGGCGTCATCAAGGCTCTGCTTCCCAGCGTGGATCGACTCGTGATTGGTGGGGGAATGGTGTTCACTGTTCTCGCCGCACAGGGCCACAAAGTAGGAAAGAGTTTGCTGGAGGCCGACCAGATCGGCACCGTGAAAGGTTTCTTGGCCCTCGCGAAGAAGCTCGGTGTGGAGATTACCCTTCCCAGCGACATGGTGATGGCTGAGAGCTTTAGTCCCGACGCTCCTCACATACCGCTGCCGGTGGACCAATTGGAGAGCGGTCCTGCAGGCTCAGAGGCGATGGGCCTGGACATCGGACCCACATCCGCCACCAACTTTCGCACGGCAATCGCTCAGTCGCGCACTGTGTTCTGGAATGGCCCTATGGGCGTCTTTGAGTTTGAAGCGTTTTCCCACGGCACAAAAGCCGTCGCACAGGCGCTTACGGAGGTTTCCGGGTTGTCAGTAGTGGGTGGAGGAGACTCTGCGGCTGCTGTGAGAGCACTAGGTTTCGCTGACGAGCAGTTTGGCCATATTTCAACCGGAGGGGGAGCAAGTCTTGAGTTCCTCGAAGGAAAACACCTGCCTGGATTGGAGATACTCGGATGGCAACCACCCGTCGCCCCCTAATTGCTGGTAACTGGAAGATGAACCTCGATCATCTCCAGTCCATTGCCTTCGTGCAGAAGCTTGCCTGGGCCCCCAAGGACAAGAAGTTCAACGAGCAAGCAGTTGAGGTAGCGGTGTTCCCGCCGTTTACGGATCTCCGCTCCGTCCAGACGCTCATCAACGCCGATGACCTGCCGTTGCAGCTGGGCGCACAGGATGTGTCCATGCATGACGAGGGCGCCCACACTGGGGATGTGTCCGGTGTTTTCCTGAAAGCTCTCGACTGCGAGTATGTGATCGTGGGTCACTCGGAGCGCCGCGCGGACCATCATGAGGATGATGAAGTGTGCACCAGCAAAGTGCAGGCCGCCTTGCGAAACAACCTGGTTCCCATTCTTTGTGTGGGAGAAACTGCCGAAGATCTTGAACAGTACGGCGCCAGCAAAGTCCCCGTTGACCAGCTCACTGCGGTCCTTTCCTCCGTCAAAAAGGGAGCTGAAATGGTCATCGCTTATGAACCCGTCTGGGCGATTGGGAGCGGACAAGCCGCAACTCCCGATCAAGCTGAAGAGGTGTGCGCAACCCTCAGGGACACGATTCGCTCACTTCACGGCGACGAGGCAGCGCAGAGCACCCGAATTCTTTATGGTGGCTCCGTGAAGTCGGGCAACATTGCGGGTTTCATGAAACGGGAGAACATTGATGGCGCTCTTGTCGGAGGAGCCAGCCTCGATGTCGACGAGTTCGTTGCCATTGCCAGGTTCCCTCACCATGTGAGTGTTGACTAGGAAATGGCTGGCACCGTCTATAGTGGTGAGGGCTTTGGGAGGTTAGTGTGGAAATTCTGCGCGTAGTGTTTTTGGTCTTGTTGGCGCTGACGAGCATCCTGTTAACCCTGATGATTCTTCTCCACCGTGGACGTGGTGGAGGTCTTTCTGACATGTTTGGTGGGGGAGTGACCTCCAATCTTGGGTCCTCTGGCGTTGCCGAGCGCAACCTCAATCGAATCACGGTAGTGATTGCCCTGGTGTGGGTGTCCAGCATTATTGTCCTTGGTCTTTTCACGCGATTCGATATCTAAGAGGGGTTATTCGTGGCATCTGGAGGCAGCGCAATTAGAGGTACCCGTGTGGGCTCAGGCCCTATGGGGGAGCAGGATCGTGGCATCCAGGCAGATCGAATCGCAGTGTCCTACTGGGATGCGATGGGAAACGAGACGGTTCGGTATTTCTCTGCGCACATTGAGCCAGAAGAGATCCCTGAAATCATTGATTCGCCCACTACAGGTTTGCCCGCGGGCCGCGACAAAGATAATCCGCCAGAGCTCCCGGTCAACGAGCCCTATAAGACGCACCTTGCCTACGTGAAAGAGCGCAGGACCGACAAAGAGGCCAAGCAGATCCTTGAAGACGCTTTGACCAGATTGCGCCAGAAAAAGGGTCGGCTCTAAGGTCTGAGCGCTTCGACCAACCGGGCGACATGTTCCGGTGAGCCGGTCATACTGATGACTGGTTGCCCCGTGCCAACGAGCACACGTGCGTCACCGTGGGCTTGGGAGAGCAGAAGCTCTGAAAACCCAAAATCACGGCCTGGAATCCCAACCTCGGTGTGTGGCGTCGCGATAATCTGCAGGAAAACACCCTCGGGTGCTCCGCCTTTGTGAAGCTGCCCGGTGGAGTGAAGGAATCGAGGACCAAACCCAATGGTCACCGGGCGGCCCGTGGTCCGTTCAATGCTGTGACCAACCTCGCGCCATAGCGACTGTGACGTCCTGGGTGCAAAAACACACAAAGCGATGTACCCGTGCTTCCCCGCGAGTTGGCCCAGGAGCTCAGGCAACTCGGAGAGGCTTTCGAGAGCCGGGAGTGGAGGCTTCGCAAAGACCGAGAAACCATAAAACTCTTCCTCCTCGCGAGAGACAACACTGGTCGACTCGAGCAATTCGCGAGCCGCTATCTTGGCGCTTTCAACATTCGGCTGGTCGAAAGGATTAACTCCGATCTCTGCGCACGCCACGGCCGTCGCATACTCCCAGAGAAGCATGTGCTCGGCCAGGCTCCCAGAAATCTCGATATCGGACTCTGAGCCCAGAGGTCCTAGAGAGAACGCGTCGGGAAGCGCGTCGAGGCTTGTCCCCACGACCGGAAGAATTCCTTTTCCGTCTTTGCCTGTTGACTCTGCGACGAGCTGCTCCACCCAATCACCGAGTCCCGGGTGCGAGGGGTCCTCTCGATAGAGAACCTTGTTGATAGTGGGATGACCATGTGCCAGTGCGACGCCAAGCCGCAGCGCAGGATTGTCCTCTCCGCGTCCCAAGCACGCTTCGTAGCCGGCACTCGCATCCTCCAGGAACGCAAGCAGATCCATGCCCGCCAACCCCATGGGGACAAGACCAAAGGGCGAGATCGCTGAAAATCGTCCTCCAATCGTCGCATCGCCTTCAAAAACTCGATAGCCCGCCTCGTGGGAGGCATGATGAAGCGGAGACCCTGGGTCGGTCACAATAACGATGTGATCAACAGGGTTGAGCCCCTGGCTCACCAACGCGGCCTCAAATGCACGTCTCTGGGAGTCAGTTTCGACAGTTCCGCCTGATTTTGAGGACACCACCACGGCAGTTCCCGAGAGGTCCTTGGCCAGCTCAGGTCCAACTTCGTCGGGGTGAGTAGCGTCGATCACTGTCAAGGGGATGGACGCCGAAGCTGCCATCACCTCTGGGCCCAGTGAAGACCCGCCCATGCCACAGAGCACCACACGATTGATACTCCGCCCGGTGAGCTCCTCACGCAGAGCCATCAACTCCCGTGCGAGAGGAATCCATGAACTGGGGGGAGCAGTCCATCCCAGTCGAATCGAGGCCTCAGCCTGTGCCTCCTGGCCCCAGAGGCTGGAGTCACGATTCACCAGGGACTCGATAAATCCTGATCCGGCGAGCGCGCGCCTGCGCTCGGCAGTAGCGTGATCAAGAGGAGCACGCACTGTGAGCGTCAAGGTCATTGAGCCGAACCCATGGCAGATGCAACAGTGTCCAGGAGCTCGCGCCAGGACTGGACAAACTTGGCAACGCCATCCGCTTCCAAGTCATCGGTGACCTGGGAGAGTGAAATTCCGAGTCCCTCCAAGGCGCCTAACGTCTCTCGAGCCGCCTCAAAATGACCAGTAACCCGATCGCCCTCTACTGACCCCTCAGACTCCAAAGCAAGAAGTGTCTTCTCCGGCATAGTGTTCACTACGTTGAACACCGCCAGTTCGGTCACGTAGTAGGCGGGAGGCAGGGCGGGATCTTTGACCCCTGTCGATGCCCACAGTGGTCTTTGATGGCGCATCCCCTTCGCAAGCAGAGACTTCGCTCGGTCGTCGGAGTGATCGACTTGAAACAACTCATAGGCGAGCCGGGCGTTGGCCACAGCTGCGAGAGAGCGCAGAGCACTGGCAGCCTCCCCACCATCGGCGTCAAGACGAGCATCCACAGCGCTGTCGACGCGTGACACGAAGAACGAGGCAACTGAGCGAATGACGGAAATATCGATGCCGTTGTTCAACGCTTTCTCGATACCGCTGAAGTACGCGTCGATGACCTCTGCATAACGCTCGAGGCTGAAAATGAGGGTCACATTGACAGAAATCCCCTGACCGATTACCCCGGTGATTGCCGGCAGGCCGGCCTTAGTGGCGGGAATTTTGATCATCAGGTTGGGGCGGTCAACGCGGCCCCAGAGCTCCTGAGCCTGCGCTATCGTCCCCGCCGTGTCGTGGGCTAGTAGCGGAGAGACCTCCAGGGATACCCGCCCATCTTGTCCTGATGTTGAGTCAAACACAGGGCGAAGTACGTCACAGGCCCCCTGGATGTCGGCAATCATCACCTCGAAAACGGCTTCTTCGGCAGTGGCACCAGCGTGTGCCATGCGGACCAGATCCTCTGTGTAAGAGTCACTGCCTGCTACGGCTCCCGCGAATATGGTGGGATTACTGGTCACCCCTACGACATTGTGGTTTTCGATCAGACTGCGGAGAGAACCTGATGTCAGTCGATCTTTAGACAGATCATCGAGCCAAATGCTGACTCCGACTTCACTGAGTTTGGCACTGGGTGACGTTGTCATCGCTCTACTTTCCGTTGAGTGCAAGAGATTCGTGAGCGGCTGACACAACAGCCTCAGCTGTCAAACCAAACTCTTCATAAAGCTTCTGATAGTCAGCAGAAGCCCCGAAATGCTCGAGCGATACTGTGCGCCCTGACTCACCGACAAAGCGATGCCAACATTGAGAAATTCCAGCTTCGATGGATACGCGCGCCCGCACCGAAGCAGGCAACACGGTCTCTCGGTAGCCCTGTTCTTGCTCGTCAAACCACTCCACGCAGGGCATCGAGACGACGCGAGTGCCAACGCCCTCCGCTTGGAGAGACTCTCGCGCTTTCAGCGCAATTGCCACCTCGGAGCCTGTAGCGATGAGGATCACGGAGAGCTCACCGTCTGCTTCGGCTAAGACGTATCCACCACGGGCGGTGTGGCGCGCATGGGCAAGTGTTGACGGGGTCGCTTCGTCCTCTCCGCGCGCAAGAACGGGTATGCCTTGGCGCGTGAGAGCGATACCCGCAGGGTTGCTAGTGCGCTCAATCATCGTCTTCCAGGCCCAGGCAGTTTCATGCGCATCCGCAGGTCGAACGATGTCCAACCCGGGAATGGCCCGCAGCGTTGCCAACTGTTCCACGGGCTGGTGGGTGGGGCCATCCTCTCCCAAACCAATCGAATCGTGTGTCCAGACGTAGATGACAGGCACACCCATCAGGGCCGCGAGGCGCACTGCAGGGCGCATGTAGTCGCTGAAGATCAGGAAGGTACCGCCGAAGGGCCGAGTTGGGCCATGCAGCGCAATCCCATTCAGGATCGCCCCCATCGCGTGTTCCCGGATGCCAAAGTGCAGGACAGAGCCGTAGGGGTTTGCCGACCATTCCTTGGTGGAGCGACGCTCCGGCGCAAAAGAAGGCCGTCCTTTGATTGTCGTGAGGTTCGAATCCGCAAGGTCAGCCGATCCTCCCCAGAGTTCTGGCAGGGCGGCGGCAAGAGCATTAATGACCTGTCCCGAGGCCGCTCTCGTTGCCATAGTCTCTGCACCTTCAAAGGTCGGAAGCAGCCCTTCCAGGTCAGGCAATGACTTGCTCAGGAGACGATCCAACAGCGCTTTCTTGTCGGGGTTGGCGCTACCCCAGGAGTCGAATTTCTCGTCCCACGCGTGCCGCACAATGTGAGCCCGCTCACGCAAGGATCGAGTGTGCTCGAGAACATGGGGTGGGACGACAAATGTGGCGTCCGGATCCACCCCCAGTTCTGTTTTGAGTGCCTTTAGTTCGTCCGCTCCCAGTGCGGAGCCGTGAATCTTGCCGGTGTTTTTTTTGGTGGGGGAGGGCCACCCGATGATGGTCTTGATCACGATCAACGAGGGTCGACCCGTCTCAGCTTTGGCGGACGAGATGGCTCCCAACAAGGCGTCCACGTCCTCCGTGTAACCATCCGCTTCGCCGAAATCCACCGTCTGGACGTGCCACCCATAGGACTCGTAGCGGAGAGCCACGTCCTCACTGAACGCGATGTCGACGTCATCCTCGATAGAGATTTGGTTGGCGTCGTAGAGAACGACTAAATTTCCCAACTCTTGATGTCCAGCTAAGGACGCCGCCTCCGCGGAGACCCCCTCTTGCAGGTCACCGTCACCAGCAATGACAAACACGTGGTGGTCAAAGGGGGACTCTCCGGGAGCCGCATCGGGGTCAAACAGCCCCCGCTCAAAACGTTGCGCGTAGGCAAATCCGGTGGCGGAAGCAATGCCTTGCCCCAAGGGGCCTGTCGTAATCTCCACATGGTCGGTGTGACCAAATTCGGGGTGGCCTGGCGTCAGTGACCCCCAGGTCCGGAGAGACTTGATGTCATCGAGCTCGAGCCCCATGCCGCCCAGGAAGAGCTGAACATACTGCGTCAAAGAAGAGTGCCCCGCGGACAGGATGAACCGGTCGCGGCCTATCCAGTGAGGGTCCGTCGGGTCGAGCTTCATCACTTTTTGATAGAGCAGGTAGGCCACTGGCGCGAGGCTTATTGCGGTGCCAGGGTGTCCATGGCCGGCTTTCTCCACAGCGTCAGCGGCCAACACTCTCGCGATATCTACGGCTTCTCTGTCAACTTCGCTAAACACTGATCCCATGTGGGAGGGCCATCCTTTGGACATTCCGCTATCTGGGGCACCGATTGAGGCCCTACACAACCCAGTATACCCAGGGGCAATTCTCCACCTGGGCCGTGACGCACTCAGCTCTTTAGAGGCTTTTCTCCCTAGACTGAGGCTGTCGCGTTACCCTAAGGATTCTTCCCGTCATGACTTCTTCTCTCGGTGCTCCCGTGCGTCCACGGAGTCTTCGGACCGTGGTTCGCGCCTACGTTGCGCTCACGAAGCCCCGGGTCATCGAACTGCTCTTGGTGACCACCATCCCCGTTATGGTGCTGGCGGAACGTGGCATACCGAGCCTCTGGCTAGTGGTCGCCACTGTTGTCGGAGGCGCCCTCAGTGCGGGCAGCGCCAATGCCTACAACATGTTCATCGATCGCGACATTGATGTTCACATGGGTCGCACCAGCGCAAGACCTCTGGTGACGGGGGATATTTCTGGACGATCGGCTCTCGTTTTTGCCAGTGTCCTGGGAGTGCTGTCTGTCGCGTGGCTCTGGGTTTTCACGACTCCTCTTGCCGCTGGGCTCTCGCTGGCTGCAATTCTCTTCTATGTCTTCGTCTATACACTCTGGCTCAAGAGGCGGAGTGAGCAGAACATCATCTGGGGAGGAATCGCCGGATGTTTTCCAGTACTCATTGGTTGGGCGGCTGTCACCGGTTCACTGAGCTTAGAAGCTTGGATTCTGTTCCTCGTGGTGTTCCTGTGGACGCCGCCCCACTACTGGCCTCTCTCGATGAAGTATCGAGAGGACTACGCGCGGGTTGACGTGCCCATGCTTGCTGTGGTCCGTGAGGCACCTGTCGTGGGACTGCAGGTCATCTTGTACGCATGGGCTACCGTCGCGGCATCGCTGTTGCTAATCCCCGCAGCTCCGATGGGACTGCTCTACTCCGTCGTCGCGCTAGGAGCAGGAGGGTGGTTCGTCTTCGAGTCTCACCGCCTATATCAGCGTTCCCTCCGAGGTGGCGAACTTGCCCCCATGAAGGTGTTTCACTCCAGCATTAGCTACTTGACGCTACTCTTCCTCGCGGTCGGGATTGACCCGCTTCTTCCGCTGTAAGCGGTTCGCGCTGAGCGAGAAGTGCGGTCACGACGAACGCGACAAGTACCGCAGCCAAGACCATGTGGACGCCCACGGCAAGAACAGGTAGACCGTAATTCGCCTGGTAGAGGCCCACAGCTATTTGAACGCTGGTGACGACCAGCGAGCCGGTTATTACCCTGCGGAAGCCCTGCGACCCCACACCTGCAAACCACGCAAGCGCAGTGAGTGTCACGACCAGCCCCAGGACAATATAGGAGGGCCAGGCGTGGAAATGTTGAAGCAACCAGGAGTCCAAGCCGTTTCTCGCCGCGCCCGCGTCTCCTGCATGCGGTCCGGATCCGGTGGTGAGAATCCCCATGACAACAGAGAGTCCCAGTACAGCGAGGAGAGTGGCGCTCAAGGCTCGCACAGCACCCGGCACGCCCCATCCGCTCCGACGCGGTCCGCTGCGAACGCGGTAGAGAAGCACTGCCGCGAATCCCACGAGAATTGCCGAAAGGAGGTAATGGAGACCCACAACATAAGGATTGAGGTCTGTTAGGACCGTGACACCGCCAATAACCGCCTGACCAGGAATTCCTAGACCAAGGCCTAACGACAGGCGAAAGAGCTCGGGCCGTTCTTTGCGCATTCGCAGAACGAAAGCGAACATCACGATGGCGATGATGATGAGCACGAAAGTCAGGAGCCGATTGCCAAACTCGATGATTCCGTGAAAGCCCATCTCCGCCGTGGTAACGAAGGAGTCTTCGGTGCACCGAGGCCAAGTGGGGCACCCCAAACCTGAGGCGGTGAGTCGGACGGCCCCACCGGTGCCAATGAGGAGGATCTGGCTGATGAGAGAAGCCCAGGCGGCAATGCGCACACGACGGTCAGTGGCGCTTGGAAGCCAATTCCACAGGGTTTTCACGGGCTCACACCTTCACGAGAGAGATACAAACAGATAGACTGATCATCCACGCACAAGCGCTGATGCTTATCTGGTGGGGTTACGGCACTGTATCGATGTAGCACTAAGTCTACGTGGCTCAGCCTGATGAGCTCCTTGGAAAACAAGACCCCGCCCATCGCACAATGAGGAGGAAGCACGAATGTCCGATGTACTTCTCGACCGCCCGGAGCTTGAGAGCCTGGGTAATTATGAATTTGGTTGGCACGATGCCGACTCTGCTGGTGCGCTCGCTAAGCGTGGCCTTTCCGAAGACGTTGTTCGTGAGATTTCTGCCCTGAAAAATGAGCCGGAATGGATGTTGAAAACTCGCCTCAAAGGTCTTCAACTTTTCGGCAAGAAGCCGATGCCGAACTTTGGTGCTGACCTCTCCGGCATTGACTTTGACAACATCAAATACTTCGTACGTTCCACGGAGCGCCAAGCAACCACATGGGAAGAGCTCCCTGAGGAGATCAAGAACACCTACGAACGCCTGGGAATTCCCGAGGCAGAGCGCTCTCGACTCGTAGCCGGAGTTGCCGCTCAGTACGAGTCAGAGGTTGTGTACCACCAGATACGTGAGGATCTGGAGGAGCAGGGCGTCTTATTCCTGGACACCGACACCGCACTAAAGGAGCACCCCGAATTCTTCACTGAGTACTTCGGAACCGTTATTCCCTCGGGCGACAACAAGTTTGCCGCACTGAACACCGCAGTATGGTCGGGCGGATCGTTTGTATACGTACCCCCCGGAGTGCACGTCGAAATCCCTCTGCAGGCATATTTCCGTATCAATACGGAAAACATGGGTCAGTTCGAAAGAACACTGATCATCGCCGACGAGGGAAGCTACGTCCACTACATCGAGGGCTGCACGGCCCCCATCTATTCCTCAGACTCGCTCCACTCGGCGGTCGTGGAAATCATCGTGAAGAAGAATGCTCGGGTTCGCTATACGACGATCCAAAACTGGTCCAACAACGTCTACAACCTGGTCACCAAGAGGGCTATCGCTCATGAGGGTGCAACCATGGAGTGGATCGACGGAAACCTCGGCTCCAAAGTCACCATGAAGTACCCTTCGGTCTTCCTGGTCGGGGAGCGCGCGAAGGGTGAAACTCTCTCGGTGGCGTTCGCTGGTCCTGGCCAGCACCAGGATGCCGGGGCCAAGATGATTCACATGGCGCCTCACACCACGTCGTCGATTGTGTCGAAGTCGATTGCGAGAGGTGGCGGTCGGGCCGGATATCGAGGTGAGGTTCGGGTGGATGAAAATGCTCACCACTCCGCCAACACTGTTCGCTGTGACGCGCTGCTTGTCGACACCATTTCCCGCAGTGACACCTACCCGGCGATTGACATTCGTGTTGATGATGTTCAGCTCGGTCACGAAGCAACAGTCTCGAAGGTCAGCGAAGAGCAGCTTTTCTACCTGCAGAGCAGGGGACTGGCAGAAGATGAAGCGATGGCCATGATTGTGCGTGGATTCATCGAACCGATTGCTCGAGAACTGCCCATGGAGTACGCACTCGAGTTGAACAAGCTCATCGAAATGAATATGGAAGGCTCAGTCGGCTAAATGAGCACACAGAACACCAGCGGACGAGCAACGCTTGTACCGCACGACACACTTGTGGGCAGTGATGTTCCCGTTCAGACCAGATCGGAGCGATTTGCGTCCGGAAACATCGAGGATTACGCAGACGTCACCGGACGAGAACCTGAATGGAAGCTCAGCCCTGTAGAAAAACTGGCCCCGCTCCTTGAGGGAAAGCTCGATGGCGGACGCTACGAAATCTCCACCAGCAGCGTCGAGGGCTTCTCTGCTTCCTGGGTGAAACCAGAGGAAGCCCCTCGAGGTGTGGCTGGTCTTCCTGAGGACCGTGCAGCCGCGAATGCGTGGTCAAGCACCAGCGAGGTTTTGCTCGTGGAGATCTCGGGGGAGCACGCCGAGCCACTTGGTCTCGGACGCTCCACACTGGGCCCTCATCCTCGGGCGGCTCATACAATTGTTCGGGTACACCCCAACACTCACGCGACGCTAATCATGGAGTCAGCGGGGGATGCTCTTCTGGCCGAGAATGTTGAGTTCGATATCCAAGAGGGCTCCTCAGTCCAGGTGGTGTTTGTACAAGATTGGGCGCCAGGGGCCATTCAGTACGGTGCGCACTTCGCAACGGTGGCAAAGGATGCGAGCTTCACGCACATTGTCGTGAGCCTGGGAGGTGACGTGGTGATCGTTAACCCTTCGACCCAACTGGTGGGATCTGGAGCAGCGGGGCACCTCTGGGGAGCGTATTTTGCTGACGCTACTCAGCACCTCGAACACCGCGTGTACGTCCACCACCAGGGCCCTCAGACGTTGTCGCGAGTGACCTACAAGGGTGCGCTGCACGGTAAAGGTGCTCGAACAGTGTGGGTGGGAGATGTTCTGATCGGTGCAGATGCAGTCGGCACAGACTCCTATGAGCAGAACCGCAACCTTGTTCTGAGCGATGGAACCAGGGCGGACTCGATTCCCAACCTCGAAATTAAGACAGGCGACATAGCCGGTGCCGGCCACGCTAGCGCCACCGGACGTTTTGATGACGAGCAGCTGTTTTACCTCCAGTCCCGCGGAATTGAAGAGCTGGATGCCCGGCGACTAGTCGTGATGGGCTTCCTCGTCGATGTCGTCTCGAAAATCAACGACCCAGCGCTTGTCGCGGAACTCACGGATAAGTTCCAACAGAAGCTGTCACACACGGTGGAGGGATAGATGGCTGCAGTTAAGGTGTGCGGTGTAAATGACCTGAGCGTCTCCAGCGCCGTCAAAGTGACAATTGATGGAGTGCCTATTGCTTTGGTAAAGGATTCTGCAGGAGACATCCACGCCATTGGAGACACCTGCAGTCACGGCGAGATATCCCTCTCTGAAGGCTTCGTGGAGGACGACAGTCTGGAGTGTTGGGCTCACGGCTCAAAGTTTGCTCTCGCAACAGGTAAACCTCAGAACTTTCCAGCATTTGAACCGGTCCCGGTGTACCCGGTGACCATCACCGACGGTGAGGTTTACATTGACCCCACCCCCATGACCATTGACGAAGACGCGTAAGGACAGCCATGAGTACTCTCACAATCTCTAACCTCCATGTTTCTATTGAGACCGAAGCGGGTCCTGTCGAAATCCTCAAGGGCGTTGACCTCGTTCTGGAGCAGGGTCATACCCACGCCATCATGGGACCTAATGGTTCCGGTAAGTCCACACTCGCGTACACCATTGCGGGTCACCCCCGCTATGACGTCACCGAGGGCTCCATCGACCTGGATGGCGAGAATGTTCTCGAGATGAGTGTGGATGAGCGCGCAAAAGCCGGGCTCTTCCTCGCAATGCAGTACCCCGTTGAGGTGCCCGGCGTGAGCGTGACAAACTTCCTGCGTTCGGCAAAGACTGCCCTCGATGGCGAAGCGCCTGCCCTGCGCGAATGGGTCAAAGATTTGCGCGGTGCCATGGATTCTCTCAAGATGGAGCCCGGCTTCGCGGAGCGCAACGTGAACGAGGGGTTCTCCGGTGGTGAAAAGAAGCGCCACGAAATCATGCAGCTTGAGCTGCTGAAGCCCAAATTCGCCGTTCTGGATGAAACTGACTCGGGTCTCGACGTTGACGCGCTGAAAATCGTCGCGGAGGGAGTCAACAGAGCCAAAGAGGCAACGGGTCTTGGGGTGCTCCTGATCACCCACTACACCCGAATCTTGAATTACATCACTCCTGATTTCGTTCACGTGGTCGTTGCCGGCAAAATTGCAGAGAGCGGTGGGTCTGAACTTGCCGAGCGCCTCGAAGCCGAAGGCTACGATCGCTACACCCAGAAGACCGCCTAGTCCAAGGGAGGGGAAGACATGTCGACAGTTGCACTGAGTGACGAGAAGTTTGATGCCGTCCAGGAGGGGCTGAAGAACGTTATTGACCCCGAACTGGGGGTCAACATTGTCGACCTTGGTCTGATTTATGACCTCTCCTGGGACGACGAAGAGGACGCGCTCATCATCAGCATGACCCTCACCTCCGCGGGATGCCCGCTCACCGATGTCATCGAAGAAGAGATGGCCAACGCACTTGACGGGGTTGTCGAGCGTTTCCGAATCAATTGGGTCTGGATGCCACCGTGGGGTCAAGAACGAATCACAGAAGACGGTCGTGACATGATGAGGGCCCTCGGATTCTCTATATAGCATCGCACGGGGCAATACTCCCTACGCAGGTTTCCCGTGCTTGAGGTCAAAAACCTTCAGATACGTATTGGCGCACGCGTCCTGATGGATGAAGTGTCGTTCCGTGTTGATAAAGGCGACAAAGTGGGACTCGTCGGTCGAAACGGCGCAGGGAAGACAACTCTCACCAAGGTGATCGCCGGAGACATGCCGGCAACGGAGGGTTCCATTCACTTACAGGGGGAAATGGGTTATCTCCCGCAGGATCCACGTGCCGGGGATCCCAGTGAAACAGCGCGGACGCGAATCTTGAACGCCCGAGGGCTGGGATCACTCATGGCCGATATGGATACCGCCGCTTCACTGATGGGGGATCCGGATCCGACTGTCGCTGACCATGCGATGTCTCGATACAGCCGCCTCAATGACCGATTCCTGTCCTTGGGTGGCTATCAGGCCGAAGCGGAAGCCGCCGCGATAGCTTCCCACTTGAACTTGCCGCCAGGAATCCTTGAGCAGTCGCTGGGGACGCTATCCGGGGGACAGCGCCGACGTATCGAGCTGGCCCGGATTCTGTTCCAAAATGCCCCTCTTATGGTTCTCGACGAGCCCACCAACCACCTGGATGCCGACTCGGTGACCTGGCTTCGTTCATTCCTTGGCTCTTACCCAGGTGGAGTCATTGTGATTTCCCACGACGTTGCCCTTGTGGAAGAGACTGTCAACCGAGTTTTCTACCTTGATGCCACGCGCGCAACGATTGATATCTACAACATGTCGTGGAAGCACTATCTTCGCCAGCGCGAAGCAGACCAGGAGAGGCGGGTGCGGGAGCGCTCCATTACCGAGAAGAAAGCGACGGCCCTCCAACTCCAAGCCGCAAGATTCGGGGCTAAAGCCAGCAAGGCGTCTTCAGCCCAACAGATGAAAGCCCGCGCAGAAAAAATGCTGCAAGGCCTTGAGGGTGTCAGGGCAACCGATAAGGTCGCCAAGCTTCGTTTTCCAGATCCAGCGCCGTGTGGGAAAA
>Ga0181587_10002443_pt1 | contig 15399 bp, 9 predicted proteins | sample 071ome_27_FD_132463 | JGI IMG/M metagenome (GOLD analysis project Ga0181587, IMG submission 132463) | Coastal salt marsh microbial communities from the Groves Creek Marsh, Skidaway Island, Georgia - 071409AT metaG (megahit assembly) | ecosystem: Environmental > Aquatic > Marine > Intertidal zone...
CAAACCAGCCAATAGCCATCGCCCATAGATCAGAGGCGAAGTGCAACCCTGTCCCATAGCCGGGCAGGTAATGCCCATTTAAATAATGCGGCCAGTTTGGTCGCGGTAGTTATCCGATAGCGAATTTTGGGGCGCGGAGCATGACAGGCATGAAGAACGGCCTTGGTTACCGCAGAAACAGGCAACTCAAAACGATCTTTTGGCGCATCTTCCGGGGCATTCAGGCGCGGTATTAGCTGGGTTTCATACGTTTTTTTCAAAGAGGAATCCTGCCAATTTATCCATTTGTTGAAATGAGGCAAGCTGTTTATGCGGATACGGGTACGAATAGGCCCTGGTTCTATCAGCACAATCTTTATTGGTGTATCGGCCAGCTCCAGCCGCAGCGTGTCTGCCCAGCCTTCAAGGGCAAATTTGGTTGCATTATAGCTGCCACGAAAGCGTAAAGCTGCAAAGCCCAGAACAGAGGAATTAATCAATATCCGGCCGGCATTTTGGCGACGCATCACTTTCAAGGCAAGGCAGCTCAGCTCATGCCAGCCAAAAAAATTAGCCTCAAAATTCTCGCGCAAACCGGCAACCGGAATATCCTCTACCGCCCCTGGCAAGGCATAGGCTCCGTTATTGAATAAAACATCCAGTTGTCCGCCTGTTATCGCCATCGCTTGGTGCCAGCCTGCCTGTATTGAACGGCTATCGGCATAATCCAGCACAAAGCTGGTCAGGCCTTTTTCGCGCAAACCCTCGCAATCTGTCTCGCGCCGGCAGCTGGCCAGAACCAGCCAGCCTTTTTCCTGCAAGCGCAAGGCAGCATCCAGGCCGATACCGCTACTGCAACCAGTGATTAAAATAGATTTTTTTCTTTGTGTCATGGCTATGTTTTGGATGGGGTTTCGGTAAGTTTGATTTCCGGCCAAAGGCGCGAGAAACGCTGAGTGTCCGACTGGCTGAGGCGAACCGTGACATTATGCAAGCCTGCTGCGTCATAGTCAGAAGACAGAACCTGGCCATGTTCATATAGCCATGCGCTGGCAGAGGCAAATTGCGGAACAAGAGCCAGCGATAGATATCTGTCTTCTTTATTGAAAATTTCCTCGATTTTGTGGCACAGATTTTCTATGCCTGCTCCGGATATGGCTGAGCACAACACGCCGTCCAGGCTGTTTTCATATATCTCGCATATATCTGCCTCCAGATTATCGCATTTATTAAAGACATTTAAAATTTTGTCGGATTGTTCCAGCGCATCTATGCCCAGATCGGCCAGAACCGCGCGCACATCGCTGGCTTCCTGTTCAAAATCGGCTGCGGAAATATCCTGTATATGCAGAATTAAATCGCTCTGGCTAATTTCTTCCAGTGTAGATTTAAAGGCTTCGACCAGTTCAGTTGGCAGATTGCTGATAAATCCGACCGTATCGCCCATCAGCACGGTTCGGCCGCTGGGCAATTCCAGCCCTCTGATGGTCGGGTCAAGGGTAGCAAACAGCATATCCTTTGAGAGTACATCTGCCCCGGTCAGTCGATTAAACAGGGTTGATTTGCCAGCATTTGTATAACCTACCAGCGCAATAGTCGGGGTCTGCGAGCGTTGCCGGTTTGCCCGTTGCAGGGTACGGGTGCGCTTTACATCTGCCAGCTCTTTTTTGATTTGTTTTATCTGGTCGGTCAGCATACGTTTATCCAGCTCCAGCTGGCGCTCGCCAGGCCCGCCCAAAAAGCCACCGCCACCGCGTTGCCGCTCCAGATGCGTCCAGGAACGCACCAGACGGCTTTTCTCAAAGGTGAGGGCGGCCAGCTCTACCTGCAGGCGTCCGGCATGGCTTTGGGCGCGTGCCCCGAAGATTTCCAGTATCAGGGCAGTTCGGTCGATCACCTTGCAGGACAGGGCGCGTTCCAGATTGCGATGCTGAACCGGGGTCAGGCCGGCATTGATGATAATCAGCGGATGGCCCAGCGCTTCGGCATTTTCGGCTATGCGTTCTACCACCCCCGGCCCTAGCAAGGTGGCCGCACGCGGCCGTGCAATGGTGATAATCTCGTGATGGACGATATCCAGATCGATTGCCTGTGCTAGCCCGCACGCCTCTATCAGCCTGTCTTGGGGGCTGCGTTGATCTGTCCGGGTGGCGGGTTGTTTAAATTCAGGTTGGAGGATAAAAGCGTGGTTCACGGGCAGGTATTTCAGGACATTCCAAATAATGGGCTAGCGCATATTGCTTCAGATGTTATAGCGCAGAGATAAAGCAAGGGTAAGCCCCTGCTTTTCCCCCTCTTGAAAAACCATGCCAAGCCCCCTACATGAACATTCGACAAAGAACTTTACAGACTGCAAAACAGGTGAATTATGGCCGTTAAACAGCATGATTTCGAAGCCGATACCGGCAAAATCCTCGATATCGTTATCCATTCTCTTTATTCGGAAAAAGAAATATTCTTGCGTGAGCTGATCTCTAATGCATCAGACGCGATTGACAAGCGCCATTATCTGGCGGCCAGCGACCAGTCTCTGCAAAGCGAGACAGGCTATGCCATCACCCTGTCTGCCGATGAAAAGGCCAAAACGCTGACCATCAGCGATAACGGGATCGGTATGGATGAGGCAGATATGAATTCTGCCCTTGGCACGATCGCCCGTTCCGGCTCAAAAGCCTTTTTAGAACATATTCAGGCTACGAGCGGCCAAAAAAATAAATCAGGGGATAAAAAATCAGGCGATGCCTTTTCCCTGATTGGCCAGTTCGGGGTCGGGTTCTATTCAGCTTTTATGGTGGCAGAAAAGGTAGATGTTATCAGCCGCAAGGCAGGTCAAAAGGCCGCCTGGAAATGGTCATCAGATGGCAAAAATGGCTATAGCCTGGAAGAGGCAGTGCGCGATACAGCCGGCACAGATATCATTCTTTATCTGAAAAAAGAGGAAAAGGAATTTCTCGACGAGGCGCGTATCAGCTATCTGGTACGAAAATATTCAGACCATCTGGCCTATGCGGTGAACTGGCAGCCGCCAAAAGTGGATGAGGCACGCCAGCTCAATACCGGTTCGGCTATCTGGACGCGCGCGAAAAAGGATATTTCAGAAGAGGATTACACCCAGTTTTATCGCCAGATTGGCGCGGTCTATGATGAACCTTTCATGACCATGCATAACAGCACAGAAGGGATGCTGAATTATACCAGCTTGCTGTTTGTCCCCAGTGCGCGCCCGTTTGACCTGTTTAATCCAGACAGGAAATCGCGTATGTCCTTATATATTAACCGCGTTTTTATTACCGATGAGTGCGAGGATATTGTCCCGCCTTGGCTGCGTTTTATTCGCGGGGTTATTGATACACCCGATATGGATTTGAATGTCAGCCGCGAGATGTTGCAGAAAAATCCGGCTGTTCAGAAAATCAGCAAGGCATTGATCAAGCGCATTCTGGGCGAGCTGAAGAAAAAGAAGGAAAAAGACCCGGAGGCCTATGAGGCATTTTGGGATCAGTTCGGGCTGGTCTTGAAAGAAGGCTTGTATGAAGATTATGAAAACCGGGACAAGATTCTGGAGATATGTCTGTTCCGTTCGGCACGTTCGGGCACGCTTGTCAGCCTGGCTGATTACGTGGCGGCTATGGCGGAAAAACAGGATAAAATCTATACCCTGTCGGCTGAAACCCCGGAACAGGCAGAAAACTCACCCCATCTGGAAGGATTTCGCGCCCGCGATATAGATGTGTTATTGATGACCGATCCGGTCGATGAGTTCTGGATGCAGGCAGTAACCGAATTTGACGGCAAGAGCTTTGCCTCAGCTACAAGAGGGGTATCTGATCTGGATAAGGTTGCACCGAAAACAGATGCCAAAAAAGATGAAAAACAGCCTGATGAGGATGCCCAGAACAAGGAATTTGCGCCCCTGATAGCCAAGGTTAAATCCACGCTAGGTGAGCAGATAAAAGATGTCCGCCTGTCCAAAACCCTGACCGACAGCCCGGTCTGTCTGGTCGCCGATGAAGAGGGGATGGATATCCAGATGGAACGGCTGATGAAAGCCCATAATAAGGATTTTGCCGGCAGCCCGCGTATTCTGGAGATTAACCCTGACCACAAGCTGATCAAGGGGATGGCCAGCCAAATTTCCGGCAATGTTGATCCAGAATTAATCGAGGATGCGGCAAAAATGCTACTGGATCAGGCGCAAATTCTGGAAGGGCGCCCCCCTGCCATCCTGACCGAATTTGCCCGGCGCATGACCCGCCTGATGGAACGCGGCCTGTCGGCCTAGAACGCTTTTGAATGCCGCCTTCCAACCGGGGGGGGCGGCCAGCCGCGCGCTATCGTGAAATTATGAGTCACGGCGCGTTTTGGGGCAGGGATATTATTGCCAGACAGGCGCGGGACGGGTGCAATTCGAGCGCAAGGACAAGCCGCAATAGTTAAATGGTATAACAGGTCATTCGTAATGATTAGTTGGGGGTTCGATTCCCTCTTGCGGCACCATTATTGAACTCCTCCCAAAAAACACCCGCTTTTAAAATATACCCGTCTATTCAGGGGTGTGGTGCAGTTCTAGCCGGGTGCGATCTATTAGCTGTTCGGGATCAAATTGCAGGGCCAGTATTTCAGCTGGCGAGAGGCGCGGGGCAATCTGTGTACGCAAGGCCAGCGCCCCGCCCTGTTGCAAAAAGGCAGCGATAGGCGTGCTGATGGCCAGCGCATGGCGGGGAATGGCTTCGGACAGGCTGACCTGCATCATCAATATGGCGATATTGATGCCCTGATCGCCCTGGATACGGGTAAAGAGATCCAGCATCCCTTTATCGGTTATATCAACAGACAGGCTGGAAAGGCTGGCAAGCAGCGCCATGCCTACGGCTTGCTGGGCGGCTGGATTGGGAGTTTGGACAAGATATTCGGTCATCTGGCTAAGCGCCTGATAGTCATTTCTGGTCAAATCCATCTGAAAATCGGTGGTGATATTTGCAAGGCTGGTCGCAGAGAGCGCCAGCTTGCCCCCTATTTGCAGCGTATCGCCTGTCTTGCGGCTGTCAAAATCTAGGGTGACATCAATGCCCAGCTCATCTTTTCCCAGAATGGCAAAAAAGGCGTCTATTTCACCGGGAAAACGCCCGCCGGGCATTTGCCGCAATACCAGCCCGTTCAGGGCAAGCTGGCTATTTGTGCTTTCTGGCAGCGCGTCAAATTGTGCCGAGGTCAATAGCCCGTCCAGCGTAATGCCGGCAATCTGAATTTCCAGATTATCGCGTTCAGAATAAACAGAGATATCTCTTATTTCCGCCTGGCTGCGCAAGGGGCGATTGCCATTGTGGCGCTGGCGATAGGCCTCGATACGGTCATCATCAACCAGCATTAAATGCTGGCCGGACATAAAGGCAATGGTAATAACCTCCTGTTTGTCCGAAGCATAGGAGAAATTTTTGATCAGCAGATTTTCAATGGCGATAATGTCATCTGCCAGCCCGTCTGTTTTCAGGGTCAGCTGTTCGGCAAAGCCCCTCTGGATACCTTTTTCAAAAATATCCACATCGCTTATATCAATATCAATACCATTTTTATGGGAACCATCTGCCTTGTAATGGCCTTTGCTATAGCGCAGCTCGGTTGTGTCATCCAGCCAGACTGAATTTTTTGCCCATGCCGGGGCAAGGCTAGCCACCAGCCAGATGATACTGGCCAGTAAAAGCCTGGCCAGTAACGACAGGCGCGCGCGCACTAGCGATTGCTGTGCTTGTAGAGATGTTTGGCCTTGCATCGGCATATCCGCCTCCTCTGGCAGAAGGGTCGTTATCCTGCCCTTTTAAGATAGGCCGAAAAGAGGCCAAGAACAACGCGAAGTATTTATCGCCCTGTTCTCAGCCTGAATGTGAATGGCTGGCCATCAGGCAGAGGCCGCGATCGGGGGTGTCTGGATATCAAATCCCAGCCCGGCAGGGATGTCTATATGGCTTATCCCCACCACAGACCCATCGCTGATATCGCCTGCCAGCAAGGCTTCTGCCAGCTTATTTTGCAACTCAGTTTGCATCACTCTTTTGAGTGGCCGTGCCCCATATTGCGGGTCATAGCCCTTTTCAGCCAGCCAGTTACGCGCATCCTCTCCTAAAGTCAGATGTATATCCCTGTTACGAAGACGGGCTTCCAGCCGTTTGAACTGGATATCGACAATCGCGCCCATATGGCTGCGGCTCAGACGCTGGAACAGCAATATCGCATCCAGCCGATTTAAAAATTCCGGCCGAAAGGCATCTTGTACCTCTTCCATCACCGCCTCTCTGGCATCATCGACCGGGCGGTCATCTGCCAGGGCTAATAAAGGGCCAGAGCCAAGGTTGGAGGTCAGCAATATCATGGTATTTCTGAAATCAACCCGCCGTCCCTGACCATCGGTCAGATGGCCGTCATCCAGCACTTGCAACAGGATATTAAAGATATCGGGATGGGCTTTTTCAATCTCATCAAAAAGAATTACCTGATAGGGACGCCGCCGCACCGCTTCGGTCAATGCGCCGCCCTCATCATAGCCGACATAGCCAGGAGGCGCCCCGATAAGCCGTGAGACAGAATGTTTTTCCATATATTCCGACATATCCAGCCGCAAAATAGCCTCTTCATTGTCGAACAGAAAATCTGCCAGCGTTTTGGCCATTTCGGTTTTGCCCACCCCTGTCGGGCCCAGCATTAAAAAGCTGCCCAAAGGCTGGTTCGGGTCATTCAGCCCAGCACGTGCGCGTCTGGTGGCATCTGAAATTGCCTTTATGGCCTCGCTCTGGCCTATAACACGCTGGCCAAGAACGGCTTCCATATCCAGCAGCTTTTCGCCTTCGCCTTCCATCATTTTGGCCACAGGGATACCTGTCCATTGGCTAATGACCTGGGCAATATGCTTTTGCTCTACCTGCTCTTCTATCAGGTTAGAGCCGGATAATTCAGCCTTGGCCGTTTCCAGATCAGACATCAGGCCGGGCAGGATGGCATAGGTCAGCTCGGCCGCTTTTTCCAAATCGCCGCGCCGTTGCGAGACTTCCAGATTATAGCGGCAATCCTCAATTTTCTGTTGAAGCGCAGCAATCTCTGCCATCTGGCGTTTGACCGATTCCCATTTTTGGGTCAGCTCGCGAGATTCATCGCCCAGCGTTTCCAACTGTTTTTTCAAGGCTTCCAGCCGTTTTTTATTGGCCGGATTTTCCGCCTCGCGCAACAGGGCGGCCTGTTCAATTTTCAGCTGCATAATCTGGCGATCGGTAGCTTCCAATTGTGCCGGCTTGCTATCGGACTGAATGCGAATATGGCTGGCAGCTTCATCAACCACATCAATCGCCTTGTCCGGCAAGAACCGCTCATTAATATAGCGGTTGGACAGCTGGGCGGCCGCGACCAGCGCATCATCGGTGATACGTATGCCGTGATGCAGCTCGTATTTTTCTTTCAGACCGCGCAGGATAAAGACAGTATCTTCCACCGATGGTTCGCCCACAAAAACCGGCTGAAAACGACGGGTGAGGGCAGCATCTGTTTCTACATATTTGCGATATTCATCTAGAGTGGTCGCCCCGATACAATGTAATTTGCCACGTGCCAGTGCAGGTTTCAGCAAATTGGATGCATCCATTGCCCCATCTGTTTTACCAGCCCCGACCAGCTGATGCATCTCGTCAATAAAGACGATGATATTGCCTTCTGCCGCGTCGATTTCATCCAGAACTGCTTTGAGCCGCTCTTCAAATTCCCCGCGATATTTTGCGCCGGCAACTAGTGCGCCCATATCCAGCGATAACAAAGACTTGCCAGTTAAAGCCTCTGGGACATCGCCTTGCACAATGCGCTGGGCCAGCCCTTCGGCAATAGCCGTTTTGCCAACGCCTGGGGCGCCTATCAAAACCGGATTATTTTTGGTGCGACGTGCCAGAATCTGAATAGTGCGGCGCACTTCCTCATCGCGCCCGATAACCGGATCCAGCTTGCCCTGCATCGCCAGTGCGGTTAAATCGGTGGCATATTTGGACAGGCTTTCCATCATTTCGTCACTGACATCACTGTCAATGGTGCGCCCTTTACGCATTTCATCAATAACGCTGGTTAGCTGGCTTTCCTGTAAGCCTGCCTCGCGCATGATTCTAGCCGAACTGCCCTTGCCAGCTATCATTGCCATTAAAATGGCATCAACCGAAATAAAGCTGTCGCCGCGCTGTTTTGACCAGCTTTCCGCATCAGCCACAATACGCCCCAGACCGGGATCGATTTGCAGATTATCTGCCCCGCTGCCTGTTACTTCGGGAATTTTCTTCAAACCAGCTTCCAGCGTGCTGTTCAGGTTATCCATATTCACGCCAGCGCGCATCAATAGCCGGCTGGCGGCTTGCCCGTCATCTTCCAGCAGGGCGGCCAGCAAATGCAAATCGCCCATCCTTTGATGGTTGCGGCGCAAGGCTATGGTTTGTGCTGTGCCAAAGGCTTTGCGAATGGTAGCGGTAAATTGTTCTGTATTCATTTTTTACTCCTCACATCAGGAAGTCCGTACCTTGCCTATGAAGCGCACGTCCTTGCAACGTTTGATAATGAAGTCCTGTTATTTTCGATAACAGGGGCAAAGGATAAAACCCGCCAAAAGCAGCATTTTACATTTCCATTTTGCCTGCATCCCGGGCCGTGACACCGCACCAACCCGCTTTGCCTTTCTTCTGTGTATGTAAGAAGCGATTTGTCGGCTTTCAAGGCTTGTCAATCCGCTCTTTATAAAGATAAGTTAGAAGAAGAAATTTTATTTTGTGGGGAAGAGTTAAAAAAATGTCCAAATCATCGAGAACAGGCGGAGAGCTGTTAGTTAAATGTCTTGCAAATTTAGGGGTTAAGACCGGCTTTGGTGTGCCGGGCGAATCCTATCTGGCTGTTCTGGATGCGTTATATGATGCAGATATCAGCTTTACCTTGTGTCGGCATGAAAGTGCAGCCGGCTTTGCCGCAGCAGCATGGGGCAAGCTGACCGGCCAACCCGGCATTGGCTTTGTCACCCGTGGGCCCGGGGCAACCAATGGCTCTATCGGGGTGCATACCGCCATGCAGGACAGCTCGCCCATGATACTGTTTATTGGCCAGGTCGCAGTAGATGATAAGGGCAGAGAGGCTTTTCAGGAGGTGGATTACCGCGCCTTTTTCACGCCTTTGGCAAAATGGGCGACTGAAATTGATAATGCTGATCGCATTCCTGAAATTATCAGCCGGGCATGGCATATTGCCCTTTCCGGGCGGCCAGGGCCTGTGGTGATCGCCCTGCCGGAGGATATGCTAACCCAAATGACAGATTCCCAGCCCTGTCAGCCCGTAACCATTGCCGAAGCCGGGGTTGATACAAATGCCCTGTCACAGGCTATGGAGATGCTATCTGCTGCTAAAAAACCGCTTATTCTGGCAGGCGGCGGCGGCTGGAATGATGCCGGCAAGAAAGCCTTGCAGAGCTTTGCTGAAAGCCAGAACTTCGCGGTATCTGCTGCTTTTCGCTATCATGATGTTATCGATAATCACAGCCCCGTCTATATTGGCGATGCGGGGGTGGGGATGGCACCGCACATTGTTGCTGCCATTAAACAGGCAGATGTTATTCTGGCACTGAATATCCGGCTGGGTGAGGGGACGACCCAGGCCTGGACATTGCTGGATGTTCCCTATGCCAAACAGAAAATTATTCATGTTCATGCCTCGGATATGGAAATTGGCAAGATTTATCACCCTGCTCTTGCGCTTCATGCCGGGCCTAATCAATTTGCGATGGCACTGGCCGGACAAGTGGCAGGCGATGCACAGCTGGCCTCGCGCAAAGCCTTTATTGAAGAAAACAGAAAGGCCTATCTTGCCTCGCTGACCCCGGCTGCACAGGACAGCCCGGTTGATATGTCTGCGGTGATGGCGATTTTGCAAGAACAGCTGGCAGAAGATGCTATCTTAACAAACGGGGCTGGAAATTTTGCCCTTTGGCCAAACAAGGCCTTTTGTTATGGGCCAAAACAGAGGCTGATTGCACCGCAAAGTGGGGCGATGGGCTATGGCTTGCCAGCAGCGATTGCCGCTGGTGTGGCCTATCCTGGTCGCCAGGTGGTATGTTTTGCTGGAGATGGTGATATCCAGATGGGGATTGCCGAGCTGGGCACGGCTATTCAGGCAAATGCCAGGCTGATTATTATTATCCTGAATAATGGCTCATACGGGACTATTCGTATGCATCAGGAACGCGATTATCCAAACCGTATTTCCGGGACAAGCCTGTATAATCCGGATTTTGCCGCTGTCGCGCAAGCCTATGGTATGGCCGGCTTTAAAGTTGGCAAGACAGCTGATTTTGAAGCGGTGTTTGCCAAGGCAGCCCAAGCCGAAAAAGGGGCGGTTATCGAGCTGGATATCAATGTCGATGCGATTACCCCGCGTACAACTCTGACCAAGTTGCGTAGCGGGGCATAAGCGCCTTTAGCCAGCAGCTTTGGACAGGCGATCCTTTCGATAATTATGCATCCGCATTAAATTATCGGTGGCAGCATCCAGGGTTTTTGTGGCGGCTTGTGGAATGGCAGTGCCAGGGCCAAAAATAGCCGCCACCCCTGCATCATACAGATATTGATAATCCTGTTGCGGAATAATACCGCCGCAAATCACCAGAATATCTTCTGCTTCTTTTTCCTTTAGAATCTGAATTAATTCCGGCAACAAGGTCTTATGGCCTGCTGCCAGCGAGGATACCCCGATAATATGTGCGCCCATATCAATCGCTGTCTGGGCAGCTTCTTCGGGTGTCTGGAATAGCGTGCCTACCCGCACATCCATCCCGAAATCGCCAAAGGCAGAGGAAATCACCTTTGCCCCTCTATCATGGCCATCCTGGCCGAGCTTGGCCATATACAGGATAGGTGTTTCACTTGTTTCTTCACAAAAACGGCTAAAGGCGGTTTCTACCGCATCGATTTCCGCGCCGCTGCCATAGGTTTGGCGATAGACATCGCGCACAGTTTCCTGTTTGCCGATAAAGCGGCCAAATACGCTTTCCAATGCGGCCGATAGCTCGCCTACACTGGCACGCGCGCGCATTGCCTCGATGCTGAGTGCCAGCAAATTGCCGCTATTATTTTTTGCGGCCTCTTTCAGGGCGTCCAAAGCGGCCTTCACTGCCTTTTCATCACGTTGCTGACGAATTAAATCCAGTGCTTTGCTTTGCTCGGCACGTACCGCATCATTGTCAATATCCAGAACCTCGACAGGGCTATCCTCATTCGGGCGATATTTATTGACGCCAACAATAACATCTTCGCCATTATCGATACGCGCCTGTCTGGCAGTGGCCATTTTTTCAATTTCGCGTTTTGGAAAGCCTTCCAGCACCGCATCTGTCATACCGCCCATATTCTGGATTTCTGTGATAAGTTTATCGGCTTTTTCAATCAGCTCTGCGGTCAAATTTTCGACATAATAAGAACCTGCCAGCGGATCAACTGTATCAGTAATGCCGCTTTCATGCTGCAGGATCAGCTGGGTGTTGCGGGCAATGCGGGCAGAAAAATCTGTTGGCAGGCCAATCGCCTCGTCAAAGGAATTGGTATGCAAGGATTGTGTACCGCCCAGTACCGCTGCCATTGCTTCTATGGTGGTGCGGATAACATTATTATAAGGGTCCTGTTCGGCCAGGCTTGCCCCGGATGTCTGGCAATGGGTACGCAGCATCAGCGATTTCTGATTGCCGGGCCGAAACAGCTTTTCCATCCAGCGTGCCCACAAGGTACGTGCCGCCCGCAGCTTGGCTGCTTCCATAAAGAAATTCATGCCGATACAGAAAAAGAAAGACAGGCGGGGGGCAAAATCATCCACTGCCAACCCTCTATCCCTTGCGGCTTTTACATATTCCAGCCCATCTGCCAGGGTAAAGGCCAGCTCCTGTACCAGATTGGCTCCGGCTTCCTGCATATGATAGCCGGAGATAGAAATGGAATTGAATTTTGGCATATGTTGCGCGGTATGGGCGATAATATCCGATACGATCCGCATGGATGGGGAAGGGGGATAAATATAGGTGTTGCGTACCATAAATTCTTTTAAAATATCATTTTGAATAGTGCCGGAAAGCTGGGCCTGGGAAACGCCCTGTTCTTCACCTGCTACGATGAAAGAGGCCAGAACCGGCAATACAGCCCCGTTCATGGTCATGGAAACGCTCATATCCTGAAGCGGAATACCGGCAAAAAGGCGTTTCATATCCTCAACCGTATCAATGGCCACCCCAGCCTTGCCGACATCGCCGCGCACCCGTGCATGGTCTGAATCATAGCCCCTGTGGGTGGCCAGATCAAAAGCAACCGACAATCCCTTTTGCCCGGCATTCAGGGCTTTGTGGAAAAATTTGTTGGTTTCTTCTGCGGTGGAAAAACCGGCATATTGGCGGATAGTCCAAGGGCGAACAGTATACATGGTTGCCCGCGGGCCACGTGTGAAGGGGGCTTCGCCTGGCACACTATCTAAATGGTCAAGACCGTCCAAATCGGCGCTTGTATAAAGCGGGGCAATATCAATGCCTTCTGCTGTATGGGTTGCCAGCGCCTCTGGTGATTTGCCCTTTAATTCTGCCTGGGCGATTTTTTCCCACCGTTTTTTTTTGTCCTGATTATCGGCCATACCCCACCTTTTTAACGGCTGAATTTTACTTATGATGAGGTGATAATAGCCTATAAAATGCAAAAATTCGAGCATCAAACATATCGTTGGCTAAAATCAGCTGCTGGCATTGTTTTGCCTTTACAGCTAATAGCTATCTGTCCCATGCTCTAGTCTGTAAGGCGATATCTGCCGCGCGATTGTATATCTCAATTTTTTTAAGAAAGAATTTCAGTGTCTGCTGGTTCTGTTTTATTTTCCAGACTTTCTGTTCGTCAGCAAGGATTTTTGCTGATGATGCTGGCCACTTTTTGTTTTCCGACAATGGATGTGATGGCCAAATATTTATTGCAAAGCCAGCCGGTGATGCAGGTCGTATGGGCCAGATATACCGGCCAGTTTTTACTGATTTTGCTGTTATTTGCCCCGCGTTTAAAAAAAATTATTGTTACCCGCTATCCCGGTTTGCAACTGGCACGCTCTGCTGCTTTGTTTGGCGGAACCTGTTTTTTCTTTTTAAGCCTGAATTATCTGGATCAGGGACAGACAGCAGCTATTTTTATGGTCGCGCCCTTGCTGATTACTGCAATGGCTGTGCTGTTTCTGGACGAAAAAATAGGGCTGCGGCGCGTCCTTAGTGTGATTGCCGGCTTTGCCGGTGCGCTGGTGATTATCCAGCCGCAATCCGATATTTTTACGCCTGCATCGCTCCTGCCACTTGGGGCGGCCAGCTTTTATGCCAGCTATTCCATTTTAACGCGCAAGCTGGGCGATGCGGAATCACCAAATACTACCCTGTTTTTTACCGCCGGATTTGGCGCGGTTTGCACCTCCTTGCTGTTGCCCTTTATCTGGGTGTCCCCCGATAGCACGGGCGCGGTGATTATGATGGCCAGTATGTCCCTGTTTGGCGGGCTGGGGCATTATGCGGTGATATTATCCCTGCAACGGGTCGAGGCCAGCGAAACCGCACCGCTAAATTATCTAGGTGTGGTGTTTGCGATGTTCTGGGGATTTATGGTCTTTGCCGAAATTCCTGCCCCAGCCACCCTTAGCGGGGCAGCGATTATTATCCTGTCAGGTATCTATGTATGGCGGCGCGAAAAGGTACAGAAAAAATAGCGCGCAACCTTGTCAAAAGGGGGGGCTTTTCAGGCTTTCGCATCATATGATAAAGTATCTTTTCAATATGCGCTCAGATTTGTATATTGGCGATCACCAATATCCGCGAAGAAACTTCAAAAAGGACATAAATGATGGATAGTATTGCAGAGCCTGTAGCCAAACCAAAAACCAAAGCTGTATTTGACTGGGCTGACCCATTTGGTCTGGAAGCCCAGCTTGGTGAAGATGAGCGGATGGTGCGCGATACCGCCAGAGCCTATGCAGACGAAAAGCTGGCACCGCGTGTTATCGAAGCCTTTCGTGAAGAAAAAACAGATGCCGAAATTTTCCGCGAGATGGGCAGTCTTGGCCTGTTAGGGGTAACGGTCAGCGAAAATTATGGCGGGGCGGGTATGAGCCATGTCTGTTACGGGCTGGTCGCACGCGAGGTAGAGCGGATTGACTCGGGCTATCGCTCGATGTTGTCCGTGCAATCCTCTCTGGTAATGCATCCGATTGAAAGTTTTGGCAGTGAAGCCCAAAAACAAAAATATCTGCCCAGGCTGGCAACCGGCGAATGGATAGGCTGTTTTGGCCTGACAGAAGCTGATGCCGGTTCTGATCCCGGCTCGATGCGTACCATCGCGCGCAAAACCGATACAGGCTATGTGATCAATGGCGCCAAAATGTGGATTTCCAATGCGCCGATTGCCGATGTGTTTGTTATCTGGGCAAAATCAGAAGCCCATGATGGCAAAATCAGGGGGTTTGTGCTGGAAAAGGGGATGAAAGGCCTGAGCGCTGATCCCATCAAGGGGAAATTATCCCTTCGTGCCTCTATCACTGGCTCTATCAGCATGAGTGATGTTGAAGTATCAGACGACGCGCTCTTGCCAAATGTGGAAGGTCTGAAAGGCCCGTTCAGCTGTCTGAATAAGGCACGCTATGGCATTAGCTGGGGGACAATGGGGGCAGCAGAGGCCTGCTGGCACGCCGCCCATAGCTATACTATGGAGCGCAAACAATTTAACCGCCCATTGGCCGCTAACCAGCTGATTCAGCTGAAACTGGCAGATATGCAAACCGAAATCGGGATTGGTCTGCAATCTGTTTTGCGGGTTGGCCGAATGCTGGATGAGGGCAGCTGTGCGCCGGAACTTATCTCTCTTGTCAAACGCAATAGCTGTGGCAAGGCTTTGGCCATCGCCCGTATGGCCAGAGATATGCATGGCGGCAATGGTATCTCAGAAGAATATCACGTAATGCGCCATCTGATGAATCTGGAAACAGTGAACACCTATGAAGGCACGCATGATGTGCACGCTCTTATTCTGGGGCGCGCTCAGACAGGCTTGCAGGCCTTTTCCTAATTAGGCCAGGCTTAAAAGGCAAGGCTTATCAAATTGGGCGAATCAAAACCGGGGTTGGCGGGCTGGATGGTTGTATCATCCCCGCTACGCCAAAAAAGCCCATTTTGATAAACAGGCAAAAAAAGAATAGCATTTTCACAAGCAAGCCGGGATAGAAATATATTTTTTATTTCGGCTTATTTGTTTTGGCTTTTTAAAAATCTATTGTTCTCTGGGCGTTGAGAACTTTAATTTTTATCAGAGCCGCAGATGGATAAAGATAAAACCCCATTGCATATTGATGCAGAAGGGGGGCAGGATACGC
>Ga0181587_10002444_pt1 | contig 15395 bp, 18 predicted proteins | sample 071ome_27_FD_132463 | JGI IMG/M metagenome (GOLD analysis project Ga0181587, IMG submission 132463) | Coastal salt marsh microbial communities from the Groves Creek Marsh, Skidaway Island, Georgia - 071409AT metaG (megahit assembly) | ecosystem: Environmental > Aquatic > Marine > Intertidal...
CTAAGAGTGCGTCCAATTGGAAGATTACAGAGTTAACTCCCTTCGGATCTTTAAAATCAAAAGTCTTGGGACTACTAACTAATGAAAATGGAAGGACGAGAAGAAGGAGAAAATATTTCATATCATTATTACCAATCAGAGTTATTAATTTTTCAAACTTCTTTTTCGCAAAATCATACATGCAGCCAATGTGCAGGTTACGAAAAGGCCAGAAAGAGGAGTTTCAATTCCAGATATTAATTCTTTTTTCCAAGTTACTTTTGTTTGAGTTCCTAGTTCTGGCATTCCCTCGATAACAGGGACTTCTTCTCGGAGTTGTGTACTGGTTGACCAAAATGAAAAATGGGCACCATCCTTAATCCAATACATCGTAGTTATGAAAAATGGGCAGAGAATAATCCAAATTCTTTTCATCAAATATTAGGCTCTTGGGTGGGCTAATTTATGAGCTTTTTTCAATCTTCCAACCGAAACATGAGTATATATTTGGGTCGTAGATAGACTGGAATGACCAAGAAGTTCCTGAACCGCCCGTAGATCTGCCCCATTGTCTAACAAGTGAGTGGCAAATGAATGCCTAAGCTTGTGCGGTGTGAAATTCGAGGGGAGTGAGCAAACCTTGAGGCATTTTTTAAGTAATAATTGCACCCATCTAATACTCAACCTATTCCCATTTTTATTGATGAAGACGGGTGCTTGCAAAGAAGCATCTTGCGTGTAGGAGTTACGGAACTCGATAAGTTTTATCGAGGTAGATTTAAAAATGGGACAGATTCTTTCCTTCTTTCCTTTACCTAAAACTCGAATGATTTGATTAGCAAAATCAATATGCTCGTAGTTTAGGGAGATAACCTCACTCACCCGAAGACCCGACCCATACATAAGTTCAAGAATTATATTATCTCTTAAAGTTAGAAAATCAGCATATTTTGCCTCTTGGTGAACGAGTGACGGGGCATTCATCAAATCTTTAGCTTCTTTTTCAGATAAAAATTCAGGCAGTTTTTTTTCTGGCTTTGGAAGAGATAGGTTCTTGAATGGGTTATATTCAATCTTCTTTCTTTTCTGACTAAAATTGTAGAAAGAACGAAGAGCAGAAATTTGATTGGCCAATGTCTTTCTAGATAATGAGCCTTGCGCTTCGATGAGATAGGAACGGGCAATATCTTTGTCTACTTTGTAAAGGTCAGTCTTGCTTGTACCTCGGGGTAACCAATTTAAAAATTTCACCAAGGCACCTTGGTAATTCCTTAGAGTATGGGTCGATAATCTGCGTTCGAGAGATAAATGATCAATAAACCTTTTGATTTCTGAAGGTGAGCCTGATTGAACCTTGAGCTGTTTTTCTACTTCAGTCGACTCCATGATTCAGTAACAAGTTCATATATCCCTCCAAACAAAATCACAAGGAATACTAAAACAGCGACTGTTAGGTATAAGCCAAATCCAGTTTGAGGACGCTGGGTTTGGTCTTTGGAATATGCTTGTGAAGTATTGTCGTATGGAGCAATCGATATCAAATTACCGGATCTTTCAGACCTGTTTTTTAAAGGTGATCTTCTTTTCATTAGTTCGTCTAAGATCCTATGATTTTATAATAAAAGCAAACCACTGAACTCCAGATACTTTTATCTGTTATCAAATAAAAAGGGCTCCACTTTTGATCTTACTTCTTCAAATGAATCTTCCAGGATGTAATGACCAGAGTCAGGAAAACGATAAGTTTTTAAGTTTGGCCAAATATTTTCCCATTTTTCAAGATAACCAGGATGAAAGCAAAAGTCTTTCATTCCCCAACATGCCATACTTTCGGTTTTCGAGAAATTATGCAAAAGTTTGGCAGTGTTTTGTAACGTGCTCCGGGACGGATGGTTTTTTTCGAAAGGAATATCTCGAACAAATTTCCAGATAGCTACACGACTTCTCCAGTCATGGTAGGGATAAAGCATGCCTTTCTTTGCTTCGTCTGTCATTCCTTTGGCTGATGCCATCCATATTGCTGGAGCAGCAAATCCATTCAGTCCACGGACAAAACATTCCCCTATGATTGGCAATCTGCAAAAAAGTATTCGTTTGGGGACATCTCGGGACGGAAAGGCAGCAGTATTTAATAAAACTATCTTACCTATTCTTTCAGCCTGCTTAGCAAAAGCGGTCATCCCTATGGCCCCTCCCCAATCGTGGACCACGAGGTTGAAGGTTTTCAACTCTAAGTAATCTGCTAGTTCTAAAATATTCTTGGCATGACTTTCCAAATTATAGGAAAAATTTTTAGAGGAAGGTTTTTGTGACAGTCCACATCCGATATGGTCTGGTGCAATGCATCGGCTGTGTTCTTTCCATGAGCGAATTGCTTTTCGGTAATAAAAGGACCAAGTTGGATTTCCATGAAGAAAAAGGGTGACAGGAAACTCTTTGTTTCCCTCATCGAGATAACTGAGCACATGCCCAGTAGAAAGCTTGAATTTTTTCGGTTGAAACGGATAGGAATCCAGCAAGGGAGATGGAGTTTTCAAGGGTTGATAGAAAGCATTAAGCTGGAAAGCCCGCTGCCAATTCCAAGTAAGGCGGTTTTGCGTAGTAGATTTTGCGGATTGGCCTCACAGGCGAGGGTGTAGGTTATAGGCAATGAAACAGATCCACAATTACCGAGCTTTTCAAAACTTGAATAGGAAATGGATGGATTAATCGAAAGAGCTTCAAACACAGCCTTCGAGTGTGCCTTTCCCACTTGATGTGTAATGACAAGCTCGGGTATTTCAGGGGTCCAATCATTGACATGAAGGAATTTTGCCCAAGCTCTTTCAGCAACTGATATACCAGCATGCAAAAGCTCTTCGGAATCTGTTTGCATAATGAGTTCATCACCCGAAGTGTCACCTTCACAAAGTTCATTGTGCGAAGTATCCGTTTCAGTAGTCCAGTAACCAAGGGTTGGACATTCTTTTAAAACTGAATCACGGTGAGCAATTGACCAGGCAACTGCCCCAGCTCCAATTGTTAGATTGGCAAAGAATGGTTTGATTGATTTTCGGGTTTGTGAATTTTCGTTTAATAATTGAATGGTTTTTTGAACCAGCGGAGCTCCATTTTCGCCGGATACGAGAATGGCTCGCCTAATTTGACCAGTTTCAATCATAGATCCCACCAAAACCAATGCATTTAGAAAGCCTAAGCAGGCGTTAGAAATATCTAGGATTTGAGTGCTTCCTCCTAATTCCATTCTTCGGTGAACATAGGATGCAGTGGCTGGCTCTAATCGGTCACGACAAACAGCGCAGTGAACAAGTAAATCGACTTCGTTTCCCTTTATTCCTGATTTTAGAAGCTTAATCCCTGCTTCTGAGGATGCTTCAGATGGTTTGAAATCATTGGGCCATAGTCTTCGTTCCTCTATACCCGTCATGAGAGCCAATCTTCCGAGTGGTAGATTTAATTTCTCATAAAGTGGAGAAAGTTGATTTTCAATATCAGCCGAAGTATAGATTTTTTGGGGAAGGGAGTAGGCCATTCCCTCTATAACCACATTGGAAAGACTCATGAATCAATTCGCATGGATTTTTGAACAATTTCCTGGTCGAAATAATTCATTCCCATCCCGGCATCGATAACAATTCCTTGTCCATTTATACCAGAAGAAGATGGACTTAGTAAAAAGGCTGCCAAATTGGCTACTTCCTGGGTCTGGAGAGCTTTCTTGCGGAAAGTAAGTTTCTCGGCAAAAAGATAGTTAACCAGATATCCTGGAATACCTGCCGACGCACTTGTTTTCAGGGGGCCCGCATTCACAGAATTGAAACGAACTTCACTATCTTTTGAAAAGGATTTTGCTAAATATCGTACCGAAGCTTCCAAGGAGGCTTTAATTGGAGCCATGTAACCATAATTCTCGGCAGTAACTTGAGTGGACGAAATCCCAATGGTTACTACGGAAGCATTATGCGAGAGGGCTGGTTTACAAATTCTTGCAAGTTCTACAAGCGAGAAGGATGAAATTTGGGTGGCTTGTAAAAAATCTGCTCGATTTGTTTCATGAAAGGGTTGAACGCCCTTAGCGTAATTTGCAAAGGCAATAGAATGTAAGATTCCATCAAGTTGTTTTAGTGGATCGGAGGTTAGAATTTGTTGGAGATTATCCAAGTCTTCAACCTTTTCAAAATCACAGGTATAAATGTTTTCATTTTGTCCAATGAGTTTTGCTAATTCCTTCCGGCGTTTTTCATTGCGTACACAATAGAGCACATTTGCACCTTCTGACTCAAGCAACTTGGCAACAGACCAGGCAACACTTTTACGGTTGGCAACTCCAACGACCAAAAAAGTTTTATTTTCTATCCCAAGAAAACTCACTTAGATGAATCTTCCTTCACCATCGCCAATGCATAGGAGATGGTAAGTGCTGTCTTGCCCTCTTTCCGAACTTCCCCAGTCATCGTAAAAAACTGGCCAAGTTTTTCACCCAAGGTAACCCGTATTTCAACCTCGTCTCCTGGTTTAACCATTCTTTTAAAGCGGGCATCTCGAATTCTAGAAAGAACCGGGGTAACAGACTCATCAGTTAAAGATTCAGACTTTAGATGGTCGGCTAGGAAGATCGCACCGGATTGAAAAACAGCTTCACATAAAAGCACACCTGGCATAATAGGGTTACCCGGATAGTGCCCCTCAAAACAAGAAAAATCAGGACGAATAGTCAAAGATGTAAGGGCACCACTATCGGTGATCTCGATAATTTTATCTATAAAGAGAAAAGGAGGTCGGTGCGGAATTCGGCGGTATATATCTTCCATTGTTAGGGAAGTGAGCTAGAGAATATAAGGCATTCAGGCAACGGCAAAGGTTGTGTCCTTACTGTCTGTGGGATTTATGTTTTTTTTAATATCTCTTAAAAAGCTATCTATCTTATTTGCCGTGATCACCCCATAATTAATGGTTCCTAACCAGCCAGACATGATAATTCCAACGGAACCTGCATGAAATAGACCCGGTGCATGCTTGGGTAAATTGTTGGAAATTTCTAGACCCTCAAACTTGGTTCCGAAAGTGGCTCCATTTGCATGCTGGGTGTAATGTTGAATGGTTCTGGGAGTCGCTGCCTCAATGTGTTCAATTTTATCCCTGATATCAGGAAGTATTTTTTCTAGGGATTCTACACTCTCATCACATAATCTTTTTTTGGCTCTCGTATACTCATCCTCAGATAGCTTTCCCCAGTCTTTCCATTTTGCGTTTAGGGAGGCAACTATGCTGTATCTAGGGTCTTTTCGATGCGGTCGGGTGTCTGGATAATAAATCGAGAATGTACGACTGGTTGTATTAAAGTCTGAAAGTTCATCAGTCGAAAACTTTGGTGATTCCGAAGTAAAAATAAGATCACCTACCGACTCAGGGATAACCGCTCCCTTTTTTAAACCAATATAGACCTGACAGGAGGTACTGTTTAAGCGAACATTCTTAGCATTTTCAGCAAATCTTTTGGGCAACTTAGACAATCCAAGCATTCGTTCGATTGTGTTCTTCAGATTTGCATTTGAGAGAACGGCACCACAACGAATCTTTTTTCCATTCACTACCACCCCAGTGACACATTGCTTTCCGTTTTTTTCTTGGGTGATCAATTTTTCGACCAAGCATTGGCGACGAAGTTCAGCCCCATTTCTACGTAACTCACTGACCATTTTTCTTATCAGGGAATCCGTACCATCTTTAAATGTGTAGATCCCCTTCCTCATGAAATTGGTAAATACGATGCCATAAGCAATGGCTGGATCCATAAAAGAAGATCCGTTTGCATAAGAAATGGGCTCAAGCAGAAGACGCTTAACATCATCGCGACCGGGAAAAAACTCCTCAAGTAAGTCCCCAATTGTCCTACCATCCTTTTCAAAGTAATCCATTTTTTTAAGGTGGTCGTAAAACTCTTCAACTCGTTCCCTGGCAATTTGAAATTTCTCTTCAAGAATCCGAGTAAAGTCGAGGCGATCAAAAGTAGTTCTTAGGTCGTACTGTGGATTAACAAACCTAATGTTTTTTAACTGAACAATGGAATCGGCAATTTCCTTAGTCCAATAACGCCTACAGGATTTGATCATGCCTACTGGAAACCCGTGTAATGAGATATCGAAAATATGCCCCCCTGCTCTCTTAAACCAGGTAGCCAAACCACCAAATTGGTAATGGTGTTCAAGAAGCAGAACGGAGTGGCCTTGTTTTGCAAGACAGTTTGCCCCGGTCATCCCACCAAGACCACTTCCTATGACAACAACATCGTAATAGTCTTTCGTGCCTAATAATTTATCTTTTGGCATATACTATTATTATTCGAAATGTAATCGCACTCAAGGAATCAATCATTTTCATCGACTAAATTCTTATACTTATCAAAAAAAGTTTCCGGCTTTTGTTGAATGGGATCTCCTGGACCACACAAAAATTTAACGGATAGTCCATGCAGTAGCTCGAAGTCATGCTTTTTCAGACCAAGAGGAGATATCATCAGTCGATCCAACTGCATATCTGCAAGTGGATTTATACTCTTTAGGGGAAGACCAACTATATTTAATTCTTTTAAGGGACAGAAAGCCAGCGGACTGATTGATTCTATTCGAGAACCTGGTAAGTGAAGGGTATGAAGAGGTAAATCCACCAATGGGGTAAGATCGTTTACTCGAGTAGCCCGCATATTGAGCTTTTCAAGTCTCGTATCCTTAAGCTGGGCAAGCGATGAAATCTGAGTGGAATTGATATTGAGTTCCTTGAGGGGAGTTTCATCGAGTCCACAAAGATCGGTAATTTTAGAATTCGCCAAATTTAACCATTCCAGGTCTTTTAAGTTTACTTTTTTTAGATTAGAAATTGAAGTAGTTGCGAGATTGAGGCGACTTAATGGCATGGAGGAAAGAAAGGATAATTCCTCAACATTCGTTCTTGAAAGATCGAGCTCTTCTAGTTCAAGGTGTTGCAAGTTTTTAAAGTCAGTTGCTTGAGAACCACTGGCTCCAAGCTTCTTAATGGATAGAGTTTTAAAAGCTTCGAATGGAATTTCACAAAAATCAGGTAGGATTAAGCCCGTTAGATTGAAATCTTCAATTTCTGAAACTGGAAACTCAGTGAGTCTGGTTAGATCAAATTCTCTAACGGGAAGATGAAGTAATTCCTGGAGAGAAAATGGAAGAGTTTGAGTGTTAAAGCGTATGCCTACTCCTCCTGGAATGAGAAAGACATCTGCAATAATTCCCATATCAAGAAGCTCTTTGGAGCAAGCGATTGCAATATCATCAAAAAATGAAGGCGAGCTTGAATTCCGCTTACGCAACTTTGTCGAAATCATGTAATAAAAGAATGATTATGCCTAAGAGGCTTAACAAATATGTCTGCTTGATACCAAGGAAGTCTGTCTTAAACTTATAGTTTTTTTATAAAAATATTTTTCCACCTAATTTCTCCGCCATGGGTTTGTAACTGGATGGGGCCATTTGCGATCAAGGGTTTTCGGGCTTTTGATCCTTTTATTTTACCCCAGTAATTGAGGAGTTTTGCTTGGCCGACGACTAACTTTTCATTCAGCCATACCGAAACGATTTCACCAACCATTCGAATCCTTAAGTTGTTCCATTCTCCAAATGGTTTATCTGCATGGACTAAGGGATCCCTTCCAGGATTCCCTTTCCCATTATTCCATAATCCACCGGACCCAAGTTTAGCTCCATATTTCCATTTTCCACCCGCCTCTGTGGTGTCCCAAATTTGAACTTGAGGGACTCCCCGTAAATAGATTCCACTGTCTGCCATCGGAACTGTTTTATAATCAAGTAACAACTCAAAGTCAGAAAAGTTTTCAATGGTTGTAAGGTAGAGTCCTTTTCCGTCGTTTATAAGTTCACCCTTTTCTACTTTCCAGTGCTTTTTTATGTCCAAAAGACTTTTTTCTCTTTTTTGATCGAGTTGATCTGCAGGTAAATTGATCCATGAATCGGGATTAACCGTTCCGAGTCCCCACCAACCATCTAAGTTTTTTCCATTGAACAAGGATATAAATCCTTCCGGATAAGAAGAGTTATCATCCCTGGCATAGTTAAAATGCGTGAAACTAAAAACACTCAGCAAAAGTACAAAGATGGTGAAATTCATTTCTTACCAATAGTTCTTTTTCGGAGATGATGGCAATTTGAAAGAAACCGATTCAGTAGACGAATGAAGATGGCTCGTCGGTTACTAGCATAGGATTGCTCATTGTGCTGCTAGAACAAATCATCCAAAGGAGATATGATGTCTTCTCATATTTTCATTCGAGATTGTGAATTCACAGGCCAGTCTTCTGAATACAGAATGGAATACGATTAGTCCGATAAGGAAATTTGCCGTATCGCTTCGTATGCTGCAATTCCTACTGAGACTGCAAGATTAAGCGATCTTAGTTCTTTTGCATATTTGGGAATGGTCAATCGATTCCCATGGACCCATTCGTGTACTTTTGCGGGAGCACCTCCGCCTTCATTGCCAAATAATAAACCATCGCCTTTCTCAAATTTTGCTTCCCATATGGATTGTGTTGCGTGAGTACTCAAAAGGAAAATTCTACCTGGCTTCTGAGGGGAAATAATAAATTCTTCCCAATTCTCGTATTCTAACACTTGTAATGATTTCCAGTAATCCATGCCGGCACGGCGAAGGTTCTTATCATTAATTTTGAAACCAAGTGGATGAATGAGGTGAAGCCTGGCATCGATAAATGCACAGAGCCTGCCAATATTTCCGGTATTTTGTGGGATTTCAGGCTGAAAGAGGATAATATCTATCATCTTTTTAAGGAATGCTTAATGGCTTGTTCCGCTTCTCTTTGAGCCACCCGTTTCTTAAGATCCTGTCTCTTATCTCTATGGTTTTTTCCTGCTCCTAAGGCAATTTCACATTTGATTAGGGCACCCTTAAAAAAAAGTTTCAAAGGAACAATGGTTTTGCCTGAAGCTTCAACTGCCGCTTTTAGCCTATCCAGCTCCCTACGGTTCAGCAGTAACTTACGGGGTCTGGTTGGCTCATGGTTGTTATCATTACCAAACGGGTACTCATCCACATAGGCATTGTATAAATATAACTGATCCTTGGAAAATCGGGCAAAGGCTTCAGAAATCTGGGCTTTACCATTGCGGATCGATTTTACTTCCGTACCAACTAATTCCAGACCAGCAGTAAATTTTTCTCCTATTAAGAACTTATGTCTAGCCTTAGAATTTGCGAATGATGGCAAGTTAACAACTGACTTTTTCTTGCCTGCCATGAGCGTGGAACTTTAGAGGTCGTGCTACTGATTATCAATAAGTAGCAAGAAATATGATTGGGGAAAGATTAGTCCTCTAAGCTTTCGTCCCAAGCTTGGAAGGTTATCTTGCCTTCAATGATTTCACGCAGAGCAACATCTTCAGGTTCTAGTTTTTCAAGTGACTCGATCAACGGCTTACTACCGTGTTTAAGTTGCTTAGAACGGCGTGATACCAAATTAATGAGGGCATTGGGATCTTCAACGATAGATTGGGCTTCAAGTAAGTATTCGTCTCTCACAAAAAAAAGGGATAGATGGGATTGATTAAAAGGTTTAAGAAGTATTTATTTCTGTCAAAATTGCAATGAATTTCTGTAATGAATAAATGTGAAATGCAACTAATGATAGGATGGACAACGGTGCCTAGTGAAGAGAAGGCAAAAGAGATCCTACAGTTTTTGTTGAATAAAAAGTTGATTGCATGTGGCCAAATTGATGGCCCCGTTTGTTCTATCTATGAATGGCGAAACAAAATCGAAGAAGATACTGAGTGGAGAATCACGCTTAAATTCAAAAGCACTAACCAAAGCAAAATATACAAATGCTTTGATGAAATACACCCATATGAGACACCCCAATGGGTTTTTTGGGAAGTAAACTCAAGCGAAGAATATAGAAACTGGGTGTGTAAAAATACACACCATAGTAACTGACTTATTCCTCTGGTTTGGTTTTTACCAAAGAGACAACGCGGTCTCCACTCTTCCACTGCCCGCGTTTACGAAGTAACTCAACGCGCTCAAAACGCTTCAAAACATTTCTCTTTTTAGTTAACCCACCAGGAGGGCTGAAGCTAGGATGTCTACTCATGAGTTATATTGATAAAAAAATAATTTGATAAATTCAAGCGATAAGTTTGTCAAGCGGGTGCTCCGATAGCTTCAGTTCCGGGCTCAAGAGGTTCGGCTTTTTTATCGCTAGATTTTTCTTTGGAGTCATCAACCTTTTCATCAGTTTCGGAATTACTATCATTTTCTGGTGAAGATTTAGTAATCTCCGAAATGATCTTACCATGGTCGAGAATTTCATGAATATGTTTGCCTTCAATAGTTTCATATTCAAGTAACGCATTGGCAGATGCATGGAGAGCATCAATATGATCTAAGAGAAGTTGCTTTGCCCTATCATATTGCTGGTCAATGATTTCTTTGATTGCAAAATCAATTTTGCGTGCAGTTTCCTCACTGTAATTTTGGGCTCTACTAAGTTCCTTGCCTAGGAACACCTGATCCTGTTTATCACCAAACGAGATCATTCCAAGTTCACTCATGCCCCAATCGCAAACCATGCTGCGTGCAATATTGGTGGCCATACGAATGTCTCCTGCAGCACCACTGGTCACATCACCAATTTCAATTTCCTCAGCAGCTCTTCCTCCCATCGCACAGCAAACCTGATTAAGAACCCTACGCTTGCTATGATTCAAGATATCTTTCTTCGGAGTAAACATAGTACTTCCCAGACTTTGGCCTCGGGGAATGATGGTTACCTTGTGGATGGGGAGTAGACCATCATCAATCTTGGCTTGCACAATAGCATGCCCAGCTTCGTGGTAGGCGATAATTTTTCTATCCTCCTCGTCCATGACGCGACGTCTTTCACGGCCAAATGATATCTTTTCTCTAGCATCATCTAAGTCAATGGGTTCAACAAATTTTTTGCGCCTTCTGGCTGCAATCAATGCACCTTCATTCAAGAGGTTGGCAAGATCGGCCCCAGAAAAACCAGCACTGGCACGGGCAAGTGCTTTAAGTTCAACATCTTCAGAAAGTTTAATCTTTTTGGCATGCACTTTAAGAATGGCTTCTCGACCCTCCAAATCAGGAAGGTCAATAACCACTTGACGGTCAAATCGGCCTGGCCGAAGAAGGGCGTTGTCTAAAACATCAGGGCGGTTTGTCGCTGCGATGATAATGATACCTTCATGTCCATCAAAACCATCCATCTCCACTAATAAAGAGTTGAGCGTTTGCTCCCGCTCATCATTGCCGCCACCTAGACCCGCTCCACGTTGGCGCCCAACGGCATCAATTTCATCAATAAAAATCAGGCAGGGAGCATTTTTGCGTCCCTGCTCAAACATATCACGAACGCGGGCAGCTCCTACCCCAACAAACATTTCCACAAAGTCTGAACCACTGATGCTGAAAAAAGGAACATCTGCTTCGCCAGCAACTGCCTTCGCAAGCATGGTTTTTCCAGTACCTGGAGGCCCCACCATCAATACGCCTTTGGGTATTTTACCACCAATCTTCCTGAAGCGTTTGGGGTCTTTGAGAAAGTCTACAATTTCAGACACCTCCTCTTTGGCCTCCTCGCAACCGGCTACATCATTAAAGACAATCTTCTCATTTTCACGAGTTAAAAGCTTGGCTTTGCTCTTTCCAAAGCTAAGTGCACCCTTTCCGGCCATACGGAGCTGCCTCACAAACAAGAAGTAGAGTAAACCGATAATTAATAGAAATGGGAGTAGACTAAATAATAAGTCTGTCCAGATCGTGCTTGAGGGCTCTTCACGAAAACGGCTGCCTAATAAATCCCTGAGTTCTTTGTATTCGGATTCAGTTACTCTACCTTTCACTACGAAAGGAAGGGTTTTGTACTGATTCTCATCTAATTCGAATGCAGGATTTTGTATCTTTCCTTGTATGACATACCACTCATCACCGCCTTTAGGATCGCTTTGAATAATGGCTTTATCGACCCTGTCTTGCTTGGCAGCAGTGATTAGCTCATCAATCGAAGCAATAGATAGCTGACCTGGGGCAATCTCTCCAGATTGTGCCATGACCAGTCCAATGATAGCGGCAAGAACCGCTAGCCAGATTAATAAAACTTTGGGGTGAAACCCTTTGGGTTGCCCGTTGGAATCTTCATTTTTTTTGTTTTCCACAACCTTCAAATCATGTGCCGGAATTTCTGTAAGTCAAACGGATTACCTTAGTTGTGCCTGCAGTTACCTTGGCGAATTCTGCAGGAGGAAAGCCGGGTATCCACAATATTTTACCATCTTCATCTAAAAAAATGGGCGTACTTTCTTTCCGGGAATTATTCCATTTTCGATCGATCATCAAATCGGATACTTTTTTATGACCAGGTGCACCCAATGGATGAAACCGGTCTCCGTCCTTTCTTGTCCGTATAAAAACACCTTTGGGGGCAAACGAAGCATCAAGGATTGCATCCGTTTCGGTTTGTATCCTTTTTTCTTTGATTCCCAAAAGGAGTTCTTCATTTAATTTGCTATGAGCGGCATGCAAAAAGGTCCCTGTAGGTAGATAAATTTTTGAGTTGGTAGGTAATTTTAGTAGGGAGAAGGGACAGGTCTCTATGGTGGGTTCAATCAATAGAAAACCATCCTTGATTCTCATCATAGAATGTTCCGATAATTGGTGTAAATGATTACTTTTTCCTTGTATCCAAGGGACTAACTGGTGAGCCTTTGTACTTAAAGACGGGCTGAGTTGATTATTAGATACTTGCTTATGTAGCCAAAGAGACAAAACCCTTCTTTGGATTGCATTCGGAAACTCAAGAAATTGATTCAAATCCAGACCCGGCTCGGAGTCACAATCCAAGAAAGCTTTTTCTGCATAAATTTTCAAGGCATGTGCATCTTCGGCTAGAAAATTTTTGGTAGTGGCAATCCCTTGTAGGAGATCTCGATCGATCCCATTATCCCAGGTCGGTAAAACCGTTTTCCGTATCCGATTTCGTAGATATTTGCTGCTGTTGTTTGATGAATCTTCACGCCAAGGCAAACCGCATTCTTGCATAGCCTCTAGGATGGATTTTCTGGGTAGTGAGATAAAAGGTCTGAGAAAATTAATTTCACCTACTTTACTTACCGCTTTTGGACTTATCAAGCCATCCACAGAGACTCCTCTCGGGATACGCCATAATAAAGTTTCCGCTACATCATTCAGATGGTGGCCTTGTATAATGAAATCAAAATTTTTTCTCTTCTGGATATCTTTCAAAAAATCCAAACGCTCGCTTCGTAGTGTATCTTCGTCAGCTTTCCGAGTCTTTCGTTTCGTTTTTTGAGCTTTAAATGGTAATCCTAAATTTTTAGCAAGTGAGGATACAAACAATTCATCCCGGTCAGAATCTTTGCCTCGCAGGTCATGGTTGAAGTGTAAGACAATGAATTTAGAATGATACTCAGGGAATGCAGAGTAGAGCTGTAGCAAAGTAAACGTGCTGTCTATCCCACCTGAGCAAGCAATTCCGATAAGGTTTAGTTTTTCAATATTTAAGGCCTTAAGAACATCTTTATTCCATGTTTCCTTGGGGAAAAGTCTGTGCAGTTTGTGGGCCTGCCCAGTCAAATTATCAGGCAATCCCATCGCTTGATTCATTCTGCTACCTAGCTTCCGATGGTTTCTTTAGGGAACCATTTTCGCAGGCAGTTAGGAACCACTACCGTTCCATCCGCTTGAAGATTGTTCTCTAATATGGCTGCAAGAACACGCGGGATAGCTAGAGCCGAACCGTTCAGCGTGTGCACAGGTTTGGGCTTTCCGTCCTCTCCACGAAAGCGGATATTTGCCCGCCTTGCCTGAAAATCGGTAAAATTACTACAGCTCGACACTTCCAGCCAACGCTTTTGCCCGGCTGCCCACACTTCTAAGTCGTATTGCTTGGAGTGAGGAAATCCAATATCACCAGAGCAGATTAAAAGCACACGGTAAGGAAGTCCGAGTTTTTGAAGGAGCCCTTCGGCATCAGTTCTAAGTTTTTCGAGTTCTTCAAAGCTTTCGTGCGGGTGAGTCCACTTTACTAATTCAACCTTATCAAATTGGTGTAATCGATTTAAACCTCGAACATCTTTTCCCCAACTTCCTGCTTCCCTGCGGAAGCAAGGAGTGTAGGCACATCTTTTCACTGGTAGTTCCTCGGCGGGAAGAATTTCATCCCTGTAAAAATTAGTCACCGGAACCTCTGCAGTCGGTATCAAATAGACCTCTTCATTTTGATCGAGGTACATCTGCCCTTCTTTGTCTGGTAATTGCCCAGTTGCAGTGGCACTAGCGGCATTCACTACAATTGGGGAATGTACTTCCTCATATCCATTTCTCGCCGCCTCCTCCAAGAAGAAATTGATCAGGGCCCTAACAAGCTGTGACATCTCTCCCAGGTAAAATGGAAAGCCTGCACCCGTAACTTTCACACCCCGGGGAAAATCAATCATTTGTTCAAACCATGGAATATCGTAGTGAGGAATGGAATGAGGGAAGTCTCCATCCACCTCTCCCCAGGTGGAAAGAGTTTGATTATCCACTTCTCCCTTGCCGTCTGGCACTGATGGATGGGGAAGGTTTGGGATGGTCATGAAGACCTCCTTGAAATCATCATCAGCTTTCTTGGCCAAAGCTTCAAGCTCCTTAACTTTCGAGGCTAATAGCTTCATTTCGGCAACCTTTGCTAAAAACTCTGGAGAGCCTTTTGGCAGTTGAGCCATTTCGTTATTTGTAGCTTTCTGCCCCGCTCTTGCCTTTTCAGCTTCAGCTATTGCTTCCCTTCTTTTTTGATCAAGCAAAATGACTGCGTCCAAGTCGCACTCAAATTTTTTCCGCGATACCGCAGAGCGTACTTCTTCAATATCCTTTCTGAGATGTGAAATTTCGATCATAATAGCAATACCCTATAAAACATTATCCTTAATCGTTGGAAAGGAAATTGGCTGTCATTGGAGATCTACAGGACTGAAATTACCGAGTTTATGCAGAGCGATAAATCATTCTTGTTAGAAAAGAAAATTTGGTGAATAAAGAAGAGATGTCACTCACTTCTAAAAAGGTGCAAGCTTCTCGCCCCTGCCCTATCTCAGGCGCTACGGATGCCATTGAAGTTTGCTCAACAGATCGACATGGCAAGCCTTTGAGAAATCTTATCTCTTCCGAGTCTGGCTTGATATATGTAGATCCAGTTCCCTTCGAAAATACTGAAGAGTTTTATAAAACTGAATATAGGAAATCTTACAAAGGCGTTCACCGGCCGAAGCCCAAGCATGTTTACCGTGCTGGGAAGATCGCCATGGAAAGACATTTTCGATTGTCACAATACCTTCCAG
>Ga0181587_10002454_pt1 | contig 15352 bp, 15 predicted proteins | sample 071ome_27_FD_132463 | JGI IMG/M metagenome (GOLD analysis project Ga0181587, IMG submission 132463) | Coastal salt marsh microbial communities from the Groves Creek Marsh, Skidaway Island, Georgia - 071409AT metaG (megahit assembly) | ecosystem: Environmental > Aquatic > Marine > Intertidal...
GCTTAGTGTTTGCGTAACAAGGTTTGACTATCCCACAGTCACTCCCTAGCGAAGGAAAGATGGGAATTGATAAGGAACTGTACGATCGATCTAAAACGCAAAATATAGCACTGCTCAAATGGTTGGATAAAATGGTGGAAATGTGCCAACCGTCGAGTGTTCAGTGGTGTGATGGTTCGGATGATGAATGGGATCAGCTTTGCGAGCAGATGATTGAACGGGGTTCAATGATCCGGCTGAATGAAAAAATACGACCCAACAGTTTCTTGGTTCGATCCGATCCTCGGGATGTGGCCCGGGTGGAAAGCAGAACATTTATTTGCAGTTATGGCCAGGAAGATGCCGGTCCTACTAACAACTGGGAGGAACCACGGAAGATGCGCACCAAGCTCAGACGCCTATTTAAGGGGTGCATGGAAGGCCGGGTGATGTATATCGTTCCTTTCTGCATGGGGCCATTGGGCTCACCCATTTCCCAGTATGGAGTGCAGGTCACAGATTCCCCTTATGCGGTACTTAATATGCGTATTATGACCCGCATGGGACAATCGGTCCTAGATTGTCTTGGAGAGAGAGACTTTTTCATTCCCTGCCTCCATTCGGTTGGAATGCCACTTTCGGAGGGTGTGGAGGATGTGCCCTGGCCCTGCGACCCGGAGAATACTTACATTGTTCATTTTCCTGAGCAACGGACCATTGTTTCCTACGGAAGTGGGTACGGTGGGAATGCGTTGCTAGGTAAGAAGTGCCTCGCCCTGCGTATCGCGTCCTGTATGGCCCGCGATAATGAGTGGATGGCGGAGCACATGCTTATTTTAGGGGTAGAAAATCCTGATGGGGAAAAGACCTATGTGGCAGGCGCTTTCCCTAGTGCCTGTGGAAAGACCAATATGGCCATGTTGGTTCCTCCAGGCAGCATGACAGGCTGGAAAGTAACCACTGTTGGAGATGATATTGCTTGGTTAAAGCCCGATGAGGAGGGCGGAATCCGGGCAATCAACCCGGAGGCTGGTTTTTTTGGGGTGGCTCCGGGTACATCCTGGGAAACCAACCCCAATGCAATGGAATCGATGAGACAAAATACGATTTTCACCAATGTGGCCTTGACCAGTGACGGCGATGTTTGGTGGGAAGGGTTAACCGATCAAGCACCAGAAGGTATCATCGATTGGCGTGGAAATGACTGGAGCCCCGAAACAGGAACCCCAGCGGCTCATCCGAATGCACGCTTTACCGCACCGGCCAGTCAGTGTCCGACCATTGATCAGGACTGGGAAAACCCTGCCGGTGTTCCTATAGCCGCTTTTGTTTTTGGAGGGCGCAGAATGTCGGATATTCCCTTGGTCTATCAATCTTTTAACTGGAACCATGGGGTTTATCTTGGGGCCACACTCGCATCGGAAACTACCGCTGCTGCTGAAGGAAAACTTGGTAATTTACGTAGAGACCCGATGGCGATGCTTCCCTTTTGCGGATACAATATGGGGGACTATTTCCGTCATTGGATACGGATGGGTAAGAGACTCGAAAATAAACCCCGTATTTTTCATGTGAATTGGTTTCGGAAAGATGAAAACGGAAAGTTTCTTTGGCCCGGATTTCGAGAAAATATGCGGGTGCTGCGTTGGATTGTGGAACGCACATCGGGCAAGGCCAGAGCGGTGGAAAGCCCACTCGGATGGGCACCCAGGCAAAGAGATCTCGATTGGTCTGGAATGGAATTTAGCGAAGAACAGTGGCAGGAGCTAATGAAAATTGATCCTGAAAGCTTGCGTATGCAAACCCTTAGGCATGAGGAGTTATTCTTGCAACTATCCGAATTTCTTCCGAAGGAAATGCTTTTCGAAAGAGAACTGCTGGTATCCAGATTGTAAGACTAGGCAACTTTTCCTGGGGCCGGTTGACTTTTGGTCCAACGATAAAAAATTGAAGCTAAAACACCCACTGAAACAGCCATATTTGCAATTTTCATTAGTACTCCACCTGCCTTCTGATCTTCAAGGGGTGTAAGGTTCATAATGCGTTCAGCATAAAAATAAGTATCATATAAAACATCCTTGGAAAAGGTAAGGATGGCAAAGATCGGAGTTTGGCCAAGCATTAGGGCGAGCACATAGAGCATTTGTGGTCCAAACCGGATGGGTGGCACCCGATCTGAAGGTGCACAGATGGGCCACCACATCAAAAGGGAAACAAAAAACATCGAGAGGTGTTCGGCCATGTGAATAACCTTGTCCCGGATGGCAGCTTCATAAAAGGCACCCACATGCCAGAAAGAAAAGACCAGAGTGAAAAGTAAGCCTGCAATAATGGGATGGGCAAGAAAACGCAGGCTATGCTCCAGCGATTGTCTAGACGAAAGAAAGTGATCCACCAAGGCCTTAGGAAGACCGAGAAGGATGAAGAGTGGGCACACATACATAAGGATATTGTGCTGGATCATGTGAGCCGAAAATAAAAAGTTCTCCCCTAGAGGATCCAAGGGCGATCCGACTGCTAGGTAAAAGGTAATTAACCCGGATGAAAACCACAGAGAATGTTTGAGTTGGTTCGGTGAGTCCGGGCAGGTCTTTTCGCGATATGGGCCCATCAATAGAGAGTAAGCCCAGCCCACAAATAAAATTCCGCCAATCAGAGCGGGCTCGGTGTGCCAATGGAGTAAAGTGATCGGAGAATTTTCCATGCAATATGAAAAAGATTCCTAAAGAAAGTCCCGCCTTAGTCAAATTAGCGGGTTATGGAGAGAGTGGTGAAGGTTCTTTTACTGAGATTCAGTCCAAAATGCTTCGGATCGGACCTTGATACGAAAGTCAGCGGTGGAAGCGGTAGTTGCGAGAAGAGCGGTAGTGGATTCTTCAATTTCTTCTACCCCGTCTGGGTGGGAGAGATGGAAATAGGGGTTTTCAGGATTTTTGGAATTGATCTCGATCATATCAGCACCACCTGTGATTCGGAAAGTGATGGCGTGGGGAACACCATCGACCTTCTTCCAGTGCTTGGGCTCAAAGCTTTTGTTGGAGAGATGATCTTTCTTGGCCTGAAAGTAGGTGCTGCCTTGCAAGACATAGTCACTAGCTTGGTAAGAATGATCGGCTTTCCAAGCATCTTCGATCTTGGCGACCTCGAACTTCTCGACGACGGGATGAGAGTCGGCCATGTAAATGACAGCAAAGTAGGTACCCAGGGCGATGACTAAGCCCATGAGAAAAAGTATGGTGTTGAGAATTTTATCCCACCTGAGATGCATAAACCACCATACCACCCCGAAGAACTTGATTATAGAGGTTGCAAATAACACTCCAATGATGGAAGCACTCTCAAATGTCTGAACATAAATAATCACAATCTCGACGCCGGTGATGGCTACGAGAAACATGGATAAATTAAAAAAGGTGAAGAAGCGCTTGCTTTCTTCTGCTACTGGATCTTCGGAATGTCCGCTCATGATTGTATAAATTAAAATGAAGTGTGATTACATGGCATATTCCATCAGGTAAATGACGGGGAATATGATAATCCATACAATATCAACAAAGTGCCAGTAAAGACCGCAAATTTCCACATCCAATGCATGGGCAGTGCTCATTTTTCCAGTAAAGGAGTAAGCGAGCCAACCAAGCAGCCAAAAGACGCCGATAGCTACGTGTGTGCCGTGGGTGCCGGTGAGCACATAGAAAGTCGATCCAAAGACATGAGGTTCCCCCCGGTAGGTGGAAAGAGTGAGTTCGTTGCCAGGTGCGTGGACGAAATGGGTAAACTCGTAAACCTGACAGGCAAGAAAGATCGAACCAAATACGATGGTACCGAAGAGCATCCAGCGGGTGCTATTGAGGTTTCCCTTGTGAATGGCGGAAACGGCAAGAGCCATGAAGAGAGAACTGGCAAGCAGAATGAAGGTACTGAAAGAGGTTAGTTCGATATCGAAGACATCGCGGATGTCCAGAAAGTTACCACCGACAGTGGCTGAAATCTTACGATAAATTAAATGAGTGGATATCAGGGTGCCGAAAAACATACAGTCGGAACCAAGAAAGGCCCACATCAGGACTTTTTTGTTGGGAATACCTGTGCTGGTTACAGGTTCGTGATGCTCAAGGGCGTGTGCACTAGCGTCGCTCATAATTAAATGCTAAAATTAAGGATAAAATATGAAATTATTCTTCGTCTTCTTTTGGAAATAAATGGTACCCGCCCGGACCTTCCAACGCCCACATGATGATACCGGTGATCATGACAACTCCACCGAGAATCGGGTAGGTGTAGTCGCGAACGAGTTCGCCGCTTGGATCAATAGTGCGGTGGAAGAGCATTCCGATGGTGAGTCCGAAAAGACCAAGTGCAGTAACTAATGGCCACCATGAACGGTCAGGCATATGTACGCCATGATGATCTAAAGGTTCTTTTTCAGAGTGATTCTCTTTTGGTCCGTAGTTGTCTTCCCATGCTTGGTCACGAGCTTTAATAATTGGTGTGCGGGAAAAATTATACTCTTTTACAGGAGATGAAAGGGTCCATTCCAGGGTGCGTGCGTCCCATGGGTTTTTACCGGCCGGTTTAAGCTTCCTGTTGAAGAATGAGTTAACAAACTGATAAATGCCTATGACGATTCCCACACCAAGTATGAAAGCACCGATAGTAGCTGCTTGATTCCACATTTCAAAACCATGCCCTTCGTTGTAGGTATGTGTGCGGCGAGGTTGGCCAATCATGCCAAGGTAGTGCATCGGAAAAAAAGTAAGATTGAAGCCTATGAACATCAATGTGAACACGATCTTTCCTAATGTCTCATTCATTAATCGACCGGACATTTTGGGTAGCCAGAAATAAAATCCACAATATAGACCAAAAAGGGCACCACCAATTAGGACATAATGGAAATGGGCTACCACAAAGTAAGAATCCTGATGTTGGGCATCAATAGGAACGGAAGAGTGCATGATCCCGGTAAATCCTCCGATCATGAACATAGTTATAAAACCGAGAGCGAAAAGCATAGGAGTGTCGAATCGAATTCTGCCACCCCACATTGTGCCAATCCAATTGAAAATCTTTACCCCAGTAGGAATCGCAATCAGCATGGTAAGCATGGCGAAGGCTGAAGTTGCGACAACCCCCATTCCAGTGGTGAACATATGATGACTCCAAACCGCAAAACCCATGAAGCCAATGATAGCCCCGGAGAAAACGATAAGGCCATAACCAAACAAAGGCTTGCGGGAAAATACAGGAATTACTTCAGATACAATGCCCATGGCGGGTAAAATGAGAATGTAAACTTCAGGATGACCAAATATCCAGAAAAGGTGCTGCCAAAGGTGAGGTTTTCCTCCTTCTAAGAAATCAAAAAAGTTGGTGCCGTAAGTACGGTCGAACATTAATTCCACCAAAGCGATCGTGATTGCTGGAAAGGCCAAAATGATGAGAAAGCTGACAATCAAAGTCATCCAAGTAAACACAGGAAGCCTCATCATTGTCATGCCAGGGGCACGCATATTGATAATGGTGGTGATGAAATTGAAGGAAGCGAGCAAAGAGGCGACCCCAAGGATTTGAAGGGAAAAGATCCAAAAGTCCGGACCCATGTCTCCAATGACTTCCGCGAAGCGAGTATCGGTAAGGGGAGCATATCCAAACCAGCCAATGGCAGGCGATCCCCCAGTGAAGAACCAACTGAGATTAAGGATCAGCCCTCCAGCAATAAAACACCACAGGCTGAGCGTATTCATGCGGGGAAAGGCGACATCCCGGGCACCGATTTGTAGTGGCATGATGAAATTAAAGAAGGCAGCACTCAAGGGCATGATGACCAGGAAAACCATGGTCGTTCCATGCATAGTGAACATTTGGTTGTATTCACGGTTGGTCAGCACCGACATGTTGTGATCCCAAAGCTGGGAGCGGATTAGAAGGGCTTCAATCCCGCCAATAATCAGAAAAAAGAGAGCGGTCAGTCCGTACATGAGACCAATTTTTTTGTGATCGATCGTAGTTAACCAGTCGACCAAGCCGGTTGTGTGCTGACCAGGTCTAGGGAAAACTTGCGTCTTCACCTTGTTATCAGAGTCGGGGGCGAGGTACTTAATTGATTCAGTAGCCATGACGATAGGTAGGTTGGGTGTTTTAGAAAATATTTAGGATTGGCCAAGAAGATAAGCAATCAGCTGATTTACTTTTTCGTCGTCATTTTCGAGGTTACGCAATGGATGGCGGTCATCAATTCCTTCGCCATTCCACATCAGGTTTCCGAATTTAATATCGTTGGAATTTTTGAGCCACTTGGAGAGGCTTTCTTCATCGTTTCTCATCCAACCGGCAGCAAGAGAAGTTCTGAGCCCGTAAAGCGTAAGGTTGGGACCTTTGGCACCAAGACCAGTCCGATTTACCGCATGGCATTGTACGCACTGCAATGAGGAAAAAAGCTGCTTGCCGATCTCGTAATCATCAGAGTGGGCTTTTTCCCAAGCACCCGGCGTAAGTTGAGGTGACTGACCGGGTGAAATTTGACGAACGGAGCGATATTCACGATTGGCTCCTTCGCCCAATTTCGGATCGGAAAAACTGACTAAAGCACCCTTGTTGTATGAGGCATTTGGATCATACGATTTGGTTGCAAGGTTGGGGTTTTGTGCATTTTGGAAACGCTTAACCCATGTATCAAAATCTTCATCGGTTTGAGCGAGGGCCCTAAAGGACATGTAGGCATGGGAGTTTCCGCAGTATTCAGCACATTGACCATAAAATAAACCTCCGACGGGCTCGAATTCATCAGTGAATTTTTGCTTTGCGAATACTTGTGCACGCATCGTGCCGTCATGCACGGCGGGCATTGCAGTTGCCTCATCCGAATCACCCACAATCTTCTTTTGATCAGCTATGAACCACATAAAGTTTTCCTGACCAGGCATTAAATCCATTTTTCCAGCCAATTTAGGTACCCAGAAGCTATGTATGACATCTTCAGTACGAAGATTGATACGAACTGCCTTGGATGCGGGAAAAATCAATTCATTTGCAGTAACAATTCCATATTGTGGGTATTCAAAAACCCAGAAAAATCTTTTACCGGTAACATTGACGGTAATTGCGCCATCAATTTGGCTCCTATCGAGTCCAAGTTTTTCCAATGATTCAGTATCATTAGCGTCAGGTACACGGTTTAGCAAAACAACTCCTTGCAGGGTGGGCACAGCGAGGATCACCAGAATGACAGCGGATGCAATGATTAAACCGGTTTCTACCATTGAATTTCCATGGGATTGTGGAGGAATCTCCTTCGCTTCTTCAGGTGTTTTAGCCCGGTATCTCCAAAGAACATAGAGAAGACAGCCACCAACCGCACAAAATAAAAAGATTGTTATCCAAACTGAGAGCATGAACACATCGTATTGGTTTTGGGAAACCAGCCCTTTGGGATCTAAAGCAGATTGCTTATGGTCAATACGAGAACAACTGCTTGTAAACATGAGAAGCGCCCCAAGGATAATATGAGGTGATGTGATAATCTTGCGAGTAATGGATGTCATGGCGGGAATTATAAGTATCGGTCAATTACCAAAGCTGCAAACAGAAGAGGTAGGTATATGATAGTTACGAAAAAAAGTTTTCTGGCAGAGTGGTCGCGATTAGAAGAAGTCAAGAAGCGTATAGCAGGGATTAAGAGGTAGAGAGATAGACCAATTGATGAGGCAAGGTAAAAGGTTCCCGGGACAGTTTGATTTAGGTTAAGGAAAAAAGGTGAGAAAACAAAACCGGTTAGAATAAAAGTGTAAACCAAGCTCTTTTTGGCTAAGGCTTTCCCGTCGGGATCACCAAGTTGATGAAGCTTAAATCCTCCTTTGGAATAATCATCTCGAAAATTCCATGCAATGGCCATGAAGTGAGGAAGTTGCCAGGTGAATAAAATACCAAATAAAATCCAACCATAAGTCGTAGGAGTTCCCTCAGCAGCGACCCAACCGATAAGGGGGGGCAAAGCACCTGACACAGCTCCTAATTCTGTAGCGTAAGGACTATGTTTCTTCAATGGGGTGTAGAGCAAAAGATAAGTTGTCAGGGTAGCAAGGGTCAGGATGGATGCCCAAGGATTTGTTCCAACCCAAAGCACATAGATGCCGAGTGAAGAGAGGAAAATTCCAAATGTGATGGCAAATTCAGGGGCAATCAAACCGGCTGGGATTGGGCGTGAAGCTGTCCTTGCCATAAGGGCATCTTCACGCCGTTCCATCCATTGGTTTAAGGCGGCAGCTCCACCAGCCGCTAAAGCGGTTCCGATGGTAAGAGAAAAGAATATCGATAAATCTGATTGTAAAGGTTCTCGAACTAGGTAACCGAGTGATGCAGTAAAAACGGACAGAATGCTTAACCTTGGTTTGGTTAACTCATACATTCCATGTAGCGAAAAGCCCGGCGTAGTAGAAAGCGAGCCGGGGTGAGGCTTTGCTGGTATTGGTTTTTCTAGACTCACACTGAAAGAATTTCTAGTCAGTCCATAATGATTTGGCAAACAAAAGCAATCAAGGTGATAGCAATATTATCATGCATTGAAAGCTGAGCTAATAATTCCTTGCAGTTTAAATTAAGCTTCCGAATTGAAATTGCCCAACCGCCTGATAAAAATATAACAATTACAGTGAAGTATTATATCTCAGTAATAGTCGCCTTGGGTGCGTTGTTGATTCTATCTTGCGTTCGAGATAGCGGCGGCACTTTAGGTTCCTCCTCACTGGAAAGCAACGAAGTAAGGGCAAAGGTTATCTTTGTTGACTCAAACAACAGTATGGTTCGTGTTGAAGTTCTTGGATGTGGGAAAAATTTACTCAAAGAATGGGGAGGGTACAACGGATTCGAAAAATCTTTTGCATTGCAGCCCGGTGACCTCAACTTGTTGAGCAGAAAACGAACATTTAGAGCATTTACACAGCAGACTTTTACTCCGTCAGATGGCACGGGCTATCTTCTCACCCGTGTTTGGCCAGATGACCGTTCGGAGCGAATTCGTGTTAACAATGTGAACCGCTTACTGCGGAGAGATACCCTTAGCATGGGCGACAGCATGATTCGTTCTGTAGGGGACACGCTTCCGCCATTTGCTTTATACGATCAGGACGGAGAGATTCTAACGACCGATTATTTTGATGGTTCAGTAACCGTTTTGAATTTCATCTTCACCCGTTGTTCAATTTCAGAAATGTGCCCAGCTTCTACTATGCGAATGAAAAAATTGCAGGCACTGGCGAAAGATTCTAACATTCCTCATGTAAAGTTTCTTTCCATTACTCTTGATCCTCAATTCGACACTCCCGGAATTTTAAAATCCTACGCTTTGGCTTACGATCTTGATGAAGAGAATTTCCGTTTGGGAGCGGCCCGTAAGCAGGTAATTGATGACCTCACAAGGCAGTTTGGAATTTTCAGAAAAGATGTTGAAGGGCTACCCTTAGATCACACCATGCGAACCATGATCATTAATTCCAGAAGACAGATCATCTATCAGTTTCCTGGCAGTCAATGGGCCGCTGAAGATTTTTTGGCTCGTTTGCCTGAGGGCGTAGAAGGTTAATTCATAAATGAACCCCTTTTTTACTACCAAGTTTGCTCCCCTGCTTTTATCCATTCCGTTTGTTGCTATCTACTTTGTGGTTCGCTCCTTACCTGTGGAACAATGTGATTTCCTCCACGAAGAGACTTACAACCTCGAAGGGGAATTAGATTACTGCGGGCCGGGTGATGATGGTTTTGTGGATTTATCGATCCGACGATGGCCTATGACCCTGAACTTCCGTCCGCTGGATCCTTTAGAGATTGGTAAGCCATGCCGCTTCGAGATGAATATTAAGCAGGCGGATGGATCCCCTTTGGGAAAAGATGATGTGGCTCTTAGTCATACTAAGAGAATCCATCTTTTGGCTATTGATCCTACAATGGATGATTATCAACACCTTCACCCTGAACCGGATCCCCTGTTTAATGGTATTTGGCGATTTACCCTGACACCTATTAGGGCTGGAAAATATAAAGTCTATTTAGACTTAATTCCTCTTCGCAGTCCCCGGAGAGTTTTACTCGCTGCTCAATTTGAGGTCCCGGGTGAGTCGGTAGTCCCCCAATCAACCGAAACTTCATTGATAGTAGAAAAGGGGGATCGTGAATTCCTTTTGGCCCCATCGATTGTAGAAGGTTCTAATGATGAATGGCTCCTCACTTTTTCTGCCCTAGATAGTAACGGGAATGACCTGCCCTTACAGCCGGTGATGGGTGCTTTTGCCCACCTAGTTGCCTTTGAGCCCAATACAGCTGGATTTGCTCATTTACATCCTCTGGAATACGAACCACCAAAATCTAGGGATGACAGTAGAAAGGGACCGCTTACTTTCAGTTTTAAATCCCCAGCTCCGGGCAGTTATCGCTTGTGGGCACAAATCAAGGTTGGTCAGGATGAAGTGGAAACTTTCCTCCCGTTTGACTTAAAAATATAAACGCAAGTCTGTCCTAGAAACGAACCCACCTACGGAGAAGGAACTCTGGATTATCATCGAGGACTTCTTCTGGCCGAAATTTATCCTTAAACTTTGGAAAAAATGCATCCCCGTCCGGTACTTTTTGCCTGACTTCGCTGATGTACAGTTCATGGCATAGAGGGAGTGCCATCGAGTAAATTTCACCACCTCCAATAATAAAAAAGGTTTGAGTAGGGGTGAGTGCCTGCTTCACTTCGTCCATTGATCGGAAAATGGACATACCTTCCTGCGGTTCCGCGGTGCGGCTTAGGACCCAGTTTTGCCTGCCGGGCAAGGCTCTTGGAAGGGATTCCCAAGTTTTTCTACCCATTAAAACAGTGTGACCTAAGGTGATCTTTTTAAACCACTTAAGGTCTGCAGAAAGTCTCCAAGGAAGGTCGCCCCCTCGCCCAATTACCCCATCTTCGGAAACCGCAACAATTGCTTTGTAAGGATGGTCAGAGGTCATACCGCAATGGGAGCCTTTATCGCTGGGTGGGAGTCGTAGTCTAGGAGCTCGAAGTCCTCAAATCGAAAGTCAGTAATTTGCTTTTGCTCTCCGTGAATAATCATTCTGGGTTTTGGCCGAGGTTCTCGGGATAGTTGAAGATCCGCCTGTTCGCGGTGATTGGAATAGAGATGTAGATCCCCAAAGGTATGAACAAATTCATGCGCCTGGAGGTTGCAAATTTTTGCAATCATCATGGTGAGCAATGCGTAGGAGGCGATGTTGAATGGTACTCCTAAAAAAAGATCAGCACTCCTTTGGTAAAGCTGGCAGCTTAGCTTGCCATCTGCCACATAAAACTGAAAAAGTGCGTGGCAGGGTGGGAGGGCCATTAAGTGTAATTCACCAGGATTCCAGGCACAAACAAGATGCCTCCGACTGTCAGGATTTTCGCGTAATGAACGGATGACCTCATCAATCTGGTTAACGGAACCGTCACCGTCGGTCTTTTTCCAGTCCGTCCACTGGGCACCATAAACGCGTCCAAGGTCACCCTTTTCATCCGCCCATTCATCCCAGATGCTGACTTTATTATCCTGCAAATATTTAACATTGGTATCCCCATTGAGAAACCAAAGAAGTTCGTGGATGATTGAGCGTAAATGCAGCTTTTTGGTGGTTAGTAAAGGGAACCCATCGTGAAGTGGGAATCTGGCTTGTTCACCAAAAATTGACCAAGTACCTGTTCCCGTTCGATCATCTCGATAAACACCGTTGTCAATAACCCGTTGAAGGAGGGAAAGATAAGTCTTCATTGAAGGATTTGAATATTTGTTGGGATCATTCTTGAATGTGATATAATTCGTAGCTATGCTTTTTATCAATGAGTGACTTTGGAAAGTCGAGGATATCCTTTATCATTTACCTTTTGGTTTTCTCACCAAGTTGCCTTGTAATCGCACAGCAAAAGGCGAATGATTTTACCAAGCGTGTAGGTGCTTTTGACGGCAAAATGAGTTCGATGACGAGTAGAACATCAACTTTTAATCGCTTCAGTCCTTCTTCGGCTAGACGATTTAAAGTAGAGGATTGGCCCTCCCACTTTTCACCGTTTGGTGGCAAGAGATTTCCAATGGGAAGTGCAAAGGTTATTGGCAGTGAAAGAGTCCCAGCGCCAAGAATAGAAGTCAGAACACCATTGAATGATCGGATTGCTCAGGAAAGCTATAACAGAGCTACAAATGGGAACTTAGGCAAAAGTGCACCTGCGTCCAATTCGGTCGAATACAAAGACGCTTACCACGCTAGTCTTGATGACCGCGTCAACCAATGGATGGAGAAGGTCAACAATATGTCACTTCGAGATATAAATCGTTATCAATTCAGGAAAGACCGACCCAGTAAGCCTGGATTTCCCGTACAGCGAGCCGGTGCAAAATCGACAGATATAACCAAAAGAGAATCTTTATTAATTCAAAGCGGCTTAGATAATCAGAGAATGTCCAAGCCGAAAGGCAATGAGAATTACTGGATTGGTCCCAAGAAAACCAAGTCTTCAGCAAGCTCAATTGTATCAGAGTCGCGTGATCAATCATATCCTGAATTCAGGCAGGCAAATTCCAAAAACGAGGAAAGAAAGTTTGTGCCTGGTCCCAAACCTATCCTTGGTCCTAAAACCATACGGGTAGAAGTTGGCAAAACTGAATGATTCACGCTTGCCTCAATTCATCTAACTCTTACCATATTATCTTTCCATAATTTAAATTGGACGGCTAGCTCAGTTGGTTAGAGCGACTGGTTTACACCCAGTAGGTCACAGGTTCGAATCCTGTGCCGTCCACCACTCTTCATTTACATTAAAAATTCCATGCGTCATGTCATTTCCGTATTAGTTGAAAATAAGTTCGGTGTGCTTGCTCGTATTGCCGGTTTATTTAGTGGGCGTGGATTTAATATCGACACTTTGAATGTCGCCCCGACCCATTCCGATGGAAGGTCTAGAATTACTGCAACTCTTAATGGTGATGAAAAGGCATTGGACCAATGCATTAAGCAATTGGACAAGTTGATAGATGTAATCAAGGTAGAGAATTATCACGGTGATGAGGCAGTGGGCCGTGAGCTGGTTCTTTTGAAAGTCGATGCAGATTCCAAAACTCGTTCAGAAATCACTCAAATCTGTGATGTTTTCCGCGGTAAGATAATCGATGTTTCAACATCCAGCCTCATCATTGAGGCGACTGGAAACGAAAACAAAATTAAAGCCTTCCTCAATTTACTCGAATCTTTTGGTGTTACTGAGCTTGCCCGTACCGGTGTAGTTTCCCTCAGGCGTGGGCTTGGTGAAGATTGACTTTAACGGAAACTATTCAACCTAGTAACCCCCCAATAGCAAAATGCCTGCGAAAGTATATACGCACAAAGAGGCTAAAACAACTCCTCTTAAAAAGAAAACGCTCGCCGTGATTGGATACGGCTCACAAGGACATGCTCATGCCCTCAATCTCAAGGAAAGTGGATTGAAAGTGATCATTGGTCTGTACAAGGGCAGTAAATCAATTCGCGTTGCCAAGCGTCATGGATTTGAAGTCTTCGAAGTTGCGGAGGCCGTTCAAAAAGCCGAAGTGATTATGATCGGCGTTCCTGACATGAAACAAGCAGAGGTTTATGAGACTGACATCAAACCCAACTTGTCCAAAGGCAAAACTCTTCTTTTTACTCATGGATTTGCCATTCATTTTGGCTTAATCAAACCTCCAAGGGGGGTAAGTGTTATTATGGTTGCTCCAAAAGGCCCCGGTCACTTGGTCCGTTCTCAATTTAAGGAGGGTAAGGGCGTGCCTGCTCTTTTTGCAGTTCTTAAAGGATCTTCCAAGGATTCCAAAAAAATCGCACTTGCTTGGGCTGCGGGAGTTGGTGGAGCGAAGGCTGGTATTTTGGAAACTACTTTCAAAGAAGAAACTGAGACCGACTTATTTGGTGAGCAAGCCGTTCTTTGCGGTGGTGCCTCCGCTCTTGTGCAGGCTGGCTTCGAGACACTAGTCGAAGCTGGGTATGCTCCAGAGATGGCTTACTTTGAGTGTCTTCATGAACTCAAGCTCATCGTTGATCTTATGATTGAATCTGGGATTGCTGGAATGAGATTTTCGGTTTCTGAAACTGCAAAGTACGGGGACATCACTCGTGGGCCACGAGTGGTAAACGCAAATGTTAAGAAGTCCATGAAATCTATTCTCAAGGAAATCCAATCCGGAAAATTTGCCAAGGAATGGATCAAGGAATATCAGGCTGGATTGCCAAATTACAACAAGCTTCTTGAGGACGGTGAAAATCATCCAATCGAAGTTACTGGCCGAAGCTTGAGAGCGGTAATGCCTTGGATTCCCAAGAAAAATATCAAGGGTGCGCAGGCATCTTACTCTTAATTTTACAAACTGGTTGAGGTAGGTGTCAGGACTGCCTCAGCCAGTTTCTCTTTTCAACTAGGGTAGTAGAGAGGTGAGTAAACCCCTAATCCTTGCTACCCGACGCAGTCCACTTGCTTTGTGCCAAGCAGAATTAGTGGCATGTTCTATTTCTAAAAATCTGGGCAGGGAGGTAAACTTATTGCCCATCGTTACCACTGGTGATCGACAGGCCGATTGGTCTCTAGAAAAAAGTGGAGGTAAAGGATTATTTACCAAGGAATTGGAATCCGCTCTCCTTGAGGGAGACGCGGATTTGGCTGTTCATAGTGCCAAGGACATGCCTACCGAATTGCCGCCAGGACTTTGTCTTTCAGCTTTTTTACCTAGAGAAAATCCAAGAGATGTATTGATTGTAAGAAATGAGGTTGATGTCCCGCAAGTCATTGCTTCGGGAAGTCCGAGGAGACGTTCGCAAGCATCTAATTTATTTCCAGATGCAAGGTGGGTTGAGCTTAGGGGAAATGTGGAAACCAGGCTGCACAAGATTGCGAACGGCAATGAAGCGGAAGCAACTTTTCTGGCCGCAGCAGGTCTTAATCGTCTTGGTATCAGTGAATTCAAGGGGCTTACTTTCAGGGAATTAAAGTTCGACGAAATGGTGCCTGCCCCTGGCCAAGGTGCAATAGCTATTCAGTCGCGCATAGAAGACCAAAATTTATTCCAACAACTGAGTGATCCGGGTACAGAGCACTCTGTTAAGATTGAGAGAGCAGTTCTTACTTCATTTGGTGGCGGTTGTCAGGTCGCTCTAGGAGCGCACCGTTGCCAGTTTGATGATCATCTTTATTTCTTTCATGAAAAATGTGGAATCCAATCGACTCTATTAAGTGGTCGGAACCAAACTGAGTGGATCAGTGAATTAATCGCATGGACAATCAACAAGTAAAAGAGGGCATCGTATATTTGGTGGGAGCGGGCCCGGGCGATCCTGGGCTCCTCAC
>Ga0181587_10002457_pt1 | contig 15347 bp, 12 predicted proteins | sample 071ome_27_FD_132463 | JGI IMG/M metagenome (GOLD analysis project Ga0181587, IMG submission 132463) | Coastal salt marsh microbial communities from the Groves Creek Marsh, Skidaway Island, Georgia - 071409AT metaG (megahit assembly) | ecosystem: Environmental > Aquatic > Marine > Intertidal...
ACCCCTGAAGCGTGCTGACCAGATAGCCGGTATAGCTGTCGGGTCCGATTGCGGGGTCATTGATGGTCGACGCGACGATGCCGTAGGCGCCTGATCCGGAAAGCGGGCGCAACAACGCCATGGGTAAGGCATCCCCGGGCAATCCGATCGCCAGGGTTAGCGGCCCGACCCATCCGACAAAAATGTCCAGCGCACCGCTGCTCCGCAACATCCCGACAGCGACCAGAATGGCGACAAGATAGGGGATTATCCTGACCGCGACTTTAAACCCTTCTTCCGCGCCTTCGACAAAGCTCTCATAAATCGGAACCCGCTTGAGAATTCCGTATGTCAGAAACCCCATCATCAGCCCGGGAATAATCCAGGGCGCGATTGTCGCGCCATAAATGACGGTCAGCGGGATCAGGGTAATGAGGGCCATCAAGGCGACACCAGACAACCAGACCGGATAACCGCCCTCGCTCAAATCTTCTCCTGCTTCCATAGTTTCGGTCGGCATTTCCCGATCGGGCGTGGTAACGGCCGGGGAGGGGGGGCGGTTCCATTTAGACAGGATTTTCGCACTGAGAATGGCAACGCCGGTCGAAAGCAGGGTGGCAAACAGGGTGGTAGGAAGAATACCGGCCGGGTCGTTAGATCCAGCTGCGGCACGCAGGGCGATTATGCCGGTCGGCAACAAGGTAACGCTTGATGTGTTTATCGCGAGGAAAAGGATCATCGCGTCCGTCGCCGTGCCCTTGGCGGGATTAAGCCGGTCCAGTTCCTGCATCGCGCGGATACCGAACGGCGTCGCGGCATTGCCCAGCCCCAAGGCGTTTGCGGACAGATTCATGATCATCGCGCCCATGGCCGGGTGGTTTTCCGGCACCTGCGGGAAAAGCCTGACCATCAAGGGGCGGAGCAATTTGGCGATGACCTTGAGAAGCCCGCCTTTCTCGGCGATTTTCATCAGCCCAAGAAACAGGGCCATCACGCCAATCAACCCGATGGCCAGCGTAACCGCGCTGCCGGCGGTCTCCACCATGCCGAGACCCAGCAGGTGCATCGGTGCTTGTTCGCCAGCAGCGCCACTCCATTGGAGTTGCCGCCAGGCGGTTACGCCGAATGCCACGGCCACCAGGAAGAAAAAGACGTAATTCATCGTGCGGACGCCACCTTGCGCGCAACAAGCTCTGTTAACCGAATGACGCCGGCCGCAAGGAACATAAAGATACCGGCCGCCAGAACCACGTATTCCGGCCGGCCCAAATCCATCAGGAAACCAAAGAATAACGGGGTCAAAGATGCGCCGACGTCCAACCCGCCATAGACGAACCCGAAGACCCGACCCGACGCGCCCTTTGGTGTCAAAGAACGAATAAACAAGTCACGGTTTGGCAGAGCGGAGCCAAAGCAAAGACCGGCGGCAACAAGGAAAAAAAGAATTTGAAATGTAGTCGCGGCGGCAAGGGGAATCAGAACCACAAAAAATCCCGCCAAAAGGAATGCGAACATGGCATTTCGATTATGCGCGGTGGACTTGTCCGCCCAATAACCGCCGGCCGCGATCCCGATAATACCCGCCACGCTGAAAGCGGCGATCGCATTGCCCGACAACGTGATCGATAAATCCCAACCTTCATGCAAGGCGGTGGGCCCCATCGTCTTGAACCCGATCAACCCCATCGCCAATGCCAGGAAAAAGAAAAAGCCAAGCAAGATGGCCGGTTGCATCAATAACCGTATGCCACCACTGATTGATTGATCGTCTACACCCTTGGCAGCCGTCGCGGCGCCGTCATCAAAACGGGTGTCCGGTCGCCATATGATCAGGGAAATTGCGACAAACAATCCGATCGCGCCGGCGACCGCGACGGCGCCCCGCCAGCCGAGCGCGGGTTCGATCAAGGGCAATACCGCCGGGGCCAACGCAAAGCCGACATAACCCCCGATACTATGGACACTGTACGCCCGCCCGAGCCTCGCCGGAGAAACCGCGCCGTTGATCAGGCTGTAATCGGCCGGATGAAAAACGCTGTTTCCGATCCCGGCCATGATTGAAAGCGCAATCAACACCCCGAAATTCGGGGCGAGGCTGTAGGCGAAGACCCCGACGGACAACAGTGCGAGCCCGCCGATGAGGACCGGCCGCGCCCCGAATTTGTCGACAACGAAACCGGCCGGGGTCTGACAGAGCCCCGAGCTTGCAAAGAACAGGGAGGCCAATAGCCCCAGCTCGGTATAGCTGACCCCGATCCCTCCCTGATCGGCGGGCAAGCTGATAACCGGAAAGAGCGGAGCCAGGGCGAACTGAAAGGCGTGGCTCAGGAGATGGACCAGCCCGATGACCCCGATGACACGGAAATCATTCCGTGAAACCGTGTCGGCGGTCATAACGCAGGACCGTCACCGCGTTCGCGCATCGCCATGGCGCGCGCGAGCAGCACAATGCATACCCCGATCAGCATCACCAGCCCGACACCGACAAACACCAGCTCCGGCTGCTGCTTTTGAAGAAGATAACCGAATACGACCCCCGATATGGCCGATCCGACATCCATTCCCGAATAGGTGAATCCGAACACCTTTCCGGCGGCCCCCTTGGGCGTAATGGTGCGGATCACCATGTCACGCATCGGACCGGCGATGCCGTAGAGGACCCCATAACAAACCAGTACCGGGATAAACACCGCCGGATCGGCAACTCTGAAAACCGGAAATGATTGCAGAAGCACTGCTCCGATCAGGACAACCAGCGCCGTCATATGGTCATGCCGAGATATCCGGTCAGCGATATATCCTCCGATCAAAACACCGGCGATGGTGCCGGTCAGTTGCAGCGAGATCGCCCCGTTGGCGAGTTTTGCCGGGATATCGATGAGTTGGATCAACGCACCGGCGCCCAAGGCCATGAGGCCGACAGACCCCATGGCCATAAACGCGAAGAACAAAAACGCCATGACGAAACTCGGACGGGCGAGCGCGCTGATTTCATTCAAAATCGGCTGAGGCTGGATACCCTGATCGATACCGCAATCGCGTAAATGAAGTCGGTTAAACCAGATCAGGGCGGTTACGCCAAAACCAAGGCAACCGACCAGCAACACGCTTTCCCGCCAACCGATCTCATAGCCCAGAGCCAACATCAGGAACGGCGCCGAAGCATATCCGATATACCCCCCGAAATGATGAACGCTGAAAGCGCGTCCCATACGGGATGAATCCACACTGCCATTCAGAATGCTGAAATCAGCCGGATGAAAGACCGAATTGCCGAGCCCCGCGACAAAGGCCAGAACAAGCATCAGTGTATAGCTGTCGGCGAACCAGAATCCCATCATCGCGCCGGACATCAGCAACATTCCGCCGATCAGCAAGGGGCGGGCGCCGACCTTGTCGACCAGAAAACCGGAGGGTGTCTGAGCGATACCCGAGGCGACGAACAATGTCGCGGAAAGGGTCCCTAACTCGGCCCAGCTCAGCCCTTCCGCAGTCAACATCAACGGAAAAAGCGCCGGAAGGGTCAACTGATAGAAATGGCTGAAGAAATGGGCGACGCCGATCAGGCTGATGACCCTTGTATCGGCCGTCGCCGATGCCGCTGATACCTGCATATGATGGTCCTGGACCGCGCCCTGTTCCGGGCAGGACGCAAATCATAGCACCTGCCACGAGTCCCGCCAGCGTCATAGGGTCGGCTGCTTGACTAACCGGAATCAGAAGGTGAGTGTGCGGGTCGAACAGTTTCCAAAGGAGAAGCAGTGTGAAAGTCGGAATTGCCGGTTTTGGAGCCATCGGAAAAGTCGTGGCTCGAGCGGTCGATCAGGATATCGACGGTATGGAGCTAGTCGGCGTCGCCGTGCGGGACGCGGAAAAGGCGAAGAATGCCATGGGCTTTCTGTCCACACCGGTTCCGGTGATGGACGCAAAAGAACTCGCCGCCGCTTCCGATATTGTGGTCGAATGCGTGCCAAAAGCGGCGTTCATGAATTTTGCGAGGCCGGCGCTGGAAGCCGGGTGTCTGTTTGTTACCGTCAGCGGAGCCGGCATTCTTGCCAATCCGGATGTCGTCGATATCGCCAAATCGCATAATGCGAGGATCATCCTGGCCACTGGCGCGCTTCTGGGGCTGGATGCCGTTCGGGCCGCTGCGGAAGGCGAAATCAATGAAATCCGTATGGTCACCCGAAAGCCGCCGAACGCGCTTAAAGGCGCGCCGCATCTGGTGGACAATGATATATCCGTCGATGGGCTGACAAAGGCGAAGAAGGTCTTTGAGGGCACCGCGGCGGAAGGCGCTATCGGCTTCCCCGCTAACGTCAATGTCGCCGCGGCATTGGGATTGGCCGGGGTCGGGGCGGAGAATACCAGGCTCGAAATCTGGGCCGATCCGGCGCTCAGCCGGAACACCCATACGATCAAGGTGGATGCCGACAGTGCCCGCTTTGAAATGACCATTGAAAACGTTCAGTCGGAAGAAAACCCCGGCACCGGCAAAATTACGGCGCTGAGCGTCATCGCCTGCCTGCGTGGGCTGGTCGACCCGCTGCGCGTCGGCACCTGAACATAAGGAGCGCAAAGAATGGAATACAAGGCCCTGAAATGGGACGTCATCGCCAATCCCAACAGGCCGGAGGAGAAATCCATCGGCATCATCACGATGAACCGGCCGGAAAACCTCAACGCCGTCGATGTGCGCATGCGGGTCGAGCTGGATATTCTGTGCGATGAAATCCGGCATAACTCGCATATCCGGGTGGTCGTCCTGACCGGAGAGGGCAGGGGCTTTTCCGCCGGGGGCGACCTGAAATCCGAAGCCGGCCCTGTCGGAGCCGGCGACGAGGATTTCGATATGGGAAATTTTGGTCCCTATAAGGAACTTGCGGGTTATTTCTTCAATGATCTTCGCCACGAGGTGCTGCAGCGCGCCTTCCGCAAGCTGGAAGATCTGCCGCCGGTCGTCATCGCGGCGATCAATGGCCCGGCTGTCGGGATCGGGCTGGAAATGTGTACGCTCTGCGATATCCGCTATGCCTCGGACCGCGCCAAGCTCGGCGAAGTCGCCGTTCCCGCCGGTTTCTTGCCGGAATCGGGCGGCGCGCGGAACCTGCCGAAGCTTGTCGGCGTCGGGCGTGCCATGGAAATGATCCTTACCGGGCGAATTGTAGAAGCGGAAGAAGCCGAGCGGATCGGGCTGGTGGACCGGATCATTCCGCATGACGATCTGATGGACGAGGCATTGAAGCTTGCCGCGGAAATCGCAACCAATCCGTATCTGTCCGTCCGTCACGCCAAGGCGCTGGTGAAATATTACTGGAACCAGAACCGGACCGATGAAGGCTGGGCGCGAGAGCTCGAAGGCATCAAGGAAATCACCCGGACGAAGGATTGTCAGGAGGGCATCCGCGCGTTCCTCTCAAAACGGTCCCCCGAATTCCGCGGTCCCTATTACGACAACACGCCGTTCAAGGAATGACCGAACCCGCCATTGAAACCTGGCCCGGCTATCGCGAGATTCCGGAACACGCAAATCTGTGCTGGGAAGCCGTGGACCGGCAGATTAATGCCGGCTGGGGCGGACGCGTCGCCTTTGTCTATGACGGCGGCAAGATATCCTATGGTGAGCTGTTACAGGGCGTATGCGCCGTCTCCCGGGGTCTTGTCTCGATGGGAATTGAACCCGGCGACCGGGTCCTGATAAGGCTCCGCAACAGTCTCGAATATGTGTTTGCTTTTCTCGGCACAATCCGCATCGGGGCGCAGCCGGTGCTGCAAAATTCGCTTCTCAGCAAGGAGGAGGTCGAATATGTCATCGGCCATTCGGGAGCGGTCGCAGCGATCTCGCGCGACGATGTGGCCGGCCCGCTGCGCGATCTGCGAGATAAATTACCCAAGGGATTGATCGTTTCCAACGGCGCCTGGCCGGATGAAACCGGCTTTGAACAGTTTGTCGCCGACAATATCGGCCCGACAATCGCGCCCGCAGATACAAGGGCGAACGATCCGGCTTTTCTGGTTTATACCTCCGGCACCACGGGCCGGCCCAAGGGTATCGTTCACGCCCATCGCTGGATCATTGCCCAGGGGGATATGAACAGGCTCCGTATCCCGCCCCAGGATGGCGATGTGGCGCTCGCCACCGGTGAATGGAGCTTTATCAGCGCGCTGGGACACAATGTCTGTTTCGCGCTCCGGAACGGCATCACCGGCGCCATTCTAGAGGATCGCCCAAGTCCAGAAAATATTCTGGCCGCGATAGAAAGATACAAGGTGACGCTGGTCTATTCCGTGGCAACCGTCTATCGCCGCATTCTCGCCATGGACGGCGTCGAAAACCATTATGACCTCTCCAGCCTGCGGGGCTGTAACGCAACCGGAGAGGCGCTTGAAGCCGCAACCTATAACGAATGGGTGGAACGGATTGGCTGCCCGATCTGGGAACATTACGGGGTTTCTGAATTACAGCTTGTATTCGGTCAGAACCCGCACTGGCCGGTGAAACCGGGGTCGGTCGGGAAAGCCCTTCCCGGGACGCGGGTCGAAGTTCTTGATGATGACTATAATAAGGTGCCGGTTGGCGAGATCGGTCATCTGCTGATTGATGCCGAGAACCCCGGTTTTTTCCTTGGCTATCACGACGATCCGGAAAAGACGGCGGAAGTCGTCCATGATGGCTGGTATCACACCGGCGATCTCGCCCGAAAAGACGAAGACGGCTATATCTGGATTGCGGGTCGGTCGGACGACTGTTTCAAGAGCCGGGGCATATTCATTTCGCCGATCGAGATCGAGGAGGTCCTTCGAGAGAACGACGCGATTGCGGAAGCCTGTGTCGTGCCGGCGCCGGACCCTGAAATCGGCTATAAAATCCGTGCGGTTTTGGTCCTGCGCGATGGCGGGACCGGGTCGGATCAATTTGCCGAGGAACTTCGCGCCACGCTGAAACAGCGGATCGCGCCCTACAAGGTGCCGCAGATTATTGAATTCACCGATGAATTGCCGAAAAGCGCTGTCGGAAAGGTGCTGAGACGGGCTCTTATTTAACGGCGCGCCCGACGGCGCAATAGTCCCAGCCCCACCAGACCAACCGCAAAACCGGCGAATGAAGCGGGTTCGACGACAGCGCCATTGATGTCATTGAACTGTTGCAAGTTTGAAATTTCGGTGGCGTTCAAGGCATTGTCGAAGATAAACACTTCGTCGATCAACCCTGTGAAAAACAGGCTTCCTCCCGTCGTTGCGCCGCCCGAGGTGATATTACGCGAACCAATTGCAAATGCGTTCGACGTATCGACGTTGCTGAAATGAAGAATTTTGCAGATATCGCTGCTGACGAAGATCCTACGCCGGCCGCGAACGCACAAAATGGCGCGTTTCCATTTCCAGAACCGCGTCGCCATCCTGATTGAACGTCTCAAACAGCAGCGAAATCAGGTTGCGGCCATTTTCGTCACGTGCCGGCGAGACCTCGGTCACAGTCGCCTTGACCGTCAGCGTATCGCCGGGCCTGACCGGCTTCTTCCAGCGGAGCTTGTTAAAACCGGGGGACCCCATGGCGCAGTCATCGAAAATCCCGCTTTCAATGAACAAGCCGAATGAAAGCGAACAGGTGTGAAAGCCTGCGGCCACCAGTTCGCCGAACATGTAGTTCTTCGCTTCTTCGGGATCGGTATGATAGGGCAACGGCGCGAAATCCTTACCAAACGCGATAATGTCGTCTGACGAAATCCGCCGCGAGCCGGTCTCAAAAACCCGGCCGATTTCAAAATCCTCAAACCATATATCACTGTAATTTTTGCTCATAACATACTGATATAATGTTTATTTTGCCTATAACGGTAATGCCTGTGCATCTTCGACGACACGGATGGGCACGCCGGCGACGCGTCCCCTTACCGCAATTTCCTTCTTCGGAAAAGCATCCATCTCGACGCCGGCTTTTTTCGCGACCTCATCAGAAACCACGAGTTGCGCGCCAAATTCCTTTGTCGAAGCCTCCAGCCTGCTCGCAGTGTTTACCGCGTCGCCGATCGCGGTAACGCTGGTCGCCCGTCCAAATCCCATTTCCCCGATAATCGCCGGCCCAAGATGCAAACCGATGCCGATACGCAGCGGTTCTGGAATCTCGCCCTCCAGTGATTTATTCAGTCTTTCAAGGGCCTCTCCCATATTTTGCGCGGCTTGCATTGCCTCCCGCGCGGCTTGTTCGGGATCGGACTGAATCCCGAAAAGGGCCATCACGCCATCACCAATAAATTTATCGAGATGCCCCCCGGCGCGTTCGATCGCGCTGCCCATGCTTGCGAAATAGCGATTCAGGACAAAAACGATGTCATAAGGAAGTTTCCGTTCGGAAAGCGAGGTAAAGCCTCGAATATCAGCAAAAAGGATGACGATCTCGCGTTCTTCACCGCGCAAATAGGCCGGACGCGCATAGCCATCTGCGACACTAGCGTCAGGAGCCAGCAGACGGAGTACCGTAACGTCGCCGGTCGCACGCGCCTGGCAGGCCAGCCGGACACCACTCCCCGCGTTAATCCGATCCAGAACCCGTTGTTCGTCAGTGCTTGGAACCGGCAAATTGTCTTCGCCAGAGATTATCCTGACCCGGCAGGTCGAACATCGGCCCCGTCCACCGCAGACAGAAGCATGAGGAATATCGTTTTCCCGGCTGATGTCGAGGATGGTATCGCCGGGGGAAACGGAGATATCCGGTCCGTCGACATAAGATACACGCAAGCGGCTTGCATTGTGACGCACAAGATACCGGATGATCCGCGCCGCAAGCGCGATACAAACACCGCCGATTACCGTCCAGCGAATATATGCCGTCGTGGCGTTGAGCCCGGCCAGGTCGGCTCGGCCCGGCGGTTGGATCATCGCACGCATTTCCCGCCACCATTGGGCGTCGTTAAACAGCGCCAATACCGCCTGTCCGCCATCCAGGTACCCAAGCAGAGACAGGGTCGGGAGCATGATTGCCGCGCCAAAAAGAGGAAGTTTCCAGCGTTCAAACCAGCTTTTGAGTCTGAGCCAGTAATGCAGACCGATACAGCCATGAATCCAGGCCGCAATCAGACCAGCGGTTTGAAGCCAGAGATACTCGGTCGCGAACTTGAAATGGGCCAAAAGCACATAGGCATAATTATCTTCGGTACCGGTCACCTGATGGGCGCCCCGCGTTCCCACAACATGTCCGGCTAGCAACAGGGGAATGGCGATCCCGAGCCCCAGCTGTAACGCTTCGCCAAGGCTGTATTTCAGGGTTCGCCGGTCATATATCGCCCACAGCGCCAGCAGAAAGTGGATGCTGAGAGAGCCGTAGAGAAGGATAGTCGCGGCATCGTTACGCCAAATAGCCAGAAACCAACCCCGGCCGGCCTCCATCGCCGGATAGGAAATCAGGCCAAGAGCGTGATTGATCAGATGCGTCGCCACATAGGCGAACAGGACCAACCCTGTGAAAAGACGAATGCGTCTGATCACAAGGCGTTTCCGCTATCGGATGAAGTCAGCTTTTCGGCGCATTTCCGCGAAACGCATCCAAAGCCTTCTTGAGACTTGCGTATTCCTCGCAATCGGTTCCACATATGCGCTTCAACTCATCCAGATGGATTTTCGCATTGTCGGGCTGTTTCAGTTCCAGATAGGCCTGACCGATATATTCATTGGCGCCCTTGTGCGTCGGATCGACCTTGAGGGCCTGCTTGTAATAGGTCAGTGCCTTCTTGTAATCACCGAGCTTGCGGTGACTATAACCCAGATAGTTCAGCGCGTCCGCATTCCGGCGATCATCGGCAATGACACCACGAAGCACAGATACCGCACCACGATAGTCTTTTTTATCAATAGCTTGAACTGCTTCCTTAATCTTGTCTGCCGACGACTGATCATCAGAAGAATCGCTGCCGGCCGCAAATACCGGGCCGGTTAAAAAACCACCCAGAAGAACGACCGCCAACAGGGCTCTGAATTTCAACATAAACACCGCAATCTCCTATTCAGTTTACGCCGGACACCTGTTAAATCCTGTCGGTGCAAAGAGTGGGCCTTCCAATTTCCAAAATCCAGTAAGTTTTTCGCGATCAGGCGCCACCGGAATTATGCACGAACGCGCTCGCCGAATTCCGTTCAAATGCGGGGGAGGGGTTGCGTCTGTTCTCCGATACCCCAATTCTTCTGTTAAAGCCGGATAGACCAGATGACCAAACCAACACCAACGAATTCTTCTGACGAGACTGCGGCCCAGAAAGTCCGCCTTGGATCTATCCGGGGCCACCTTCGAGGGTATTTTTTTGCCGGGGTCCTCGTAACCGCCCCCTTGGGGATCACGTTTTATATCGCTTGGTTGTTTATCAAGTGGGTGGACACTCAGGTCACGGCCCTCCTGCCACCGCTTTACAATCCGGAAACCTATCTGCCCTTCAGCCTGCCTGGCATCGGTCTCATCATCGTTTGCGCGGCGCTGACCCTTATCGGGGCTGTTACCGCCGGGATGCTGGGTCGATTCTGGTTTCGTACCAGCGAGAGAATTCTCGCCAGAATGCCGGTAATCCGGAGTGTTTACGGCGCGATCAAGCAGATATTTGAGACCGTCTTATCGCACCAGTCCGACGCCTTTCGAGAGGTTGTCCTGTTCGAGTATCCCCGCCGCGGCTCCTGGGCGATGGGCTTTATCACCGGCCAGACCGAGGGCGAAGTGCAGGATCTGACCGAGGACGAGGTCGTCAATGTCTTTCTGCCGACGACACCCAACCCTACCTCCGGCTATTTGCTGTTTTTGCCCCGGCGTGAACTGGTTGTTCTTTCCATGTCGGTGGAAGAGGGCATCAAGATGGTGGTGTCCGGCGGGATCGTAACACCACCGGACAAACGCCCCCTCAGCGAGCGTGGAAAAAAGAAAATCAGCCCGGCGGAAGGCGACAAGAAAACAATTCCCGCCGGACAACCCTGATCCTCAATCACCCGGATTGGAGGGTCTGCGCCATCGCATCCCGCTCAAAGAGGTAGAGCAGCACGCGCAAGGCCTTACCCCGTTCGGATTTCAGCTCCGGGTCCCGTTCCAGAATAAGCTTGGTATCGTCCCTCGCGGCTTCAAGCAATTCCCGGTGTTCCGCCAGGTCCGCGACTTTGTACTCCGGCAGACCGCTTTGGCGGGTCCCCAGAATTTCGCCGGCGCCGCGTAGCCGCAAATCTTCTTCCGCGATTTTGAACCCGTCTTCCGTCTCGCGCAGGATTTCAAGGCGCGCCCGCGCCGTTTCGGTCAAAGGCGGTGCATAAAGCAACAAACAGGACGATGCAGCATCACCCCGGCCAACGCGGCCCCGAAGCTGATGCAGCTGCGCCAGCCCAAACCGTTCCGCATGTTCGATCACCATGATCGTCGCTTCCGGCACATCGACACCAACCTCGATCACTGTCGTCGCCACCAGAATATCCGCGTCGCCACCGGCAAACCGGGCCATAGACCGGTCTTTATCCGCCGCTTTCATCTGCCCATGGAGCAGGGCGACACGATCGGGAAACCGCTGGTTCAACATGGCGTGCCGGTCGGTCGCGGCGGCAAGGTCCACCACCTCGCTTTCCTCCACCAACGGACAAACCCAAAAGACACGTGATCCCTTGTCGATAGCAGGTTTCAACCTGCCGATAACATCGTCCATCCTCTCCACCGGAAGGACACGCGTTTCAACCGGTTTCCGGCCGGCCGGTTTTTCGGTGAGCCGCGATGAATCAAGATCGCTGTAGCAACTCATCATCAGCGTTCTCGGGATTGGGGTGGCGGTCATTACCAGTATATCGACCGGCGTCTTACCCTTTGCCCCCAGCATCAGCCGCTGATGCACGCCGAAACGGTGTTGTTCGTCGATAACCGCGAGGCCAAGATCGTGAAAGGAAACATCGTCCTGAAACAGCGCATGGGTCCCGATGGCGATTTTCAGGGCGCCGGATTCCAGATCCTCCAAAACGGCTTTGCGCGCTTTTCCCTTGTCGCGGCCGGTCAAAAGCGCCGCCTTGATACCGATTTTCGTCGCCAGAGGCTCGATTGTCTTGAAATGCTGCCGGGCAAGCACCTCGGTAGGCGCCATCAACGCCGCCTGCGCGCCGGATTCCAGCGTCTTGAGCATCGCCAGAAACGCAACAACCGTTTTTCCGCTGCCTACATCGCCCTGAAGGATACGCATCATCCGGTGCGGCGCCGCCATATCGTCGAAAATTTCCTTGAGAGCCTCATTCTGTGAACCGGTCAAGACAAAGGGCAGGGTGCCCTTGCCCCGTTCGATCAACGCGCCGTCACCGGTGAAAGCCCGGCCGGGCCGTGAACGTTGCGAACGCCGCACGAGGGCGAGCGCCAGCTGATCGGCGAGAAATTCGTCATAGGCCAGCCGCGCGCGGGCCGCAGAGGCCGGATCGATATCGCCGATGTTCTCGGGTTTATGAGCCTTTTTCAAAGAATCATGCCAGGAAGACCAGCCCTGACGGATGAGCCAGTGGGGTTCCTGCCACTCTGCGAGTGCCGGCACCTTGCCGATTGCGGCCTCAATCGCCTTTGACAATGGTTTGGCGGTCAATCCGGCGGTAAGCGGATAGGTGGGCTCCACGCGGCGGACCGCATCCGCTTCATTTGGAGGAACGACATGATCGGGGTGCGATATCTGCTTGCGTCCCTGAAAGACTTCCATCCGGCCGCTGACAACCCGCTTTTCGCCTTCCGGCAGGATTTTCAGCAGATAATCCGCCCGGGCATGGAAAAAGACCAGCTCCAACTCTCCGGTGTCGTCCCCGCAACTAACGCGGTATGGCTGCTGGCGGGTTCTGCCCGGCTGGTGCTTGAGCACGGTTACCGCAATAGTGCAGATCACCCCGGATGGCGCCTCCGCAACGGTCGGAGAATAACGGCGATCAATAATGCCGCTCGGAAGATGCCACAGAAGATCAATGATCGACGGGCCGGTGAGACGCCGCAAGATACCACCGAGCCGGGGGCCGATCCCGGGCAGGCGGGTGACATCGGCAAACAGGGGAAAAAGTATCTGCGGTCGCATTTCGTCTCCGGCGCGGCTGACAAACAGCCCCGTTTCGACCTATATCCTATTCCGCCACCGGGGACATGCAATGACCAGTGAAGACGAAACGATCCGCCGAAAGCGGCTGCTTTATCAAAGCACCCATCGCGGTACCAAGGAAGCGGATATGATTATCGGCGGTTTTGCCCGCGAATTTCTGGATAGTCTGACAGGCGACGCGCTCGATCAGTTCGAGGCGCTGCTCTCGGTCAGTGACCCGGATCTGATGCATTGGATCAATGGTCAGGCGGAACCCGATCCCGCCTATCGGACACCCGTTTGGGACCTGATAAAAAAGTTTAAAAATAAAGAATAAACAATTGTTTTTAAATAAATTTGATATCCATTCTAACCAGACTCATGCGATTCGCGGGGTACCGTCTGGTCTCGAACCCCTGCTGGTGGCGGAGTTGGCTTGTGATCATGCCAATGGTCCCGTCATCTACGTGACCAGTGACGATTCACACATGGCCTCGGCCGCCGAGGCCCTGGCGTTTTTTGCCCCCGCTGTTTCGGTGTTCGGATTTCCGGCATGGGATTGTCTCCCATATGACCGGGTCTCCCCCCGTGCTGACATTCTGGGCGAACGCGTCCAGACCCTGACCAGACTCGCCGCGACACCGATTCTTGAACCATCGGTGCTGCTGACGACCATAAACAGCTTCATCCAGCGCGTCCCGGTCGCCGATCAGTTCCAGGAAAGCGGTTTTCATATCGCAGAGCGGTCCCGGCTCGATACGGATCGGCTCATCGCTTTTCTGGAACGCAATGGCTTTAATCGCGCCGGAACAGTCCGCGAGGCGGGAGAATATGCGATCAGGGGCGGCATTTTCGATATTTTCCCCGCGAGCCACCCCAATCCGGTAAGAGTTGATCTGTTCGGCGATGAAGTGGAGAGTTTGCGCGAGTTCGACGCTCTGTCTCAAAAGAGCATCCGCAAATTGGCTGAATTCGGCCTGAACGCGGTAAGCGAACTGATCATCGAACAAGACAGTATTGAACGTTTCCGAATCGGATATCGCGGCCTGTTCGGGGATGTCGCGGACGATCCACTTTATGAAGCCGTGTCCGCTGGCCACAGGATCGCCGGTGCCGAACACTGGTTACCGCTCTTTGCCAAGGGAATGGCGAAGATCAGCGATTATCTGCCGGACGCCCCCATCCTGTTGCAGGACCAGTTTGCGCCGGCCCTTGACGCCAGAATGGAAGCGATCGCCGATTTCTTCGATGCCAGGATGAGTTGGCTTGATTCGCAAAAGACTGGCGAAAAAGATAGCGGAAATTCAATTTATCGTCCTTTGCCTCCTGACCGGCTGTACCTGTCCGGCGCTGAGATCGAGGACATGCTCCGCAAGCGGAAAATTGTGCAGTTTTCCCCGTTTTCGGCCCCGGAAAGCACTGCGACCGGACATGTCGATCTGGGCGGGCGACGGATGGTGCGTTTTTCCGATCCCGATTCCGCAGACACCGCAAGAACAACCGAGAACAATTTCGACAAGGCGGTCGGGAGCATCAAGAAGTTGCTCGATTCGAAGACCCGCGTGTTCGTTTCGGCTTATTCTGCGGGGTCGCGCGAACGGCTCAGCGTGCTGTTTGAGGATCACGGTCTCAGGAACCGGTTTCATGCCGACAGCTGGGAAGACGCGATCAAGGGCCCGGGTGATCAGGTCGGATTTATTACATTGGGCCTGGCCGAGGGCTTTATTTGCAACCGCTTCGCAATTCTTACGGAGCAGGATGTACTCGGCGAGAGATTGATCCGCCAGACATCGCGCAGAAAACGTGGAGAAGCTTTTCTCGCCGATATTTCCGAACTTTCGGCTGGTGATGTCGTCGTTCATGTCGAACATGGGCTTGGCCGCTATGAGGGGTTGGAGACCATTGAGGCGGCCGGCGCGCCGCATGATTGTCTCAGGGTTATCTATGACGGTGGAGACCGGCTCTACGTCCCGGTAGAAAATATCGAGCTGCTATCGCGGTTCGGGTCGGGCGACAGCGCCGTTTCTCTCGACAGGCTGGGTGGCGCCGCCTGGCAAGCGCGAAAATCCAAACTCAAGGAACGGCTGCGTGAGATTGCGGAAGAGCTGATCAAAACCGCCGCGGCGCGTACCCTCAGGCCGGGACGAAAACTCTCTATTGATGATCACGTCTATGCTGAATTTTCGGCCCGTTTTCCCTTTCAGGAAACCGATGACCAGCTAAGCGCCATATCTGATACGCTGGAAGACCTCCACTCCGGCCGCCCGATGGACCGGCTGATTTGCGGCGATGTCGGATTCGGCAAAACCGAAGTCGCGCTGC
>Ga0181587_10002463_pt1 | contig 15339 bp, 9 predicted proteins | sample 071ome_27_FD_132463 | JGI IMG/M metagenome (GOLD analysis project Ga0181587, IMG submission 132463) | Coastal salt marsh microbial communities from the Groves Creek Marsh, Skidaway Island, Georgia - 071409AT metaG (megahit assembly) | ecosystem: Environmental > Aquatic > Marine > Intertidal zone...
GCGGATGAGACACGGGGATCTTGACCCGTGAGGTCCCGCAGATTCTCGTCCCAGTACGGATTGGGAAGAAATCGAGCGTCGGCAACCATGTCCGCATCCACAGGTATGCCGTGCTTGAACCCGAAAGACATGACGGTGATCCGCAAACGTTCGTCAGGCTCGGCGAAAGCTGAGTCGATCGCACGCCGCAACTCGTGAACGTTGAGGTTGGTCGTGTCGATGACGAGGTCGGCATCGGAGCGAAGGTCACCTAGGACGAGTCGCTCACGGCGGAGCCCATCGAGGATTCTGTTGCCTTCTTGAAGCGGATGCGGGCGCCGAGAGGACTCGAATCGTCGAACGAGGGACTCCTCAGAAGCCTCCAAGAAGAGCACTTGCAGTCGAACACCCTTTGCTCTCAACACCGTCATCGCTTCGGTCAATTGAGGGAAAAAGGACCCTCCCCGCGCATCAACCACGACGGCCACGCGATGAACGTCGGGGTTCTCGACGGCGACATCGATCGCCGAGCCGATGAGCATCGGGGGGATGTTGTCTATGACGAACCATCCGGCGTCTTCGAGTGCGCGGGCTGCCGTTGAACGCCCGGCACCCGACATTCCGGTCACGAGCAGGACATCAAACGCTTCCGTATTCATGGCAACCACGTCACAAAGACCTCGTCATGGTGAGGACGCTAGCGCCTGCTGAACGGTCGCGGCCACGCTCGGCCCAATTCCGGGCACCCGCTGCAATTCATCCAGGCTGGCCGCCTTGATGGCCTTCACCGATCCGAAGTGTTTGAGCAACGCGGCGGCCTTCTTCTCCCCCAAGCCGGGTATATCGTCCAAGGCACTGCGGCGCTGGCGAGCCGATCGACGTTTGCGATGGAATCCGATTGCCGTGCGGTGCGCTTCATCGCGCACCCGTTGGAGCAAGTACAGCGCCTCGCTTGTCCTCGGCAAGATCACCGGGTCCGCCGATTCCGGCGTCCACACCTCCTCAAGGCGCTTGGCCAAACCGATTACGGGCACATCTCCCATTCCACACTCGGTCAACGCCTGCTGAGCAGCATTGACCTGTGGAGCGCCACCGTCGATGACGAGCAGGCCGGGCGGATAGGCGAACGCCTTGCGCGGCTCCTCGACGCCTGCCTGCTGAGCCTGGTCATCGGCATCCGGGGACTTGTGGTTGCGCGAGAAACGTCGTTCCACGACCTCGCGGACCGAAGTGAGATCGTCGGCACCTTCGGTTCGGATGACGAAAGTCCGGTAGTCCTTCTTGCGAGGTAGGCCGTCTTCGAAGACCACCAGCGACGCAACAGTGTCGGTGCCCTGGAGGGTCGAGATGTCGATGCACTCGATACGCAAAGGCGCCTCGGCTAGATCAAGGTAATCCTGGAGTTCGGCGAGCGCTTCGCTGCGAGCGGTCAGATCGCTGGATCGCTTCATTCGATGACGCATCAAGGCTTGCGCGGAATTGGCCTTAGCCGTATCCATCAGGACTCGTTTGTCACCCCGTCGAGGAACACGGATGTCCACGGACGAGCCACGTCGGTCCTGCAGCCATTGCGTGATCGCATCCTCTGCAATTGGCGCATTGGACACCAAGATTTCCTTCGGAGGACGTGCGCTGTCGATGTCGACGCCATCGCGTCCGGCATACAGCCGCTGCAGCACCCGCTCGACGTAACCCCCCAGAGGCAGGTCCTCTGCTTTCTCGACGATAAAGCTCCGTTCACCGATCAAGCGGCCCGAGCGCACATGGAAGACCTGGACGCCGATCTCAAGGGCGTCGTCGTGCAGAGCCACGACATCAGCATCCGTGCCGTCCCCAAGAACCACCGCGTTGCGTTCCATTGCTCGCGTCAAAGCGCCGACTCGATCGCGCCAACGCGCGGCCTCCTCGTACTCCTGCCTGGTCGACGCATCCTTCATCGACGCTTCCATCGACCTGACGAACGAATGTGTATTGCCGGCGAGGAATCGACACATGTCGTCTACGCGCTCGCGGTACTCATCTTCGGTGACTCGGCCCACACACGGTGCCGCGCACTTGTCGATGTAGCCGAGCAGGCAGGGCCGCCCTAACTGTGCGGCCCGCTTGAACACTCCGTCACGACACGTGCGGACACCGAACACCTTGGACAGTTCATCGAGCGTCTCCCGGATCGCCCACGCATGTGCGTAAGGTCCGAAATATCGAGTCCCTCGACGTCGGGGTTCGCGCACCACCGCCGCCCGTGGAAACTCTTCGCCAACGGTCACCGCGAGATACGGGTATGACTTGTCGTCACGGTATTTCACATTGAAGCGGGGGTCGTATTCCTTGATCCACGTGAACTCGAGCGCCAGCGCTTCGACCTCGTTGGCAACCACCACCCAATCAACCGACGCGGCCGCCGTCAGCATCGATTGCGTTCGCGGGTGCAACGAGGTGAAATCGGCGAAGTAGGAGTTCAGCCGAGAACGTAGGGATCGCGCTTTACCGACGTAGACGACTCGACCGTGGTCATCTTTGAATCGGTAGACGCCCGGCGCCTGGGGAATGGTGCCCGAGGCTGGCCGGTAGTCGCTGGGATCGGCCATCGATCGCGCCTCAGTCGAGGACGACCGAGTCTCCTTGAACGCTGACGGGTACCGCTGGCAACCCCTCCCGCGCCGGACCGGCGATGACCGAGCCGTCCTCGGCAGAGAAAAGCGAGCCGTGACAGGGACACACGATCTCGTTGGCCTCGACCGATGACATCAGGCAGCCCTGGTGCGGGCAAACAGCGCTGAAACCCTTGATATCGCCCGAGGACGGTTGCACGACGACGACGGGCGGATCGGCGATCACCACCCCACCTTCGACCGGGACGTCATCGACGGAAGTCAGAACATCTCCGAGAGCTTCGGTGTCTTCGACCTCGGCAATCTCCTCCGCGGTCTCGGCCTCTTGCGCGGTCTCGGCGCTCTCGGCAACAGAACTTTCCTTCGGCGTCGGCGTGGATTCCGAAGCCGATTCACCCCCGCCGCAGGCCACCAGGATGCCCCCGACCGCCACGAGTCCACCGCCGGCAATTACTTCGCGTCGTCGCAAATCTCGAGCCATGGCGCCAGCGTACGTCAGGACCAGCGTGCGAGCACGATCACAGCAGTGGTTCGAGGAAGCGTCCAGTGTGGCTGCCCTGCATCGCGGCAACCGTTTCCGGCGTACCCTCAGCCACCACCGTGCCACCCCCGGAGCCACCCTCGGGCCCCAAGTCCACGATCCAATCCGCCGACTTGATGACATCGAGGTTGTGCTCGATAACGATCACCGTGTTGCCCTTGTCCACCAGGGACTGAAGGACACCGAGCAATTTGCGGATGTCCTCGAAGTGCAAACCGGTGGTGGGCTCGTCCAAGACGTAGACGGTGCGACCGGTCGAGCGCTTCTGCAGTTCACTTGCGAGCTTCACCCGCTGAGCCTCACCGCCGGACAGCGTGGGAGCCGATTGCCCCATTCGGACATAGCCCAGGCCGACGTCGACCAGTGTTGACAAGTGTCTGGCGATTGCGGGAACAGCCTCGAAGAACACAAGGGCTTCCTCGATTGGCATGTCAAGGACTTCGGCAATGGTCTTGGCCTTGTAATGGACCTCGAGCGTCTCCCGGTTGTACCGCGCCCCATGGCAAACCTCGCATGGAACGTAGACATCGGGCAGGAAGTTCATCTCGATCTTGATGGTGCCGTCGCCACTGCACGCTTCGCACCGACCACCTTTGACGTTGAACGAGAAACGACCGGGCTGATATCCCCGTACCTTCGCTTCGGGTGTGGCTGCGAACAACTTGCGGATGTGATCGAAAACTCCGGTGTAGGTCGCTGGGTTGCTTCGGGGCGTGCGGCCGATCGGGCTTTGATCGACATGCACCACCTTGTCCACTTCGTCGGTGCCCTTCACCGTCTTGTGCTTGCCCGGAACAAGGCGAGCGCCGTTGAGGTCGCGTGCGAGGACGCTGTACAAGATGTCGTTGACCAAAGTCGATTTTCCGGATCCACTGACACCCGTCACACACACGAAATTTCCCAGCGGAAAGCGCGCCGTGACATCTTGCAGATTGTGTTCGCGCGCCCCGGAGACGGTGATCCAGCCCCGCTCCTGAGGCCGCCTGTCCTGTGGCACCTCAATGCGACGGGCACCGGACAGGTACTGGCCGGTGAGCGATTCCTTGTTCTTCAACAATTCTTTAACCGTGCCGTTAACCACGATCTGGCCACCGTGCTCACCCGCTCCCGGGCCAATGTCCACGATCCAGTCCGCCGTCCGGATGGTGTCTTCGTCATGTTCCACGACGATGAGCGTGTTCCCGAGGTCGCGGAGTCGGACCAGGGTCTCGATCAATCGATGATTGTCGCGTTGATGCAGTCCGATACTGGGCTCGTCGAGGACGTAGAGGACACCCACCAAACCCGAGCCGATTTGGGTAGCGAGACGAATTCTTTGGGCCTCACCACCCGCCAGAGTTCCCGCCGCGCGATCCATCGACAGGTAGTGCAAACCGACGTCCACCAAGAACTGCAGGCGCTCGTTGACTTCCTTGAGCACGCGAGAGGCAATAGCCGCGTCGCGATCAGACAACGTGAGATCCCGAAGCACCTCAGCGGCATCACCGATCGGCAGCGCCGCGATGTCCGCAATCGATCGGCCTTCAATCGTGACGGCCAAGGTCAACGGCTTCAGTCGGCTGCCGGCACAGGCTTCGCAAGGAACTTCCCGCATGTAACCCTCGAAACGCTCCCGCGAAGCGTCGGTTTCGGCCTCGGCATGCCGGCGCTTCACGTACGGGATAACGCCTTCGTACTCGGTGTAATACGAGCGTCGACGCCCGTAGCGGTTCCGGTACTGAACGTGAATTTGCTCGGAGTAGCCGCCCAGGATCGCCTTCTTCGCCTTCGCCGGAAGTTTCTTCCACGGCACGTCAACGTCCACGTCTAGTTCCTCGGCGATCGCCTCCAGCAGCCGGGCGAAGTACCCGGACACCGTTCCCCGCGACCAGGGTGCGATTGCACCCTCAGAAAGCGCCAGGTCCACATCCGGCACAACGAGTTCGACGTCGACCTCGCGCGTGGTTCCAAGACCCGAACACTCCGGGCACGCACCGAAAGGCGAGTTGAAGGAGAACGAGCGCGGCTCGAGCTCTTCGAAGGACAGACCGTCTCGTGGGCAGGCCAGGTGCTCTGAGTAGATGCGCTCGCGGTGCGGATCGGTCTCGTCGAGATCGACGAAGTCGAGAACCACGTAGCCGTGACCAAGACCCAATGCCGTCTCGACGCTGTCCGTCAAACGCCGTCGCGATTCCTTGCTGACCGTGAGCCGATCGACCACGACCTCGACGCTGTGCTTTTCTTGCTTTTTTAGCTTCGGAACCTCGTCGAGCCCGTAGACCACGCCATCCACGCGCGCCCGCGAAAAGCCCTGGGTTTGCAGTTGTCGGAAGAGTTCGACGTACTCGCCTTTGCGTTCCCGAACCAGTGGTGCGAGGACCTGGAAGCGCGTCTTCTCGGGTAGTTCGAGGACCTGGTCAACGATCTGCTGCGGAGTCTGGCGGCTGATGGGGTCGCCGCATTCGGGACAGTGCGGCTTGCCGATGCGCGCGTACAGCAGACGAAGGTAGTCGTAAACCTCGGTAATGGTCCCGACCGTTGACCGCGGGTTTCGCGACGTTGACTTTTGGTCGATCGACACCGCCGGTGACAGGCCCTCGATGAAATCGACATCCGGCTTGTCCATTTGCCCGAGGAATTGCCGGGCGTAGGCGGACAAACTCTCCACGTACCGGCGTTGACCCTCGGCGAAGATGGTGTCGAATGCCAGGGAGGATTTCCCTGAGCCCGACAGTCCGGTGAACACGATCAGCGAGTCGCGGGGCATATCAAGCGAGACGTCCTTGAGGTTGTGCTCGCGCGCACCCCGGACAACCAGGTTCTCGCCGATCACTCGTGCCCCTCTCCCGGCACCTGGTGGTATCCACCGCTGCCTCGCTATGGTGCCGGACATGTACTCCGGACACGTCAGCGTAGGCGGTGCGGCCGACGTTCGCGAACTGTCGAACGTGACTATTAGCAAGTTGGCCGTTGGCCCGATGAATAACAACGCATACCTCCTGCGTTGCTCCACTACAGGGGCGCAACTCCTGATCGATGCCGCTGCCGAAGCGGACCGCCTCCTAGATTTAATCGGCCCCGATGGTGTGGTGGGCATCGTCACCACCCACCGCCATCAGGACCACTGGGGGGCATTGGCCGAGGTCGTGGCGGCCACGGGAGCTCCCGTCTACGCCCACCACGCCGACGCCGATGCCATCGGCGTGCCGATTACCCACCGGGTGGACGAGGGCGAGGTGATCGTCGTCGGCGATGTAGCCCTGGGCACCATCCACCTCGAAGGCCACACGCCCGGCTCGCTCGTGTTGACCTACGACGATCCCACCGGGCACCAGCACCTTTTCACCGGCGATTGCCTATTTCCCGGAGGAGTCGGTCGCACGTGGTCACCCGAAGACTTCGACACGTTGTACGACGGCGTCACGAACAAGATTTTCGGCCGTTTCGACGACGAGACCTGGATATATCCCGGCCACGGAGACGACACCATCCTCGGCGACGAGCGCCCGAATCTCGACGAATGGCGCGAACGCCGCTGGTAGGTCGTTGGTGGGACACCAACTCGCCTCGTAAGGTGTCGGCGTGTCTACGCCTGCGTCCCCACCCGAGGCCGGGACCACCCCCGAGGAGACCGAATCCTGGGCGGACAGGTTCTGGGACCGACTGACCGTCCACAAGGCCAATCCGGACGACCCGCGCCAGGTCCGCGCCGAGGCCCGCTTGGAGAAGTACGAGTCCAAGACCGCCCTGATCATGGTGATCCTGGCGCTCGTCTACCTGGTCCTGTACTCGTTCTACGTCCTGGACCTCAACCTCACGAGTGTGCAGCTGTCGACCCTCAACACCGCCATGGACGTCATTTGGGTCATTTTCATCATCGATCTGACCATCCGCGCGATCCTGGCGCCGAAGCATTTCGCCTACCTCGTGCACCACCCGATCGACGTTCTCGCGGTGGCCGTTCCAGCCTTCCGCGTGCTGCGCGTGCTCCGTGTATTGACGGCCGGGCAGTGGCTCATCAGTCGTGGGAGCCGATTGCGATTCGGACGCACCGCCACAGCAGTGGTCATTGCTGTCGTGTTCTTGACCTACATCAGCGCGCTCGCCGTTCTCAACGCCGAACGCGGCGCAAAGAACGCCAGCATCGAGACTTTCGGCGACGCCGTGTGGTGGTCTCTCGTCACGATGGCCACGGTCGGATACGGCGATTACGTACCCGTTACCGCAAACGGGCGCATCATCGCAGTCGGCGTGATGGTTGTCGGCATTTCACTTCTCGGCCTCGTCGGTGCCTCGGTGGCATCAGCGGTCGTGACGCGCTTGAGCGGCAAGCAAGAGCAGGGGCAAAGCGAGGTCAAGGGTGACATCCTGGAACTGAAAGCTGAGATCACGGCATTACGTGAGGCGCTGGCGCAGGCCGGTTTCCACGCTCCCAGCGCCCCGACACCGCCTAATGGTTCGGATCGGCTGAACCCTCCGCCTGATCCTCCCGCCGGTCGGTCAATCGACCCGCATGGGCAATCGCATCCGGATCCTTCCGCGTCTTAATCCACGACGCGATCGTCACGACGATCAACACGAGAGCTATGAACACGAGCGACCAAATGGTGTCGATCTTCGGGACCGTTTCGGGGAACACCTCGTGGAAGTAGGTCAGGATCAACTTGAACCCAATGAAGATGAGAATTACCGCCAGGCCGGTGGATAGATACACCAGCTTGTCGAGGAGTCCTTTCACCAGGAAGTACAGCGCCCGTAGGCCCAGCAACGCGAACGCATTGGCCGCGAACACCAAGAACGGCTCCTGAGTCACTCCGAAGGTCGCCGGAATCGAATCCAGCGCGAAGAGAAGATCGGTCCCACCAATAGCAACCATCACGAACAGCAACGGCGTCGCGACCTTGGCGCCATCTATCTTCGTGAAGAGCTTGGTGCCGTCGTAGTCCTCTGAGAAGCGCACTCTCTTTCGCACATTTCGGATGATGATGTTGTCCATCGGATCCGGGTCTTCGTTGCGATGACGCATTAATTGCACTCCGGTCCACAGCAGGAGTGCACCGAACAAGACGAAGGTGAAGGCGAACAGTGATATCGCGGCCGCGCCGATGGCGATGAATATGGCGCGGAAAATCAGGGCAAGCAATACTCCAAAAAGGAGCACTCGCTGATGCAGAACGGAAGGGGTTCGAAACTGCGTCAGGATGATGATGAAGACGAAGATGTTGTCGACACTCAGTGACTTCTCCACGAGATAGGCCGTGTAGTACTGAGTTCCGAAGTCTGCACCCGCCCACCACCAGATGACGGCGCCGAAGGCAATGGCGACCCCGATGTAAAAGATGCTCCAGCCCAGAGCCTCTTTGAACATGACGTCGTGTGGTTTGCGACTCACCGTCAGAAAGTCAAGGATGATCAACGCCAAGATGGCGCCGATCGTGATGGCCCAGACGGTCAAAGACGTGTCCACGGTGCGAGCCTAGGTGGTGGGGGGTTCGAAATCAGCCAATGGCTTCGCGCATCGAGCGTAATTCGGTCTTGAGTTCGGAGACCTCGTCTCGAAGACGCGCGGCAAGCTCGAATTGCAGGTCCGACGCGGCCTGGTGCATCTGATTCGTCAACTGCTCGATCAACTGAACCAACTCCCCTTCCGCCATCGAGGCGGTACGCCTCGTCGGGATCGGCGTGGAGGTGCCCGAGGACCCGATGAGTTCCTTGGTATCTTCCTCCTCGCGCACGAGTAGATCGGTGATGTCGGCTATTCGCTTACGCAGAGGTTGGGGATCGATCCCGTGCTCGGAATTGAAGGCAACCTGCTTGGCCCGTCGACGATTCGTTTCATCGATCGCCTGCCGCATGGATGGTGTGATCGAGTCCGCGTACATATGCACCTGGCCGGAGACATTTCGCGCCGCGCGTCCAATTGTCTGAATCAAAGACGTCTCTGAGCGCAGGAAGCCCTCCTTGTCCGCGTCGAGGATCGCAACGAGCGAGACCTCCGGCAGGTCAAGGCCCTCGCGCAGCAGATTGATGCCAACCAGGACGTCGAAGATCCCCGCCCTCAGTTCACGCAGGAGTTCCACGCGACGCAGCGTGTCTACCTCCGAATGGAGATACTGCACGCGAATTCCGTGCTCACCCAGATAATCGGTGAGATCTTCGGCCATCCGTTTCGTCAAGGTCGTAACCAGGGATCGCTCTCCGCGCTCTGCCCGTGAGCGGACCTCATGCATGAGATCGTCGATTTGCCCCTCGGTCGGCTTCACCACGATCTCCGGATCCACCAGGCCGGTCGGCCGGATGACCTGCTCGACGACGTCCCCTTCGACCTTGCCGAGTTCATAGGATCCCGGGGTCGCCGACAGATACACGGTTTGCCCGATTCGCTCGACGAACTCAGCCCAGGTCAACGGTCGGTTGTCCATGGCCGATGGGAGTCGGAAGCCGTGCTCGACCAGGGTTCGCTTCCGGGAAGTGTCTCCCTCGTACATGGCACCGATTTGAGGCACCGTCACGTGCGACTCATCGATGACGAGCAAGAAGTCCTCGGGGAAGTAATCCAGAAGACAGTTCGGTGCCGAACCGGGAGGTCGGCCGTCGATATGCCGTGAATAGTTCTCGATACCCGAACACGTCCCTACCTGGCGCATCATCTCGACGTCGTAGCTCGTCCTCATTCGCAATCTCTGCGCCTCAAGTTGCTTGCCCTGGTTCTCGAGTTCGGTGAGCCTTTCTTGCAACTCGCTTTCGATCCCCTCGATTGCTCGCTCCATGCTTTCGGGACCGGCGACGTAGTGGGTAGCGGGGAAAACGTAGATCTCGTCATCCTCGGTCAAGATCTCGCCCGTGACCGGATGCAGCGTCATTAATCGCTCGATCTCATCACCGAACATTTCGATGCGTACGGGATGCTCCTCGTACATGGGGAACACCTCGACTGTGTCGCCTCGCACGCGAAACGTTCCGCGCTCGAACGAGATGTCGTTACGCGTGTATTGGATATCGACGAAGCTGCGCAATAGCGCATCACGCTCGATTTCGTCACCAACCCGCAGGCGCACCATTCGATCGACGTATTCCTGCGGAGTTCCCAGCCCGTAGATCGCCGACACCGACGCCACGACCAGCACATCTCTCCGCGTCAAGAGCGAATTGGTGGCGGAGTGCCGCAGGCGTTCGACTTCCTCGTTGATCGAGGAGTCCTTCTCGATGTACGTATCCGTCTGAGGCACGTAGGCCTCGGGTTGGTAGTAGTCGTAGTAGGACACGAAGTACTCGACAGCATTGTTCGGGAGCAGCTCCCGAAACTCGGTTGCCAGTTGCGCAGCCAGCGTCTTATTGGGCGCCATTACCAATGTCGGACGCTGAAGACGCTCCACCAACCATGCCGTCGTGGCGGACTTTCCGGTCCCCGTGGCACCGAGGAGGACAACGTTCTCCTCCCCCGCTTCGATCCGGCGGGCAATTTCGTCTATCGCTTGGGGCTGGTCACCGGCCGGGACGTAGTCCGAGACGACTTCAAAGGGGGCCACCGTTCGCTGGAGATCGGTCACAGGCCGGGTCATGACGTCCACTCAGTCCACAGGCCATCCACCTGTACTTGGGTTCGACTCTCGCTGCCGCTGTTGTCCACTACCGAATCAGCAGCCGCGAGGCGCTGATCGCGTGAAGCCTGTCGCTCCATGCGTCGATGGACGTCGTCTACTGACATGCCACGAGACAGTGCACGTTCGATCTGAATCGATTCGGGGACGTCCACCACCACAACCACATCCACGAGTGATACCTGTCCGCTTTCGACGAGCAGCGGCATTTCGTAGACGACCACCTCTGAGGTCACTTCTGCCAACGAGATTTCGGCTTCCGCGAGCTCACGGATCGCCGGATGGGTGATCTCGTTCAGATGCCGCGTCGCGCGCTCGTCGACGAACGCTCTTGATGCGAGCAGCGCCCGATCGAGTGAACCGTCGTCACGGACGATGTCCGCGCCGAACTCTTCGGCCAGTCGAGCCAACACCGGACTGCCCGGCTCGACAATCCGACGAGCGATGTCGTCGGCGTCGACGATGCCGGCACCCTTGCGGGCAAGCATCGCCGCAACGGTTGACTTGCCCGAGCCGATGCCCCCCGTCAGCCCGACGCGCACCGCGGTGGTTTCTCGCTAGTCGCTGGTGAGCTTGTCGCGAAGGGCCTGCAGGGCCTCATCCGACGCGAGTGAGCCTTCAGCATCCGCACTCTCGGATGAGTAACTCGTCGCCTCACCGCTCTCCACGGCAGCTGCCTGGTCGGCTTCCTGGGCATCGGCCATCTGCTTGCGATGCGCCTCCCAGCGGGCATGAGCGTCCGCGTATTCCTGCTCCCACGCCGAACGCTGATCTTCGAAGCCTGCCTTCCATTCACCGGTCTCAGGATCGAAGCCCTCCGGACCGATGTACTTGCCGGCCTCGTCGAATGCCGGGGCCATGCCGTACAGGTACGGATCGAACTCCTCCGACGCCTGGGTGTCCGCAGAATCGTTTGCCTGCTTCAAAGACAACGAGATCCGACGACGCTCAAGGTCGATGTCGATGACCTTGACGAACAACTCGTCGCCGACCTGCACGATCTGCTCGGGCAGTTCGATGTGGCGCTCGGCCAACTCGGAAATGTGAACGAGGCCCTCGATACCTTCGTCGACGCGAACAAATGCGCCGAACGGGACGAGCTTGGTGACCTTGCCGGGCACGACCTGGTTGAGCTGATGCGTGCGCGCGAAGTGCTGCCAGGGATCCTCCTGGGTCGCCTTGAGCGACAGCGAGACCCGCTCGCGATCCATGTCCACGTCGAGGACCTCGACCGTGACTTCCTGACCGACCTCGACGACCTCGGACGGGTGATCGATGTGCTTCCAGGACAACTCCGAGACGTGGACGAGGCCGTCGACGCCTCCGAGATCCACGAAGGCGCCGAAGTTAACGATGCTGGAGACGACGCCGGAGCGGATTTGCCCCTTCTGCAACTGCGTAAGGAACGTCTGGCGAACTTCGGACTGCGTCTGCTCGAGCCACGCACGACGCGACAGGACCACGTTATTGCGGTTCTTGTCCAACTCGATGATCTTGGCTTCGAGCGTCTTGCCCACATACGGCTGAAGGTCGCGAACTCGGCGCATCTCCACCAGAGAGGCGGGAAGGAACCCGCGCAGACCGATATCGAGGATCAGGCCGCCCTTGACGACCTCGATCACCTGGCCCTCGACGACACCGTCCTCTTCCTTGACCTTCTCGATGGTGCCCCACGCGCGCTCGTACTGAGCGCGCTTCTTGGACAGGATCAAACGACCTTCCTTGTCCTCCTTTTGGAGAACCAGAGCTTCGACGGAGTCGCCGACACCGACAACCTCGTTGGGGTCGACATCGTGCTTGATGGAAAGTTCACGGGAGGGAATCACGCCCTCGGTCTTGTAGCCGATGTCGAGCAGGACCTCGTCGCGGTCAACCTTGACGATGGTGCCTTCGACGATGTCTCCGTCGTTGAAGTACTTGATGGTCGCATCGATCGCTGCGAGGAAATCGTCCGCCGAGCCGATGTCATTGACGGCTACCTGGGCGGGGGTCGAAGTGGTCGTGGTGGTCGTAGGAACAGTCATGTAGGGGGAAATCCGATACTGAGTAGGCGTATCCAGCGGTCGCTGGGCCCCCCAAGGCTACGGCAGCCGGGCCCCGCACCGTCCTGCGGGTGGCCCCCACGTCCGATCGGGCCTCACCCGGCGGGTCTAGTGGCCGGCGGGTCTAGTGGCCGGCGGATTGCCAATCGGATCCCACCCCGACCGACACATCGAGCGGAACCCGAAGATCGGCGGCCTTGCCCATCTCCTCGCGAACGAGCGCCTCGAGCTGCGAGGCCTCTCCGGGAGCTACCTCCAGCACGAGCTCGTCGTGCACCTGCAGCAGGAGTCGAGAGGACAATCCCCCGTCCCGCAGGGCCCGATCCACGCCGAGCATCGCCACCTTCACGATGTCCGCCGCGGTTCCCTGAATGGGGGCGTTCAACGCCATTCGCTCAGCCATCTCGCGTCGCTGGCGGTTGTCGTGGTTCAGATCGGGCAGGTACCGGCGGCGCCCGAACATGGTCTCTGTGTACCCGCGCTTGCGAGCCTCGTCGACCACCCCCGACAGGTAATCGCGAACGCCACCGAAGCGGGTGAAGTACTCGTCCATCAAGCTTTGGGCTTCAGCGGGAGTGATACGCAACTGCTGGGACAACCCGTAGGCGGACAGTCCGTACGCCAGGCCGTAACTCATCGCCTTGATGCGCCGCCGCATTTCGGGATCGACATCGGCTTCACGCACCCCGAAGACCTTAGCTGCGACGGAACTGTGCAGATCCTCACCTTCGACGAAGGCTTCGATCAATCCGTCGTCGGCCGAGGCATCGGCCATGATGCGCATCTCGATTTGGCTGTAATCGGCCGTCATCAGGGCCTCGAAACCGTCACCCACAACAAAGCAACTGCGGATCCGGCGCCCAGCTTCGGTTCGGATCGGAATGTTCTGAAGGTTCGGATCCGATGAGGACAACCGCCCCGTAGCAGCCGCCGTCTGACGAAACGTCGTGTGGATCCGACCTGCGTCGTCAGCCAACGGAAGCAATCCCTCAACCGTTTGACGCAACTTGGAAACATCCCGCCACGCCAACAACTGCTCGAGGACTGGATCCTCGGTGCTGGCAAACAGGTTCTGAAGCGCCTCGGCATCGGTCGTGTAGCCGGTCTTGATCTTCTTCGTCTTGGGAAGTCCGCGATCGACGAACAAGACTTCTTGAAGTTGCTTGGGTGATCCCAGGTTGAACGATCGTCCGACTATGCGATGGGCTTCTTCTTCCGCAGCGCGCATCGACGCACCGAACTCCTCCGACAGTCCTTGGAGTCGATTTCGATCGACAGCGATCCCGACGTATTCCATCCGCGCCAGCAGTCCTGCCAACGGAATCTCCATGTCAGCAAGCAGTGACTCGATTCCCTCGGCCGCCAGGCGTTGTCGTGCGACATTCGATACGTCGGCCACCGCTTGCGCCTGTGCGCCCAAGGCGCGCAGGTCATGTTCCTCGTCCCCACCTAGGGCAAGTTGGCCGCCGGCGTCGTCGTCGTTGTCCAAAGTCCGCCCCAGCAGCCGCGAGGACACATCCTCCAATGCGTACGACCGCGCACCGGGGGCGTCGAGATAGGCCGCCAGGGCGGTGTCCATCGTGACTCCCTCGATAACCGCCGCACCGGTTGTATCCGTAAGCACCGCCAGGTCGGGGCCTTTCACATCGTGAATGCGCTTGTCGATGGAGGAATCCGAAAGCCATGCGTTCAACGCGGAACGATCCTGTGCAGTCTGAACAGGCAGCACCATCACTCTTTCATCAGTGCACACCGCGATGCCCTCGATCTCGCCCCGTCCCGCCGACCAAGCGCCCCGTACCGCGATGGCGGCGGAGTCGATGCCCGAAAGAACAGCGGCCACCGATCCTGCCTCGCGGATCTCGACGGGCAGTGATTCGGTTTCCGTTGCGACCTCAGACGTCGAGCCCGCCTCGCCACCCGTGCCATGTGGGAGCGCTTCTACTCGCGATCGAAGGGCCGTGAATTGCAGGCCGTCGAATAGCTTCGCCAATTCCTCGCGAGACCACGAAGTCCACTCCAGGGACGCTAATTCGGTGCCCAATGGCACCTGTCGGATGAGCTCGGTGAGCTCTCGATTCACCAGCACCTGGGGCACCGCCTCCCGAAGTGCCGCACCGACCTTGCCGCCGACCTCGTCCACGTGGTCCACGAGCCCCGCAAGGTCGCCATAGGCCGTCAGCCACTTAACCGCCGTCTTCTCCCCTACCCCGGGGATGCCGGGGAGGTTGTCGCTGGGGTCGCCCCGAAGCGCAGCGAAGTCTGGGTACTGGCGTGGGGTGAGCCCGTATTTCTCCTCGATCGCTTCCGGCGTCATCCGCGCCAGATCCGACACACCCTTGCGGGGATAGAGCACGGTCGTGCGCTCATCAACCAACTGGAAGGTGTCACGGTCGCCGCTCACGATGTCGACCCTCAATCCCTCTCCAGCCGCCTCGGTAGCGAGTGTGGCGATGATGTCGTCCGCCTCGAACCCCTCCAATTCCAAAGTCGTGATGCCGAGAGCGCGTACGACCTCCTTGATCAGTTCCACCTGGCCCTTGAACTCCTCGGGCGACTTGGTCCGGGTGGCCTTGTAATCCGGA
>Ga0181587_10002473_pt1 | contig 15313 bp, 8 predicted proteins | sample 071ome_27_FD_132463 | JGI IMG/M metagenome (GOLD analysis project Ga0181587, IMG submission 132463) | Coastal salt marsh microbial communities from the Groves Creek Marsh, Skidaway Island, Georgia - 071409AT metaG (megahit assembly) | ecosystem: Environmental > Aquatic > Marine > Intertidal zone...
AATTTTCATGAGATATGGGAATCAGTTTGGGTTTTCCGGTGGTGCCGGAAGACTGCAACACCATCGCTTCATTGGCACCCGCCACATCAGGATAACCAGATACCGCGGCACTCTGGCTGTTCGCTCGTAATTTCAGCCAGCCATGCTCATCCTGCTCAACTTCTGCAATAGCTATATTCCTTGATTTCGCGGCTGCGCGTACAGGGTGGTCTCTATTGGTATTGGTCAATACTATGGATGGGCGAGCGAGCTCAAAAAATGCTTCAAATTCTGTTTGTTTATAATCCGGATTCACCGGAGCCGCACTGGCGGTACTCAGCATAGCAAGGCTGACGATGGCCGAGTCAGGACCGTTGGCCATCACCATGGCGATGCGATTGGTAGCATGCAAATCCAGTGCACGCAATTGTTCCTGTAATGATTTAATCTGCGCGTGCAACTGAGTATGTGAAATAGTTTCGCGGCCGCGCGCAAGAATTGCTGGCTTATCACCTTGCTTTGAGAACACTGCAGTGAGCGCTTCTCCGACTGAATTACCGGGAATCATACTATTCAATTGAGTCATCACTACTTATACCCAGGTAAGCCAGCAGGGCCTGCCTTATTTCTTCATTGACTTCGGTGGCCTGGCGTTTCAATGGCGGCTCAGGTATATCCTCCACCATTTCCTGCAAATTGAGATGGGTCAGTACGCGTCGTGATTCCGCCTCGTAATTGTCGACGAGGTCTTCGTACCAGATTACCAGCACGTCCAGCCCGGCCTGAGGAATCAGTTGTTCCCAGGCGTGGTCATCGTGGCTCACCCCAACAGTTGCCCTGAGGACCTGGAATGGATGAATATCCCCGGCTGACAGGTCTACCGAGTTACTGTCTTCGGAACTCCATACCTGGGTATGCATACCCACAGCCTGCGAGATACCCTGACGCAAGCGATCACGCCGCCGGATCCAGATCAGATGATTAAACCCCTTGAGCATCTTCACCATGCCTGGTGTGACCTGACGAGAGCGGAATGCCGACAGCATCTGGGAAAAATGCAGTTTAATGCCGAACACGCCATTCGGCGAAGTACGGCGTTTTTCCATGAGTTGCAAAAAACCATTCCAATCCAGCGTGTCATTGCCGCTACGTTCCCGCTCAATCGCAATGAGCGGCGGATTGAGAAATTCCTGTGGATCCCCGGCTAAACCCGTTTCATAGAGCATGCGGCCAAGCAGAGTGCTGCCGGAACGAGGGCTCGACAAGATACAGTAGCGGGACACAACCGGAACGCTTTGAGCAAAGTCACGCTCTTCACTCATTTCACGTCGGTTCTTGTCTGAAATTCGGATTGCCATAGTATTATCAGATTGATTTTGCGGGATTGTCAGATGTAAATCAGCTTCGCGTGGCTAGCGTTTCTTTCCCTTTTTTTTCTTCGATCTGGTCTTGGCTGCCATTGCCCGTGCCGCTTTACGATTGGCAGGCTTCTTGGACTTACCTTTGACTTGATTCGCGGTCGCTTTCTGGCCCAATCGAGGAGTTTCAGGAAAGGGTAAGAACTCCTCCTGTTTGATTGAGGTGTCGCCCTTGCCCGCCTTAATAACCGGCGTAATAACCTCAAGCAATCTGTTTACCGTTGCGCCAATCTCGTGCTTGGGCGCTTCTTTGGCCACACCGGCTTCCAGCTTGGCCAGAAACTTTTCGTCATGCCACGCCCGGTGCACTACCTCCAGCCATTCCTCTGCCACCTCATCGGGGGCAGGCTTTAATTTTTCCTCTTTGACCACTTCCGGTAGATCCAGTACAAGGCCGCCTTCGCCAATCAGTTCAGCCGTGCCGCCGGTATTGCTGCCAATAACCGGAACGCCATTTATCAGGGATTCCGGAATCACCCTGGCACCACTCTCTATCCAGGTTGAAGGCAGTAGCACCACACGAGCCACCCCATATACCTTTTTCATTTCCTTCTGGTGGCCAATGATAGTGACATTCGGAAACTCTTCTTTCTTGAACTTGAACGCAGCCAGGGCATTAGCCCAGCGCCCGCGGCTCTGTACGACCAGAAACTTGATTTCGGGATAGCGCTTGGCAGCCAACCTCGCCATGGGCATGAATACATTGACCCCTTTTTCCCAACTGGGATTGATATAGGTAATATACTTCGGCTCACGGCTGGTTGCTTTGATCAAAGAGGGGTCGATAAACTTTCCTAAAGCATGGCACTTCATTTGGTAGCGGTCCCAATACATCTGGGCGGTAGCCTGGGTATCGGTGATCACTACAGATACATACTCAAAAGTACTCTTCCATTTATAGCCACTGTTAACCAGATAGAAGATGACTGGAATGCCGAGCATTTGAGCCTCACGCATCACCGTCATTTCCAGCAACATGCCCCCCCAAAGAATAATCGCATCAGGTCGGTGATCGCGTAACTGGAGGCGCCATTGACGATAATAGTTCTCCTGCTCTAAACAGGTCATATCGGCACGGCGGAATTCCTTGGTGCGTACGATAATATTATTGATGCCCAATACCTGACTGCGAAGTATCTTCTTCTCCTGGCTCACCTGTTTTCCCGCTTCGATGACATGTTCACCGCCGTGGGATGAATCAAACAGCGTGGCACCCAGCGCAGTCACATTCCAGCCCTGACCGGCCAGCTGGGCGAGTAGAGTACGCATGGACAGGGCCGCACCGCTGGAAATGTCCAGAATGTTCATGGGTGAGGCAAATAAAACTGAGGGTTTTCTAGCCTGCGGTTTCTGTTCCAGTGAGGAGTTCTGGTCTGTCTGCGTGGTCTGGTCTGACATCAGGCATGCTTTTCTTGGTTGATGATGTTTCAGTAAATTCGTGACTGTATTTTAAAGCAATTTAAAGCTGAATAGTCATGAAATTTCGGGTAATACGATCTCAGCGCCTTGGCCGAGCTGCGTGTCGCCAATCGCACATCGATCCAGTGTTGGTAAATAATCTGACAGCGTATTTGTGCAGCAGAAACAAAAAACCCGCCAGCATAGCTGGCGGGTTCTTGTCTTGCGTGGGAGCCTACTGCTGGCTCTTTCGAGCCTGACTCCCTTTTAGACCTTAAGCAGCAGTTATATCTTCTGCTGCCAGATCGTCGTCAGCAGACACAACACCAATAAGGGTAATGTCGCCATCGTCTAAGGTCGCGTCACCAGTCATATTCACATAGTAAATATAGGAGGTGCCAGCACCATCGTTAATGGTAGCTACGAAGTCATCATTTGTAGCTTCATCCGAGAAGGCTGCAGCAAGGAATTCTGCCACATCTTCCAGATCGGTGAAGTCAGTGATTTCTTCATCATCAGTACCATCAGTACCGTCGGCAAACACATACGAACCACGGTCCGTCAGTGATTGCTCATCCGCGTCAGCATCAACATCTACTGAAGCATTATCGGCAAAGTAAGTCACATTGATGGTATCGTCGCCTTGCTCGAAATCAAAGATAGAATCTGTGGTTTCGAATTCAAGATAAACTTCATCAGTACCGCCGCCAAGAGTGATGTTATCACCTTCCTGGGTACCAGCTATATACGAACCATCCGCACCTACTTTGATATTAGTGCCGGTAGACACGCCTGACAGGTTAGCGCTCAAAAAGCCTTCCCAGTCACTGGCATCGATGCCGGCAACTGAATCAAAGTCATAGATGTCGATATTAGCTTCATCACCAGCGTCACCACCAGCAATGGTAATGAGGCTAATGTCAGATTCATCGTTGTCTGAATGCAGATGAATATCGATATCGGCGCCATCACCGAAATCCAAATCAATGTTACCTACATCACCGGAGTTGCCGCTGAGGTGCAGATACAGAGACGAATCATCGCCGGCTGTGACAGAGATATTACCGATATCACCGCTGATCACGTTGAAGGTCACGTCGGCGCTCAGGCCATCGCCTGCAACGATAGTGGTGTCATTAATTTCATATACACCACCTGAGATGTAGTAAGTCAAATCTACATCCTCACCCAGGGTAAAAGTCGCATCACCCATTTCGGTGTCTTCATCTTTACCGGTGTTTCCGGAAATATAAATTTCGATATCGAGGCCATCACCGGCATTTACGTCGAGTGATTCAAGTGTTCCAGCGAAGGTGATATCAAAATCTGCAGATGCACCATCAAGCAGGTCGAAAGTCATGGCGCCAATATTACCGCCATCACCGCCTGAATCAGCAAACCCGTTAGATGCGTAGAAATCTGCTTCCACAGTATCACCACCATCCAGCGTTACGTGAACAGCGCCGATATCGCCACCGCTTGCAATGAAGTCGGCGGAAAGGTTAGCACCATTGCCGGTTACTGCGATAGTAACATCACCAATGTTACCACCACGGGCATAGTCATCACCGTCGTCATTGCCAATACCACTTACCGCAGCAGCTTCGAAGTACAGGCTACCGCTGTTGTCTTCACCTACGTAGTTGATAGTGATGTTGCCGATGTCACCTTCAGCGTCGAAGTCACCTGAGATACTTGTATCATCACCCAGAGTGATAGAGACATCGCCAATATTACCGTCGGTGTCGTCAGTTTCGTCGTCACCGTTGTAATCATTGTTGGCCGACACGGACAGGTCAAGCTCGGACGCACCATCTTGCAGATCAATAGTGACATTGCCAATCGAGCCACCACTGGAAGTAATATAAACAACGGAACCGGAAGCATCATCACCAGTCAGCGTGATGTTGACATTGCCGATGCTGCCACCAGATGCATAAAAAGCTGCACTGTAAAGCTGGCTCTCGGAATTAATGGTGATATCACCAATTGAACCATCATCAGTTTCTACTTCGATCGCAACGTCTCCGCCGTCACCGGCAGTGATGGTAACAGGACCCACATCGCCAGTATCAGACAGATACAGGCCGCCAGAGTAGATTGCGTCGTCTCCGATAGAAACAGTAAACGCACCAACATTACCGCCGTCTACCAGTTCAATGGTACCGGTATCAGTAGTTGTATCCGTGCTGCCAGTAATGCGTATCGAAGACATATCCAGACCACCTTCGATATCAACACCAAAAGCAAAGAGCAGGGTATCGTAAACGCCGTTGTAGACATTGACGATGCTCAATGACGTAACGTTTTCGTAAACACCATTAAAGAAAGCGTTGGCCGCAAAAAAGTTGGTCAAAGTACCAGGAGAATCTTCGTCATATCTTACTTCGTAAGCTTTGACGTTGGTCGCACCGATAGTTGTCATCGATGTCAGCGTAGAGTTGGCATTCTTGATTTCGATGGCGTCATCGCCATCGTCAATACGAATGCTGGCTACGTCTGTGCTGTTTTGCAGGTCAAGAGTCGCTGCAGCCATGAAGTCCACACGCAAGGACTCAATTCCCGCCAGTTCAGGTGAGAACAATGATGCAGTTGTAAAATCTGCACGCAGTTCGTCTGTACCTGTACCACCAAGAATTGAATCACCAGCAGTCAGTTGGGCCTCAAAGTCGAAAGTGTTAGTACCAGTTGACTCAGATGCATCGACTGCAACACTGGTGGCTGCGGCAGTAGTTGTGCCGAAGTTCCAGAAGTTGGTGCCATCACCGGTAATAGTGACGTCAGCCGCTTCACCACCGAATGCTGCTGTTACAAAGTTAGTACCAGTAGTTGCGATTGTGACGGACTCGGTGTCACCACCGTTGGACGCATCGATAGTGCTGCGATTAGAGGCAGAAGTACCAACACCACCCAACCACAGATCGGCTGAATCAGCGCTGCCCGCGTAAGTCACGGTCAGGTCACCTTTACCAGTCATACCGATTTGAGAAGTCTCAGACGCATTGGTCACCGAGCTCACCTGGCCGTCGAGTGTGCTGTTAAAACGAATAGTCGGATCGTCTTCAACACCAATAGCGTTGAAAGTCGCACCAACGACGTCCTTGATCTCGATGGCATCAACATTCATCACTTCAAATGCAGCAGATGAAGCATTTGTGCCAGTCGCAGTCAGGGAAACAGTGTCAGTACCGGTACCACCGTCAATGGTGTCACCAGCATTGGCAGTGTTTTCAGTGGCGGTGGCGGAACCAAAAGAACCCTTGATTGTGGTGTTGGCAGGGGTGCCTTCGATGTTGTCCTGGTCAGTAGTCAACAGGACAGTCTCACCAGCAGCTACATCACCGTCGATGACCGCAATCGCAGCATCAACAGTTGCCTCATCGTTGGTCACACCATCGATAACCTGCTGCAACAGAGGTACAGAAGCGGCGTCCTGCTCAGCGTCTACTGAGAAGTGCTCAGCAACTTCTACCTTATTGTTGAATTGCGCTACAGCTGCACCCAGAATCGGATCGTCTTCTGACGCACCGGACAGGAATTCTACTGCTGTAAAAATCAGTTCTGCGCGAGTCATGCCGCCATTCAACAGACCAGCCGCCAGTTCGACGATTTCGTCCATCAAAGTATCAGTTTCATCTTCCAGCTCTGGTACTGCAGGGCTCAGAAGAGTCTCGAAATATCTTTCGGCAAATTCTTCGTTAGTCAGGAATAGTGGGTAGTCCTGCTCAAACGCTGGGTTATCTACCATAATCTGAACGAGTTCGGGGCTGACCAAAGTACCTGCGTCATATGCCTCGACTAACTCAGTCAGAATGGTGAAACCCGGAGCGGCATTGAGCGTGCCCACTACCATTTGGATTATCTCCGTTCTTGTTTCAGCTGTAATAGCCATCTTTTTGTTAACTCCTTGAGTTTACTAGTATTTTATCGATCGATAAGAACCATTCACGTGGAATAGCTCAGTTTGCGGACTGTATATTAAAACAACAGACACCTTTTCCGAGTGACTGCAGTCACAGGAAAGGCGAAACATACTTTCCACGGTTAAATCACGGCATCGTCAACGATTCCGCGACATTAAAGCGCAGCATTGTACACGGTAATGAGTATCGGTCACAACAATTAATTATTAAATTGAAATATAGCACTTCGTCTATATCTCATTGAAATAAATCAAAAATATGTAAGAAATTTCGCATTTGGCAAAGGCTGGCTCAGAAACTGAAACTCAGCCCTATTTCGAAGCTGCTGTCCGTGCTTTCAAACAGCTCCAGGTTGCTTTTCTGCTGTTGGTGGAACAGATTGACCAATAATGTGGTATTCGGGCCGAACAGGGACAGGGGCTGCAGGTATTGCAGATACACGTAAGCCCGCGAAACTTCCCGTTTGGCGCCATTGGCAAGCAATGGGCTGAAGGCCTTGCGATCGTTGATTTCCGTATAACTGACTTGCGACCTGAATGTGCCGATACCTGCCTGTGTTTGCCAGTCTGCACGGGCCTGCCAGCCACCTCTGTGGCCGCCGGGTCGGCGCGAACTTAAGGCTGAGTTATCCAATAAGCCTAGCTCAATATTAAACGATTGATTCCCCGAAGCCGTCTCCAAAATGCAATTGGCCCCGATGGCAGCCCTTGTTTCCACTGCATCCAATTCAGCCTGGCCATGGAAGTTCTGATGTTGGACTGCGAGATCAAACAATGGGTGACAGCTGGAATTGCCATCATTGCGACTCTGGCGCCGATATCGAGCCTCTGTTGCGGTAAACAGCGGATTGCCACCGAAATGCAGGCTACTGAGCGATCCGCCAAGCTGCCAGGTCGCATTTCTGGCATTGCGCGAGAAAACATAGCGATTGTCCAACTGCAAGAGATTGGAGTCTTCATGACTGCTATTGCGTGCGCGTAGTTCGGTGACCCAGTTATGCTGACTGCCCGGCCCCAACTGCCGGTATCGGGTACCCAGCCGCAAATTGCCGTAAGTATCGCCTATCGGTCGGAAATCATCGTTCAGATTGAGGGTTATAGGCTCACCAGAGAGCGTCAGCGTAATCTGACTGGGGTCAGGTGCACCATTGAGGTTGTCGTCGTAACCAGTACTGATGTCCACCTGATAACTGCGCTGCCGCGTCATCGCGCGCCAATTGCTTTGCCGATTCTGCAGTAAGGTATCAATTCCTTGAGGTAAGTCTGGTCGCGCAAGTAACTCTTCGTTAAGTTCCATCGCCGCGAATACCTGGCCTACTGAAAACAAAACCTGGGCATAGTCGATCCTGGCCGCGGCATTGCCCGGGTCCAGCAAGAGTGAACGTTCGAGGGATTCGAGAGCTGCATCAACCCGATTGGTATTCAGCTCAGCCGCTCCACGCAGCGCGAAGTACTCAGAACTTTGCAAACACTCAGGCATAAGTGCTCTGAGATCTCTGAGTTTTTCTGACCAGGAGAATTGCTCGGAATAGTAGACTTGCAAATCGGGACATGCGTGCGCTACGCCAGGCTGGATAAACGCAGCCAGAAGTAATGCGAAGACATATCGAAACATCTGGATTGAATTCTCCTGGTTGCAGGCTTTTTGCTGTGCTGGAGTGCAACGAATTAAACAACGTGCAGATCGCGCTTGATTATCTTGAATCGACTCCCCGCTTACAACGATTTGTCGCGCACTAATCCAAAGCTGTGCAATATGCGTCACGTTTGCGACCTAAATCGAAATTGCTGAGTAATTTTTACAGATGTGATTGACTGCGGGCATACTGCATTCGCATAAGGGTATCGTTAAAAGCCCGGACTGGTGAGAATCTCTATGCCTGTATCGCCAGATAAGCGCGACAACTGAAGCACAGTTCAAAATTACTGCTGTCAGGAATCAGTGCTGGAAACAATTCTCAATTTCGGAGTGCCATGCTGCACTGGTTTACGTTGTGCCACATGGGCCTTGGGAATTTCTGGCGCATAAAGCACATGCGGGTTGCGCAGACCATCCAACAGGAAACTGCCCTGGGATTCTATGTCCTGCTCATCGAGCTGCCGTGCGACACATTCACCCAATAAAATCGGTTGCGAGATATCGGCTGTGAGTTCCTGAATACGCAATGTGACAGTCACGGTTTCGCCCAGCAGGGTATGGGTGCGGCGATGGGCAGGCCCGATAGAGCCCATCAACACCGGCCCCTGTTCGATGCCGATACCAAGATCCAATGGCTCTAGACCAGCCGGTGCATAAGCGGCAAGCTCCAGAGATAACAAATCCTGCATTTCCTGTGCTGCCGCCAAGGCCTGTTCTGCACTGTGCTGGGAATGATCATCCCAGACAGCCAGCAATGAATCGCCTTTAAATTCGTGCAAACGACCAGCATGACGCTCGATAATCTCTGTCGCCTTGGCGAAGAAAAAATGCAGCACCGCTGCCGCTTCCTCGGGAGGGCGGGCTTCTCCGTAGGCAGAGAAATTACGCAAATCGGCGCTCATCAAGGTCACATTACGGCGCTGGGCATTAATGCTTGAACTGGGCAGATTGTAGGCCACATCTTTGGCAATCTGCTCTGGAAGATAACTGTGCAGGTTACTGTATACACGGGTTCGCTCTGATCGTACTCGACTCAGTTCCAGTAGTAACAGGGCGGCAGCAGCAGTCATGCCGTACAAGGCCGGGAAAACCCAGCCCAGCCAGAGGTTGCTGGTGCCCAGTGCATAGAAGTGAACACTGAGCGCGACCACTGGCAGCAGAACTCCGGTGACAGGCAAAGCTATGGCAACAGAACGCTCACCCCTGCCGGCCAGTACAAACAGCAGCCCTGCAAAGACCAGTGCCAGCCCCCACAAAAATGCATCGGCATTGCGTGGGGTGTAAGGAATGGCTGCATCCAGCAGGCTGCTGAGCAATCTGGCTTGCAGTTCAACTCCCGGGGCTGCGCCGCTGTATGGCGTTGGCACGATATCACCAATGCCGAATGCGCTGGTGCCTACCAATACCCAGGTGTTATCGAACAGCTCGGACGGATAATTGTCACGCAGTACGTCGACTGCTGAAATAGCCTGAAAACTGTCTGGCGAGGCTGCATAAGAAATACGCAGATTGCCATCGGCATCAAGCGGAATATTTAGACCAGGATAACTGGGCATGCTGAGGGTCAGATCTGGCCCGAACATAGATGCAGAAGGCTCGATTTCGATGCGCCAATCTGCTTGATTAGTAACTTGCAATAATGCCGAGATAGCCAACGCAGGATAGAGATTGTCATCGACACAAATCAGGGCGGGAATCTGGCGAATGCTGCCATCACTTGCTACAAGAGGAGAAATATGCCCCTTGGGAATACTGGAAAAAGTTGCATTGTTGGCAACAAAATTTTGCGTAGCCGGAAATGGCCCATTACATGTGGCGCCACTTACGGGGTGGGTAAGGGTGCCAGTTCTAATTGATTGGTCCGACTGTATCAGGGGCACTTGAGCCAAAACTGCACCGCGTGAATTGGACAGCACCGCAGCTAGAGCAGCATCACCTGGCATCGATTCAGCATAAGTGATGTCATGTAATTGTAACTGTGCTCCTGCCTGGTTAATTTTCTCGGAAAGCTCAGCCATTATTTCGCGAGACCACGGCCACGGTCCAACTTCGGCAAGACTCTGCTCATCAATTGCAACAATAGTAATGCGCTCTTCTACCGCTGTGTCTGGCGACAAAGTCCAGCCAAGTGAGCCGAGGCGTTCTTCTAGAATCTGCAACGGCGCACGTGCTATCAATAGAATTGCTGCAGAGCCAAGCAATGCCAGCAACAGCACGAAGGCACGACCACTTCGTTGTCGGACAACCAACTGTTCCACAATTTTTCTGAGGAATGAAACTGGGGAAAATCTGGCGTTCATAACTACTCGCTATCCCAGAGGGTAAGGCCTTCGATGCTGCCGCCTTGCAACAATTGCTCGAATACATACGCTGCTTCGCTGCCATCTATGCTGGCCGCACCGGCCATCGAGTGATTTTCTCCGCGGCTATTAAAATAGCCACCATCAGAAACCGTACCATTGGCAATAAAATCCACATCGCCGGTAAGTGAGTGCGTCATGTTCAGCTCGGTGTTGAACTGACGTTCTATAAAATCGATATTCAGCGCCCCGCCATTTACGACCATAGGCACTGAACGACCATTCGAATTTGCTGTGTAGTTTGCTTGTGCACTATTCAGAGAAAATCCGACAACGCCAAGACTACGGTCAACGCGCTTGGAACCGTCTTCTTGCCTGAACAGCAAAAAGTCATTTGTGGCAATTGTGATTTCGCGGCCCTGACGCGCAGCATCAGCATTTAGGGCAATCAGATCTTCCACACCAACTCCGCCAGACCAGCGCCCCCATACCAACTGACGCTGTGTAAGAGTCTGCACAGAAATTGGTGCATCAGGAGTGAAGTCGGCAGGCCCGTTGCTATTCGAAGGGCCGGACGGATTTAACAGCGCAACTTCATTTTGTAACCGCGACGATGTGAGATTCTCCAGCACTATATCTGTTTCAGCCGACTTCTCTTCGTCATCATCTGAACTGTCTTGCAAAGCAACTTGCACATCATCCTGCAAGCTCTGGTTATTCCCGGCTTCCGGCTCAGGCACGAGTCGCGGCAGCGGTGAACTGCCTTCCATCTCAACCATTTGTAAGGAGTTTTCGCTCAGTTCGACTGCATTCAGGGCACAAGGGCCCAGCGCATTCACCTGGCAATCCTCGGAATAAGGTGCGACTACAATCACGCCCTCATTCACCAGGGCCCTGACTGATTCGGCATTGGCACTCACCACGAAGTCAGTGCCACGTACACCAATTGCCGCGATCGGCGTGTTGAGCCGATAACGTTGCCGCGCATTGTGTGCTGCGTCACCAGATATAGAGCGGGTTACGCCTTCGTGCAGATTAAATTTCACTGCAGATTGCGCCGGTTTGTCCGGCTTGTAATCGTAACGCTCAATTTCGAGGATGCTGCCCGGTCTGACACTCACCAGCGCCTCATCGACAAAGAGCACATGAACGTGGCCGTTGGATTCGGTGGAAATGCTATCCTGAGCCCTGACTTCTGCGCCAGATTGCAGGCGCAGGGGGCGTTTGCCCGGAGATTCAAGGTATGCACGACCGAGCACCAGCTGTACAGTGCCGACCACTGCTCGCTCAGCCGGGGCATAGCCGGCACTACTTTCATCGGCCAAAAGCACTGGCGCAGGCAAGCACAAGGCCAATATCAGCAAGCCGCCTGACATAGCCCTAATGCTTTTCCTGAATCTGACGAAAACTTGTTGCATCACATTGAAAAATACTTGTATTTCAGCGGCTTCCGATAGAATGTTAATAAGTCGCATGCGAAAATTAAACGGAAGGTTAGCGTAAGTTAACCCAGGCGCGCTATTTGCCGCGTGATTACAGTCACACGAAGGCTTAATACTTGTTTTAGCGCCGTTTTTTCAAGCGCTTATAATACCATCAAGGTGCTTACAAAGCCCTCACAATCAGGATTCCCGGACCCATCCACCGCATGCAAGTTACCGCTCAATTACTCAGCGCCTTCCCCTTGTTGAAAACCCTGCCCGGCGATCTTCTCGAGGAACTGGCTCAATATGCAAAACTGGTGCGCTACCCCAGACGGAAGGTTGTCATTGAGTCCGGCAAAAAATCGGAAGTTGTGTGCTTCCTGTTCGAAGGTCGACTGCAGGGGGTGGATTTCACGATAGACGGGCGGGAAGTTGGCCTGTTTTTTGTCGAACCTGGTGACTTTTGCGGAGAACTGGGGTTATTTGATGATGGACCGCAACCAGAATACGTAATCGCCCTTACCGGCGCTGCTGTGGTCACCTTGCCGGTCGATATACTGCGGGAGGCCCTGCAAAAAATCCCGCTCGCGGTCAATGTGCTGGGCTCAAAACTGACCCGGCGCATTCGGCAATTATCCTATCAACGTACACTGCTGGGGCTGCCGAATATTGCTCAACGTGTATGCTGCCAGCTCTGGGTACTGGTACCGGAAACTGCCCGGGCGCAAGCGGGAAAAGATGCAAAAATTCTCAACCCTCCTACTCACATGGAGATAGCGATTATGCTCAACGTGAGTCGTGAGACTGTTTCCAGGGTTTTTCAGGCATTACAAAGTCGCAAGATAGTGAAACGGGATGGTGCCAATGCGCTCAATATTGATGACTTACCAAGTCTGAAACAGATTGCCGAGGGTAAATCAGAGCTGTAAGGATTGCAGAACTGTAGTTATTAATAAACCAGTGGTGCCGAATCAGGCTTTTTTGAAGCAAGGCACTTGAAAAACCGGGGTTTACACCCTATGTAGGAAGACTTCATTCAGCTCGTTTCACACACCCAGTCGTCTGCGCACTGAATATAAGTCTTATAACATTAGCCGTAGAGAAAAATTCAAGAGCAAGTTATGCAAAAAACATCCAAGCGCGATGAGCTGATTGAAGCGGTCAAGTCCATCAAGCACTACTTTATATACGCCGGCATTTTCAGTGCGGCAGTTAACATCCTCGCCCTTACTCCAATTATATTCATGCTGCAGGTATTTGACCGGGTAATCAGCATCGGCAGCGTCAATACCTTGCTAATGCTGATCCTGATCATGGTATTCCTGCTATCTGCCATGGGCGGTTTCGAATGGGTACGATCCATGCTGCTGGTATCAGCGAGTAACCGTCTGGAGCAAGGCCTGCGTGGCCGGGTATTTGATGCCTCATTTAAAAACGCCCTGTATTCCGGTAACGCAACCGCGAGTGCGCAAGCCAATAGTGATATGACATCACTCAGGCAGTTTTTGACCGGCTCGGCGTTGTTCGCATTTTTTGACGCACCCTGGTTTCCCATCTATGTGGGATTAATGTTTATGTTCCACCCCTGGTTTGGTATCGGTGCAATCATGGCCGGTGTCGTCATGATTGTTCTGGCTTTGGCCAACGAGATGTCAACCAACGACAAGCTGAAAAAGGCCAATGCTGAGGCTTCGAAATCAGCCAATGAGATCAATAGCAGCTTTTATAACGCTGAAGTTATTGCGGCAATGGGAATGGCGTCCAATATCAAACAACGCCAGGAGACGGCGTCAGATAAAGTATTGTTGATGCAGTCTCAGGCCAGCCGTGCTGCAGGTCTGATAACAAGCATGTCCAAGGCGTTACGGGTCATCATGCAATCTTCCATGCTGGGGCTCGGTGCGTTTCTGGTAATCCGTGGAGAAATTTCCCCGGGTATGATGATCGGTGGCTCTCTGCTGTTAGCACGCGCTTTATCACCCATTGATTTGCTGGTGGCCAACTGGAAAGGTTTTTCACTTGCTCGCGCACAATATTCCCGCCTGAATGAGCTATTGCAAACTATTCCGCCGGAAACGGAAACCATGAGTTTACCGGCACCGAAAGGACAGCTTAGCGCGCATCAAATTATGGTGGCGCCACCTGGCAGTAATACCCCGGTGATACGCAATGTTTCGTTACAACTCCAGCCCGGCGAGATGTTGGGAATTATCGGCCCCAGTGCGGCAGGTAAATCCAGCATGGCCAGGGCATTACTCGGCATCTGGCCGGCCATGAGCGGCAAGGTTCGTCTCGACGGAGCAGACATCGCCGCTTGGAACCGCACTGAGTTGGGTCCCTATATCGGCTATCTGCCGCAGGATATTGAACTATTTAATGGGTCCATCTCTGAGAACATAAGTCGTTTTGGTGAGTTTGCCTCAGAGAAAGTGGTAGCCGCCGCAAAGATGGCCGGCGTGCACGAATTAATATTGCAGCTCCCGGATGGCTATGACACGGTAATTGGCGGTAAAGGTGGAATCCTGTCTGCCGGCCAGCGTCAACGCATCGGTCTGGCACGGGCACTGTACGGCAATCCACGCTTACTGGTGTTGGACGAGCCCAACTCAAACCTTGACGAAGCGGGCGAGAAAGAGCTTGTTGCAGCACTGGAACGAGCCAAGGATGATGATTGCACAGTCGTTGTCGTAACCCATCGCCCGCTAGTACTGAACATTGCCGACCAGATTCTCGTTATGCGCAATGGCATTGCCGCAATCCAGGGACCGCGTGATCATGTCCTGGCGGAGCTGGTTAAATCGAAGCAGGAAAATACCAAACAGCAATTAGGTAACAAGAGTGTGAATGCCTGATTTCAGACAGAAAATCTGAATGAATGGCACAAACATGGGACATTAAAGTGAACGATATACAGAGCAAACTTCAATCTAAAATTGCCAGACTTTCTAATGAAGAAGAGACAGTCGACGGCAGTATCGAACGACCCAAGCGCATCGGCATAGTCATGCTGGTCGTCGTTTTTGGCGGTTTCGGCGCCTGGGGCTCACTAGCCCCGATAGAAGGTGCCGCCCATGCCCCCGGTGAAGTCACAGTCAAATCCAATACCAAGGTTGTGCAACATCTCGAAGGCGGTATCGTCAGTGAGATTCTAGTCAATAATGGAGACCCGCTTACCGTCGGAGATCCCTTGCTGGTCATGGACAACACTCAACCCCGATCTCAGCTGGAAATCG
>Ga0181587_10002475_pt1 | contig 15312 bp, 9 predicted proteins | sample 071ome_27_FD_132463 | JGI IMG/M metagenome (GOLD analysis project Ga0181587, IMG submission 132463) | Coastal salt marsh microbial communities from the Groves Creek Marsh, Skidaway Island, Georgia - 071409AT metaG (megahit assembly) | ecosystem: Environmental > Aquatic > Marine > Intertidal zone...
AAATCCAAGATTGATGGAGGAAGAAGTGGAAGATTGAAGGCTTCACCGCCGCCCCCGCCACCGCCACCGCCACCGCCACCGCCACCGCCACCGCCACCGCCACCGCCGCCGTCCTCACCGCCGGCTCCTCTCTGGCGAGTGCTCAGTGACTCCAATGATGTTCTTAGGCTTTTGAGCTTGCAGTAGTTAACAAGAATCGATCTATCTGCCTTGATCGGGTTGGCGCATTGTGCAGAGAGCGATGCTAATACCGGCGCTTCCGCGAGCTCGGTGGCTATGTCTTCACAACTCTGTGCTCCCAGCATATCTTTCCACTTAGCCAGAATGATATTTTTGAATTCAAGTCTCTTGTTTTGAATTTCCTTCAATATCGTTGCGAAGACTGGACTATCTTCACGTCGGTCTCTTAGGTTGGATTCAAGAAGCATAATTTGCTCTTGAAGCTCTAACGTGTAGCTTTTCTCAAAACCAAACAGAAAATGAATCGCCTCTTTATCTGTGGGCGAGGGAAGAACCGAAGGGAGCACCTGGCCAATAACAAGCTCTAAGTCCGAGGCTTCTTTCCCTTCGGAGACAGCTTTCCAGACAGATGCACTTTTATTCCTTGCCCAGCTTTCATACTTTTTCTGCTTGGCATTAAGTTCTTTTTGTAGCTCGACAAGCTGGCTAACCTGGCGGCATTGCTGAACCTTCTCTGCTAGCGCGGCCTCATTCTTGCCCGCATCGATCAAAAGATTAGCCGTATTCACTTGGATAAACGTATCGTTGCTAGCTCTCGCCACAAACTCCTGAATAGTCGCTACAGCGGCTTTGTCGTTTTTCGACGGGGTTAAGCAGTTTTCACGAATTCTTGTTATCTCACTTACGTGACGTGAGTGATCGCGTAGACGTTTAGCGGCCTCAGCCGAGCCTGTGCTTGGGAACCAGATGGATCCAAAATCTCGTGAGAGAAGGTTCTTGTAAGACTTCCCCCAGGTCTCACTTTGGGCTCGCAGCTGGGCTATTTCACCCGCTACCGCTTTGAAGCATCCGTCCCCTCGGAATCGCGATAGGTCTTTCTCTAATTGACCCAGAATTAAGTATTCCGCGGATTTGCGCTGACTGTCTTGCGCTGGTGCTGCCCAGTCTGAAGCCGGCGATCGTTTGAAATATCGCAGGTAATCCAGAGTTTCATATTCCTCTTTCTTAGGAGGACGGTCACAGGCCAAGCTCAACCACGATATGGCGTCCCACTTTTTTTTATCTACCGCTCCTCCATCGTTTACAACCTTACCCCACGCCCTCTTTACCTCTCCCTCAGCGACGCTCTTAAAGCGACTGCGGATATTCTTAAAGTCGTTCTGGGTAACGACATTACCCTCGCATAGACTCTCTAAGCCTTGGCCGGCTGCCGGATAAGACGAAGCGGTTGCCTCATATTCGGACCTGGCAACAACCTGCCATCCCTCGCTCTCCATACGCTTCGGTAGATTCGATAAGAAAGCTTCTAGTTCGCTTTTATTTTTGCGAGGTGCGCCACACCAAACCGCATCGAGTAACGATCCTCTTGGGTAGGTAATTGGCGCAATTGAGCGCATGGCGTTATCGACATCCCCGGCGATCGACCAGAGCACGAACTCAGACTGCGAAAAGCCCTCTTCCCTCTCCTGATCCACCAAGTCTGGATTTTCTTTGTAAAGAGCAACTTTTCGTGCTCGCTCTGCCGAATCACCTTTAAACCGCTGATCAAACCAACCTGATACTTCCTCATAGCGGCTTAAAGCCTCTTCCGAGGTGACCTCCACGCTATCAGTGCCGGAAAAGGTCATATACAAGCCTATAAGGCACGCAATATCGTATTGACCCTCGTAACTGTCACCCTTTCTCGAGAAGGTACGAAGATGTTGGCGAGTCGCATTGCGAATCTCGATAAGGCCATCCTTGGTATCCAGACGCTTGACCGTTTCACTCACCTCAAAACAATCGTCGGCGGCATATGCATGCCCGAAGACCCCGCCTAGCAGGAGAGTAGCTGCTAATGCAGATTGAAGAAATCGCCTAACCATCGCACCGCATCCACAAGGCAGGAATAGGCTCTCCGCGCTCCTGCAAAGCTCCTGATAACGAACACATGGCTCGTCTCATATAACGCTTGTTAAAGCTCTCCGGAGCACGCTCAAATCTACCCAAGAAGGCAAGCGCGTGCTGCGCGTCCGGCTCCGTCAGCGCGTCACCTGATTTCGAGATGACACTTAAAGCGCGAACGAGTTCCGAGGCGATACCATCCTCTCCCTCCCACTGCGACAGATAGGGCAGCTGACCGGTTTCTTCAAAATGCCACAAGATCGCCTCTGCAAATCGTTGGGGATCACTATCCGGCCAACTTTCCCAACGAATAAATTGCTTCGTAATAGCCTGCTGGAAAAAGTAGTTATCCATGATGCGATAGGCGCTTTGCACCTTGCTCCTCCTGAGCCCAGTCAACTGCGGCCCTAAAACCCCCCGACTATCCGAAACGTTGTATTCATCTGTGGAGTTCCAGTGAAAGCTTGCACTCTCTGAGACCGGTGCTTCAGGGTTGAGCTTCCAAAGTAGCTGGACCATGTATTGGCCGGGTAGCAGATTAGCGACCCCGCCATCTATTTCGAAAATGCCCTCCCCATTCATACCGGCCGCCGCAACCAGTGGGCTTTCTGCGACTAGCCGGGTCATTGCCTGATCTGAAAACCACTTCGCCCCTAGCATCATGTCTGGGTTGTCTTGGAACAATTTAGCGCCAGGATCCATGCGTAACCGTAACTTCGCATCATGGAGAGCTAGGTCTGGCACTACAAACTCGAATGACCGCGGGGCATTCTGCGTAGCGTTCTTGTCAAAGACATCACAGATGTCGTCGTCACTCACTTGCCATTTTTGAACTTCAATCCATTCAAGATCTTTAAAGGGATGGCTAGTGCGATACACGAGGTCGGTTGGCCGATTGAAGAATACTGTCTCAGCTTGCCCCTGCGCAGCGCGATTTGGATTCTGATCCGGTTTAACAATTTGCTCGTATCTATCTTCCTCACGGGCACTTGCTTCGAGGCTCAGAATTTCAACCCCCATGGGGATCGCGACAGCGTTCTGACTCTTCGACAAACTAACAATTACCGATCGCGTTTCACTTCCGAGATTACAACCCTCGACCTCTGATAGCTTTATGAGTTGATATGCTAGGAATGTGGCAAGGTTTTTGTAATTTTGGTTGCGTCCATCAATCTTTTCAGGATAGCTCGACACGATGGTGGTATCTCGCCGTGAATCAAAGTTACACGTAGCCCCTTTTACTTGGAGAGACGGTCGTCGGGTATCTGATATGTCAAACTCCAGACTAAGGTCCGCGTCACCAACCGTAGCGCTCGGAGTCGCCTGGATGAAAATAAGATCCTTCAGACCTCCTTTCCAAGATGTCCTAATTCTGATCTTCCGCACCTCTGTTGCCTCACCAATAAACTCGACGTCATCATCTCTTCTCCGGCTTGTGTATTTGCTCTTTCGCTCTCGTTGCTCAAGAGAGAGTTCCAATTCGTCCATGGACTCGATGTCGGCGAGCTTGGCCTTCAACTGATCCACGATAAAGGGTGCGAAAAAGGTGTCCGTATGATCGGTTACCCAGACCGGCACTTGATCGATACATCGGGTCGGATCCTTGGTCTGAGCAATCGCCTCGCTCCCGCCTACGACAACTAAAAAGGTAAGAATCGCGATATATGCTTTTTTCATCTGCTTAAGCCTTTTAAATAGACTGGACATCACAAATCATCCGCCGCGAACGTCCATCAATTGCCTTGTATGGTCGTGACGGTAAGGACCTCGAAGAATTTCCTCTCCAACTAATCTTTCAACGATGTGAGCGCCTTCGCTATCACCCTCTTCCTTGTGTAAGACCACAAGTTGGTCCGACAAATATCGGACCACTACTGGATCGTGGGAAATGATGATGAGCGACAGTTGGTATCTGGAACTTGACGAATACGCATCGAGCAGGGCGAGAAGGTTCTGTTGGGATACCAAATCGAGACCGACCGTGGCCTCGTCAAGGACTAACACCGTCGCATGGCTATCTTGCTTATCAGCCAAAAGTTTAAACAGCGCTCGGGCGATGTAAGCGCGCCTAAGTTGTCCGCCGGACAACTCGCTAATTTTTTTATCTTTTAGGTGACTTAGACCCAGACTCAGAAGAATTTCGTCAAAAATATTTTCTTGGTCAGATGTCAACTTGTCTCGGGACTTTCCCAGAGGTCCCAACAAAGCTCCTGTGAGTGTCCCCGTCTCCCAAGCCATTGCTCTTTCGCAGTCCTGGAAGACGTACTGCACTCTGGTGCGAAATTCGGTATCACTGAGAGACTTGTCCCCAAACCAAAGAATATCCCCTTCGCAGCCATGGACCAAGCGCAAGAGGATCTCAGCGAGCGTCGATTTCCCTACACCGCTGAGGCCCATGACTCCGAGATTTTTCCCTTGGCTTGTGCTCAGGGTTAGATCAGTAAACAAAGCATCGTTGTTGCCTGAGCCAGGCCATGCAAAGCTAAGGGCTGCCGCTCGCAGGAGATCGGTCTCGTTACCCGATTGGCTCTCTTGCTGACGATAATGACTTTGAAGATCAAGAGCAGCCCGGAAGAAAGCTCTCACCGTTTCTGGCGTTTTCGCTTTATCGATTCCCGACTGATCCCCGTTGCCGCCGGTTGCAATCTGCAAGACCTCGTTTATCTGTGCCGCATCAATGGATGCGGACATGCGGAAACGATGCGGCTCCTGTTCCTCTAAGACGTAAAACCGTGGCGTTTTTCCCTCCAGCAACGATCTCTCGATATCCCTAATTTCGTGCGTTACTAACAGGAGACCACGATCTTGCTGTTCGTCATTAATGAACTTGTTTAGGCTCCCTCTAAGAGTTTCATGATGGAGACGATCTTGAGCGGACAGAGGTTCATCACCCAATACTAGAGAGGGTTTTAGCAATTGCATTAAGACAAAGATCAGCCTTTGCGCCTCTCCACCACTTAACTTTCCTGAAAGAGTATCGAGACGATGACTTAGTCCCGCAGCATTAACACTCGACTCAAATTCAGACCAAGCAAATTCCTGACCGTTGCTTCTTTCCTGAAGTAGCTCAAAGTAGTCTCTCACCCGAAGTCGGGAGTACAGATACGTCCGAGGATCTTGGAAAATGTAGAAGATATCTCGATTGCGCGAATCGCCATCATTATCGCGTCCCAGAGGTCGACCACAAATTTCAATCTCACCGGAGATTTGGGTCCAACCGGTCGGAAACACCCCAGATAACGTTTTCAACAGAACAGATTTTCCTGATCCCGAAGGCCCTAGCAAGATCGTGGTACTGCCCGAAGAAACCTCAAGCTCTGGTATCTCCACAATATGCGTCTGCAGGCCGTGGGAGATTCTGATCTCTCCCCCCTCAATTCGCAGCAATGAAGTCATGTGCTTCCAACCTCCCTGCCGCGGGCCTGTCGGTAAACACAAACATAAATCATCAGCGGATAGAAAACCCAAATCAGCAAGGCCCCAGACGATGGTAGCGAGTCTTGTCGAAGCGTATCTAACCAGTGATCCGCATTACACGTAAACGTCCCGCGATCATCCAGAAGCCAGATCATCGACATATCCATAAGAACAGCCAAACCTATCGCGAAGGTCAGGAGCCCCGGTAGCACTCGTGACCAATGACTTGAAATCAGAAACCAGAACGTCTGCCCCGCTGAATTTCCAATAGCCTTTCTGGCGGTCAGGAAACGAGACTCTGCGGCATCCTCAATAGCCGAGTACAACGCTAATACCTGGGTGGGCAGAAGCGAAAGAAAGAGCGCAACCGCCCACACAAGCTGCTTGCTGCAACCGCCAAACGTCTGAAATCCAAGCCAAAAAACCGTCAGAACAAGGAATAGGTATGGCGGAACCTTGGAGGCTGTCTCGAGGAAACTTCTTATGACCCGGTAGATCTGCCAATGCCGCTTTTTGCCCTGCCAACTGAACAGCGCATTAAAAGAGAAAAAGAAAACTCCGCCGACAAAAAGTAAATAGATAGATAAGGCCCCGCCTACAAACAACGCCAATATTCCAAGCAGATTAAAAGTATCCCGAATAAGAGCAAATCGATCTTCGCCTGCCTGATTGGATTCTTCGATCTGGCCAAGATAGATCAGGTCCTCTTCCTCCAAATCGGCCTCGGCTACGCTTTCCTGTGCGCCAAGCCCAAACTCTTGGCCAATCTCAATCGCCTGGTAACTCACCACGACAACCAACATAGCGACAACCACTATCGCTATCCTCTGACTCGTCCATGCGCCAACAGCGTGGAGCGCTTTATCTTTTACCTGCGTCGCCGATGAGAACAGAGAAAATATAAATACCAAAAGAGAACTCACCGAGAGCAAAAATAATAATTCCCAGTAGTCGACAGAATTATTTTGTGCAATTTCGGTAATCGCTATCAGCAAGACAAGCGGAGTAAAGATAAGGACGTTCCGTAGACCTCCGCGAGATCGTTCATGCTCGCTGCTAAGTTCACTCAGAAGTGGTCCTCTGATGAACAACCACGATCTATAGTGCATTCCTTTCTGCACTAGATTTTCTGATACCGTCGCGCATACAAGCCAACCCGCTCCGATAAAGCTAATCGCGACAAGCACTCCGGTCCAATCGACAGCTCGACGCCCATCAGACAGTGACAATATAAGGTCATAAAGGATGCCGCTTCTGCCGGGAACCGCAGCTTCGAAAAACAACGCATTCACTGCTACCCACAGAAACATCTCCGGAATTCTTCGGAGCACATGGAGCCGGAACTCGGGGAGGACAAAAAACTTATATGGATTTAATCCAAGATTCGCGACACCAATGTTCGCCTTGTTCGCCTGGATAGAGCGAATTCCCTCGACGAACTGCCTGTGCCACCACCACCAGAGCCCATTCCCCAAGGCGACACATATTGGAGCGGCTAATACCCAAACCGAAATCGATTCTGTCGCGTGCCCTTCGATCGCCAGGCTCATCACATAAACGGGGGCAAATGATGGAAACAGCAAAATAAGGCTGAACCATCTCCAAACCGGAGTAATCGTCCGCACCTCAAGCCAGGCTGACAGAGTGGACAGCAAAATCAGCAAAAGAAGTCCAAGCATGACCACAGCCACACTCGGTAGCAGAGCCGGAACGTAGCCCAGCCGGGTTACGACGGAGATAAGAAAGTCAGGTAAGACAGCTACAGCCGCGACGGTTCCGAACTGCATTGAAAGCAGAATCCATCCACTTATACCGATTAGCGCCACTAACGCTAATGAGCGACGTAAGCTGATAGTTAAAACAGCAGGATGCATGTATTAATCTCTGCTTGTCGCCCTGATCCGTTCCGCCAATCGGTAGGCCGTTGGCGCAGACGCCGGAAACTGCACACTTTTCAATTCATGATCTTCTGACTTCCGTGTGTAAACGTAGAACGGGTGCTCGCCAATAGCTAGACACGGGCACTCTGTCCGAAGCAGTCGACCTAAGGTCTTTGTTGAATCAAGCTCCCACTGTCCTTGCGTCATATCCTCCGCTTGTCTGACGACACCTGCCGATATTTCTTTTGAGAGGCCGAAGAAGTTCTGGTCAGAGACAAAATAACTTTCGATATGATCGTTATAGGGCACAGGGATATCAAATACGACTCCCTCTTGTCCATCAAGCAAGCGCTCCTGGCCAGCCAAGATCAGCCTGAAACGATCAGATGTGATGAAGTCGTTTCGGCCATTCACCTCGAGGTCGATAATTCTGTTATCAATCAGGAATTTTTTAAGGTTATCGAAGAACCTCTGGTCATTTATGTTGTCAGCGAAAAAAACCTTTACCTTGGGTAGTTCTTCAGTTTGGGCATCAAAGAGCTGACCTCCCTCGATATAGAAGTAGTCTTCAAACTGCTTATCGGTCTTGCGGTCTTTTCCCGCAATCCAAGTCTTCCATTCGTTCAATATCTGCTGCTGTACTTTCTCTCGTGCAGATGCGGCATACGGTCTCCACGAATGAAAGTCGAGAAGATTATTTTCATCGGTGGGTTGCAAGCCTGTGTCTGTGATGCCTACAGCATCCATGTGGTACTGAAGGTCCACTATCTTCTGCAAGATTTGTCGGAACTGCTGATCCTTGAATAATGCCGTCATCCGCGGATTCCGATAGTTTGGACACATGAGCTTGATTGCCCGACTCCCAGCTCTGTACAACGCCCACTGCGCACCCTGCTCTGAGTCTGTATTCAGCAGCTGCTTATAAGGCACATCCATATAGATCGACGCCTGATCCGCTGAATTATTTAGCTTCTCCCGAAGATCGGCTTTCGACATTCCTCTGTAAGAAAGAGCGTGAATCGACCGCCCTGAGCTTTTGGTCTGAAACTGAAGCTCGCCTTCAATCTCTCGTGCTTTTGCTCCCGTTACAGTTAACGGAAACTCAAAATTGCCGAGCGTCTCGTAAGTACCGCCTCGCATTCCATAGCGCACCGGCTTTTCCCAAGCTTTAGGAACAGCAGGCAGATATTCCATTTCAAGCCGAAGCAGATTTTTCCCGCCCTCTACTGAACAAATCTTTTTAAACTTGAATGCAGAAGTTGCTCCTATCTTCACGTCCTCAGGCGCGAGGAGATCTCCGTAAGGGTGACCATAACCTCGAAGTTGACTGAGCGTTCCCCCAACGACGTTAAGCGCTTTGTCATTCCCAGAGACAAGCAGGCAATCGTCTTCCTTTGAATAGTTAATCTCCATACCCTGCTTTTGCGCAAAGTCTCTTACGGCTGGGTTCACCAAAAACGCGAAGACATTCTCAGTCAATGACTTTGGACCCTGGTATGGATGCGGCAAATTCCATGACTGCAAAGTCCGAATCTCAGTGTCAGCAAATGACCCGGACCATGTAAGTACTATTGTCCAGAAACAGATTAGTGCTCGGAAAAATTTTGATTTGTTCATGCTAGTTCACCACGTTTTCGAAATGCTTCCAGAAGCCCTCCTCGATGGCTCCAGAAATATATTGATCACGACTAAAACTCCTTGTGTTCTTATACTGCTCGGCGGTCAACTGACCGGAATTTTCTGCCATCAAATCTGATAGCTCATAGAACGCTGGGGAAAGCGCCATCCATATCGGATAGGGCGTGATAATTCGATTGCGTTCATCGATAGGGCGAGTCAAGCGCAGCCCGGTGTTTGAAGTACCGAGCTCATAGAGAATCAATGTCCTAATTATTTTTGCGGCCTTCCGTGGGCTACCGTCCGACGTCAAATCTTTAGCTGTAACCAGTAGTCCAATAGTTTCATCGAGGTCAAAATTAATTAATGGATCGGTTCCGTCTTCGGGAATGAGGCTTAATTTCTCCGACAAGGACTGGCTGGGACTCAGCATTTCCTGGGCAATCACATATCGCCATACCTTGATAAGCGCAAGCGGTGCGTTGCCCTGGTCACGGTCGAGCGAAGCCTGAATACGACCCTTGATATCTCTGAGGAGACTTTCTTTTACGTCTGCCGATACGAGCGTCATTAACTCCCTCTTCTGTGCGGCATTGAGCAAGCTGACCATCTGACAAAAACGACTAAGGACTGTCCACTTTTCCTTGGCTTTTTGCGTCGCGTATTTTTTGTACTCATCAAGAAGCATTTCGATCAGTGGAGTTACCGTGGGAGTTGTCGAGAAAGGCACAAGTAGATAATTCAATGTCGCGACTGACGCGATGGAGGGATTCTTTTCCCGTTTACATTCAGCAAGCGCCTGCCCCATCAGATCAGCAAATAGCGCCTCCTGCGCGGCCAACAACTTTCGAGCACTCGACGTTTTGAGGCTTAGGAAAGTTCTTCTGACCCCTGCCGCGTCTTCAAAGGTTGTTTCGTCCCAACCGTCGCTTCTCGTCGTGCTTGCCACCTTATTGAAACCATTATTTCTGAGGCGTTTAGTGAGCCCCTCACTCGCGAGGGTCTCTAAACGTTCATAATTGCTCTGGACTTGAGACACGCTACTCGCCAAGAGCCACCGACCCACATCTATCTCGCGAAGCAGGTCACTGGCATTTTCGATTGCCTTATTTTTTGAAGATCGCCAGCATCGACTACGCTTCTGGTCGCCGGGTTTTGAAGCTTCAGCTAGCCAAAAATCGGCTGCCTCCTCACTGAGACTCTCAAGACTGGCGTGCGAAAAGCTGTAAATCGACAAAAGAAGATTTACTCCAATAGCCAGCGCTACCTTCGTTCTGGGTCTCATGCGATAGCCCCCCGTTACCATGCCAAGTCCATCAGAAGCGGGAGCGCAATCTGCCCTGCCGAAGCAGCGCCATGAAAACTAAAGATGCCAACGGCCGCGATACGAATACCCTCACCAGGGTTCAGGGCGATCGCCGAGATCGCCTCCAATCGAAATAGCTCAAGATCTTGGACAAACTCATACTTCGAAACCTGGCCCTTGATAGAGAAGCTATCTCCCTCAGAAAAGCTCACTGAGCGAGTCTCTCTTACCCCAGTGCTCGTAATCTCTGCTTCGCGGATCGTTAAGCCATCACTATCGAGATAAACCAACGAATCAGGACTTGTCCAACTCACGGCATGATCAAATCCTCGATGCTCGCTGTAAGCGATACCCGCAGATCCCGCCTTACCAATCAGATTGGCCTCTGAATTATCACCCTCCGCCTCAAAGACAGATATTCCCCAGAGTCCAGACTCCGCTCGCGGACTGATCACCGCAAAACGTAATTTTTTTCCTGGCGCGATAGAGAGAGACTTTGGGATGAACCCTTTGTTGGGGTTCGCAACTTCTGGTCCCAGCAACAAACGAAGCTCCCCACCTTCCGTAAGGCTAAAGACTTTCCAAAAACTGTTCTCGACCTCTATTGAGAAAATATCCTCGGTTTGATTGAGATCCACTTTTCTCGCAAAAGTGCCGATTGCACCATCCGCAAGATCTGCCCCCAGAGGAACGGACAGCCTTTTCCCTACGTTACCCTCTTCAAGGAAAAGGGTGTTCTCATTTTTATCGAAAAAGATTCCTTTTTCCCGTTGATGCCCCTCTTGGAAGGCATCATTAAGTATCGTGAATTGATCGCACTCCTTTCCTTCGCTGTAGGCAGCTGCTCTTTCCGGGGCATAGCCATTCTTAGGAATCCTAGTGGCGGCAAAATGCCCTCCCTGCACGTAATCTTCCTCCCACCACTGCTTGCAACTGTCTTCTCCCTCAAGGTCTGTCAGAACCACAGAAAATTTCTCTTGTGATGCCGCGGTTGCATAGCGCGAAAGATCAACTAGAAAGACTGGCTCACCTGCTGTCCCCTTGGCTACCGCCTTTACCTCTAGCACGTCTGTACTAACAAGTTGAAGAAAGCGAATCTGATGAAAAGAACTCGGAGCAAAATCTCTATAGTGGGGCTCATCCGCATAGTCGATTGCCACATTCATCGCAAAAGGCAACACTTGAGGTCTTACGAGCCCGGAGGCATCACTAATAGAAATCAAACAGATCACCAGACTAAGTCCGCCCATCGAAGCTCTAGCCAGAGACGCAAAAATTGATTTAGCCGGGTAACACATGTCCAAAATTAAGTCTCGACCAAAAACATTTGCTGTCGTCTCACTGGACGGCTCTTAATGGTTCCCAGAGGTAACGAAGGTAAGCACCTTCCCATCGTCGGGTAAGAAGATAGGGTTGATTGGCCTCTCCATCGGTTGTCACGGGCAACACGAACGCAACCTCATCATCATCGACATCACGCTGTGCAGACCAGACGTTTAAATCGATCACTTCGCCATCGCTCGGGAGCATCGTGAAATCCTCAGAATCTTCCAGGTCAACTTGATAGACTAGGCCGTCACTCGTCTTCAATAAAATGACAGGCAAAAACCCTTCACCTTGATCTATCCAGTACAAGGATTCCCCAGAAGCCTTTCGTATCGAGACTGCTCCTGCGATTTCTGAATTTAGGTCGACAGACTTATCAAGATTTCCATCCCGATAGACCACGACTTTGACTTTGTGTCCTGGACTCGACTCCAGCCATGCCAGACCACCACGACCCATGCCTCCTTCGTAGGCGTTAATGGGCTCTGCAAGGTTTGACAGGATTGACACATCTGAAAAGTACTTTCTCTCATATTTCTTTGGCTCGTCTGAGCCTCGGTCATCGTCAAGCAATGCGATCAGTTTGAGGTCCAGACTCGACATGTCTTCATTTAAATGGTGCGCAAGAGCAATGTAGGTTCCGCCGTACCATGAGTGCTCAGCCTCAGGCTGAAGATGCGAACCGATAGTGATGTCGCCAGAAATCTTTCGTAATCCACCCATGCCGAAGTTAGAGGCAAGGTCCGCGATCGCCACCGAGATCTCTGACCGTTTCGAAGACGGCGTTATTTGATTTGAAGACGTCAACTGCCGAATCGCTCCGCCCACTGAATCGACCTCAAACATACTTAATTTAGTCTCAGGATTACCGCCACGCTTCTCAGTCTGGACGATCCCTACTCTCTCGCGACCCACGAGGACATGATTTGAAAGGTAGAAACTGGGTGGCAGGTCGAGGCTTTCTTTGGCCCGATATGCAGCAACGGCAATGCAGCATTTATCAGCGAATGGGTCGACATGCGCGTAGCGAATTGCTCGCTTGTCGGGGGTAATCCACGCAAGGTGAAAACTTGCGCTATCACCTTCTCGTACGTCGATGGTCTTCTTATTGAGAGCTTCTACTCCCTCCATTTCTGTAAGAGCGATGTTGTTACCCGACACTTGCGCTATCCATACCGATGCGTACTCGCCCTCATCTTTTGCTACCACAGCAAGCCCTGAAGAGAGATGTCGGATCAGTGAGCCGCGCAAAACATCGCCGCTCACTCGATATCCATATCCTTCACCAGATTGCTGATCCAAGATCGATAGCAAACGCACGACTGGATCATCTGAGGCGCTGGTCATTTCAAAAAAGAGATGCCTCGTGTTCTCAGCGTAGGCTCCAGGGAAGCCCACGAATGTGAGAGCTATCCCAAACAGCGCGGCCAAGCGAATTTTTCTGGTTGCTTTTAATTTTGTTTTCATAATCTCTGGCTTTCCCTCTCTAAACAGCGTGACCCCTATCCTGTCCCGACTCGATTAACTCGTTGTTGGGCGAAGGGCTGCCCCATTGATGCAGCAGAGCGATACAACCTCTTCGCTCTATTGATATCTTTTGTTATACCGATACCAAACTCCAAGAGATACCCAAGGTATGCCATGGCGTCACCATCTCCAGAGGTAGATGCTCGTTCGAGCCATGCAATAGCCTGAGACAAGTCCTTCGATACTCCCTCCCCCTCTGCGTACATTAGCCCAACAAAATATTGGGATTTCGTGTGTCCTTTTTTGGCAGCTTTGAGATAGAACTCAAAAGCCCTGACTGAGTCACGCTCTGTGCCTCTTCCGACCCGGAGCGCTCGAGCCACTCTGTACATACTGGGCAGGCTTCCTCCTAAAAATGTTGCGCCCAGCATATGAGCAAAGAAGTTCTTTTCCATGAGGTCCTGTCTATTGGGGCCTAGTACAAGATTCTCTTGGTCCGCAATCCACCAAGTGCCTTCTAGATTTAAAAAATCCCAACAAAAATCGATCCCAGTCTGCTTATTGGGGTCCCCATCGGTATCTTCGATTTGTTTTTTCCAAACCTCGTAACAAAATCTTTCATCACTGGGTTTAGCCCGTATAGCAAGCGGGTTGTAAACAACAAATTGGGGATCAACAACGGTCTGACTAGCGGAAGCGATTGAGTCGCTCGTTCCACCGGGTATCTTTTGCTGCTCACAGGCAAAGGAATCGGGATAACGGTTGCACCAATTCACAGTTGATGCCGAAGGATTCTGGTTCTCTGTCGGCAATTGAGCAGTTTCAGCATCTACCCGCACGTCAACACCGCGAAGACGCTCAACCAGCGCGACCGCAACCTCTTTTGACGCGGCCTCTGTGCCATTCCAGTCCCTACATGACTCTTTCGATGCCATGGAGTAATTCCAGGTGTATTCTGTTTTGTAAACACACCAGACCTGCTGCGTTGCCAATTGAGCCTTTCGAGACTCATTGCGCTTATCTCTCTCAACGATAGCCTCTCGACGGGTCTCGAATTCCTCTCCACCGCTTGCTTTACAGAAGCTCACAGAGTACTGAGATACAGTGGCTTCAAATTGATCTCCGCCCAAAAGACACCAAACCAACGAATTTGGTGCTTGGGTAGATCCTTGGACCGCTACCGCCGTAGTTCCGGAGGATTGACCACTATTTTGTTCGGCCATCTGCCTCTCACTCGTCTTTAATGAGTCAATCGCCAAAGCAACCTTTCGAATTTTTGGCTCGCAATCCGCACTCAGGCTTTGGGCTGCTGCGAGCGCTTCGATGACACATAGTCCAGGCGAATAAAACGTATCGAACAGGAACGAGCCGACACCTCGCGCATCGGCTAATAAAGATTGGGCGGTTTTAGAATCTACTTGGCCTGCAAGCCATTCAGCCTTCTCAGCCGGAGTGTCGTTTTCAGAGGAAACGCTTGCAAACAGGTGAATGAAACAAGCTAAGTCTGGGTAACCCTCATACACGGCTCCTTTCTTTTTAATCTCAGAGACGTGCAAAATTAGCGAGCTCTTAATCTGTCCTAGGGGATTTTCGGTATAGAGGAGCAATTCTTCACTGTCACATTCAGGGGCCTCAGCCGCGGACGTGATGGAAGGAGCGAGACCGTAAGCGAGTATGCTTGTGATCAGCACTAACCCCCGAAGCCCAACGAGGGAAGTTGATCTATGCCTCACCGATATATACCTTTTGATTATCAAAAAAACACCGTTCTCGTGCTTTTAGGTATTTTTAGTTCACTACCTCAAACACTTTTAACTGATATCAGGCATCGGGTCAATCTGTGCTTGATGACACAGATCGCCGTTTAATAAAGGGCAATTTTCATCGCCCAAAGCCGTCTCCTGATAATCATTTCCCGCCAGTGTCTATTCCGCACAAATTAGATCCTAAGACTTCCTATAGCGCGACTCTGTATAGGGATGATTTGCTGATCACGTCTGCATTCGGATGCTAAGAGATAGCCTCAAATCACTCGCTACCCTGCCTCGCCAACACCCCGCTAAGCACCCGCTAGATTTACAAACTTTTTAAATAAACTCTGTTAGCCAATTTTTATTTTTGGGCGAATAAATTTTTGCTTAACGATGTTCGTCTTCCAAAAAGTGGGACAGTTTAGACCCCCTAAATGCTATAATAGGAGTATGGGTAAAGACATTTAAATTAATCAGTCTTTAT